>ERZ778022.3609-NODE-3609-length-14345-cov-3.718544_pt1 | contig 14345 bp, 9 predicted proteins | sample MGYA00375752_ERZ778022 | MGnify/ENA primary metagenome ERZ778022 (study PRJEB29350, sample SAMN05389826) | bioreactor metagenome | isolation source: Thiocyanate bioreactor | place: South Africa: University of Cape Town | collected 2014-04-04 ... | reverse complement strand
CGACACACAGACCGTCAAGCTGGCCTTTGCGTGTCCGGCCCGGCTCAAGGCCGATGTCGAGAAGCTGGTGAGCTTCGGCACCCGGCACACCCTGTCCTCGCCCGACGATCCCAAGCGCGGGATCGGCGCGGCCCGCCGCTGGTTCGGCGAGGAGATGAAGAAGACGGCGACCCGGTGCGGCGGATGCATCCAGGTCTCCACGATCGAGCGGGTGTTCACCAACGAGCGGGCGCCGGCCGGCGTCAACGTCGTCGACGTCCTCGCCATCCAGCCGGGCAGCGATCCCGCCCGCGTGGTGATCGTGCAGGGCCATATCGACAGCCGCGTCAGCGACGTGATGGACATCACGCGCGATGCCCCGGGGGCGAACGACGACGCTTCGGGCGTGGCGCTGGTGCTCGAGGCGGCGCGGCTGCTTTCGCAGAGGAAGTTCAAGGCGACGATCGTCTATGCCGCGCTCTCGGGCGAAGAGCAGGGGCTGCTCGGCGGCACGCTGCTCGCCGAGACCGCGAAGGCGCGGGGATGGAACGTCACGGCGGGGCTCAACAACGGCATCGGCGGCAATACCGTCGGCCAGAACGGCGCACGGGTGGCGGATCGGGTGCGGGTCTTCTCCGAGGGGATCCGTGCCTCGGAGGATCTGGCCGGTCAGATGGCGCGGCGCGTCAATGGCGGCGAGGACGACGGCCCCAGCCGCGCCCTGGCCAAGGCGATCGACCATGTCGCGCAGGGGATACCGGGCGGGCTCGACGTGTTCGTCGATCGCCGCAACGACCGGTTCGGCCGCGGCGGCGACCATGAGCCGTTCCTGAAGCTGGGCTATCCGGCGGTGCGCTTCTCGGTGGGGATCGAGAATTACAACCAGCAGCACCAGGACCTGCGCACCGAGAGCGGCATCGAATATGGCGACACCGTCGACAAGATGGACTTCCCCTATCTCGCCAAGGTGACGGCGATCAACGCCGCGACCATCGCGCGGCTCGCCGCCGCGCCCGCGGCGCCGGCGGAGGTGAGCCTGAACGGTGCGCTCGGCATGAACACGACCGTGACCTGGACTCCGGTGCCCGATGCGGCCGGCTATCGTGTCCGCTGGCGCCGCAACGACAAGCAGGACTGGACCGAGCAGCGCGACGTGCCGGCCACGGCCGGCGAGACGGTGCTGAAGGACGTGATCGTGGACGACGTGTTCATCGGCGTTTCCGCCCTGTCGGCCGACGGCGCGGAGAGCCTCGTCACCTTTGGCGGCCGCGCACCCCGTCGCGCGCCGCGCTGAGGGAATTCCCTGCCGACAGGACGAACCCGTGCGGGCAAGCGCGCACGGGTTCTTCTCGTTCGGGCGAAACCGCCATCCCGGCCTGCACCGGGATGGCGGCGGGCAGGTCAGAACTTGAACCGGAATCCCATGCGATAGCTGCGGCCGATCATGTCATAGGGCGCCGAGGTGCCGAACGAGGTGCCGCTGCTGGGGATGGGTTCGGGCGCGCGGTCGAACAGGTTCTCCACGACCCCGAACAGCGTGACCTTGCGGCCGCCAAGGTTGACGTCGACATTCTGGGCGAGCTCGAAATACCAGACCGGATCGACATGATTCAGCGCGTCCGGAATGCCCGTCCGGCTCGTCTCGGGCTGGTTGGTGATCCTGCCCGGGCCGAGATAGCGCGTCGTCAGCGTGGTGCGGCTCGGGCCGACGGCATAGCTGGCGGGCATCAGGCCGCGCCATTTCCGGCTGCTGAAGGTACCCAATATGGGCGGCGCGGAATCTCCGGGCAGGTTGGTCTCGTCCTTCAGCCGCTGCGAGATCAGTAGCCGCAGGTTGATCGACCCCGGCAGCTTCGCGGCGATGTCGCTGAGATTGGCGCGATAGCTCGCCTCATAGTCGATGCCTTCCACCGCCACGTTCTGCGCGTTGATGCCGCTGGTATAGATGGTGGCGTTCACCAGGTTGGTGGCGCCCGGCGCCAGCACGATCGAGCCGCACGCCGCCGGGTTCACCGGACGGTTGAAGCCGTAGCACATGTCGATGATCTGCTGGGCGCCGACCGCGGTGATCGCGTTCTTGATGTCGATCTTGTACCAGTCGACCGAGAAGCTGAAGCCGCGCAGCCAGCGCGGCGTGTAGACGCCGCCGGCGGTCCAGGTATCGGCGATTTCCGGCGTCAGGTTGGGATTGCCGCCGCTCAGCGTGGTGTTCGGCACTTGCGGGCTGCCCGGCTGGGTCCGGTCGAGATAGGCGTTCACGAACTGGCTGGCGGGCGCGAACAGGTCGTTGAGGTTCGGCGCCCGGATATCGCGCGAGCGCGTGCCGCGCAGCCGCAGCCCGTCGACGACTTCCCAGCTCAGTCCCGCCTTCCAGGTCGTCACCGGGCCGCTCGTCGAATAGTCCGTGCGCCGGATCGCGCCGTTCAGCTCCAGGCTCTTCGCGACGACCGAATCCTTCAGCAGCGGCACCAGGACCTCGCCGAAGAACTCCTTCACATTATAGCCGTTGCTGCCGCCCTTGAAGTTGCCGACGTTCCACAGCGACTGGAGCGAATAGCTGTCGGCCGTCGACGAGAAGGACTCCTTGCGATATTCGAAGCCGGCGGCGACCGAGACCGGCCCCGCCCAGGTCGAGAACGGATTATACTGTGCGTCGATCGACCAGACGTCCTGATAGAAATCGAGGTCCTGGCGCGTCCGCAGCCCGTCGGCATGGCCGGTAACCCAGGCGATCGAGGCCGCGCCGAGCGATCCCTCGCCGAACAGGTTCATCGGCACGCAGCCATTGCCCGGACTGGCGAGCGTCGAGCGACAGATCGGCGTGCCCGTCGCCACTCCGGCCACGCCGCCCGCCGCCGGATTGGCGATCACGTCGATCGCCTGGTTGAACCGGCTGAGGATGATGTTGTTGTCGCGGGTGTACCACACCTTGCTGTGGCCGCGCTGATAATAGGCGCGCCACTTGCCGCTGCCGAGGAAACTGCCCTCCAGCGCGAGCAGGACGCGATCCTGGCGGCGATTATATCCCGCCTCGCCGATATGCGAGCCCGGCGTGTTGATCATGTCGTAGAACAGGCGGTTCATCTGGAACGACGTGACCTGCGCCGAGTCCATCGCTTGCCGCGTTGCCAGGGGGATGAAGGGATTGTCCCGCGTGACGGTGATCGCCGTGGTGCCCTGGCGGTTGTAGACGGCCGACCAGTTGATCGTGTCGTTGCCGGCATAGCTCGCCTCGACGATCGCGTTGATGCCGTCGGTGAGTTCGTAGCTGAGACGGCCGTAGAGGCTCCAATGCTTGTCGTCGGGCATCAGCGCGCCGCGGACGGGCATGGATTCCACCGTGCCGCCGGCCTGGACCTGGCCCTGCTGGATCGGCCCGAACACGAAGGTGCCGACCGTGCCGCCCGGGCCGAAGGACATGCCCTTCAGCGGCCCCGTGGCGATCACCCCGCCCGGCGTGCTGTTATAGCCGGCATCGGTGCGCACGATCTGGCCGGGCTCGCCGTTGGTCGCCGTCCATGCCGGATTGTTCATCAGGCGCAGGCCCGGCTGAAACCAGTCGCGGACATGGTGATAGAAGTCGATCCGGTCGCCCTTGTAGTAGTTGCCGCTCAGCAGGACATGGCCGCGCCCGCCCGCGAACCTGGCGCCCCAGGCCAGGTCGCCGGTCACCACGCGCCCGTCGGAATAGTCGGTCTGGCTGAAATTGAAGCCGCCCTTCAGCCCGGTGAACTTCGTGTCGAGGATGAAGTTGACGACGCCGGCCACGGCATCCGAGCCATAGGCGGCAGAGGCGCCGCCGGTCACCACGTCGACGCGCTGCACCAGGTTCTGCGGCAGCATGTTGATGTCCACCGCGGGAGACATGCCGGAGCCGACGACGCGGCGGCCGTCGAGCAGGGTCAGGGTGCGGGTGACGCCCAGGTCGCGGGCGCTCAGCTGGTTCGCGCCGCCGGTGGCATTGGCGAACAGGGTCGTCGTGCGCGGGGTGTTGCCGGTCCCCATCGCGGGCAGCTGGCTGACATAGTCGGCGATGTTGGTGGGATTGCGCTCCGAGATGTCCTCGGCGCTCAGCACCGTGGTCGGCGTCGGAGCGTCGTTGCCGTTGCGCACGATGCGCGAGCCGGTGACGATCAGTTCGGCGCCCTCGGAAGCGGCTTCCGCCAGTGCGGCAGGCGCCTGATCGGTGCGATCCTGGTCGCGTGCCGGGGCGGCCGGAGCTTCGAAACTTGCCGTCTGGCGGCGCACGTCCTCGGGCCTTGCGATCCTGCGCAGGGTGAGGACGCTGCCGCCCTCGGCGCTCAGCCCGGTTCCCTCGAGCAGGACCCGCAGCGCGTCACGCGGCGTCAGGCTGCCATGGATGCCCTTTGTGCGCTTGCCCGCCACCATCGCGCTGGAGAAGATGATCTCCTGGTTCGCCTGCCGGGCAAAGGCATTCAGCGCGCTGCCCAGGTCCCCGGCGGCAATGTTGAAGCTGCGGGCCTGCTGCGCCGCCGCGGCCGGAGCGGCGGACAACCACAAGGCCGCCGCCAGTGCGGAGCCAGAGCCATGGACCGAGAACAGCCCCCTGTTTCGCATATTGTCCCTCCCTGCCGCGCTGATCGCGGTGTCATTCCGTGAGACGCAGGGAGAAGCCGATCCCGCCGAAAAAATGTCGGTCAGGCCGGGGAGGGGGCGCGGCGGCCAGCGGCCCGCGATCGCTCGCGGGCCGCCCTTGGATCTAGGACTTGAGGCCCTTGGCCATGTTGAGATGCGCAGTCACCGTCGGGATCAGCCTGGTGGCGAAATCGCGCAGCTGCTGCGGCACGTCCTTGTTGCCGACGGTCGCCTTCACCGCGTCGAGCGTCTTCTGATGCGCATCGACCTGGGCGGCGGCATAGGCCTTGTCGAATTCGGCTCCCTTCAGGGGCTTGAGCGAATCCAGCGCCTGCTGCTGCGCGGCCGTCAGCGCCGGATCGGGGGTGATGGCGGGCGCGGCCGCGCTCGCCGCCGTCTTGAGCTTCGCGGTCGATTCGGTGTGCGCCTTGATCATCGCGTCGGCGAATTTCTTGATCGCCGCGGATTGCGACTGGCCCTGGGCGAGCTTCGAAGTCTCGATCTCGAAGGCGTCGCTCGCCGCGGCGGCATTTGCAAAGGCCTGGCCCGCGGACGCGGCGGGTGCCGTGCCCATCCCGTTCGCCATCATCGAACCGTCGGTGTTGGTGGCGACGGTGGTCGTATCGGAGCCGGTGGTTTCGGTCTTCGAACCACAGCCTGCGAGCGCGAGCCCGGCGGCCCCCAGCATCATCCAGCGAAGAACCTGCATCCTTACCTCCTGTTCGAGCCCCTGGTGCGGAGCCATGGCGTGAACGCGTGCCGCTATTGCCCGTTCCGCCCGAACCCTTTTGACGCAATGCGCGTTTGAACCGGCGCGCCTGCGCTTCATCGCACGTGACGGGAGGATTGAATGAGCATCTTCGGTAGCATCATGGGCAAGATCTTCGGCCACAAGGCGGACGCACCCGCCCCGAGTCCCGCACCTGCGGAAGCGGAAGCCGCCCCGGCTGCGGCGCCGGCTCCCACCGCGGATGCCACGCCGGTCGATGTGGGCGCCGTGTTGTCCGAGATGGCGAGCATGAAGGGCGGCGGCGGCAACTACCAGACATCGATCGTCGATCTGCTCAAGCTGCTCGATCTCGATTCCAGCCTGGATGCGCGCAAACAGCTTGCCGACGAGCTGGACGTGCATGCCGGCGAGCCCGGCACCGCCGAGCAGAACATCGCATTGCACCAGGCGGTGATGGCCAAGCTCGCAGAGAATGGCGGCGTGGTGCCCGATAGCCTGCGCGGGGGCTGAACCCCCCGGCCGGCCGGGGCGCGCGGCTCAGGCCGCGATCGCCTCTCCGACGAAGTGGAAGAAGGCGCGGCTTTCGGGCCGGCGGGCCGCGTCCCATTCCGGGTGCCATTGCACGGCCACCACCGGCGCGCCGCACGGCCGGGCGGAATGCCTCGACCAAACCGTCGCCTGCGGCATGGGCTTCGGGCGTCAGGCCGCGACCGAGGCGCTCGATTCCCTGCCGGTGCACCGAGTTCACCCGGATGCGCCGCGCGCCGGTAATGGCGGCGAGGAGGCCTTCGGCGCGCAGGTCCACGTCGTGGTCATGGTCGAACAGCGCTTCATAGGGCAGATGATCGCCCTCCCTGTGATGCGCGGCGAGACCGTCGGCCAGCGTGCCGCCGAACAGCACGTTGAGCTCCTGCAGGCCGCGGCAAATGCCGAACACCGGACGGCCCGCATCGATCATGCGGCCGGCCAGCGCGATCGCCGCTTCGTCGCGCTCCTCGTCGAGCGGGCCTTCGGCAATGCCGTCACCGCCATAGCGGCGGGCCGCGATGTTCGAGCGCGAACCGGTGAGCAGCAGGCCGTCGAGCCGCGCGGCGAGCGCTGCCGCGTCGAACGCGCCGGTGACGGCGGGCACCAGCAGCACGGTGGCGCCGGAAATCTCGGCCAGCGGGCGGATGAACCGCGTCGCCACGGCCTGGATCGGCCGGTCGGCAACTTCATTGCAGCACAGAACGCCGATCAGCGGGCTCATGCGCCGTGCTCCGCCAGCCGCTCGGAAAGCGCGTCGCGTGCGGCGGGGCCCAGCCGGATCGCCTCGGGCTGCGCCACCACGCTTTCGGGCGGCACATCGTCGAGCAGCCACACATTGCCGCCGATCACGCTGCCGCGCCCGATGGTCACGCGGCCCAGGATCGTGGCGCCGGCATAGATGGTGACGCCATCCTCGACGATCGGGTGGCGCGCGTGCCGGGTCCGCGGCCCGGTGGGTGCCAGGCCGAGCGGACTGCGTGCGCCCAGGGTGACGTGCTGATAGAGGCGCACGCCCCGCCCGATGATCGCGGTCTCGCCGATCACCACGCCGGTGCCGTGGTCGATGAAGAAGCTGGGGCCGATCGTGGCCCCGGGATGGATGTCGATGCCGGTGCGCGCATTGGCCAGCTCGGAGATCACGCGCGCGACGATCACCGCGCCCAGCGTGTGGAGCTGGTGCGCGATCCGGTGATGGAGAATGGCGAGCGCGCCCGGATAGCTGATCAGGATCTCGTCGGTGCTGCGCGCGGCGGGATCGCCGACAAAGGCGGCTTCGACATCGGCATCGACCAGCGCGCGGATCTCGGCGAGCGTCGCGGCGAACAGGCGGACGATCGCATCGGGCTGATCCGGCTCGAAGGGCTGGTCGGATTCTGCCTGCCAATAGTCGAGCTCGCTCGCCACTTCCTCGCGCAGCAGCGTCAACGCGCGGTGCAGTTGCTCCGCGACGAAATCGTCCTCGCCCGCCGGGCCGTCACGGAAGCCGCCCAGCCTGGCGGGGAAGAGTGCCGCCGAGAGATGCTCGACGGCGCGCGCCAGGCCGGCCGGGGAAGGGAAGCGAGTCACGCTCCCCCGGCCGGGCTGCCGCGCCCGCCAGGCCGAGCGCACGGCATTGAGCGCGGCGACGGCGTCCGCGATCCCGGCGGCAAGGGTGGGGTCCGGCTGGCCGGGGGACGTCGAACGCATGGAAGCTGCCTCGTGCTGCGTGCGATTAAAATCCCCTAATTCGATAGGAGTTTCAGCAAAGGAAATATTGGCGAGCGCGAAGGCCTGGCGAAGCGGGATCAGGCCGGCTGGGTGCGGGCGCCTTCGATCGGCAGCAACAACGTGAAGCGGGTACCCCGCGGTGTCGATTCGAATTCGACCCGGCCGCCGATCACTTCGGCCCGGCGAGCCTGGTTGCCCAGGCCGCGGCCCTGCGCCGCCATGGTCGCGTCGAAACCTCTGCCATTGTCCTCGATGCCCACGCACACCTGGCCGTCGCGCACCCCGGTGGTGACGACGATCTCGTTCGCGCCGGCGTGCTTGATCACGTTGGTGAAGGCTTCCTGCAGAATCCGCAGCACGTGGAGCGAATGGCGCTGGTCGAGCCAGGGGAGCGGCGGCACGTCGCGCACGTCCCAGCGCAGGCGGATGCCCGTAGCCTCGAGCCGGGGTTGCAGGCGGAAGCGCAGGGTGCCGAGCAGCAGCAGCAGGTCGGTCTCCACCGGCTCCATCGAATCGATGGTGAGCTTCAGGTCGTCGATGCAGCCCTTGAGCAGCTGGGCGATGTCCGTTTCGTCGATATGGCCGTGCTCGACCATGCGCAGCGTGCTCACCAGGGACGAGCCGAGCCCGTCGTGCATGTCCTGCATCAGGCGCTGGCGCTCCTGGAAGAGCACTTCGCGCCGCTCGATCTCGCGCAGCTTCTGATGGCTGGCGTTGAGCTCTGCCTCGCGCTCGGCCAGGCGGCTGGCGAGCACGAGGTTGGATTCGGCCACGGCATGCATTGCCCTGATGTAGCGGCTCAGCATGATCTGGCAGAAGGCGATGATCAGCGCGATCTGCGCGTAGAAGGAGACGAACAGGCTCTCGATGTCGATGATGTTGTTCTGCAGCAGCATGTCGCGCCCGCCCAGGATGAAGGAGAGCAGGCCGCAGATCGCCAGCCCGATCCCCTCCATGGTGCCCGCGCGGCGGCTCCAGACGATGTGCACGATGAAGGTGAAGGTGCCCACGCTCACCATGGTGATGTACATCAGCGGCGAGACGATCGTGGCGTCGGCCGTCCCTTCGAACAGCGGCAGGGTGATCCCGCCGAAGCCAAGGCACATGACGGCGATGACCGCGGTCAGCCAGCGTGCGTGGTGATGGTGCAGGGCGGTGAGGAAGAGATGGGCGATCAGGATCGTCCAGCCCACCGAATTGACCGTGACCCAGCCGAACCAGGCGTCCGAGACGGGCAGGCGGTCCGCACCCATATAGGCGTGCATCACGCGCAGGAACGTCGCGACGGTCATCAGCGCATAGAGAAGGTAAAGCGTCTCGCGCCGCGACCGCAGCCAGACGAGGAAGGCGAACACCCCCGTCGCGAGGAACATCGCCGAGCTGATATAGGGCAGCTCGGCCTGGAAGAAGGCGCGGGTGTAATAGGCTGCGGCGAGTTGGCGATAATCGCCGATCCACAGCGTGGAAAGCGCGCCGCCGATGCCCCGGACGTGGCGGATGCGGATCAGCAGGTCCCGGGGCGGGGGGCTCTCGGCGGCTTCCTCGAGCGGGATCCACAGCGGCCGGTTCGAACCGTTCCACTGGAGATTGGCGTGCGTCTGGTAGAAGAGCCGCCCGTCGACATAGATGGCCAGCTCGCCATCCGTCTTCCAGCGCGGGATGTAGAGATAGGCGCCGCTCGGCGCCGCCTGCGCGGGATCGATCGTGAAATGATACCAGGTCGTCTGGGTGGGCAGCAGCCCGGCATCGCCGGCACCCGGCAGCATGTGCGGCCGGGGTGCATGGGGCAGGGCGATGTCCTGCCACCGGCCCGGCAGCGCGCGCCAGTCGGCGGTGCGCGATGGCGGGGGATAGCCCTGGGTATATTGTACCAGCAGCTGCGCGCGGGTCAGGTGAATGCCCTGCGGCCGGGATCCGAGATAAAGGGCGGCGAGGATCAGCGTCGCCAGGCCCGCATAGACGAGGAAGGTCCGCAGCGACCTAGAGAATACCATGGTTGCGGGCCTCGAAGATCGCTTCCGCCTTCGAGGTGACCTCGAGCTTCTGGTAGATTCGCCGGACGAAGGTCATCACCGTGTTGCGCGAGACCAGCATCAGCTCGGCGATCTCGTCATAGCTGAAGCCCTTGGTGATCAGCTCGAGCGCCTCGCGCTCGCGCGGCGAGAGCGGGGAGGCGATGGGAGTCGCCGTCGCCAGCGCGGCGGCGGTGGGCACTTGCGGTGCCTGCTCGACCGGGCGGAAGCGCAGCAGGATCTGGCGGGCGATGCGCGGGCTGATCGGGCTGCCCCCGGCATGGAGCGCGCGGATCTCGTCGGCGCTCTTCCCGGCCGGGCTGGCCTTCAGCAGAGAGCCTGCCGCCCCCGCCTCGATCGAGGCGATCACGTGCTTCTCGTCGGCGAAGGTGGTGCTCACCATGATCCCGCAATCGGGCCAGCTCGCATGGGCTGCGCGGATGACGTCGATTCCCGATCCGTCGGGCAGGCCCAGATCGACCACCAGCACGTCGAGCGGATCGCCGGCGAGCATCCTGCGCGCCTGGGCGACATTGTGCGCCATGCCGATCAGCTGCATGTCCGTCGAGTTGCGCACCGCGGCGGCGAAGCTGTTCTGGAAGGCGATATCGTCCTCCACCAGCGCGACCTTGAGCAGTGGCGAGGCGGAATCGGGCATCGGGGCATCCTGGAGCGGCCCGCGTCCCGTCGCGTGGCCGTGGCGGCGATCGGATGGGCGCGTGGCGACGCCCGGCTTTCGCGCTCTTACCATTCCAACGGCCCCGAGCTTGTCCCTAGAAATAGCGACATACGCGATATTTCGTGTTCGTTACAATTTGTTCCGGAGCCTTGCCCTGGCTAATGTCGCATTTCCCAGGTCGGGCACAAACAAGAGTCGCGCCATGCCAAGCCCGGAACCCTTGACGCCGCTGCTGGTGGCGGAACTGGTCGGCGGTATCTACGAAGCCGCGCTCGATCCGTGCCTTTGGCAGCGGCTGGTCGATCGCGTCGAAGAGATCTACCCCGAGATCACCGTCGCGCTGTTCAGCCATGAGAGCCATCTCCCGGCGGCCGCGCTCACGGTGACGGCCAATTATTCCGATGCCGCGATGCGCGACTATGCGGCCCATTATTTCTCCAACAGCCCCTATGTCGATTTCGTGCCGCGCAACGGCGTCGGCCAGCCGGTGCGGAGCGAGGCGATCATTCGCGAGGAGGAGCTGTTCGGCACCGAGCACTACAACGACTTCATGCGCGTCCACCGGATCGGCCATCACGCTACCGGCATGGTGCTCGAGCGCGGACCAGGGGGCTGGGCCTCGCTCTCCTTCGCCGACCGGCGGAACGACACCGCGCGGCGCGAGCATCAGATGCAGCTGCTCCGGCTGCTCGCCCCGCATTTCGGCCGCGCGTTCAAGCTGCGGCGGACGCTGATGGACGCGCGCATGGCGGGCATGGCCGCACAGGCTGTGTTCGACGGCTGGATGCATGCCGCCCTGGTGCTCGATCGCGAAGGGCGCGTGATGACGATGAACCGCCGTGCGGAAGCGCTGGTCGCGCGTGGCGAGGGGATCATGCTCAACCGCTTCGGCCAGCCGCGCAGCTTCGACGACAGGTGCAGCCGCGCGCTCGACCTTGCCTTTGCCGCCTGCCGTGCCAGCGCGGATGCGCCGATGGAAGCGAGCGGCGAGCTTTCCGGCGTGATGCTGCCGCGCCGCGCCGGCGGGGTGCCGTTGCACGCGATGCTCTGGCCGATCGCCGCCGCGGCCGAGTTCGGCTTGCCGACCCTGCCCGGGCAGGTGTTGCTCGTCATATCCGATCCCGACGACACGCCGCCCGGCGCGGTCGCCTGGATCGCGCGGCGCTTTGCCCTGTCTCCTGCGGAGGAGAAGCTTGCCGATGCGGTGATCGCCGGCGTGCCGCTGAACGAGGCAGCGGAGAAACTCGGCATCCAGCTCTCGACCGCCCGCACGCGGCTTAAGACGATCCAGGGCAAGACCGGCTGCCATCGCCAGCTCGATCTCGTGCGCCTGGCCATGTCGGTGCCCGCGGTCCGACTCGGATAGGACGCACGGCTGTCGGCTTCTCCGCGAAGATGAACCGCGCCGAAACCACTACCATATGGGAGCTATTCGCCCCCGGTGTGGCTGCCTAGGCAGCTCCGTTCCGGATCGTGGCTGCACGATCGCGGTCGGGGGCCTGCGTCGATGAAATTGGTGTTTTCCTGTCGTGACTTGGGTGCGGGACGGGGGCGAATGCGGGAACATGGGGCAGCGATGCCGCGGTTCCGTAACGTCATTCCGCAGCTGTCACTATTAGTAGCGACAGACGCAATATCCCGCCTGCGGTACGATCGGCAGGCAGGATCGCTCGCCCGGGTCGTGGGGCGGAGCGGCCTCCGGGGTCCCCAGTTCCAGACAAAAAAAGGCCGAGCGATGCCGAAGGTTGCCGTGCAGCATCTCCCGAGCGGGCGGAAGACGCTTGCCATGTTCCTGCTACTCGGGGGCACCACGCTGGCGTTGCCCGCGGCCGCGCAGGTGCTGCCCAACCGCCAGCAGCTCAATCCGGCCCAGCAGACGCCGATACCCGCCGCGCCGCGCGGCGAACTGTTCCGCGACATGGAAACGGGGCCATGCCCCTTCGCCGACAGCGATCTCAAGGTCACGCTGACCGGCGTCGAGTTCCAGGGCGCCAATGGCGCGCTCGCGCTGGGCGAGGACAGGCTGCGCCTCGCCTATGCCGACCTGCTCGGCAGGGAATTGCCGATCGCCACGATCTGCACGATCCGCGACCGGGTGGCGGCGCTCTACCTGCGCCGCGGCGTGCTGGCGGCCGTGGAAATCCCCCAGCAGCGCATCGCCGACGGCAAGCTGATCCTCTCCGTCGTCGAGGCGCATGTGGTCTCGGTGAGCTATCACGGCGATGTCGGCCCGGCACAGCGCCAGGTCGAGCGCTATCTCGACAAGCTGAAGGGGATGACGCCCTTCGATCTCAACGTCGCGCAGCGCTACCTCTTGCTCGCCTCGGACATTCCCGGCGTGATCGTCCAGGCTTCGCTCAAGCAGTCGCCCGGCGGCAGCGGCGCGGTCGATCTCGACATCGCCGTCTCGCGCACGCCGGTCACCGCCACGTTCGCGGTGAACGATTACGGCTCCGACTCGATCGGCCGCGATCTCGCCACCGCGCGCGTCGACTATAACAGCTTCACGCCCCTCGGCGAGCGCACCACCATCCTCGGCTATGGCACGATCTCCAGTCCGGAGCAGCGAGTCATCCAGCTGACCGAGAGCGTCAAGCTGGGCGGGGAGGGCCTCCAGCTCGATCTGTCCGGCTCGTTCGCGCGGACCCGGCCGGGGGCCGCGCTCAAGCCGCTCGACCTGCTGGGCAACAGCTTCGCCGGCAATGCCCGGCTCACCTATCCGCTGCTGCGCCACCGCCGCTACAATCTGAACCTGTCGGGCGGGCTGGAATGGATCGACCAGAAGGTCGAATTCGGCGGCGGTATCGCCACGCTGACCGAGGACAAGCTCCGCGTCTTCTTCGCCCGGCTCGACGGCCATCTCGCGCCGCGCGAGCTCGCCTCGCATTCGGTGGCCGCCACCGGCTCGCTCGAGCTGCGCAAGGGCATCAACGGGCTGGGCGCCACGCCCTATGGCAACCGGGTCGCCTCGCGCTTCGGCGGGCGTCCGGACGCCACGGTGGTCCGCGCCGACTTCTCGGTCGGCGGCCGGGTCGTCGGCCCGGTGACCGCCAGCGTCTCGGCCAGTTGGCAATATACCGACACGCCATTGCTCTCCTATGAGGAGTTCGCCGCCGGCAACCTCTCGATCGGCCGGGGCTATGACCCCTCGGCCGCCTCGGGCGACCGGGCGCTGGGTTCGACCTTCGAGATCAGCACCGCGCCCTTTGCCTTCGCCAAGCGCTCGGCCTTCCGCCCCTATGCGTTCCTCGATGCGGTGCGGCTCACCAATATCGGCCCGGGCGCCGACCAGGTGACGCTGCGCTCGGCCGGCTACGGCGTCCGCGCGCAGATCGGCCCGTGGTTCTCGCTCGATCTCGCCTGGGCGCACCCGTTCGATCGGGTCGCGCCCAAGGCGCCCAAGCCCGCCGACCGCATCCTCGTCAGCCTCTCCGCCTCGATCTTCTGAGGGATATGCCCATGTCCGCCCCCCGCCGCCGCAGCCGCCTCTTCACCACCTCTGCCTTTGGTGCGCTCGCGCTGGCCGCGCTCTGGGCAGCCCCCGCGCAGGCGCAGCTCGTGCAGGGCGCCACGCCCGCGCAGAGCAACGGCACGGGGCCGACGATCGACCAGTCGGTGCCGAACACCACCACGGTGACCTTGGGCGGCTCGCGCACGGTGATCGACTGGGACAAGTTCGACATCAACGGCGGCGACACGGCGAACTTCGTCTTCGCCAACCGGAGCGACATCGTGCTCAACCGCGTCGGCGGCGCGGCGAGCACGATCAACGGCAATCTCAACGGCACGATCGGTTCGGCGGGCGGCACCGCGGGCGGCAATATCTGGATCTACAACGCCAATGGCGTGGTAATCGGCGCGAATGCCCGGATCAGCACCGGCGGCCTGCTCGTCACCACCGCGGCGATCGATCGCGCGACGGACAGCAGCGCGGGCGGTTTCCTCGACGGCAGCTCGACCCAGTTCGGCTTCACCGGCGCTTCGAGCGACGCGGGCATCACCGTGCGGAACGGCGCGCAGATCACCAGCCATGGCGGCGCGATCGCGCTGGTCTCCACCTCGGTCACCACCGAGGCGGGATCGAGCATCTCGGCGCAGGACGGCGGCAACGTGC
>ERZ778022.3604-NODE-3604-length-14349-cov-3.914300_pt1 | contig 14349 bp, 6 predicted proteins | sample MGYA00375752_ERZ778022 | MGnify/ENA primary metagenome ERZ778022 (study PRJEB29350, sample SAMN05389826) | bioreactor metagenome | isolation source: Thiocyanate bioreactor | place: South Africa: University of Cape Town | collected 2014-04-04 ... | reverse complement strand
AGATCGAGCGTGGTCGACCGCAATTGCCGCGTCCACGGTGTGGACAACCTCTATATCGCCAGCGCCGCGACATTCCCGACATCGAGCCAGGCCAATCCCACACTGACGATCGTGGCGCTCACGCTCCGGCTCGCAGAGCACCTTCAAGGCAAGCTGCAACTCACGCGCAGCTCATCGGATAAGAAGGCCGTCATTGCGGAGATTGGCATCGGCGGTCGCGACAGCGCGAGCTTCGGCGCCGAGAACCTCCTGTCCAAACAGCTCGCGCAACATTGATGCGTTGCGGTCGATGTCGTGAGCTTCGATGACGCGCCGACGGCCCTCTTGGCCCATCTCGGCGAGCTCATTTGCCGGGGCTTCGAGTGCCGCAATCATGGCATTGGCAATGTGCTCGACTGAACCCGACGGGATGATCCAGCCGGAGTTGCTGTCGACCAGCTCCGGGATGCCCGCGATGAACGTAGTGATCACCGGGCGTGCAAGGGCGTAGGCCTCCATGATCGCAACAGGCAGGCCCTCCGCAAAACTCGGCAGCAAGAGCGCGCAGGCACTTCCGACGGCGCGGCGCACGTCCGCGTTACTCCGCCAGCCCAAGAGCGTGACGTGCTCTTTCAGGTTGAGGCGGGCGATCTGAGCCTCGATCTCGCTCCGCGATTCCCCATCGCCGATCAGGACGACTTTCGTTTGAGGGTGGAGGGCGACGACGCGGCTTGTGGCTTCGACGATCAGGCTCTGCGCCTTTTGCGGGCAGAGGCGCCCGACGCAGACGAACGTCGAGTTGCCTTCAAACGGTGCTTCGCTTGCCTCGAATTCCCGCAATTCGAGGCCGCAGCGCACGACGTGCAGCTTGTTCCACGCCGACATGCCCGCAGCACGCGCCAATTGCACGCGGCAGAAGTTGGAGATCGCAACAACGAAGCGTGCACCGGCGACCTTTTCGGCGAGTGAATTGTCGCTCCAGTTGTCGAATTCATCGGGGCCGTGGGCGGTGAAGCTGAAGCTTGGGCCGCCCAGTCGCTCAGCCAGCAGCGCGACCGCAGTAGCATTGGTCGAGAAGTGTGCGTGGAGGTGGTCGACAGAGTCGCGGGCCGCCTGGCGCTTGAGCGACGCGGCCTCGAGCAAGTAGGCCGTATGGCGGATGACACTACGTCGTGCGTTGCGTACCAGCCGGAACCACGTGCCGGTTGCGCGCAGCATGCCTCGCGGATTGGTCGCGAGCTCGACGAAGAAGTCGGCGAGCAGGCCCGGTAACCGGCCGGAGAGGATGTAGCGTGTGCGTGCCTGCTCGGCTTTGTCCTGCTCGTCCACGAGCGCTTCCGGCCACCGCCGTACGGCATAGCGTTGCACTTCCACGCCCTGCGCCTCGAGGGCGTGGATCTCGCGACGAATAAAGGTTCCCGTGACCACCGGGTAGGTGTTCATGAGATACCCGACCTTCATTCTTCCTACCGTCATCGGGACAGCAGACATCCGCAAAGGCAGCGCATGAATTTCTAGCTTATCCAGAATGTTAAGAGGTCGGTTGCGTCATGGCGCACACTGGGGAATATGAATAATTCTCCACCGGCTGGCAAGGAATCTTCAGTCTGATGCTTGACCGGAGGTCTGCATCTTGCCGTCGAGGTTACTACCGTCAATACAACGCGGGCAATCGACACGACGACGGTTTCTTGGGGGGCGCAGCCACACTGTCAGCTTTCAATGGTACATATCCTGCACAAAGCCACGGACAAAGCTTCGGACATTCGGTTGGGCAGCAGGGCAGCTCCCCGGTGGAGCGCTTGCCACGATGCTCAGGTTCCGAGCAGAAGGCGCGCCCGCTGCGCGACCGGCGAAGCGCCTCGGACTTGAGATGCAATAAGTGAACACGAACGCCAAAATAGTCCGCGCTACATTCTGGACCGCGGCAACGTACGCTGCGTCTATCGTGCTCCGGTTCGGGTCGAATGTTGTCCTGTCCCGGCTGCTCACGCCCGAGACCCTCGGTGTCCTTCTGATCGTAAACACGGTCCGCCAGGGCATTGAGCTCTCTTCCGACATCGGCCTGGCCCAGAACGTCGTACAAAACAAGTCCGGCGGCACTGCCCGCTTTCTCAACACCATATGGGTGCTGCAGATCCTCCGAGGCGTGGCCCAATCCGCGCTGGTCTTCGTTTCTGCCGTGTGGATCGCGGGGCTCTACAATGTGCCGGTCCTAGCGTTCGAGTTGAGCGCCGGCATCCTTGTCGTCGGGGCGTTAGCCTCCACGTCCCTTTTTCTCATGCATCGCAACATGCAGATTGCGCGCATGAGTTTGTTTGAGGTCGGCGTGGATGCCATTGGTGCAAGCATAGCCATCACCGCTGCCCTCTTGAGCCCGACGGTTACGTCCCTGCTGATCGCGGCGATCGTATCTCAGGCCATGCGCACGCTGCTGACGCACTTGATCGGCGAGGAGTCCAACAAGCTGCAATTCAGCAGAGAGTATGCGCGCGAGATACTTCAGTTCGGGCGCTGGATATTCCTGTCGTCGATTGTCATATTTTTGTGCGCAAGCTTTGACCGGTTGTACATCGGCAAGGTCGCACCGCTCGCCCTCGTCGGCATCTACGGGCTGGCGCGCGGCCTCTCCGACCTCCCTGCAGCCATGGTCGCACGCATCGGCTATTCGGTGATCTTCCCGATCGTCTCGGCGAACCAGAGCCTGGCGAGATCCGATGCGCGATCGAAGGTAGCCCGCGTACGCTTCGCATTCCTATTGGCGGCCGCATCGATCATCGCATTTTGCGTCTCATTTGCCGATGTCGTTGTCGCCTTGATCTACGATGCCCGATATCACGATGCTGCGTGGATGCTGCCGATCCTGCTCTGCGGCGTGTGGCTCGCCATTCTGTGCTCGATCAACGAGTACGTCCTTCTCGGCTTCGGCAAGCCCGCCTACAATATGATCGGTAACATCATAAAGCTGATCTACTACGTCGTTTTCCTGCCCTTGGCATTCCAGGCTGTCGGAATGGTCGGGATTGTCATGGTCGTTTCCGGCAGTGAGGTCGGTCGTTACTTGGCCCTCGCCGTAGGGCAGAAACGAGAAAACTTCTCGTTCATCAGGCAAGATCTGATTGCGAGCCTGCTCTTCGTCGCTCTCGTTGCTTTGTTTTCCTGGCTCAGATTGGTCGCAGGCTTCGGTACGGCCTTCTCGACGGTTCCCTTGGAGTTCGGCTGGCTGCTCGGGAGGCCGAGCTGATGTCCGCCCTACCCGAAAACGCGACGCGGATTGGGGTCGTTCTCATTGGTCGCAACGAGGGCGAGCGGCTGATCGCGGCTCTGAGGTCTGTCTCTGGTCGAGCGGACGCGATCGTCTATGTCGACTCCGGCTCGACGGACCGCAGTGTAGAGGCCGCTGAAGCCATGGGCGCGGCGACCGTTCGCCTGGACATGAGCACGCCATTCACTGCAGCCCGCGCGCGCAACGCCGGTTTTGCTACGCTCCTGAAGCGCGATCCGGCGGTCGACTTCGTGCAATTCATCGATGGCGATTGCGAGCTCGATCGCGGCTGGATCGACGTGGCGGCAGCCTTTCTCGAAAGCCACCCGGATGTGGCACTCGTCTGCGGCCGCCGGCGGGAGAGGTTCCCGCAGCGCTCGATCTACAACAAGTTATGCGACATGGAGTGGGATACGCCGGTTGGCGAGACGCGTGAATCAGGGGGGGACTTCCTCGTCCGGCGGGAAGCCTTCAGCGCGGTTGCCGGCTTTACTGAGCACTTGATCGCGGGCGAGGAGCCGGAACTGTGCGCGAGGCTGCGGCGCGCCGGCTGGAAAATCTGGCGGCTCGACGCGGAGATGACCGTCCACGACGCCGACATTCTGCGCTTTCGCCAGTGGTGGCGCCGGGCTGTGCGATCGGGATTTGCCTACGCCTCGCTCCGCCACCTTCATGGTGCCGGCCCCGATCGGCATTCCCAGCGGAACGTCAAGAGTGCGCTGATCTGGGGCGCTGCCCTTCCCGCGGCCATAGTGGCCGCAGCGCTGGCCTACCCACCTGCCGCCGCTGCTGCCGTCATCTACCCGCTGCAGGCCGCCAGGATCGGTCTCCGGCAGAAGCACCAAGGGGCCGATCGATTTCTCTATGGGGCGTTCGTTGTTCTCGGCAAGTTTGCCGAGGCTGTCGGGATCGGCAAGTTCGCGTATGCCCGCCTGCGCGGCCGCGATCAGCCGCTCATTGAATACAAGTAGCTGTGCCCACAGGGAATTAGGTCGGCGGGAACGCTAGGCACGCGGCCGCGCGAGCAGGCCCTTGATCGGCGCGAGAAGCGTGATCTCGGCGAGCACCATGGCGCACCGGGCGTAGCGCATGGTGAGGCGGCGCGGGTTGGTCGCTAGGCGCCAGAACCACTCGAGGCCGAGCTGCTGCATGAAACCGGGAGCCCTGATCTGGGTGCCGGCAAGAAAATCCAGACCGGCGCCGATGCACACGAACCCCACGGGGATGTTTCGCTCGACAGCGCGGGCAGCGAGCAGTTCCTGCTTCGGCGCGCCCAGGGCAACGAGGCACAAGCCAGCCCCCGAGGCGGCGATGCGATCGAGGGCTGCGTCGGCCTCGGCACCCTCGGGGTCAAAGCCATGCGGCGGAGCTTCCGCGCCAGCGATCCGAAGCTTGTGGCCGGTCAGTCGCGACAGCGTTTCGCCGGCGCTTTGGAGGACGTCTTGCGTCGTGCCGTAGAGGAAAATAGGGACGCCCTGCTGAGCGGCCGCCAGCGCGAGTGGAATAATGAGATCGGAGCCCGGGGTACGCTCGACGCGGGCGCCCTGCCGCGCGGCCAGCCTGGCTATCGGAGCACCATCTGCTGTAATAAAACGAGCCTTGGCATAGGCTTCCCGGAAGCGAGGCGAACGCCTGAGTTTGTCCAGGTGGTCCAGGTTGAGAGTAAAGACAGCGAAGCTTTCGCTGCGCACGGCCGTCTGAACGATCGCCGATACGGCCTCGTTCGCATCGGCCACATTGACCGGCCAGCCGTCCACTACGGCAAGAGTTTGGGGGCGAGACGCAATCGAGTTGAGCATACGCAGTACCAAATTTATACGCACGTTAGTGTTTCATTCATACACCGCCTCTCGGTGCCCCGCAATTGGCGGTCCGCCGGTGTGTAGCGTGAAACAGTGTGCTGTTCTGAGACAGGGCCAGCGGTCGCCGGCGGTTCACGCGACAGACTTCGCAAGGGGCGCGCCAGTGGCGCGGTGCGCGGATCGCTTACGGCGCAACGCGGTGATGGTGTGGGCCGTCGGCCAGCGAACCGGGTGGCGATTGGGGGAGCGATGCCAGCCTTACCGGAGGGCACGGCGGCCATAGTCGATTGCGAATGTCGCAACCGTGATGCGCTTCCGCTTTCGTGTGTAGGGAAGCAGTGTTAGTTTTGGCGGAGTAAAGCCGAATTCACGAAAAAGAGGCAGATTTCAGTTAGGTGGTTCGACGGCGCAGACGGTCCGGCCCAGCCCCTGATGGATGGTCTCTGTAATTCCACGGCAATGTGGCCCGCTGTTTGCTTATTAGTACCCAAAGGTTTGCCATGGCTTCCTGGACATCCGTTAACGGATTTGGGTGGCGGGCTGGAGGCTGAGTATGAGGGTTCGTGCGTTCCTGGCGGTCTTTGCCGCCGTTGCATCTTTGGGTTCATCGGCCAGCGCCCAGGAGGCCGAAGGTTATCGTTTGGGGGTCCAGGATAGGCTACGGATCCACGTCCACGAGTGGCCTATTCTGACCGGTGAGTTCGTTGTTGGGGCGAACGGCTCTCTTATTCTTCCGCTGATCGGCGTCGTCCAGGCCAAGGGCCTCGAGCCCTCGCAGTTGGCAAGCCAAATATCAAATCGTTTGCGGGAACGCGCCAAGCTCGGCGCGACGCCTGACACGACCGTGGATGTCACTCAGTATCGTCCCTTCTACATTCTGGGGGGCGTCGAGCGGCCGGGTGAGTACAGCTACCGGCCGGGCATGCTTGTCGTGAATGCTGTTGCGATTGCCGGGGGGATTTTTCGGCCGCCCAGGACGTCTGACTGGGGTTTCGAGCGCGATGCCATCAATGGCCGGGGCGACCTTCGGCTGGCAGCCGTGAGGCGCGATGAGCTGGCGGCGAGAGAGCTGCGATTGAAGGCCGAAGCCGAAGGAAGCGAAGAGTTCCCGCCGGTACCGCCGGCCTTGTCCGCGAGGGCCACCAGATTTATCGATGAGGAGCGCCTGCTCTTCAGCGCGCGCATCGATCGCCATCGCAATCAGTTCTTGGCCTACCAAGAGACCATCAAGTTGATCGAGGGCGAGATCAAGTCGCTCGAAGCTCAGATCGCCGCCGCTCGCAAGCAAGAGGACTCGGTTGCCAAAGAGCTCGAGGATACGCGTGGCCACGTAGCCCGCGCGCTCATACCGGCGCCTCGTCTGCTGCCGATCGAGCGCACGCTGGCTCAGATCGAGCGCGAAATGAAGGAAATCTCCACTCAGATCATGAGGGCGCGGCAGCAGATCAATGCGACCAAGATCCTTCGCGACAATCTGAAGGATGAGCGGCGCAGCACGGCTCTGACGGAGTTGCAGGCGCTCGAGGTGCAGAGGAAGGAGCTGGATGAGCGGGTCGAAACCGCCTCGCGTCTCGTCTCCGGGTCGCAGGTTGCGTTGTCGAGCGCCGAGGAGCCGGGCGAAGTGTCCGGCACGCCCACGTACATCATCGTTCGCCAGCGTAACAATCTGGCAACCGAGCTACCTGCATCGGAGACGACCGTGCTCGAGCCTGGTGATATCGTGAAGGTCTACAGGCCGCAGGATGCCGGCTCGTCCCGCGGACGCGCCGGTGGTGCTCCTCGATCATCGACGCAAGAGCAGCAGAGTCAGTAGCAGCAACCGAGTTCTTGTTCGCCGAGTGACCTCAGTCGTCGCTTGCCATGAAGTCAACGCCGGAAGCAGGCAGTCATGCTACATAAGAGTGTCGAGCCTCGCTCGCCCGACAGCTATCCCAGCCCGGCGGCAGCAAGTCCGTTCGATCAGATCGACCTTCGTTGGATGGTCAGCGCGGTGCTCCAGCACCGCTGGATGATCATCGCGGTGCCGGCGATCTTCACGGTGCTTGCGATCTTCTTCGTCATTGGCCGATCGCCAAATTTCACGGCTTCGACGCAGCTCGAGCTCACCAATCTGCGATTGGCCTTCAGCCGCGAGGATGCGCTTTTCGCTGAAACCCATCCGGATCCGACCTTTCTCGAGACACAGCTTCAGATCATACGATCGGATCGCGTCGCCCTGAACGTCCTGACGCATCTCCAGATGATCGCGGCCGATGCCTCCGCGCAGAGCAAGGCAGAAGCCCTCAAGAAGCTGCGCCAGGGCTTCTCGGCCGAGCGCGTCGGCCTGAGCAACGTCGTCGCTCTTTCCTACAGCTCGTCGAGTCCCGAGATGGCAGCGCAGCTCGCAAACGAGTTTGCGCGAGCCTACGTTGCCGAGCAGAACGCGGCCCGCTGGGATGCGGCGCAAGCCGGCAGCGGCTGGCTGCGTGATCGCTTGCGCGAGATCGGACCCAAGGCACGTGTCATCGCCGAGGCGCTGCCGCCGCCACACAAGAGCAACATGCGCGGATTGTTGATCATCGTCGCAGCGGGCATGGTCGGCGGTGTGCTCGCAGTTGCCGGTGCGTTTCTCTGGAAATTTCTCGACCGGCGCATTCTCACGCCGGAGGAGGCTGCAGCGGCAACCGGCGCAGAGTGCCTCGGCATTATTCCTCGATTTGCTGGATCGGCCAACGCGTCGCGAACCGATGTGAGTACGGAGCCGCAAGCCACCAACAGCTTCTCCGCCGACATGTCCTCGCTCTCGTACGCGCTCGACCATCCGAACTCGGAAGCTTGGTCGACGCTGCGGAACGTGAAGGCTGCGTGCGAGGATTGCTTCGGTGGAAAGGGGCTGCGCTACCTCGGAATCACCTCGACATTCGCAGGTGAAGGACGCTCGACGGTCGCCGCCAATCTGGCGCTGTCACTCGCGGCTTCGGGCAAGAGCGTTCTGCTCGTCGACTGCGATATCTACGATCCCGTGCTCTCGCGCACGTTTGCTGGTCCCGAAAGCATTGGGCTCAGGGACTATCTGCGCGATGGGCAGGCTTCGTTCGGGAGCCACGTGCTCGTCGAGCAGCGCACCGGCCTCAACTTCCTTCCGCTGGGAACCGGCAGCGGTGCGAATGGCGACGATATCTGGACCATTAATCTGCGCCGATTTTTTGAAGAGACGCTCACCAGCTATGAGTATGTGATCTTCGACATTCCGACGCTCGGCAATCTTGCCGATATCCGCGCGGCCGCCCGCTACCTCGATGGCTTCTTGCTCGTCGTCGGATGGCGCAAGGTGACGGCTGAAGCTGCCCGGCTGGGCGCGACATCGAGCAGCGTGATGCACGAGCGCCTGTTGGGCACGGTGCTCAACAACGTCGATAGCCGCGAGACGCGTTGGCTGCTTTCATCGCAAGTGAATTTCCTGAACAAGAGCGTGCAGACGGACGAGCTGCCCGGCGTGGTCGAAACCGTCCGCCGGGTAACCAATAAGACTTCCAGATCGAAGAAGGTGCTGGTCAAGGTCGCATTGGCCTTCATTCTGGCTGCTGCAACGATGGCCCTTCTCCCTTGATGGGGCGGCGCGGACGAGTGAGAGCCTGACGAGCGCTTTGTCGAGATCGGGAACAGATCTCGCGGAGCGCTGTAGCGTGCTTCTTGCAATGCCGAGGCGGAATCAGGGCGCCCGGCTACATCGCAGCGTTTCCTCGGCACGGCCGAGATTTCGACCGGGCCGAATGGCGCGGTCTCGAAGCGAAGGCAGGATTGATCGAGTATGGTAGACGAGCCGAGCGCCAATGATATTGCCGTGATCGGTCTGGCACTCCGTGTGCCGGGCGCTCGCGACGCGCGCCAGTTCTGGCAAAATCTCCGCAACGGGGTCGAATCCATCGAGGATCGGACGCCGGAGGAGCTGGTCGCAGCGGGAGAATCCGCCGAGCGCATCCGGCGCACCAACTATGTCCGGCGCACGTCCGCACTTCCCGGCATGGCAGACTTCGACGCCGAGTTCTTCGGCTTCAGCCCGAAAGACGCTGCGATCATGGATCCGCAGCACCGCCACTTCCTCGAATGTGCCTGGGAGGCGATGGAGGACGCGGCGCGCCCGCCCGAGCGCACCACGGGGCCGGTCGGCCTGTTCGCCGGCTGCGGCATGGGCAGCTACTTCTACTTCAACGTCTGCAGCAATCGCCCGCTTGTCGATCAGGTGGGTATGTTCCTGCTGCGGCACACCGGCAACGACAAGGATTTCCTGGCGACACGCGCCTCGTACTTCTTCGATCTGCATGGGCCGAGCGTGAACGTGCAGACGGCGTGCTCGACCTCGCTCGTTGCCATCCACTACGCCTGCCAGAGCCTGCTCAGCGGCGAATGCGAGATGGCGCTCGCGGGCGGCGTGACGATCGAGATGCCGCACAACCGCGGTTATCTCTTCCAGGAAGGCGAGATCCTTTCACCCGACGGCCACTGCCGTGCTTTCGACCATCGCTCTGCTGGGACGGTCTTCGGCAGCGGCGTCGGTGTCGTCGTGTTGCGCCGCCTGTCCGATGCCCTCGCCGACGGCGATCCGATCCGCGCGGTGATCAAGGCGACTGCCATCAACAACGATGGCGCCGGCAAGGCGAGCTATCTCGCACCGAGCGTCACCGGGCAGGCGGAAGCGATCGTCGAGGCGCAAGCCCTGGCAGGCATCGACGCGGACTCCATCCAATACGTCGAGTGCCACGGTACCGGCACACGCCTCGGCGATCCGATCGAGATCGCGGCTTTGACCCAGGCCTTCCGCCAGAGCACCGACAGAACCGCCTTCTGCCGCGTTGGCTCGGTCAAGTCGAACATCGGCCATCTGGATACGGCTGCCGGCGTGGTCAGTCTCATCAAGGCGGTCCTGGCGCTCGAGAACGGCGAGATCCCGCCGACGCTCGGTTATGAAGCGCCGAACCCCGAGATCGACTTTGCTTCGAGCCCGTTCGTCGTTGCCGACAAGCTGGTGCCGTGGCCGACGACAAAAGGGCCGCGGCGCGCGGGCGTCAACTCGCTCGGTGTGGGTGGCACGAATGCGCACGCCGTCGTCGAGCAGGCACCGTCGCGGGTGCTGCCCGCAGCAGGCGCCGCGGACGGACCGCAGCTTCTCATTCTCAGCGCGCGCAATCGCAAGGCGCTCGATGACGCTGGCCAGCGTCTCGCGACGCACATCGAGGCAACGCCCGATCTTCGCCTCGCCGATGTCGCGCATACGCTGATGGAAGGGCGCCGCCGCTTCGATCAGCGGCGCGTCTTCGCCGTGGCAGACCGCGCCGATGCAATCACGGCGCTCTCGCAACCCGATCTGCGCCGCGGCTTCACGCATACGCCCATCGAGGGGCTTTCCGGCGCCGTCCTGCTCTTTCCCGGCGGCGGGGCCCAGTATCCCGGCATGGGCCGCGCGCTCTACGCGAAGGACCGCACGTTCGCGGCCGCCGTCGACGAGGGCCTGTCCTACCTTCCCGCCGACCTCGCTGCCCGGATTCGCGATCTTTGGCTCGGCACATCGACGGCGACGAGCGAAGCTGCCCGAGAGCTGCTGCGTCCCTCGCTCCAGCTTCCTGCAATTCTGATCATCGAGGTCGCTCTTGCGCGCCTCTGGCAGAGCAAGGGGCTGCAGCCCGCCGCGCTGATCGGCCACTCTATGGGTGAGTATGCGGCCGCGACGGTCGCCGGCGTGATGTCCTTCGAGCGCGCCGTACGCCTCGTCCAGCTCCGCGGCGAGCTCTTCGACGAAGTGACGGGCGGCGGTCTGCTGAGCGTGCCGCTCGCTGCCGGCGCGCTTGCGGAGCGGCTTCCCGATACGCTCGACATTGCCGTGATCAACGCGCCGGAATTGTGCGTCGTCTCGGGGCCCGATGGCGAGATCGAGGCTTTCCGTCAGGCCCTCGTCGCGGACGGCATCGACGCGGTGCGCGTGCCGATCAACGTCGCCGCGCATTCGCGAATGCTCGAGCCGATCCTCGGCCGCTTCGAGGCATTCCTGCGCGCGACACCGCTCTCCGCGCCACGGATCCCGATCGTCTCGAACCTCACCGGTACGTGGATGACGCCCGCCGAGGCGACCGATCCGCTCTACTGGGTCAAGCATCTGCGCTCGACCGTGCGCTTTGCCGATGGCCTCGCCACTCTGGCGGCGGACAAGACGCGCCTCTATATCGAGGCTGGTCCTGGCCGTATGCTCTCGTCCCTCGTCAAGGCCCAGGGCACCATCGACGCCAATGCCGTCGTCAATTCATTGCCGCATGCCGACGAGGCGGTGGACGACCACCTGTATTTCCTCGCAGCCTTTGGGCGCGCCTGGGCCTGCGGTCTGCCGCTTCCCATCGAGCAGCTCGCCGCAGATGCCAATCCGCGTCGTGTGCGTCTGCCGACTTATGCCTTCCAGCATCAGCGCTACTTCATCGAGCGTGTGGCTCCGGCCGCTGCGGAGAAGGATGCGGAAGTGCCGGCGAAGCGGCCTGATATGGCGACCTGGGGTTGGGCGCCTTCGTGGAAACCTGCCTATGCCGCCGGCACGCTCGGCGCCGAGGAGGAGGCGAGCAGCTATCTCGTTTTCCTCGATGATACTGGCGTCGGCGACGAGATGGTGCTGCGCCTCCGCGCCAAGGGTCATCGCGTCACTACCGTAGCACTCGGCGATGCCTTTGCGGCCAAGCCGGACGGCAGCTACGTGCTCTGCCCGGAGCTCGGGCGCGAGGGCTACGACGCCCTGCTCACGCACCTTGCGGCAAACGGCGGCATCCCCGCGCGCTTCGTGCACCTCTGGCTGCTGACGGCCGACGAGAATTTCCGGCCCGGCTCGAGTTTCTTCCACCGCAATCAGGAGCGCGGTTTCTACAGCCTCTTCTTTCTCGCGCAGGCCCTCGGCGACGCCGACCTCGCACACGACGTGCAGATCACGCTCGCCACGAACGGCGCACAGCGCGTCGGCAAGGAGCCGCTGCTCTATCCCGACAAGGCGACCGTTCTCGGCCCCGCGCAGGTGCTGCCGCGCGAGCAGGCGAATGTCCACGTCCGCGTCGTCGATCTGCCGTTCGCCGCCGACCGCAGCGGAACCGCGCGCGGCCGCATGATCTTCGGCTCCAGGACCGGCAAGACTGCAGGCGGGGATGGTGTACGGCCGCTCGTCGACATGCTGTGGGATGATCTCTTTGCCGAGCCGGCAAGCCAGATCGTGGCCTATCGTGAGGGCCGGCGCTGGATTAGGGCCCATCGGGAAGTGCGCCTCGACGCGCTCGCCGACGGCGCGGATCGCTTCCGCGAGGGCGGTGTCTATCTGATCACGGGCGGGCTTGGTGATCTTGCGGTTGCGTGCGCCGAGGACCTCGCGAGGACATGGCGTGCCCGGCTCGCCCTCGTCGGTCGCCTCGAGCTGCCTGAGCGCGCCGAGTGGCCCGATTATCTGGCGGCGCGCGGGGCCACCACGCGTGTCGGTCGTGCGATCGCCGCGATCCAGGCGATCGAGGCTGCCGGCGGCGAGGTCATGTACGTGCGCGCCGATCTCACCAACCCGGAGGCCGTACGCCGCGCCATTGCCGACACCAAGGCGCGCTTCGGCGCGCTGCATGGCGTTCTCCATGCAGCAGGTGTCGTGAGCGACAATCTCATTCAGTTGAAATCGGTCACCGACGTCGAGGATGTTCTGGCGCCGAAGGTGCTTGGCACCATGGTGCTCGAAGAAGCGCTGGCCGGCGAGCCGCTCGATCTTTTCGTCCTGTTCTCCTCGACGAGCACCGACACGACGCCTGCTGGGCAGGTCGATTACGTCGCTGCGAATGCCTTCCTCAATGCCTTTGCCGAGAGCCGGGCGGGCAAGGGAAAGACCGATGTCATCGCGGTCCACTGGGGTGTGTGGTCGGATGTCGGCCTCGCCGCGCGTGCGATTCGGAATGCCGAGAGCGACACGCCTCTGAGGACCGTCGACGCCGCCAGCCAGCCGCTGTTTGCGGACCGCGTGCATGAGGAAGGCACCGGCGACTGGCTGGAGCTCATGGGTGATCCTGCCCGCCAGTGGCTGCTCGATGAGCACCGGCTGCGCTCCGGCGAGGCCGTGTGGCCGGGCACCGGTTATCTCGAGCTCGCCGCCGAAGCGGCCCGCGAGTTCGGCATCCATGGCGCGATCGAGATCTCCGACCTCACGTTCCTTCGCCCCATACATGTGCCCGATGGGGCGCCGCGTCCCATACGCGTGCGCGTCAGCCGGGATGGGCAGCATCTGCGCCTTGCGATCGAGAGCACGGCCGAGGCCGACAAAGGCGGGGCCTGGTTCCGCCACGCCGAGGCAACGGCCGCAATCGTGCGTACGCCACAGCCGCCGCCGATCGATATTCGGGATGCGATCGCGAGCTGCGCGATCAAATCTCTGGGCGAGGCCGGCCGAGCCATGCGCTCGGCACAAGAAGCTCATCTGCGTTTCGGATCGCGCTGGCAAGTGCTGCGCGAGATGCACCTGGGTGACGGTAAGGCGATTGCCCGGCTTGCGCTCGACGAGGCCTTCGTCGGGGATGTCACGAGCGGTCTTCTGATGCATCCGGCGCTCGTGGACATTGCGACCGGCTACGCCATGGCGCTCATCCCCGGCTACGATGCCGCCGCGGGCCTCTGGGTCCCGGTGAGCTACGGCCGCGTGCGCCTCTATCAGCCGCTCCCGGCGTCGATCTGGAGCCTGGTCAAGCTCTCTGCCGACAATACCTTCGGGTCGGGCTTCGCCACCTTCGACGTGACCATCGCCGATGAATCCGGGCGCGTCGTCGCAGCAATCGAGAGCTTCACAGTCAAGCAGCTCGAAGCCGGCAGCAATTTTGCAGCAGCGCTGCACGATACTTCCGGCGCCCTGCCTGCTGCTCGTGGCCATTCCAGCCGCGAGCTCTCGCCGGCAATGGCGCGGCTTGCAGCGCAAGTCGGCAACGGCATCCTGCCTGCGGAGGGGGGCGAAGCGCTCCGCCGTGCCGTCGCGACGGGACTTCCGCAAGTCGTCGTCAGCTCCATGGACCTGACGCTGCTTCAGAAGGCCGCCGCGCACCGCGAGGAGGGAACCGCAGTGACGCCCGGGCCCGACCGCCCGGATGTGGACAGCGCGTTCGTCCCGCCCGAGACGGAGCTTGAGAAGACGCTTGCCGGATTCTGGTCGGAGCTGCTCGGGATCGACAAGATTGGCACGGCCGACAGCTTCTTCGATCTCGGCGGTCATTCGCTCGTCGCCGTGCGCCTCTTCCGCATGATCAAGAAGGCCTATGCCGTGGATCTCCCGATCTCGGCTCT
>ERZ778022.3603-NODE-3603-length-14353-cov-5.253322_pt1 | contig 14353 bp, 2 predicted proteins | sample MGYA00375752_ERZ778022 | MGnify/ENA primary metagenome ERZ778022 (study PRJEB29350, sample SAMN05389826) | bioreactor metagenome | isolation source: Thiocyanate bioreactor | place: South Africa: University of Cape Town | collected 2014-04-04 ... | reverse complement strand
GCTCCGCCAGCTCCCCCGTGCCCTCCCCCTTGAAGTCATACAGCGCCACCAGCAGCCGCTCCGCCGCCATCCTTGCTTGTTGGGTTGTGGGGTGAGGGGGACTAAGGGAGACGAGGGGAGGAGAGGAGGTGACCGGATGTGTGAGTGGGGGAGAGGAGGAAGGAGGAGTAGGTGGCCGAGAGGAGAGAGAAGGAAGGGGAGGAGGAGAAAGGGGAGGAGACAAAGGAGGAGAGCCTACGAGGAGGTGGAGGTCAAGGCAGGCGAAGGTGGAGGTCAAGGTCGTCGTAGGAGAGAGAGGGAGAGAGAGGGAGTAACGGAAGATTTCAGGGGAGGCAAGAGAGAACAGGGTACAAGAATAATGTCCCCACAATACCGCCGCTTTGCACACACAATTCACACCGCTCACCCCGCATAAATTATTCCATCCAACGTATTCCACCTGTAATTACACGCCGAGATTAACTGTGTCCACATGAAGTCGCATTACCGTAGGGTATCCTACTAAATGTCGTTGGAAAAAATCAAAAATTTGAGTAGAGGCGAGAGAGAGCCAGTAGGCGACAAGAGAACCCCAGTAGACAACAAGAGAGAATGAAACCTCCCTCCTCTCCTCTCCTCACTCCCCTCTCTCTCTCTCTCTCTACCGCCCACATTGAAGTTGCGCACTCCGCAACAAACGGCGGCCGCAGATGTCGCGTAGGCGCAGGTGCAATCCTCTCCTTGCCACGTACGTAGTCGATGGAGTGGAGCGGTGCCGTTGCTGGTGTGGGTGCCGGGCTGCAACCATTTATTTTTGATGGATTAGGCGGGTTAGCCGGCGCCGGCGTGTAAAAGTCTCTCGGCCCCTACTGGCTCCCCCCTCGTCGACCCCCTCCTGTACTACATTGTGACCTGCCAATGTGTCACCTGCTGTGCATGCTGTGCTGCCGCGTGGCTGGTGAGCAGAATCGTGGCTGGCGCACTGGCTTTGTAGGTTGGTGGCTGGCGTAGTGGCGGCGTAGTTAGCAGTAGTGCTGCCGTTGGGGCAGGTGCTTCTCGCTCCTTGCTACTGCTACAGGTGTGCTACTGCTGGTGTGCTGCTGCTGCTACTCGCTGCTGTTAGCTGCTAGTGGCTACTACTTGCTATCCGTGCTAGCTGCTGCTGGTGGTGGCTGCCACTCGCTGTTGTTTGTTCGGAGCAACGTAGTTGCAGGTGGCGGAGTAGAAGCTCGATGAGGCAAGCAGCTATCTCGATCGCGGCGGAAGGAGGCAGACACAATGATAATGACGAGGAGGAGGAGGTGGAAGAGGGGAAGCGCAGGTCGGCTGGGCGCTGCCTTGGGTGCCTGTCGCATTGCCTGGCAGCAGCAGCCGCTGACGTGTTGATTAGGAGCATCCTACTTCTCTCTGCCCCAACCACTCCACACCCACCCACCACAACCACCAACCAAACACAAATGCAGGGCAATCACCCCCCGGCACAATGGCGGAGGCGCACGAGGAGGTGCTGAAGATGCTGGTGGCGGCGCAGGCGCACATGGGCACGAAGCATGTGGACCACCAGATGCGCCCGTACATCTGGCGCCGCCGGCTGGACGGCATCAACATCATTGACATTGCGCAGACGTGGGAGAAGATCCAGCTGGCGGCGCGCGTCATTGTGACGGTGGACCCCGCGGACGTGATCGCCATCTCGGCGCGCCCGTACGCGCAGCGCGCGGTGCTCAAGTACGCCACCTACACGGGTGCGCAGGCGATCGCGGGCCGCTACACGCCCGGCACCTTCACCAACCAGATCACGAAGCAGTACCGCGAGCCGCGCCTGCTCATCGTGACGGACCCCCGCGTGGACCACCAGCCCATCCGCGAGGCGTCGTACGCCAACATCCCCGTCATTGCCTTCACGGACTCTGACTCGCCGATGGCGCACGTGGACATTGCCATCCCCGCCAACAACAAGGTGCGTGGCTTGTGTTGTTGTTTGGTGGCGGCGCGGCATTGGCCTCCTCCCACACACACACACACACACTCCACCCACCCCACCCCCACCCTGCAGGGCCGCTACTCGATCGGCGTGCTGTACTACCTGCTGGCGCGCGAGGTGCTGCGCCTGAAGGGCATGGACCGCTCCAAGCCGTGGGACGTGCCGGTGGACCTGTTTTTCTACCGCGACCCCGAGGAGCTGAAGGCGCTGGAGGACACTGAGAAGGCGGCGGGCGGTGCGGGCGCGGAGGCGGCGCCGGTGGAGGAGGCGGCGGCGGCGGCGCCGACGTACGAGGCGGGCGCGGAGGCGGCGGCGGGCTGGGACGGCGCGGCTGACGGCGCGGCGGCGGGCTGGACGGGCGAGGGCGCGCCCGAGGCGTGGGGCGCCACCGTGACGGCGTAAGTGCGCGCGCTGCGGCGGGGGGTCGCACGGCGCCGCACCACCCGCGCGCAACGGCGGGTGGCGGACCAGCTAAGTTAGTGATGATGGCGCGTGGCGCGCGCGGGCGCGCCCGCGGCGGTGGGGGGCCAGGCCAGCTCGTAGGGCAGGCGCTCCAACGCTGCCGCCGCGGGGCTGCCGCGCGCGCGCACGCGCACACACGCGGCGTCGGGTCTCTTGAAGTTGATGTACCATGAGTCCTCTATTTGGTTACTGGCGTTGTGGTGGTGACAAGTGGCGGTGGTGTGTTGAGGTGTGTGTACTAGACTACTAGTGCGTGCGTGAGGATCGGAGTGATGCGGCGCACCTACCACGTGACGGACGTGCGGCAATGCGGCCAACACAATCCACACGTCGGGCACCCACAATTTTAGCGGCGATGCATGGGTTGTTACCTATATTCGCCATCCCGCACGGTTCCGGTCGCGTACGTGCCGCCGCTGATTTTTATTTTTACTATATCCAAGCCGCCTCTCACCTCCCCCTCCCGCCCCCCTCACTCAGGCAGCACCACTGCGTCAGCACTGGTATCATCACCGATATTGCTGGTGGTACTGGCGGTATTGGCACTGGTGCCAAGGCGGGCGGTGGACGGTGTAGGTGGCAGCAGCTGGTTTTGGTGCTGATACTGGTGGCACTGCGGCAGGTGCGGCAGGTGCGGTAGGTAACGGTATCAAGTGACACGCGCCCACTGCGGGTAGCTGCTGATATCACTGCGGCCAGCTGGTATCACCGGTGGTACTGGTTCTGGGGTTAGTGGTAGGTGGCAAGGGGTTGGCGGCAGGAGCTGATTCCGCTGGTCCGATTGGCACTGCTGGTACGGCGGCAGGCGCGGCAGGTGCGGCAGGTGGCGGTGCGGTAGGAGCGGCAGGTGACGCACGCACTGGTGCTAACAGCAGGTGGCAGGTGGCAGGTGGCGGGAAAGGTGACACACACCCTGGTAGTACCGTATTGGGAGGTACCCTATACACGTTGTGTGCTTGCCACGCCACAGTGCGGCACGCCATCCCGCAGTAGTGCGGCACGGAGCCCGCACCCATCACCCTGACTCCACCCTGCGTCACACGCACACATCACCGCCACCCGCACGCAGCAGCCACTGCACGATGGCGGCGGCACACGACGGCGCGGTGCCATCACCACCGCTGTCGTCACCATCTCGGTCGCCACCAAAGACACCATCCGCGCCCACATGGCTGCCTGCCGGTACCAGCACCAACGGCAAGAGCGCCCCTGATGGCGGCGCAGCGGCGCCGGTGCTGCGCATGGGCAGCGGGCGGGCGGCGGGGCGGGCGGCAGTTCGTGCAGCACGCGCGGCGGACGCGTGGATGCATGACGACCGCATTCCCGTGGTGCTGGACCTGGTGAGCGACGCGGTGCACAGCCGGCTGGTGTCGGCGCTCGTGTACGCCGCCGTGTTCCTGTTTGTCATGCGCTCCGCCCTGTTTGTGGTGCTGCTGTGGAACCCGGTGTCCGCCAGCGCGCCGCCGCTGGGCATCCTGCAGCCGTCGCACAGCGCCATCGGCGCGGGCGGGTTTGCGTCGGCGGGCGGCACGGAGCTGGGCGCGCCGCTGGGCGCCGAGATTGCGGGGAAGTACGTGCGGGCGGACACGGGGCGCGGCATCGCCAACGCCAGCATGATCGCGGGCGTGGCGCTGGTGGACAGCGGGCGGCTGCTGTGGCAGGAGCGGTACGGCCTGGCGGGCACCATGGTGGACTACGCCGGCATGCCGGTGCAGGGTGTATACACGTACCCGGGCCTGCCGCCGCGTGCGCTGGTGGCGCCCGCGCTGTCTGGCAACACTTCGTACACCAGCATCACGGGCGCGTACAACTTCCGCATGCTGCGCCTGCAGGCGGGCCTGCCGGCGCCGTACCAGATTGAGCTGGTCGTGGACGGCACGTCTGCCACCGCGGACGGCGGCCAGCTGGCGTTCACCTCCGCCGTCGCGTCCATCGACCTGCTCTCGCCGCCCATCGCACGCCGGTCGACCGTGGTGCCGCTGGGTGCGCCGCTGCCGACGCCCATCCTGATCCGCATCCGCGACGCGCGCGGGTACCCGCTGGCGGGCAAGCGCGCCGTCCTCGTGTCCGCGCCGCGCAGCGTGGTGGAGGCTGCCACGTTCCTGGCGCGCCCCGACATGCTGCTGCCGCGCTTTGCGCACGTGGACAACGCGCTGTCCACCGTCACCGACTACGCCGGCCGCGCCGCGTTCATGAACGTCACCATCACCGCCAGCACGCTGGCGACAGTGCGCCTGGACGTGGTGTGTGACGGCGTGCGCACGCCATCCGCGTTTGTGGAGTACTCCGTGGTGGCGCCGTACCCGCCGTCGCCGCCGCCCGTGCCGGGCAGCGTCGCCGACCTGGCGCGCGTGGTGCTCACCATTGTACGCCAGCCCGCCAGCACCGTGCGCGAGGGAGGCATGCTGTCGGTGCAGCCCGCCGTGCGGGTGCAGGTCAACATATCGACGGGTGGCGGCGGCGCCGGCTGGCAGCTGGTGCCGCTGCCCGGCGCGCGGCTCATTGCGCTGCCAGGCATGCAGGCCGGCCTGCGCACTGGGCAGCTGGTGACTCCCGGCACGGCGCGCGAGTGGGGCGCGCTGGCGGGCAGCACGGAGGCGGTGCTGTCCAACATGGGGCAGACGAAAGCGCTGACGGGGTTCACCTCCGGCCCTGCCGACGCGACGGGGTTGGCGGAGTGGGAGGCGCTGGGGTTCACACGGCACGGCCCCGCGGGCGGCTACACCCTCCTTTTTGCATACGCGGGGGTGCATCAGCACGTGGAGACGGCGCGCATTGAGGTGACAACCGCGGTGGGCGGCGTGCTGCACGTGCGGGCGGCTGGCGACAACGCGACTGCGGCGGCGGCAGCAGCGGCGGCAGCGGCGGCCACAAATGATACGGCGCACCCTGTCGTGGCGTCCGCGCTGGCGGCAGGGTGGCTGCCCTCCGCGCCGACGTACAACGTCACCGTCTGCAACGCGCCGGCGTGCGAGTACTACATCGGCAACGCGGCCGCCAGCCCCGTGTACGCGGCCGCGCTGGCCGACGTGTTCGTCAACGCGACAATCCCGCCGGGCGTCACACTGGCGCCTGCCGGGCCGTCCGGATACCTGCCCAACCCGCCCACGCTGCGCGTCACTGATGCCGCGGGCGCCATTTTGGCGGGCAAGGCAGCCGAGCCGCGCGTTTACCGCCGCGTCCCGATGGCGGGCGGCGGCGTGTCCCGCGTGCTGGCGCCTGACGTGGTGGTGCGTGAGTACCCGTATGCTGGCGCCGCCACCTCCGTGCTATCCCTCGCCGCCGCCGCCAGCCGCGCCGCCGACGACGGCGTCATCGCCTTCCTGCCCGCCAATGTGGGCATTGGCGCAACGGACGCGCTGTCGCGCGCGCTCGCCACCGGCCACTATGGCGGCTTCTTCCGTGTCGTGGCGGCGCCGCCCGGCACGACGACCGACCTGGAGCTGGTGTTTGCGGTGGAGGGCGTGGAGAGCGCGCCGGCATCGCTGACGGTGGTGAACCTGGATGCCGTGGTGGGCACGGCGCCGGGCGGCGCGCCTGTGTCACCCGCATGCGGCTACCTGGAGGTTGTGTCCACGCCGACGCGCATTATGCAGGTGGGCGCGTCGGTGGCGACGGGCGACTCGCCGTTCGAGGGCCCTCCGTTCATTGTGCAGGCATACGACTCGTTTGGCACGCCCATGGTGCCGCCCACCAACGTGCAACAGCACGCTGTCGACTTTGTGGGCATTGCCGTCGTCACGCCACTCGACCTGGGGTTTGGCCTGGGCCCCAGCCCGCCCTACCTCACGTACCTGCTGCGCATGGGCGGCGGCGCCGCGTTTGCCATGGGCAACTACACCGCCGTCAACTCACAGCAGCTGCTCATGCCGCCCATCTGCTCCGCGCCCACCAACGCCACCGGCGCCTTCACGTCGGCGTACTCCGGCTTGAAGGTCATGCAGCACACGTACATGCGGTACGTGTTTGCCTCCATCGTGCGGTTCAATGCGACGGCGCACGGCGCGATGCCGACGTCGGGTGGCGGCGAGACGGGTACCGACTGGTTCCCTGCCGGCGGCTGCTACTCGCAGTACAGCCCACCGGTGCCGGTGGACGCTGCCGTGGCCGCGGTGGAGTGGCTGGACCCACCGGCGAGCAGCGACAATGTGACGTGCGTTGCGGACGGCGTGACACACCTGTCGCCGGCGCCGCAGCCCGTGATGACGCTGTCCGATGGCAGCGTGGCGGAAGGCATGGACTCGGTGGGCCTGATGGTGGCGGCGTTTGACGCGTCGCTCGCCACCTACCCTTCGCACGAGGGCGTCGTGGCGCGCGACTTTGCCACCTTCTCCGTGTTCTACGACGAGCTGGGCTTCCCGTCCGTGCGCCTGGACGGCGACCCCAGCGCCTCCGTCCTCCTGCCGCCGGACGGCGACCACGTCATGTACGGCAACCTGAACCCAATGGCCGCCCTCCCGTTTGCCTCCATGGCGCAGACGCTGTGGCAGCAGCGTAACGCCTCCCTGCCGCCACAGCCGCCCGGGCCCGCCGACGTCGTGGTGTTTGAGACGTTTTCAACCACCGTGCTGCCAGGCAAGTCGGTGGGCACGGCGCCGCCCCTCGCGCAGCGCGTCGGCGCGCCCGGCAGCTTCTCCTTTGTGGCGGTGACGCAAGGCGTCGTGAGCGAGCCGTGGGCGCGCGTGGTGTGCGGCGACAACGTGAGCGCGGTGGGTGTGACTGACTACGCGGTGGGCGCCGCTGCCGCTGCTGCCGTTGCGCCCAACCTACCCGCCTTCTCATGGACGACCGGCTGCCCCGCCGACATTGGCGTGTACTACGCCGACGAAAACACACCACCCAGCCGCATCGCCTCCCTGCCTGCCACGCCCGGCTGTCCCAACGCCTGCAGCGGCCACGGCTTCTGCGTGTGCGGCGTGTGCGTGTGCACCGCCCCGTGGGACGGCGCGCCAGACTGCAGCGTGGCGTACACGGGCGACGCGTGGGCGTCCACCTTCACTGCCGACGCGCTGTACCGCAACACCTACGGCGGTCTGCCTGTGGTGGACCTGCGGGCGGTGGCGGAGGTGGCGACGCAGCCTGGCTACCTGTATGACGCCCTCCCCCGCCTGTTGCTCGCTGGCACCGCCACGGTGGGCGCCTTTGCCAATGTGACCACCATGGCAGCGTACGTGTCCGCGCTGCTGGGCCCCGCTGCGATCCTTGCGTCCGCGAGCAACTCCATGCGGCTGGCAGACACGCTGTCGGCGGCGTTGGCAGCGGGGTTGGTGCCGGGTGGCGCCCTGCTGCCGGCGCCGGCGCAGGGGCACCGTGTGTTCCCTGTGCTGGTCACGTGCGACGGCAAGCCGGTGGAGGGCGCGTACTTCACGCCCGTGACGCCGCTGCTGGACCGGTGCAGCGACAATGGCTACCCGCTGCCCAGCAGTGCCGGCTTTACGGCCGCCGGCGGCACCCTGCTGCCAAACGGCAACACGAACTGGGACACCTACCTGCCCATTTGGGTGGCCGACAACGCCAGCGCGCCGCTGGACGGCCTTCTGCGGCCGTATGTGGACCGCCGCGTGCTGCTGCGCAACGTGCCCACCGGCTGCTACCGGTTCAAGTACGTGTACGGCTTCAACGCGTCCGGCTCGTTCGCGCAGCATGCGGTGCCGTTGGCAGATGCGCTCGCAAGCGGGCGCGCGGTCAGCATCGGCGCGTCGCGCCCCTTCCGCCTACTGGCGCCCGTCGTGTCCATGGAGGTGGCCCAATGGCCCTCCCTGTTTGTACCCTTCGACTCCCCGCTGCCCACGCCGCCCATCCTGCGCATCACGGTGCGGGCGCCCGCGGATGACGTCACCCGCCCACTGGTGGACGATTGCCAGCTGACGCTGTTGGGCAGCGTCACCACCTTTGAGTCGGCCGCACTGCGCCGCTGCCCGGTTGGCCCGGTCGGCGGCTTCCCGGTGTACGTGTCCGCGGTGGCGTACAGCACCGGGGTGGAGGTGCCGCTGTACCTCACCACCGTGCCCAACGACTGCGCGCGCGCCGGCAACATGACGCTGACGTCCGTGCCCAACCCGGGCGGCAACGCGTCCGTGTTCCAGCAATACACCGTGAGCTTTGATGGCCTGCAGCTACCGTCAGCGCCAGCGTGGCCAACCGTGGGGCCGGGCGCCTCCCACCGCGCCGCCACCGCGCCGCTGCAGCTGCAGCCGGGCGCCTATTTCCTGCGCTTCAACGCGCTGGGCACGGTGCTGCAGTCGCCGTTTGCCATCACGGTGCAAGCCACCGCGGACGCGCTGGAGTGGGTGCTGCCACCCGCCATGGCAGCCGCCGGCGGCCTTGGCGGCGCCGTGCCACCCTCGGTGGCGACCGCGGTTGGCATTGACACCACCGTGCGCACGCCACTTTCGGCGCCCGCGCAGCTGGCGGTGCGCGCCCTCATTGACAGTACGCGGGGCTTGGTAGTGCCGCAGGCGGGCGGCGGTACAGCTAGTACCAGCGCGGTGCGGTTTGTGCCTGCCCCCAACGTGCTGGTGTCACTAACCCTGGTGGACGGCCCCGTGGATGCCAACGCCGCACTGGCGCCCGCGTCGGCATCCGCCGTGACGGACGCCACCGGGGTGGCATACTTCCCCGCCTTCACGCTGGCCACCGGCACCACCGGCCGGTACGTCATCCTAGCGTCGTCGGCTGGCGTGACGTGCAACCGCAGTGCCCACGCGCTGGTGCTGAACGTCACCAACCCGGTGGCGGCGCTGCGCCTGACCGTGAACGGTGCGCCGCCCGTGGGTGCGGCGATGGGCGCGTCGTACGGCAACCCAGTGGTCATTGACATCTCGGAGCCAGTGTCAGTGAGCCTGCGTGTGTGCGCCGACCGCGCCTCAGCGACGGCGGCAGCCGCGATGGCCGGCCTGCAGCTTACCATGGCAACGCGCCTGGACTCACCCCCCGCCGATGACTCTGACGGCGGCGACGCGGCGGCAACCAGCACGTGGGCGGCATCCAACACATCGTCGGCGTGCGCTGCCATCTACACGCTGCCCACCACGCCCACCAGTGTGGTGGACACGCCGCAGGGCGGCAGCACGTACATCACGGCGGCGGACGGCTGCGTGACGCTGCCAAACTTTGTGGTGACGGGGCTAGCCAGCTCCACGCGGCTGACGGTGACGCTGTCCACCGCCGGCGTCACCTCCGCGGCCGCCCACTTTGCGGTGCTCACGCCTGCCGACGCGCACCCCTTCCGCGTATCTGACCTACAAAACCAGATCCCGGTGCCATTCGGCCTGGCGCTGGGGCCGTTGATGGCAAACGAGGTGTACTTTGGTCGCGCGTGGCGCGGCTTTGCACTCGCCTTTGCGATAGCGATGGTGGTTGCGTTCTGGGTGCTGGGCGGCGCTCGCTTTGTGGTGCAGCTGCGCGACATCGAGGCGTTCTACGCCGCGCAAGATGCGACGTACGTGCAGGTGTTGCAGGCCCTCTTCATGCTGGCGCTGGCGGCCATCACGGCAGCGCTGGCGGTGGCGGTGGTGCTGGCAGCTGCGGCGGCAGTGTCACAGTGGCGGTCTGGCGGCTGCACTGGCATGTGTACACGGCGGCGGGGTACCGGTACCGGTGGTGGCAGTCGAGGTGGTGCGCCACCGAGCAGCCCTGGGCCTGGTGGGAGCAAGGGCGGCGTCGGGCAGCCAATCCCGGCCCCGCGAATGGCAGACCTGCCGTACGCCGACGCGGTGCTGACCCTGCCGCCTGCGTTTGCCAGCCATGCTGCGGTGCGGCATGCCGCCTTCCTGCGCTACACGGCGCAGCGCCGCCCGCGCGTGTGTGCCCCGCTGCTGACGCCCGGCGAGCAGCAGCTGTCGCCGCCGTTTGTGGAGGCGCTGACGCACGTGTTCCAGCGCTACGCCGCCACCGCCTTTGCAGAGGATGCGGCCGTGCCGGTGGCAGGCCGCCGACGTGGCTCCGCGCTGGACGGCGCCATGTGGGCACGGTACGCCTCCCTGCCAGGCAGCGCAGCCGGCGCCAGCCTGGTTGCTGGTGGCATCCTTGGCGGCCGTCCTGGCGGGGCGACAGGTATGTCGACGTCGTCGACGCCGTCGGCGGCAGCGCATCGTGGCAGTGCAACCACGCGGCGCACCTCCATCCAGAGCAACGGGCACACGCGCGTCACCTTTGTGCGGCGTGACATGAGCGAGGAGGAGGCAGCGGAGCGGCGCACCCGCCGTGCTTGTTGTGGCGCGGGTGCGCTGTGGGTGGCGCTGCGTCGTGGTACAGCCGGCTGCTGTGGCGCACGCGGCAGCAACCGCCTGCAGCCTGACCAACTGCTTGCCAGCCGCATGACAGCGGCGGGGGTGGCGCGGCTGCGCACCCACCTGCTGGCGCTGCACACGGGGCTGGGTGCCGCCACCGGCGACGGCGTGCTGCCGCTTCCTATCTTCATTGGCGTGCTGGCGCACCGGTTGGCAACCTTTGGCCCCCTGTGCGTGCTGAATGACTTGCGCCGCGCTGCCACTGCCATTGGCTCTACCTCACCCGCGGCCGCGCCAGCACCCGACGGCAGCACACTCGTGTGGGCTGACGTGCTCGCGCTGCTGGCAGTTGGCAGCATTAGCGCGCTGTTTACACGCGCGCCAGGCGCCGGGCGTGCAGAGTGGCGACTGTCAGCTGTCGGCCACCGTGTCGCAACGTCGGTGCACGCGGTGCTGGTTGCGCGCGCTACCACAACCGGCACTGTTGCCACCGCGCCTGCATTCTTGGATGCGCTCGACCCACCGCTAGCCGCAATGTGGGCGCGCCTGTTTGGTGGTGCCAGTGCAGCAGGTGCACCGCCATCGCTGTTTGACCTACTGGCGGCGTACCACGAGCGGCTGCTGCGCGCGTGTGAGGCGCCGGCACGTGGCAGTGGGAATGGAGGCGGCCGCCCCCTGCTGCAAGACAGCAGCATCTGGCAAGAGCTGGCGGCGTGGGGGTTTGACCACACGCTGCGGTACCGCCTGTTGGACGCCAGCGGCCGCTTGGCGCCGCAGGCACATGTCGTGTTGGCGACCGCCTTTGCGCATGCCAGCGACACTGTGGACGCGCCGAGCGCCTGCCTCACGTGGGAGGAACTGACGGCGTTCCGTGAGTCGCTGGGTCTGCCGCCCGTCCGCCGCGACTTCTTCCTGTCCGTGTCGCGCGCGCGTGTGGATGTGGACGTGGACGCAGTGACCAGCCCTGGTGCCGGCGACGATGACGGCAGCAGCCGTGGCGGCGGCGGCGGCGTGGTACTGAACCCGCTGCGTGCGGTCCCCGAGGCGGCGTCGCTGGAGGACGACGTGGAGGGTGTGGGCAGTCGGGCTCACAGCGTTGTCGTGTCCGCGGCAAAGGCGACCGATACTGTGACGGCGCCCCGCGTCGGCCCCGCCGGCTACGTGGAGCTAGCGCGGCTGCTGTACGGCGACGTCGCGCTGGAGCGGCACCTGCGGCGGGTACTGCGCCAGCTGGGGTACACGGAGCGCCTGCTGTGGATTGGCGAGGCGGCGCACGACGACGGCGCGACGGGTGTTATGGAGGTGGAGACGATGGGCAGCGGCGACCTGCTGCTTGCGTACGCCGCCACGCTGCAGGCGCGCGCAGTGGCGTCAGCCAAGAGCGGCGGCGCAACAGCACCGTTGCTGGCGCCGGCGTTGCTTGACGCTGCGAATGCCGCGGTGGGGGCGGCACGGGCACGGCTGTCCACGCCCGTGTTCATCCCGCAGCGGCTGTGGATTGCGGTGGCGCTGTCGTGCGCCATGGTGGCGGTGCTGGTGGTGGTGGCATGCAGCCTGACTGATCAGCTGATTACCACCATCAACAACGCTGTGGCGGATCTTATCCGGCTGCGCGCGCAGGTGCTGGCGTCCGTCAACGACACGCTGGCAATGACGGCGGCGCTTGGCAACCAGTACCTGCAGTCGGTGCTGAGCGGCGCGGTGGGTGCGGTGCAGGCGGGTCCCGCGTCATTTGTTGCAGATGCGGTGACGTCCGGCTCCATTGACGCCTTCCTGTCTGGCAAGGCAGCAGGCGCTGCGGCCGCTACCGCGGTGGTGGCAGCCGGCGGCGCGGCGGCGGCGTCCGTGGGCGTGGATGGCTACTTGCAGGCGGCACTGGCGGCAGCGTCCGGCGTGGCGGGGCAGCTGCCGGCGGCGGTGGACGCCGCGTCGTCGTACGCGCAGGAGCAAGCGGTGGGGATGGAGCTGTCAGCCGCCGGCGCAGCTGCAGCGGCTGTGGCGGGTGCCGAGAACCTGTTGGTGTCGCAGTTCCCCGGCGGCGCCGACATCCTGCGCAACATCCTGACGGTGACCAGCCCCGCCTGGTGGCAGTCGGTGGCCGCGCGCCTGACCGACAACGTGACGCGCGCCAACGTGCTGGCCATCGTGCTGGGCGTGGCGCTAGTGACGGGCACGTGGGTGGCCATCTTGGCGGCGTACGCGCAGAAGGTGCGGCGCGCGCGTGCCGGCGTGTACCCGTTCATTTACCGGCGCGTGAACGTGGGCGGCGCGTCGCGCTTCCTGGGCGTGCAGGCGTCCCTCACTGCGCTCTCTTTCATCATCACCTACCTCATCGTGTTTGTCTTGTATGTGGTGTTCAGCCTGCCCGGCCTGATGGCGTACCTGTGGGACGTCAGCCGCACGCTCATCCTCAGCCTGATTGGTGTCTCCCTCGCGCTGCGGCTGATGGAGCAGGTGCTGCTGTACGTGGCGCTGGCGCGCGGCAGCACCATCCGCTACCGCCGGCTGTACATGCTGGCAGACGTGTGGGCCAGCTTCCTGAGCACGGTGGTGGGCTTCATCGTGGCGCTGCTGCGCTTTGTGCCGTTCCTGCCGCTGGCGTGCCTCGCGCTCATGCGCTCCGACATCAGCCTGGTGGGCCCGCAGCTGGAGCCGTTTGACGGCGCCAAGGCGGTGTACAACGCCATGCTGCTGCAGAACACGCAGCACAGCCACCCCATCGCGTACGCCTTCAGCTTGTTCATGCTGGAGGTGCTGGCGGCGCGCCGTGCGGTGGCCGGCGGTACCGGCAAGGCGGTGTTGAACCCCATGACCGCGCGCCCGCTGCGGGTCGGTAGCAGTGAAGCCAGCGGCGGCATTGGTGTGAGCGGCGGCGCGGGCGTGGATGATGACGTGCGGCGGCGGCGGGTGCGCAACCGGTGGCACATGGCGGTGCTTCTTGCGGTGAATCCGTCGCTGCGCGAGTCGCGTGTGCGCGACCTGCCGCTGCGGCCGCGGCGGGAACGCGCGGCCGATGCCGGCAGCGTGGCGGGCGGCGGGGAGCACCTGGCGCCGGATGGCAGCGACCGGGTGGGCTCGCGCAGCATCCAGGCGTGGGGCATCCGTGGGGCGGCGGCGGGTGGCGGTGGCGGTGGTGGGCGTATTGACGCGGCGATGGTGGTGGGCGCGGTGGCGCCGTTGGATTAGTTTGTGGATTATTACTTGGATTTGGCAGGCGCGCGAGGCGCCCTGCGCTGTGACAAGCTTTTATCATCGAATACCGGCACCGGACCGGCATTGTGCGCGTGTGACGTGCGGGTTGCCAACAACCTTGCCATGTGACGACGGACATGACGGCGACTTCGTGCCTGTGACGTGGCCGCGCTTTTTGACGGCCTCCGCGGGCTGATTTTGTTGTGTACTTTCACACTTGCAACAATTGAACAATTGGATGATGCCGCGGTTGTGCAACAACAGTACCAGGGCGGCGGCGGCACAGCACGGCGTGTACCGGTAGGGCGGCGTGACCGTGACGTCAGGCTGTGGCGCGCTGCCAGCTGGCAGGCTCTGTCCGATCGGTGACGTGGCACTGACGACGCCTGACGTGCGACCGACTCTGACGTGTGCACGCAGCACACTTCACACTTCAAACTGGCGCGCAAATAGGCTTCTAAGAACTACAACCGGAAGCGGCAGCTCTGGTTGTAGTGACCTCAGA
>ERZ778022.3590-NODE-3590-length-14378-cov-5.634294_pt1 | contig 14378 bp, 4 predicted proteins | sample MGYA00375752_ERZ778022 | MGnify/ENA primary metagenome ERZ778022 (study PRJEB29350, sample SAMN05389826) | bioreactor metagenome | isolation source: Thiocyanate bioreactor | place: South Africa: University of Cape Town | collected 2014-04-04 ... | reverse complement strand
GCGGCGGCGGCGGCGGCGACAGGGAGGTCATGCCCACCGCCGCCGTCAGCGCCAGTGTGCGCACAGTGAAGGTGGGGTCGTCGCTGCCATTGGCGGTGGAACCGTCACAGGCAGGCAGGGTGATGACAGCGGGCTCCAGCGTGACGCCGGCGGCGGCGCCATTTGGCACCACGCGCCACACGCCGCCGCCGCTACCACTGCTACAGACGCCAGCCACCGCGTGCGGTGACAGCGCGATGCCAAACGCGCCGTCGCGTGCGCTCACGCCGCCGCCTACCACCACGCCGCCGTCGGCGTCCGCCGACGCGGCATGCAACACGCTGACGGACACGCCGCCCAGCCCTACCATGCGACCATGAAGTGCATACAGCACGCGGCCGACGATGGCGGTGGTGGGTGGCGGCGGCACGGTGGGAATGGAGGTGGTGGTGGTGGTGGTGCCGTCGGTCGCAATGGAGGCCGTGGCGTGTTGGCGGGCGGCTGCGGTGGCGGCAGTGGCCAGCAGCCATGCTGCTGCCGCCGCGCGTCGGGCGCCCATGGCGGCGGCTGCTATTAATGCTAGGAGCTATGAGTTGGATAGGGGGCCGCGGGTTCGGCCGCGTGGTGCCACAGCTGATCCAGACACGACAATGGCAAGTGAAGGTAGGCAGGCAGCCGAGTGCCCACCTCAAGCAATCGTTGCAAACAGTCAGGCAGCCACACGTCCAAGTCCCAGCCCAATCACTCCAGTGCGGCGTGCTCGTCTACTCCAGTTCAACCGCCAACCACTGGTGTGCGCCAACGACGTCAGCAACTTTCAGCACTCAGCCCTCACGAACGACACAGCCTCCAAAGCCACGAAGCCGTAGCTATGCCCACTACACAGTATGGTACCCTGCGGTGCCACTCACAACGTGTGATAACCTCCACCGCGTTAATAATTGCACAAAGCAGCGTCACTTCTCTCTTGCCGTCTACACGTCACCTCCAATGAGTGCTTTCAGCTCTCAGACCTCACGAACGACACAGCCTCCGACGCCACCAAGGCGTGGCGATACCCACTACACAATAGCGTACCGATATATGTCAGTATTTATGTGCAATAACCTCTGCCGCGTTAGTAATTGCGTAAAACAGCGTCACTCCTCACTGCTTCTCTAGTGCACCAACCGCCAGCTCACTTTCCCTCACTGTCCAGCTCAACGACACAGCCTCCGAAGCCACCAATCGGCGACAGCAGCCACCTCACGGTAGTGTACCGATATATGCCAGTATTTGTTTCCGATCGCCACCGCCGCGTGCGAATTTGTACAAAACAGCGACACCTCTCTCTTGCTCTCTAGTCCTCCTACTGACAGCGCACTTGCGACAAATCCCCACCTCAACCACGCAGCCTCCGAAGCCACGGAGCTGCACAAGTGACACAACCACACCGGGCTACGCCGCGCGTGTACTAATGCAGTGGTCCCGCGCGTGCCGCGTGAAATTGGCACGCCGGCACAACCCATCGCCGGTCATTAACCCACTCCCGCATTAAATTTAACCCACTCCCGCATTAATTAACCCACTGCACTTGCAGTAGTGGGCGAGAAGAGAGAACTTTGACAGGGAATGGGACGGCATTACGCTCCGACTTGGCACAGCACTCACCACCGACTACATGTGCAAAACCGAGTAGTGTGTTACAGTGGTGGTGGTATAGTAGCATGTGTCGTGTGTCGTGCGCAGTGCGGCGTCCACACTTGCATTAAATTTAACCCACTGCCGCATTAATTAACCCACTGCACCGCCACTGCACTTGCACGCACCACTTCACTCAACACGCCACCCCGGCGTAACGGCTTCAACCGCAATACTATATTATTATAAGGTATTTGGTGCGTTTAGGTGTTTGATTTGGATGGTGGGTGGTCTAAAAAGCGCTGGTAAAGTTAATGGGCTTGATTAACTCAGGCCCGCTTTAATGCTAAAGCACCGCTCTGATTGGAAATAACCCACCCCTCCCATATCATACACACACATTTCAGCATATATACCATAATGTGGTATAAAACACATAAAATGGCACGCGCAGTGCACACTTTTAGCACAATGGCGGATGCGCACTAAATAATACTTCTAGCGGGTTCGCACCGTTATTTTGTGCGGAGGAATTGTTTTGGCGTCGAATTTCGAAAAATAGTGGGTTTTCTCTTGTTGCCTACTGGCCATTTACCGACAATACCCACTTTTGGCACCTTTTTGGCGCCATTTTGACCCCGGCCGCCCACCTACGACTGATTTTTCAGTGCCTCTGGCATTGCCTACCATCTTGACGTCTTGCCGCTCCCGCTCGTCCATCTACGCCCTCCCTCTCAACGCCCCAGCCATCGACGACGTGGTGCTTCCAGCGACCGACTCTTTGTCGCCCCCGCCACCTACTGACATCACCCACTCCTGTGTCAACCTACGCCGTTGTCCCGTCCTATCGGAGGCGCCTACCTCACAGCACACATACTATCGACGCCTGCTTCTGCTCGCCTCCCCTTCTCCACCACAGTTGACCGCAGCCACCATGGCTGCCGCCGCCATCCTCCTGGGCCGCCGCGCTGTGGTGGCGCCGCGCACTGTTGCCGCAGCGGCAACTTCAATGGCGGCATCGCGCGTGATCCAGCGTGCGGGCGCTGCCACGGCTGCGGCACGCGCACGGCAGCCGCCGCAGGTGCTGCCACACCTGGAGCCCATTGCCCCGCCGCCGCCATCATCAAGTTCAGCAGCGGCAGCAGCAGCGGCGGCAGCGGCGGCGGCAGCAGGTAACACGCCTGGCCTGACGCGGCCGCGCGTGGTGGCAGACTTTGCCGCCAACCGCGTGGCCGCCACCGCCAGCAAGTGGCGCCTGTTCCGCATTGCCACGCTGGTTGCCACCGCCGTGGGCGGCGCAGTGGTGGCGCTGTCGGACGAAAACCCGGTGGCGGCGGGCGGCAGCAGCAAGGGTGGCAGCGCAGGCACCGATGGCACGGCTGCGGGCGCGCCGCCAAAGGACCACATCTTGTCGCCGCTGCGCCGCGCCGTGCGTGCCGCGTACGAGGACTTCCTGCGGGGCGCCCGGTAGGCGCGCAAATCGTGTTACTTGTTGAGGCTTCAAGTAGCGTATGAGTAAAACGCAAACGCCATCACGAACACAAAAGCATCACGTCGGCGTTGGCGGCGGCGGCAGCCACACATGAACCTCGCCGCCACCCATGCTGGCGAGGCGGCCGTCCGGCAGCGCCACCAGTCTTAGAGTGGAGGCGTCGTAGCACCCAATCACATACATTGGGGCGGCGCCCGCGGGGCGCGTGGCGGCAGCGGCCGCGGCGGGGCGTGTGTCCCACAACCAGATTGCACCGCCGGTGGTTGAGGCGCATGCCAGCCGGCCATCTGGCAGCGCAGCCAGCGCATTCACCCTCCGTGTCTGCCGCGCCAGCACACCGGCGCTGGTGCGGGTGCGCGCATCCCACAGCTGCACCTCGCGGCCGCCCGTCCCACACGCCAGCCGGCCGTCAGCCAGCACCGCCAACGACGGCACCGTGCCAGCGTGATCGGCCAGCGTTGCAATGCACACATACGTTGCCATGTCCCACACGCGCACCGTGCCGTCAAGCGACCCACTGGCCAGGCTGCCATCGTGTAGTTCCGCCAGTGCTGCCACACAGCCCGTGTGTCCCGCCAGCACTGCCGCCACCACGCCGGCGCCTGCACTGACGTCCACAACCTCCACCGTGCAGTTGGAGCATCCAGCAACAAGGCGGCCATCGCGCAGCGCCGCCAGCGCTGCCATGGAACTGGCACAGCTGACGGTGGCGCTGCGCGTGGGCGGCGACGTGGTCACATCCCATACCTCAACGTGGCAGTCCATGGCCTTGGCCAACCTGCGACCGTCGGGCATCGCCGCCATTGTATACACCCTCGAATGGCCGCCACTCTCACCCGTTGCGAGCCTGGTTGGCTTGCCGTCACCCTCTGCGTTCCACACATGCAGCAGGCCGCATTTGTCCGTAAATGCCAGCCGCCCGTCAGGTAGCGGCGCCCATGCCGATGCGGACGTCGGCAGCACACAGTCTTCTACGGAAGTGGCACAGCCACGCGCGCGGCATGCACGCACGACGGCGGGCGACAGGGTGGTACCCCAGCAGTGCAACTCGCGCAAGGCGGGCAAGTGCTCCAGCGTGGCGGCACAGGTCACACGCGGGCAGACGGTCATGCGCAGAGTACCGGTAGTCAGGCTCGCTGGCATGCTTGCAATGGTGGCATCGCCGATGTTCGTGTTGCTGACGTCAAGCACCCGCAGCGCCGGCAGCGTGGGGAACACGGCCGCGGGCGTGAAGCCACTGCAATACTTTGCAAGAAGTGACGTCAGCGATGGCGGCAGGCTGGTGAGGGTGGCGTCACCAATGCCGGAGAAGTGGACGTCCAGTTCGCGTAGGGCCGACAGGTGGCCAAACGACGCATCACGTGATAGTTCTTTACAATAAGCCACATCCAGCTTCACAATGGTTGCCGACAGAGACGCCAGTGCCGCGTCGTCAAAGCCGCATTGGGGAACACAGCACTCCGTGAGTTTCGGCAGGTGTGCAAGTGCCATGACGCGCGACAGTGAATACACATTGGTAATGTCAAGCGTCTGCAGTGTCGGCGGCAGGCTGTCTACCACTTCGTTAGATAGGTACCCCCCTACACACACAAATGTGCGTACCGGTAACCCACGCAGGTGCTGGAAGGTGTCTTGGTGGTTGACATACCGGTACTGGCAGCTGACCATATGCAACTCCCGCAGTGCCGGCGGCAGGCCGTCCACCACAATCGCCACACCATGACACTCTAGCGACACGAGCGACGTTAGGTGGGCCAAGGTATCCACTGATACTACTCCGGTAATGTCAAGGCTGGGCTGCCTGGGCATCACCGACACCTTCAGCACGCGCAGTGTGGACGGTAGGCGCCGCAACGCATCGTCCCAGGCAGAGGACCCGTTACCAATTAGGCACAGCTGCGTCAGGCCCGCCAGCGCAGCCTCAAACTGCGGCAGCGTGTATGCTTCTAGCAGCGGGCTCACCGCGGCACCCGTCGCGCCCGGCAGCGCCGCGCGCCACCGCACCACGTCCGCCACGGGTGTTTCCGTGTCGGCCCACGGCACGCCCGCCACAGCGGCCTTCACGGCCGGGTGCAGCCGCCGGAGCGCGCGTGTGTCGGCTGCGTTGAGGCAGGCAAAGACGGAGATGGATGTCACCGGGTTGCCGCCCAGCACTACCACCAGTGCCGGCGGCGGCACGTAGTGTGGCGCAGCTTTCGAGATGCCACCACAGGCGGCGATGGAGTGAGAAGCACCCATGTCGCGTTGCGCCGGGTCGTGAGTCTGGCGGCGGTACTGGGTTTGTCATCACCAACAACGCGCAGTGCAAACTTGTTCACGCGCACACGCGGCGAATGCTACCAGTAATGGGATCAGCACGTGTAGGCGCGTCAATTGCGCGCTGCCTCCGACTTACTACTGGGTTATGGCACCAAACATGACGAATGGTTGGTGGCCCGCCCCGAGTCTACCGGACAGCTCGTTGCTGGTACCGGTAGCGCTAGTTGCCGGGACCGTTCCTGATTGTATTGTTAACAGTGTAAATTGGCACATGTAAAAACCATAACAGTGGCATGCATCACGTGGGCGGCAGTGGCGGCGGCAGCCACTTGCGAAATACGCCGCCCTCCAAGCTAACTAGGTGGCCGTCCGACAGCGCCACCAGCTTCAAGGTGCGGGTGAGCCGGTACGCGTCATGACACCCAATCTCATACTTTGGCGCGGCGTCTGCGGGACGCGCGGCGGCAGCAGCCGCGGCAGGGCGCGTGTCCCATAACCAAATGTCGCCGCTGTAGGCCGAGGCGCATGCCAGCCGGCCGTCCGGCAGTGCAGCCAGCGCAACGACTTGGTGTCCCTGCCGCGCCAGCACACCCGCGCTGGTGCGGGTGCGCGGATCCCACAGCCGCACCTCGCGGCGGCCCGAACCACAGGCTAGCCGGCCGTCAGCCAGCACCGCTAATGACGGCACTTCCCCGGCGTGTCCATTCAGTGTGGCAATGCACGCATACGTGGTCATGTCCCACACCCGCACCGTGCCGTCACGCGACCCGCTGGCCAGGTTGTTGTCGTGTAGTTCCGCCAGCGCCTCCACATAGTTCCCGTGTCCATTCAGCACAACCACCACCACGCCGGCATCCCCACTGACGTTCACAACCTCCACCGCGCAATATTGGCATGCAGCGGCAAGGCGGCCATCGCGCAGCGCCGCCAGCACTGCAACCGGGCTGCCACAGCTGACGGTGGCGTCGCGCGTGGGTGGTACAGTGGTCACGTCCCACACCTCAATGCAGCAACCCCTGGCCTCCGCCACCCTGCGACCGTCGGGCATCGCCGCCAGTGCACACACCCTCCAAGGTCCGCCACCCGCCTCCTTTACTATTCCGGTCTTGATGGTCTCGCTGTATGGCCACAAATGCAGCCGGCTAGAGCCGTCCACAAATGCCAACCGGCCGTCAGCTAGCGGTGACAATGCCAGTGCATCTACTCCGGAATGTAGCGCTCCGACGGCTATTGACGCGGCGCAGCCACGCTCGCGGCATGCCATTACAACGGCAGGCAATAGGGCGGTACCCCAGCTGTGCAACACGCGCAAGGCTGGCAGGTGCTCCAGTGAAGCGTCGCGGGTCACGTGGCCGCAGTCGGCCATACGCAAATCGGTCAGGCCCGCTGGCATGCTTGCCACCGCCGCGTCACCAATGTCAGTGTTGCTGACTTCCAGCACCCGCAGCGCCGGAAGCGTCGGAAACACGGCCGTAGGCGTAAGGGCAGAGCAGCGCCTCGCATCCAGCAACGTCAGCGATGGCGGCAGGCTGGCGAGGGAGGCGTCACCAATGCCAGATTCGCGGGCATTCAGTTGGCGCAGGGCCGGCAGGTGCGCAAACGAGGCACCGCATGACAATTTTTTGCACGACGCCGCATACAGCATCACCATGGTTGCCGGCAGCGACGCCAGCGTCGCGTCATCAATGTTGGTTCCATGGACATCGCACTCTGTGAGGTGCGTCAGGTGTGCGAGTGACATGGATTCCGGCACCCAGTACATAGCGACGAGGCCAAGCCTCTGCAATGCCGGCGGCAGGTTGCTTACCTCAACGTCAGACAATTCTCCCCGTACGCACACAAGGGAGCGCAACTCACGCAGGCGCTGAAAGCTGCGCTGAAGGTTGAAATGGCAGGCATCCAATTGTAGTTCTCGTAGTGTCGGGGGTAGACCGCGTTCCACGGCCGACAATATTGTCAGACAATGACACTCCAGCGACGCCAGCGCTGTTAGGTGTGCCACGCTGTCCTCCGAGATTGAATCAGCGCCACCCACCTTCAGTATGCGCAGTGAAGGCGGTAGGCGCCGCAGCACGTCATCCCAGCTGGAAGTCCCCTGCGGAACGCAATGAAAAAGGCACAGCTGCGTCAACCCTGCCAGCGCAAACTCACACTGCAACAGCATAAATGTAGACAGCTTCCGACTCACCTTGGCACCCGCCGCACCCGGCAGCGCCGTGCGCCACCGCACCAGGTCCGTCACAGGTGTTTCCGTGTCTACCCACGGCACGCCCGCCACGGTTGCCTTCACGGCCGGGTGCAGCCGCCGAAGCGCGCGAGTGTCGGCTGCGTCAAGGCAGGCAAAGACGGAGATAGAAGTCACGGGGTTACCGCCCAGCACTACCACCAGCGCTGGCGGTGGCATGTAGTGTAGCGCAGCGCCTGCGCTGCATCCGGCGGTGGCGGTGGTGGGGGCAGCCATGGCGTTGCGCCTGATCGCAAGTTCTGTACCGGTACTGGTACCGGTAGTTACCAACAAAGCGTCACACAGACATGCGCACACGCGCGCGCACACGCAGTCAATGCTACCAGTAACGGGATCTGCGCGTGTGGGCGCGTCAATTGCGCGCTGCTTCCAATTCGCCACCGGGTCAAACGCGACGAATGGTTGCTCCGCCCCGAGTCGGCCGCCCCGAGTCCACAGCACCGCAGCACACGCGGGACAGGCCCTTATGCAGTGTGCCTGCTGCGCTAGCAACGCCACGTACGGTATAGTCTATCAATAGGGCACCGGCACAGCGCTCGAGTTGCGATGGTTTATTACTCTGCTGAAATGTATTGTGCAGCATTTCAATCACACAACAGATGGAAGATACTCCGACCCCCACACCACCACCGTGCTCCCAAGTTCCCCGTTAAAGCACAGTCACAAACTCCTTGCCTCCCTCAACCTTGTCGATAGTGCCGGCAGACTTGTCAAACTCGACGACCCACGTGGCATCTGGGTCCGAGAAGCAGATGATCACGGCAGTGTCGCCAGCCCAGTCGTTAAACTCGCCGATGACGCGGACGCCGCGCACGTCACCCATGAACCGGAGTGCGCCGTACAGCAGACGATGAAACTCCGCCTCGCGCTTCTGCGCTTGCGCCTTGGCTGCCGCCACCTTCTCTGGTGTAGCGCCCTCTCTGACATTGATCTTTTCGGGATCGTAGGGGACCGCGCGCAGCAGCTCCTTGCATGCGGCGCCGAACAGCTTCGTGTCGCGCGTCGTCAGAGCGGTGGCCAACTGCGTGGATGCCGCGTCACTGATGGTGATCTGCAACACCTCGCGCAAGGCTTTGCGCGCAGACTCGTTTGGTACGACAATTCGCCCGCCGCCTGCTGGCACCGGCACAGCGGTGGCCGTTGGTGACGGCGTCAACGAGAGCAGCCCTGTGTGCACCAGCGTCGGCAGCGCGCGTACGTGACGGCCCGCCAGATCGGGGGCCTCCACCTTTGCCGTTCCGTTGCGATGCCGCCTGTCCAAGAATTGTTGTTCCTCGGCGGCCAGGCGTGTCAGGGCCGTCAGCGGCCGCAAGCCCAGCAGCGTGTGGGCGGACGTGCCAACGCGCTGGCTGCGGTCGACCATACCGCACGCCAGCGACGGCAACACACCGCGCGGACTGAAACACGTCGTCGCGCCGTCAAAGCAGTAGCCGCCAAACCAGCGCGCCAGCTCAGCCATGGCGGCGTCCACGTCGCCGCCCGTCTCGTTTGCCGCCAGGTGAGCCAGGTGGTCGGGGAAGCTGGTGCGGATCTCGGCGTCGGTGAAGTCAATGGCGGCGCTGAGGCGGGAGTTGTTTGTCAGGTCGACAAAGTTGTTAAAGCCGGAGAAGATGCATGGCTTGGGAAACGGGGCCACACCAGCCATAATGAAGTGGCTGATGCGTGGTCCGGTGGTCTCTGTCTTGGTCGCATACGCCAGCGACCGCAGCTCCGCAGCGGCGCTGTGCGCAGCGCACCACCGCTCCTCAGCCACGTCGTTCATGATGGCGGCGTCGTACCCGCTGACCAGCACCGCCACTGGCACCCCCCGCGGGACTGCAGCCACGAGGGCGCACAGCGCCCCAGCTGGCGTAGGATTCAGCAGCACGTCGGCTTTCAGCTCCGGCCCGAAGGCGCTGCCAGCAATGGCCGCGATTTGGGAAATGATTGCCTCCTCAAGCAAGGCGCCCGTGAGCACGTCGTCAAGGTCCAGCGACACCACAAAGTGGGCACGCTTCATCAAGTTGCCCAGCTTGCCGCGCTTGAAGCGGTCGTACACCGCCGTGCCTTGCAGGCGGTCAGCGTCCGCTTCTTCGTCGTAGCCCTTCCACCCCCGCACGTTGCGTGGCAGGTCGCCCGCCGCCAGGATGGCACGTGCAGTGCTCATCGCCAAGCGCTTGCCAAACTTGTGCGGACGCGCAAAGTAGGTGCGCGCCGCCACAGCTGCCTCTGTGCCGTCGCGCACCAGCAAGTCGGCAATGCCGCTCGTCTTGTCCACAAACGGCACCTTTGCGGTAAGAAGCCGCATAAAGGTGGGGCTACATAGTTGCAACGGGGGTAACGTTACCGCACCCGCAGTGCTGGCCCACCGGCGTGGTGCCTGCACGCGCGCCGTGGCAGCTGCGGCGGCGGCGGCGGCGCGCGCGGCTGCATGCCGCGCCAGCATGGTTGTCACCGCCATGGCGTGGTTCTGCAGTCAGTGGTGGCGGCGGTGAGGACAGGAGACTGCTGCCACGAAGCGCGCAAGCCGCAAGCGACTGCAAGTACCACAGATAGGCAAGGCAAACACAGCGTGGAACTGCGCGCCGTCAGCTGCGGCGCCCAATGCAACAATTACACAGCAGCGTGGTGGCAAGGTGGGTGGGTGGCATTGCGTGGTGTGGGCTTAGCAACTCGGAGGTGGCTGAAGGTTAAAAACTGGCTGCACCCTCCCGAGTCGCCCGCCGCGTGCACCAGGTAATCAATGGTACTGATGACTTCAATCTAACACCTACACCCCGCGCGGCGTGCTGGAGGAGCCGCCCAGGCCACCGGACCTTAAAACAGAGCCGCTGCGTGCAGCAGCGCGCTGCGCCGCCACCGCCTTGCCTGCTGCAATGCGCGCTGCCAGACCGCCGCCAGCCGGCGTGGCTGACGCCGAAGCGCGACGCACATACGTGCCGCCGCCCCCGCCGGCACCTGCACCGTCGCCATCGTCGTCACCGTCGCCACCAAAGCTGCCATCCACCCCCACCGCCGCGTCGCGCCGCAGTGCTGCCAGGCGTGCGGCGGTGGACATGTCCGCAGCAGGTCGCGACGCCACGCTGGCAGACGGCAGCAGCGAGGTTCGCGCCGCCGCCGCGTTTGTGCCAGGCGTGGCAAGCACGGCACCACGTGCCGGCGCACCTGCGGCGGCGGCGCCGGCACGCAGTTTGGCGTCCAGGCCGGAGCGCTTGACGGAGTACAACGGGGAGGCATCCGCCAACCAGGCGGGCTCCACCGCGGTGACGCACAGCAGGTACTCCTTGGTGGTGTACGTCAGCTCGTGGTACACGACGTAGTCAGGCGTGTAGCCCAGGCCAAACAGGGAGGAAGAGGGGTGCAGGTGGCAAGGCATGCCGGTCAGCAGGTTGACGTACTCGCCCACGCCCTTCAGGCGCGCCGCGTTGACGGCATACGCGGCGGAGACAGCGCGGCGCACCGTGTCCAGCTCACCGTCCGCGCTCTCCAGTGCCGTGCCGCGCCCGCGCATGATGTCCACCAGCTGCGCGCGCACCTCCACCGCCTTGCGCATGCCCTTGGCGTGGATGTAGTGCGCCGCGCACCAGGCGTCCGAGCCGCCGGCGCGCACCCACTGGTTGTACACGTTCAGCAGCGTGAGGTGGTCGGACTCGGGCACGTAAAACTTCTCACGCGCGGCGTCCGCCACCTCGGGGCTGGCAGCGGGGCGGTAGAATACGGATGGCACGGTGAGCAGCGACACGATGGTGGCAACGTCGGCGGTGCAGTGCAGCGCCTCCGCGGCAATGAGCATCTTAGATAGCGGCGGGTCTAGCGGGTACTCCACCATCTTGCGGCCCACGCGTGTCAGGCCGCCGGCGTCATCCAGCGCGCCCAGCACCCACAGCTGGTACAGCGAGTTGGCGATGACGTCGGGCGGCGGCGGGTCCATGAACCGGAACGCCGCCAGGTCGCCCACGCCCAGCGACTTGAGCAGCAGCACGACGTTGGCCAGGTTGGTGCGTTGGATCTCGGGCACCGTCATGGTCAGCAGGTCGCGCTTGAATGTCGCCTCCGTGTACAGCCGGTACGCGTGCCCGGGCCCCGTGCGCCCTGCACGCCCCGCGCGCTGCGACGCGTTGGCCGCCGACACGGGCGTCGCCGCCAGTGCGTCCATGCCAATGCGCGGGTTGTACACCTTCAGCTTGCACAGGCCGCAGTCCACCACGTACACCACGCCGTCCACCGTCAGCGACGTCTCTGCAATGTTGGTGGACACCACCACCTTGCGCACGCCAGAGGCGGCGCGCTGGAAGATCTTGGCCTGCAGGTCGGCGGGCAGCGCGGAGTACATGGGCAGCACAAGCAGCGGCGGCACGCCGTCGCCCAGCGTACCCACGCGCTCCGCCAGCGCCTCGCACGTCGCCTCGATGTCCTCCTGCCCCGTCATGAACACCAGCACGTCGCCCGGCCCGCCGCCCAGGTGGATGGCCAGCACCTGCCGCACCGCCGCCTCCACGTAGTCGTCCGGCACCGCTTTGGCGTAGTGCACCTCCACGGGGAAGGTGCGGCCCGGGATGGTGAAGATGGGCACGCCGCCAAAAAAGTCGGAGAAGCGCTTGGCGTCCATGGTGGCGGAGGTGACGAGCAGGCGCAGGTCGCGACGCCGCTTCACCGCCTCGCACAGGATGCCCATCAGCACGTCCGTGCCCACGCTGCGCTCGTGCGCCTCGTCCATCACGATGGCGGAGTAGCCGTCCAGGTCCGGCTCGCGCAGCGTCTCGCGCAGCAGCACGCCCTCCGTCATGTACTTGATGACGGTGGACGCGCTGGTGGCGTCCTCAAACCGGATGGCGTACCCCACCTCCTGCCCCAGCTCCACCCCCATCTCCGCCGCCACGCGCGCCGCCACGCTCATGGCCGCCACGCGCCGCGGCTGCGTGCACCCCACCGCGCCGTAGCTCGTGTACCCCTCCTCGTGCAGGTACTGCGTCAGCTGCGTCGTCTTCCCGCTGCCCGTCTCGCCCACAATGATCACCACCTGGTTCTCCGCCACCACCCGCATCAGCTCGTCGCGCACGCGGAACACCGGCAGGAACTCGCGCTGCTCCCGCATGCTGCGGCTCGTCGCAAACTCCGACACCGCCTGCGCCGACAGGTCCATCGCCTTCTTCGCCTCGCCAAACGTCGCCTCCCGCCCGCCACTGGTGGCGGCGGCAGCGCTGGCGCCCTTACCTGTCGTCGCCGCTGCACCCGCCGCCGACGTGGCCGCTGCCGCGGTCGCCTCGTCTGCCGCCAGCGCCTCCCGCACGCGCGCCTCCGTGCTGTCGTCGGGTGCCGCCTCCGCCGCCTTGACGCCAATGGCGTCGCCCATGCGGCTGCCGCCCAGCTCCCAGAACCGCTGCCGCATCTTGGTGCGGTCGCGGCTCTCGCGGATGCGCTTCACCACGGCACTGGGCCGCCGCGCCGCCTGCGCAATGTCGGAGGTGGGGTCCTTCACCGTCGCCACCATGCCGCTGGCGCTCAGCGCCGACCCCGCGCCGCCCGCCGCGCCCACTAACTCTCCACCGCCCGCCCCACCACCGCTGGCGGCGGTTGCCGCGGGCAGCAGGTTCAACACGCCGGCGCCCGCCAGGAACGGCGGCCGCAGGTTGTGCACCAGCACGTGCTCGCGCTCCTCCTCCTCCAGCGCCTCCATGTCGCGCGCGCCGCCCTCCACCACGCCCGACGTCAGCATGCGGTTCGCCTCCCACGCACTCTGGTCCGCCGCTAGCGCCGACCGCCGCGCGCTCAGCCCCTTCACCTTCACCTCTCCGCGCGCCCGCGCACGCTCCATCGCCGCCTCACGCTCGCTCCACTTGGCGGTGTCGCCTAGCATCAGTCCACCCGCGCCGCCCGCGCTCGCTGAATCGTGCCCCGCCGCACCCGCCGCGTCCTCCTCCGCATCGTAGTAATTGCGGTCAAACTCAACCACGTCCTCCCCGGGTGCCGCGCGTGGCGGTGGCAGTAGCCCGCCGCCGTCGCCCCGCCTCGTATGCGCGGGTGGTGCTGCCACCGCCTCCCACGCCGCATGCCCTGCCGTCGACGCCACGCTCGCGCTGCGGCCGCCACTCGCGTCGGCGCTGCCTGCTGTGCTTCTATTACCCCCACCGCCGCCACTACTACCATCCCCGCCGGCAGGCCAAGAGCGGGGGAGGCGGGAGGAGACGGAGACGGAGGTGGAGCGCATGCTGCCGGTGCCGACGCCGTACGGCGTCTCTAGCGCCTCGGTACCGAGCGTGCGCGGCAGTGAGGCGGTGGGTGGTTGCAGCAGGGGCGGCGGCAGGCCGGCGCCCTCGCCGGTGGCACGCCCGCCGCCTGACGCGGCGTGTGGCCGGTACGTGCCGCCGGCGGGGGGTGCCGGTGCCCCGGCACCGCGGCGAATAAATGCACCTTCACCGGGCGTCTCGCCGCCAACGGGCCGCATGTGTGCCGGCCGTTTGGGCGGTGGCAGCATGGCCGCGCCGCCCGTGGCTGTGTCTGACGACGCGGCGCCGCGCTTGTCGCCAGCTACTGCTGCCCGGTCGTCCCCTCTACTGCGATCGCCGCCGTAGAAACGTGCAGCGCCGCGTTCATCGCCGTCGCCTCCCTCCCTACCACGACGGGAGTCGCTGCCGTCGCGTGGCAACCGGTAGTCATCACGCCGGTAGTCATCACGCCGGTAATAGTCGCCGTCGACGTCGTCGTGGCGGCGGCGGCTGCCGCTATCGTAGTCGTCTCGGTCTCGGTGGCGGCTCCTGCTGCCGTCATCATCGTGGCGGCTCCTACTATCGTCGTGGTGCCAGT
>ERZ778022.3589-NODE-3589-length-14379-cov-3.876012_pt1 | contig 14379 bp, 17 predicted proteins | sample MGYA00375752_ERZ778022 | MGnify/ENA primary metagenome ERZ778022 (study PRJEB29350, sample SAMN05389826) | bioreactor metagenome | isolation source: Thiocyanate bioreactor | place: South Africa: University of Cape Town | collected 2014-04-04 ... | reverse complement strand
TCGCCGATTGGCTTCATGGCCAACATCCACACTGCCGCTGCCATCTCGAGCTTCCTCGCCTGCGAGCATCACGGCCTCGACCTGCCGTTCTGGCAAGGGTTGGTGACTGGGCTGTCGGATGACTACATAGCAGACGGCTTCGTGACGGTGCCGGAAAAGCCGGGCCTCGGCATCGACCTCAACCTCGACGCCGTCGAAGCCGGCCTGCGTACCCCCGGCACCATGTTTCGCTCCACCGACGCCTGGAACACCCCCAAACTAGGCTTCTGGCGTCCCGACAACCGCTGGCCAGAGTAGGCATACACATGCACGCCAGCCGGGCTTCTCAACAGGCTGACACCTGCTCCTCGTCAAGTCCGGCCGGACCCATTGGCGGAAGCCACCCACTACGAGATTGCGCCGCGAGATCCCCGGTGCGCTTCCTGTTCAGTGGCTGGCTACGGACTCGGCACGGGCAGCAGGTAGGCGCCGATGCCCTTCACCTCGACGTCCTCATAGGCCGGCAGATTGCTGACGGCGATGGTCGAATCGGGGTCGAGCTCGTTGTAGGCGATGAGCAGTTCCTCGATTGTCGCCAGCTGGCGACCGACGCGGTTGACCAGCGGGTGGCCGGCATCGGTGAAAGGCACGAACAGCCGGCCTAGTGCCGCCGCCCGCACGTAATTCTCGTCGACGCCATTGACCAGCAACGCCTCGTCGGTTCGTCCGCGCAGGCGGCCCATGGCTGGGTTCGCCGTCTCCGAAAGCACGGACTTGATCTCCATGCGGTCGCCGAACTCGCGGTGGCTGAGACCCCGCAGCAACGGCGGCGATGGCATCAGGTCGATGCGGATGCCGCGCATCTGCAGCCCCAGCACGGCCAGCGTGCCGACTTCGAAGGCGCTTTCGTGCGCCACCAGCATGTTGATGATCGGGTACTCGGGATAGGCCTCGTGCATGTCGAGCAGCAGGCCAGCCTTCTCCACCTCGGCGACCTTGGTGAGCGCAGCAGCGACGCGTTCGGTATAGCGGCCATCGGAATTGCCGGGGAAGCTGCGGTTCAGGTTGCGGGATTCCCAGCCCACCATGCGCTCGGATGAGCCGCTGTGCAGGTAGAGGTCCGGGTCCGGCCACTGCACCAGCGGATTGGTGAGGCGCATGCCGTTCCGGAACCACCGCTCGCCGGTGGCCGTCTTGATGGTGAAGGTATGCGGGAAGCCCTCAAGCGGCTCGGTGTGAGTGAAGCCACTGCGATTGGCCTGCGGCACGACGATCAGCCGACCGCGCTCGACCGTCACGTTCTCGATGACCATGACGGCGGCGAGGAGGCCTGAGATCTCCTGCGCATGGGTGCCGCCTAGCAGCATCATCGTGCCACCTGGCTCCTGCCCCTCGAGCACGAAGACGGGGGTATCGGCGGCTCGTATTCGCTGAGCATCGACTGCTTCGTGACGCCAGGGCCCGCCACGATCGGCTCCGGCTCGTACATGGCGGTGAACACCATGCCGGCTGCGGCGATCACAACTGCTGCCGCGCCCAGCAGGGCGACGCCACGGAACGTCGGGGTGCGATAGAAGGATGCTGTCATTTCAGGCCTGCCGCGCGCAAGGCAAAGGGGATCATCACCATGGCGGCGAAGACCTGGCTGCGCCAGTCACGGTCACGCAGCACCACCCACACCATCGCTGCCGCAACGCCGAAGGCGAGCAGCCGGTAGACGATCAGAAGCGAAAACTCGAAGGTCATTTCGAACTCCCTCCAGCTCAATGACGGAAGATGGCGCCGCCCGCCGTGAGCGGACCGCTCAATTGGTCGGCGAAGGCGAGCATCAAGACGGCGACGGCGACGATGGCCACGATCGGCCAGATGCAATAGCGCAGCACCCGAAGCATCGAGGCGCCACCCACCGCGTAGATGGCGAGTGCGGTGGCGATGGCCGTGGGTGGCATGAACTCCGAGATCGCGGCGATGGCAGAAAGCGCCGACACATTGAGGATCATGTCCTGGTGGATCAGCGCGAAGGCGAACGGCACGCCGACGACATTGGCGGTCCCCATGCTGGTCAGCACGCTGCCGAACAGCGGCAGGATGATCAGTTCGAGGAAGGCGGTGGAGGGCAGGGACATCGAGCTGATGACCAGCCAGCCACGAACGCCCGTGAGCGTCATGATCTGAACGGCGATGCCGACGGTGACGAGCACGGCAGCCAGCATCAGTGGAGTGCCGCTGAAGGCGGCGCGGCCTGCAATGGCGATCTGCCCGCGGTTCAGCAGCGGCAGTGCGGCCAGCGAGCCCACAACCAGAACGAGCGGAGCGGATGGGTCCGGCACGAGGGTGGGGAACGCCCTCAGCACGATCCAGAAGCCCAGCGTGAGCAGCAGCGCCACGACGGCCGATGCCATCCGCCGGCCACCGCCTGGCGCCGTCACGGCTTCGGGCGCGGGCAGCGGCTCGAGGCCGCGGCTCAGAGAAAACAGGATCAGTGTGAAGACCGCGGGGATCACAGAGAGCAGCAACAGCGGCAGTTCGAAGCCGGTGTAGGGCATGTTGACGCCGTCGGCGATCGACATGGCGGGCACGTTGACCGGCGGTGCGATCATTCCGCACGTCGCGATCACCGCGATGAAGGCCGCGGTGCGCTCCTTGGAGAGGCCGACACGCCTAAGCAGCGGCACGACGAAGACGCCCATTGCCAAGACCGCGACGCCGGCGACACCCACGAAGCAGCCCACGAGGAAAACGAGGAGGCCGGCAATAAGCAGGACCGGCCACACCCGGCCGCCGACCAGTTTCATGACACGGTCGGCGAACTCGTCAGTGGCGCCCGACACCTGCAGCAACTGCCCGAACAGCGCGCCAGCGAACAGGCCGAGCAGGAGGTTCAGGTAGCCGAAGCTGCCTTCGACCAGATGGCGGAAGGGGATGCCGAACCCGGCGAGCAATGCCGCGATGAGGGAGAACAGCAGCAGCGCAAACGGCAGCGGTGTTTTCCATCGCCACATGACGAGGATCATGGCGGCGAGGCCGATGCCGAAGATAATGCCTGGATGGACCAAGACTTCCCCCTCAAGAGTTGGCGGCGGCGGGCATAGACGGCCCGGCGCCGTAGATGAGCTTGTTGTTGCCCGGTATCGGCAGTGGAATGGGGTCGTAGGGCAGGTTCCATTCCGCTGCGAGACTTCTCATGTTGAGCAGGTGGAGCACCGGCACACCGGCATCGAGCATCCTAACGATCAGCCCCGGGACACCGTCGGTGCAGGGCGCCGGCTTGCTGATCAGCCCGGCCGGCAGAAGGTCGCCATCGATGCAGGTGCCCAGCGCCGCCACCGAGCCACCGGCGTTGATCAGCACGCCCACCGGCCCATGCTCCGCGATGAGCTCCTCCAGTCGCTCGAGCAGTTGATCGACCGAGTCCTCTTCCAGCAGGGCGATGTCGTTGCGCGCTGCGCTCGCGCGGATCATGTCGCGCCCCTCGGGACTGAGGCCGCCGCCGGTGGCGCCGCCGCCGCCGATCACCGCGACGCTTGACCGAACCTTGACCACGCCGCTCCGCAGCAGCAGGGCCTCGATGTCGAGCCAGGTGAAATCCGGGTCGGTCGCCCCGAACATCGACGCGCCTACCGAGCTGATGAGCAATGGCGTGAAGCCGAGACTTTCGATGCCGGCGATGGCAGCGATGTCTGCGCCGAGGATCGACCCTGAAACCAGCACGACGGCGGTGCCCTTGGGCTGCGGGTCCATATCGGCGATCGTCCGCACGATGGCCGCAGCCAGATCCGGGTTGGTGGCGGTTCGCTTGGCGTCGAGCATCCCCATCGACGTGGTGATCTCGGTGTACTCCGAACCGATCAGGCCCGTTCGATTGGGGTCGATGTCCAAAGGCTGCATCAGGCCCAGCCGCTGCTTTTCGGTGCGGATGATCTGGGTCGCGGCCTGCATGGTCTGCGAGGCGCGCTGCATTTCGATGCTGGCAGGATGCGTAAATCCACCCAGGACCGTTTCGGCACCCAGCCAGATCGCGACGGTGGCGATTGCGCAGGCGGCAAGCAGCGGCAGGCCGAAGCGCGACGACGGCCGATAGCCGGCGAAACGCGCAGGCCGCAACTGGACGGAGCGGGCCATCAGACGATCACCATGGCGATCAGCCGAACGACAGGGGCGGCTATCGCGAGCATGGCGATGGTGGACAGGGGGCCTTGCCGATCGAACTGGTTCGCGAGAAGGCCTGGAACGATGTAGCCGACGCTGCGCCAGTCGATGCCGAGCGGCCCGAAGGTGGGGCGCCACAGCTCGAGCAGGGCGCTCAGCAGCAGTGAGCACAGGATGGCGATGCCGAACCGGCGCGGCCCGTAGAGGAACAGCACGCGCGACAGCAGCGTGACGATGCCCCAGGTAGCGCAGGTGATGACGACCAGGACCAGCAGGGTGGTGGGCTGGTCGAGGACGAGCGCCAGATAGCCGGGCGCAATCAGGCCCCCGGCGCTGAGTCCCGTGATGCTGAGCAGGATGATGCTCACGGCCACACCGAGGCTCATGGTGACGGTCAACATGGCCGGGCCAACTCGCGCGCATAGCCAGTCAGGCGTTCGCCCATGTCCGCATAGTTGCCGACGCCCCAGACGATCCCACCCGGGGAGAGCGCCGCAGCCGCGCGCAGCAGTTCCGCTGGGTCGCGTTGCCGAAACCGGTGGACGCGGGCCGGAGGTATCCCTGCTGCGGTGACCCAGCGCATCGCCAGTTGACCGAGCAGCACCAGTTCCACGGGGGGATCAAGCAGGGCAACCACCTCCAGGAATGTGCGGGTTCGCTCCGGGCGATCGAAACGGGCGTTGAGGATCACCGTTGCGGGACCACGCGGCGGGTGGGCCTGCCAGAGGCGCATGAACGATTCCGGGTCGTTGCAGGCAAAGGCATTGTGGAAGTGAATGGGCTGCCCCGAGATGTCGGCGCTGGCGATGAAGAAGGCGCCGGGGTCTTCACCGGCAGCAGCGATGCCCTCGTTAACCTGCGTTTCGGCCATCCCGAGGCTGGCGCATACGGAGTGAGTGAGGGCACGGTTGCTCTCCTCCGGCAGCAGGTCTCCGAACCGGACCACCTCGACTCCTGTCGCCAGCCGCTTGGCTCGCGACAGGATGGGTTCGACGGCAGCTTCCTCGCTGAGGAAAAGACGGCCGCCTGTCGGCACCATCAGGCTCAACGCTTCGGCGACGGCACCCTTGGCGTGTCCGAGCACTTCCTCATGGTCGGGCCGCACATTGGTGATCACGGCATGGGTGGCCCGTACCAGGTAGGTTTCGGATGCCCACAGGTATTCTGGCTCGATTGCCATCGATTCTAGTACGACTGCGTCGGCCTTGAGTCGGCGCGCGCGACGGAAGAACCGTTCCTGCTCCGAAATCGAAGGCGAACCCCATCGGCGCCAGCGCTCCTCACGACCATCCGGTCCAATCAGGATCGGCACCGTTCCTGTCGTCTTCGTCAGGACGCGCAATCCGCCTGCGCGCAACGCTGCGCCGATCTGGCGGGCAGTAGTGGTCTTGCCCCGCGAACCGGAGATGTGGATGCGGATCGGGACGGCACTGAGCGTTCTGCGATGCAGCGCCGCGGAGGCTGCAAGCCACGCGACGCAAACCAGGAACGCCGTCAGCACCCCGAGCAGCACCGTCCAGTCGTTGAGATAAGGCAGGGTCATGGACTGGACGGGCGGGGCGCTGTCGGGCTACGGGGCGAGATACGCCGTCACCGCCTCACCGACCTTCATCGGCTGTTCGATGAGCGTCAGCTCGATTCCGCGATCTGCAGCGGTCTTGGTGAAGAACCCGTCCTCGTCTCCCGGCTGATAGACGACCAGCGCGTCGGCCGACGCCGCAACCAGTTGCACGAACTGCTCTGAGAGACCCTGACGGCGTTCCGTGCCGCCGATATGCACGCCGATGATCTTGATGCCGCTGCTCTTGGCTGCATCGATCAGGGCCTGGGTACGGGCGAGTTCGGTTTCGGCCGTGATGCCGGCCGCGCCGAACCCCTTGATGCTGGCACCGAACGCGATGACGAGCGTCTTCATGCCCGCGAGTTGATCGACGGTCGCGACGGGGTCATAGGTGTTTGGGATCTTGCCGCGGGTCAGCAGCGTCTTGACCGTGAACGCATCGAGCGCCTGGCCCGACGACGTGACCAGCACGGTGCTGTCCTGGGCGCTGGCGGCTGCGGGCCAGAGCAACAGCGCAAACGAAAAGGCGATGGCGGAAAGCAGCTTGGCAAAGTTGTTCATGAAAAGCTTCCGGATTGTGGAAAGGGGGGCGCTGCAGCGCCCCCCAGTTGGTTAGTAGCCGGAGAGGAAGTCGCGGCCGTTGGGAGCGGCTCCGCCCCACAACGCGCCGGATGCCTTGTCGACCACCATCATCTGCGTGGTGCCGCGCGAGGCGTTCGAGAACGTTCCCGGGGCGTCGACCGAATAGCCGAGCTCAGTGAGTGCCGTCCGCGCTTCGTCGCTGATGCCCGGCTCCAGGCCGACATTGGTACCACCGGTGTAGTGGTAGATGTCGCCATAGCGGAAGCGCGGGGCGTCGAGCGCGGCCTGCGGATCCATGCCGAAGTCGATCGCGTTGACGATCGGCTGAGCGATGCCCCACATTGTCGCTTCGGCACCGGCGCCGCCGACGAGCATGAACAGCTTGTCGCCCTCGAAGATCATGCCCGGCGCCAGCGTCCAGCGATTGCGCTTGCCGGGTTCCATCACCAGCGGGCCCGGCTTTTCGCCTGTCCAGATGTTGGTCGTGATGTCGAACCAGTCCATGCCGTTGCTGGTCAGCAGGCCCGTACCCTCAACCACCATGCCCGAGCCGAAGAACGTCCCGAGCGTATTGGTCGAGGAAATGGCGTTGCCCATTTCGTCGCGGATGACCATGTGCGACGTCGAGGTGTTCGGCCAGGCCGGCTGGTAAAGCGAAGCCACGTCCAGCGGCTTGAACTCGCGAACGCCGCCGGCGTCGATGCTGGCCCTGTTCTCGGCCGCATTCTCGTCGGACAACAGCCGTTCTACCGGTACGTCTATGAAGGCCGGGTCCGTCACATACTGATAGGCGTGCTGGTACGCGGTCTTCGTGGCTTCGATGAAGACCCGCAGATACTCGGGCGAGTTGTGCCCCAGCGCCTTGAGATCGTAACCCTCGATAGTGTTGAGGATTTCCATCCAGGTGATCGAAGACGAACTCGGCGGCGCGCCGTAGACAGTGTGGCCGCGGTAGTCCACGGAGATCGGATCTAGCCACTTGACGCTGTAGTTGTCGAGGTCGGCCTGGGTGATCAGCCCGTTCTCCTTCTCCATGAAGGCGACGAACTTCTCACCGATCGGCCCCTTGTATAGTGCATCCGCCCCTAGTTCGGCGAACAGCTTGTAGCTTTCGGCCAGGTCGGGACGCTTCAGGACAAAACCCTTCGTGACCTCGCCGCCGTTGTTGAGGAACTCGCTGGCCCACGTGTCGTAGATGCCGATCTCGGGGATGTGGCGATTGATGATGCCCGCCGTGTCGCTGTCGATCGGCCAGCCGTTTTCGGCATAGTAGATCGCATCGGCCCAGAGGTCGGCCCACGGCAGCTTGCCGCACAGTTTGTGGACCTCTTCCCAGCCCTTGATGGCGCCGGGTACGGTGCCGGCGAGGATGCCGCGCCGCTTGTCTTCCTGAGTGGGGAAGCGCGCCACGTCCGTTGCCGCCGGCGCCACGCCGTTATAGTCGATGGCGCGAACGGTTTTCTCGTCACCCTGCAGGTGCACCAGTGCGTAGCCGGAGCCGAGTGGTCCCATCATATCCGTGAGCGGAATGCTGAGCGTTGCCGCGGTGGCGACATAGGCGTCACAGGCGGTACCGCCATCGCGCAGCGCCTTCATGCCCGAGGCGACCGCCAGCGGATGACCGGCGACAACCATGGCGCGCGGCGAGACGACCGACCGGTCAAGCGCCAGGGCCGAACTGGTCATCAGCAAGCCGGCCGTGATCAGGCCAGCGGCGTGAAGTGCGACTTTGGCTCCGGAAGACCGGAACGTTCGATATCGAGACAAGCTCTTTCCTCCGTTGGTTGACAGACCTGTCCGGCTGATCGCGAAAAATGCATCGCTGGCGCCGCTAAATGAGCGGCTGCGATGCAGGCCTCCCCGCCCGCATCAGCAGTAAGTACAAGTCCGTATTCACGCACAGTCAGCGCGCGCGGAGGACAAGTCACTAGGACTTTAGTATGGGATGCACACGGCGCTTAAATAGCGGCCAGTAGTTGACCTTCGAACGGCGAGAAAGGAACGGAAAGACCAGCTTTCACAGCGGCTCTACCGTGATGCATCTGTGGCAGGTGGGCCTGCGCCCACGAAAAAGCGCTCCGGAGGCCGGAGCGCTTCAATACGTAATTCATGCGTCGACAGACTATTCGCAGTCGAACAGGTAGGCCTTGCCTTCTTCGGCGCGGGTGCAGTTCCACCATGCCGGGATCGGCCAGGCGATGGCCTTGTCGGTGCTGGTGGCGGCGGTGGTGACGAGCACCGGGCGCTCGCCGGCGGTCGGCCAGCACTCGCGCTTCAGCAGCGGCAGCACGAGGCAGCTGTTGACGACGTCGGAGAGGGTCGCAGCCTGGACAGGCACGATGGGCGCGGCAAACGAGGCCGCCGCGAGCGCCGCGATGGCGATGAACTTCTTCATATTCTTCCCCTGTTGGAGTCTTGGTGCGCTTTTCTGCGCGCCCGCACCGTATTTTATCGAATCACGACGCGCAATCGCCCTGATTCCGGCGCTCACAGCGTGCCGGCGGTGGACAGTCTCAGTGCTTTCCTCGATAACTCGGACATCGCGGGGGGCGATATGACGGGGCAAGGCGGGCAGTCTCAGGACGCAGCGGATCGGATGCCGAGCGCAAATGCAGCATTGCCTTCGCTCGCCCTCGTCGTCCCCTGCTACAATGAGCAGGAAGTCCTCCCGCATACCGCTGAGGTCCTGGCTGCGTTGCTGGCAAAACTTGTCGCTGAGAGACAGGTAAGTGCCGACAGCGCCGTGTATTTCGTAGACGACGGCTCCTCCGACCGAACCTGGGAGTTGATCGCGGCGCTCAATACGCGCAACCCAGCGCTACGCGGCATCCGCCTCAGCCGAAATGTCGGTCACCAACGCGCGCTGCTCGCCGGAATGCTGAACGTCGAGGCCGACGTCGTCATCACCATGGACGCGAATCTGCAGGATGACCCCGCCGTGATCGGCCGGATGCTGCTGGCGCATGCTGAAGGCGCCGACGTCGTTTACGGCGTCCGCAACGACCGACAGGTTGACACGACTGGCAAGCGCATCACCGCCCGACTCTACTATCGTCTCATGCTGCGGCTGCTTGGGGTGAAGCTGATTGAAGACCACGCCGACTTCAGGCTGATGAGCCGCCGCGCAGTTGCGGCCCTTGCGGAGTTCCCGGAACGCAATCTGTTCCTGCGCGCCATGGTCCCGTTGGTTGGCTTTCCCTGGACGACGGTCGAGTATGCGCGAGCAGAACGTAGCGCCGGGGTCACCAAGTACTCGCCCCGCAAGATGCTCAGTTTCGCCGTTGACGGCATCACTGCCTTCTCGGTTGCGCCGTTGCGGCTTATTTTCTGGCTGGGACTGGTGACGGCTCTGCTGTCATTCGGAGCAAGCGCCTGGGCCTTTCTGGCCTGGTCCGTCGGTGGCGTCACCATTCCCGGCTGGACATCGATCGTGCTGCCGATGACGCTGCTGGGGGGCGTGCAGCTCATTTCGTTGGGGGTTTTGGGTGAATATCTGGCCCGGATCTACACCGAGACCAAGCGTCGTCCGCACTACTTCGTCCAGGAGCGGCTGTGACTGCGGCCTTGCGCGCGGGTGGCTTTGCGAGTAGATCGTGCGCGCCGGTTAGGGGTATAGCTCAGTTGGTAGAGCATCGGTCTCCAAAACCGAGGGTCGCGGGTTCAAGTCCTGCTGCCCCTGCCAGCCGGCGTTCATGCAGACGATGACAACGAGCGACGTCGCAAGGCGTCGCGGTTGCGTGGCATGCGCCCGGAGGAGACTATGGCGTCGCAGATTTCCGGCCATCCTGCTTCCGATCGGGTGCGGAAGCGTTTGCGCGAAAGCGCGACCTTCCAGATTTCCGTGGATGTCGACAACGTCCCGCAAGGTCTCGCGGTGGCAGAGGCCGCGCTGGCGGCGGGCGTCGATATCGTCGAGCTTGGTACACCTCTGCTGAAGTGCGCAGGCGTGTACAACGCAATTCCCGCCTTCCGGGAGCGCTTCCCCGAGGCGCTGCTGCTGGCCGACATGAAGACGATGGACGGCGGCGGCTTCGAGGCCCGCGCGGTCTACGGAAGCGGCGGCAACATCATCGATTTTCTCGCGGCCGCAGGGGTCGATTCGGCGCGCGGTGTCTGTGCCGTCCGGGACGAGTTTCGAGTGGCCGATGCCGCGGTGCCGCGCCTGGCCTTCGCCGACATCCTGTTGCCGCAGCAGGGCCCGGCCGACCATGCTGTCGATGTGGCCCGGGCGATGGTGGAGGCGGGCGTCGACGGGATCGGGATTCATCTCCAGCTCGACGCGCGGCGCGCGACGCCGGGCCTGTGGGAGTCCTCATATCTTGCCGATGTCGCGCACGCGGTTTTCGCCGCGGTCGGCGACCGGGTGTCCGTGCAGGTTGTCGGCGGACTCAGCAGCCGGCGGGCGAGCGAACTGGCGCGGGAGGGCCTGCGGGCCTTTGTGATCAGCGGCAATCTGGGCGTGCACGACGCCGCGGCGCGCTACCATCTGCCGGCGGACGAAATCCGCGATCACGTCGAAAGATTTATTCGGGACGTCAGGGCCGCCTGAACCCCCTGCTGTACGGTGGGGGGACGTGCTAGCGTCAGACCGGGGCAGGGGAAATCCATGAAGGTCACGCTCGATCTGACTGAGCTCGTTGCCAGCGGTCGGCTGTCAAGGGATGAGGCCGATCGCCTTGCGGGCATGGCGGATCGGGATGCAGGCTCGCTCGGGGCAAACATTATCCTCGCCTTCGGGGTCGTCGCGGTCGTCGCGGCGGCAGGGGTTCTGGTCCCGCACCCGGCGACGGCGATCGCCCTCGGGGCCGTGCTGATGGCCGGCGGCCTCGCCGTGGTCAGTACCATGTCGGAATCGTGGGGTGTGCTGGCGCGCACCTGCCTCGTCATCGGCGCGCTCATGGTCGGAGGCGGTGTCGTCTACTACCTCGGCATGAACGCGCTTTCGATCGGGGCCGTCTCCATCGCGACGGCAGGCGTCGCCGTCTTCGCCCGCTCCGGGTTGCTGGCAGCCATTGCGGTCCTCGGCCTCGGCACGTCCGCGTCGGCCGGATTCGGGGAGGTGCAGGAGGCATGGGGCCATTTCGCGCCCCGGCCCACCGTGACCATCGTCATCTTCACCCTCCTGGCGCTGGCCCTGCTCGCCGGATCGACCCGGCTCCCTTCCGCCCATGAACGCCTGGCACTGATCGCAGCGCGCACGGCCATTCTGGTGGCCAATGCCGGTTTCCTGTTCGCCTCGATCTTCGGCGACGGCAGCATTTCCAACGCCGTTTACGCCATCGTCTGGGCGGTCCTGCTGCTCGGCGCCGCGGCCTGGGGCGTGCGGGCCGATCGTCGCTGGGTCGTCAATACGGCAGCAGTTTTCGCCGGTATTCATTTTCTCGTGCAATGGTTCCTGTATCTGGGCACAAATGCCGGAACGGTACTGCTGGGCGGCCTTTTCCTCATCGGTTTCGGCTTCGGGCTCTATCTGTTGAATCGCCGCTGGCAGGGTCAGCGCCCACCGCCTCCGCAGATGGCTTGACCATTCCGGTGGCAGTCCCAAGGGCACCCGAATTGGCACTTGCAATCGGCATGCCAACTCATTAGATACCCAACTCTCAGCCGCCGAGGTGACTCGCGCGGCTGTTGTTCATGGGCTGTAGAGCCCGCATGAAAGAGAGTGCGAATGGCTGGCGCCAACCCCCTGAAATTCTTTCAAGAAGTGCGCCAGGAAGCCGGCAAGATCACCTGGCCCACGCGCAATGAGACGTTGATTTCGACCATCATGGTCCTTGTCATGGTGGCGCTGGCGAGCGTGTTTTTCCTCCTCGCTGATCAGATTATTTCCTGGCTCGTCCAGTTGATGCTGTCGATCCGCTAGGCGGGTCCAAGAGAATTCGGAGAACCGACCACGCATGGCCAAGCGCTGGTACATCGTTCAGGCGTATTCGAACTTCGAGCGGAAGGTCGCTGAGGACATCCGCCAGAAGGTCGCGCAGAAGAAGCTCGACGAGCTGTTCGAGGACGTGATCGTGCCGACCGAGAAGGTCGTGGAGATGCGTCGCGGCCGCAAGGTCGACGCCGAGCGGAAGTTCTTCCCGGGCTATGTGCTGGTGAAGATGGAGATGACCGACCAGGCCTTCCATCTCATCAAGAACACCCCGAAAGTCACGGGTTTCCTGGGTTCCGGCGATCGGCCCATGCCGATTTCCGAGAAGGAAGCGATGTCGATTCTGCAGCAGGTGCAGGAAGGCGTCGAGCACCCCAAGCCGTCGGTCTCGTTCGAGGTCGGCGAGCAGGTGCGTGTCGCCGACGGCCCTTTCGCCAGCTTCAACGGCGTGGTGGAAGAGGTCGACGAGGAGCGCGCGCGCCTCAAGGTGGAAGTGTCCATTTTCGGCCGACCGACCCCGGTCGAGCTGGAATACGGTCAGGTCGAAAAGGTCTGACTTTTACTGTGGGAGGGATGGCGGTCAGCCAGGTCGCCTGAAACCCGAACCACAGCGTCTAGCCACCGGGTGACGCCGGTACTGTGAGTAGAAGGACGTAACATGGCAAAGAAGATTACCGGTTACCTGAAACTTCAGGTCCCGGCCGGTTCGGCGACCCCGTCGCCCCCGATCGGCCCCGCGCTCGGTCAGCGCGGTCTCAACATCATGGAATTCTGCAAGGCGTTCAACGCCAAGACGGCGGAAGACGAAAAGGGTGCCCCGACCCCGGTCGTGATCACCATCTACGCCGACAAGAGCTTCTCGTTCGAGACCAAGCTCCCGCCGGTGACCTACTTCCTCAAGAAGGCCGTGAGCCTCAAGTCCGGCTCCAAGCTGCCGGGCAGCGTCTCCGCGGGCGTCATCACGCAGGCGCAGATCCGCGAGATCGCCGAAAAGAAGATGAAGGATCTCAACGCCTACGACGTCGACGCCGCGGCGAAGATGATCGCGGGTTCCGCCCGGTCCATGGGCCTTTCGGTGGAGGCCTGAGAAAATGGCAAAGACTGGTAAGCGCTACGCCAAGGCCCTCGAGGCCGTCGACCGCAAGAAGCTCTACGCGCTCGGCGACGCGGTGAAGATCGTGAAGTCGCTCGCGGCGGCCAAGTTCGACGAGACGGTCGAAGTTGCCCTCAACCTGGGCGTCGACCCGCGCCATGCGGACCAGATGGTTCGCGGCGTGGTGAACCTGCCCAACGGCACCGGCAAGACGGTGCGCGTGGCGGTGTTCGCCCGTGGCGACAAGGCCGACCAGGCCAAGGCCGCCGGCGCGGATATCGTCGGTGCCGAGGACCTGGTGGAAATCATCACCGCCGGCAAGATCGAGTTCGATCGCTGCATCGCGACCCCCGACATGATGCCGCTGGTCGGCCGTCTGGGTAAAATCCTCGGCCCGCGCAACCTGATGCCGAACCCCAAGGTCGGCACGGTGACCCCGGACGTCGCCGGCGCCGTCAAGGCGGCCAAGGGCGGTGCGGTGGAGTTCCGTGTCGAAAAGGCCGGTATCCTCCAGGCCGGTGTGGGCAAGGTGTCCTTCTCCGAGGACAAGCTCATCGAGAACATCAAGGCCTTCACGGACGCCGTCCAGAAGGCCAAGCCAGCCGGCGCCAAGGGCACGTACATGAAGCGTGTCGCGGTCTCCTCGACCATGGGCCCGGGCCTGCACGTCGATCCGTCGTCGGTCAACTAAGACCGACGCGACAAGTTTCCGGGCGGTTCTCCGCCCGGAAGTGCCGGGAAACCGGCGCAAGTCCTGTCCAAGACTGCACGGTGGGCCGCCAGGCCCTTAATCCCGACCAGTGCGGGGCCTGCAATAGATGGGGTGAAGACCGGATTTTGCCTTCGGGCGCTGTTCGGTTCGATCCAGGCCAGTTGCCGCCTCGGGCATTTCGCCCTCCAGCGGTCAGCAGGTTGACAGGCGTTAACCGCTGAACTCCCCACGGAGGGCAGCAATTGGCAAGGGCCTGGCCGGTTTGCCGGGCCTAAACGTGGAGTGAAAGAGTGGAAAGAGCGGAAAAGCGCGAATTCGTCGGTGCGCTCCAGGCCTCCTTTGCGGAAGCTGGATCGATCGTCGTCGCTCGCAATGCCGGTCTGACCGTCGCCGACCTGGAGACGCTGCGCAAGCAGATGAAGCAGGCTGGC
>ERZ778022.3585-NODE-3585-length-14394-cov-3.865542_pt1 | contig 14394 bp, 10 predicted proteins | sample MGYA00375752_ERZ778022 | MGnify/ENA primary metagenome ERZ778022 (study PRJEB29350, sample SAMN05389826) | bioreactor metagenome | isolation source: Thiocyanate bioreactor | place: South Africa: University of Cape Town | collected 2014-04-04 ... | reverse complement strand
AGCTGGAGATCATCGTCCCCCCCTATCTGGTCAACCCGGTCAACGCGAACGGCATCAAGCTGCCGACCGAGGGCTTCAAGGCGCCCAACGCCTTCCAGCAGTTCCTCGGCAACATGGAATCCGACGGGGTGACCGGCAGCGACCGGCCCAAGCCCTCCGCCGTAGGCGAAGGCGCAGCAGCGCCGAAGGTCGGCATGGCCGACCATGACGCCGTCAGCGCCCAGGCGTCGGCGGACGACAAGGATCGTCGCAAGGGCGGCAAGGCGGAGCGGACGGCCGAAGCCGTCGCCACGCCCGGCTTCAGCCTCAAGTGAGAAAGGTGAACTCGATGCTTACCCGCATGAAAACGCCGGCAGCCGCCGCCGCTCTCGCTCTTGCCATGGGGCTTTCACTCGGAGGCTGCAACGCAGGCGCCGAAATGAACCGGTCCCTGGATTCGATCAAGCAGCCGGTCGTGGAGCGCACCAATTTCACGCTGGACCTGGTTTCCGGTTCCGGCGGGCTTTCGGTGCCCGAACAGCGCCGCCTCGACAACTGGTTCGCGACCATGGATCTCGGCTATGGCGATCGCATATCGATCGACGATCCGATGTCCAATCCTTCGACGAAGGAAGCCGTGGCGGCGATCGCCGCGCGCTATGGCCTGCTGGTCAGCGACGGAGCGCCGGTCACGCAAGGGTTCGTTGAACCGGGCAAGAGCCGGATCATCATCACCCGCTCCAGGGCGAGCGTGCCGGGCTGCCCCGACTGGGAAGGGCGTTTCGCCAGCAATTACGGCAACGCCACCAGCCCCGGCTTCGGCTGCGCGGTAAACGGCAACCTTGCCGCCATGGTCGCCAATCCGGAGCACCTCGTCCAGGGCGCCACGGGCACCGGCGAGACGGTCATCATGACGTCGAACAAGGCGATCGACAGCTATCGCACGCAGGCCCCCACCGGCCAGGGCGGGCTGAAGACCGTGTCGTCCACTAGCGCTGGAGGGAACTGAGACATGAACGCCCCTTGGAAACCTGGCTCGACGAACGGACGCGATCCCTTCGCCGCCTTCATCTGCGACGATGGAGCGCTGGACGTCCTGCGCCCCGTCGTGATCGAGATGGGCTGGCAGATCGAGAAATGCGCCAAAGGCGGCCTTCGCAACGCCATCCAGTCGCTCTCGATCACCGCCAGCCCGAACATCCTGATGGTGGACCTGTCGGAAAGCGGCGATCCGCTGAACGACATCAACGCGCTGGCCGAAGTCTGCGAGCCGGGCACGGTGGTGATCGCCATCGGGCAGGTGAACGATGTGCGCCTCTATCGCGACCTGCTCGCCAGCGGCATCCACGACTATCTGCTGAAGCCGCTTTCCGCGGGCCAGGTGCGCGATGCGCTGGTCCAGGCGCAGGCGGTGTTCTCCGCGCCGAAGGCCAATGACGGTTCGGCCGTCAAGCGGCATATCTCGACCGCCATCATCGGCACGCGCGGCGGCGTGGGCGCTTCCACCCTGGCGACTTCGCTCGCCTGGCTGTTCAGCACCGATCACAAGCTGCCCACGGCATTGCTGGACCTCGACGTCCATTTCGGCACCGGCGCGCTCTCGCTCGATCTCGAGCCGGGCCGCGGGCTGACCGACGCGATCGAGAATCCCAGCCGCATCGACGGACTGTTCATCGAGCGGGCGATGATCCGCGCGAACGACAATCTGGCGATCCTTTCCGCCGAAGCCCCGATCAATTCGCCGCTGATGACCGACGGAGCCGCCTTCGTTCAGCTGGAGGAGGAATTCCGCCACGCCTTCGAAATGACGGTGATCGATCTGCCGCGGAGCATGCTGATCAACTTCCCCCACCTGCTCGCGGATGTGAACGTGGTGGTCCTGGCGACGGAGATGACCCTTGCATCGGCACGCGATGCGATCCGGCTCCTCTCCTGGCTCAAGACCAATGCGCCGCACGCCCAACCGCTGGTGATCGCGAACAAGGTGCAGGCCGGCGCGGGCGAGATCAGCCGGGCTGACTTCGAAGCCTCGATCGAGCGCAAGATCAATTTCATCGTCCCGTTCGACCAGAAGGCGGCCATCAACGCCGCCAAGCTGGGCCAGACCTTCGTGGACGCCAACCGGTCGAGCAAATCGGCTTCCGTGATCCGCGAGATCGCGAGCACGATCCTCGGCGTTGGCGACGAAGTCGCGGAGGAAGCCTTCAACCAGGCGAGCGGCAAATCCCTTCTCGGCAAGTTCGACATCAAGTCGCTCCTTGCGAAAAAGGAAAAGCGAGCGGCGAGCCCGATGCGGGAAGCCGCGGAATGAATGGGCCGGTGGCAGCCGGATAGCGCATGACCCGGCTGCCGCCCCCTTCCGGTCGCGAATGACAAGTTCGAAAGGCGAGGCCAGAAAATGAACACTTTGCAGCTCTTGCTGTTGGCCGGCGGTGTGATGGGCGTCATCGCGCTGATCTACCTTGCCTTCGCAGGCCCGCCGTTTGCAGACGGTCCGCTTCCGCCATTCCGAAAACACGCTCGACAAGGTCGAATCCCAGCTCAAGAAGGCCATCGCGGCCCGCAAGCCGTCGATGCACAAGGTCGCCGGAGCCGGATCGCGCATCCAGGCCCTGGGCGTGCGCCTGCATCGTTCGGGCAAGAACTGGACGATCTCGCAATATATCTACACCTCGATCGGCATCGCACTGGCCGTCGCGGTGGTGGTGTACCTCAAGACGGGCGCGCCGCTGCTTTCGCTGTGCGTCGGCATCTTCCTGGGGGCCGGCATTCCGCACATGGTGCTCAGCTGGTTCATCAAGAAGCGGATCGACGCGTTCAACGCCAAGTTCCCCGACGCGATCGAGCTGCTCGTGCGCGGCTTGCGCTCCGGCCTGCCGGTGACCGAGACGCTGGCGGTGGTGGCTTCCGAAGTTCCCGGCCCGGTGGGCGTCGAGTTCCGGGCGATCGTCGACCGCATCAAGCTTGGCCGCACCATGGACGAAGCGCTCCAGGAAACCGTGGACCGGCTCGGCACGCCCGAATTCCAGTTCTTTTGCATCACCCTCGCGATCCAGCGGGAGACGGGCGGCAACCTCGCCGAAACCCTCTCCAACCTGGCCGACGTGCTGCGCAAGCGTTCGCAGATGAAGCTCAAGATCCGGGCGATGAGCTCGGAATCGAAGGCATCCGCCTACATCGTGGGCGCGCTGCCCTTCGTGGTGTTCACCATGGTATGGTGGGTCAATCCCAAATATCTGCAGCCCTTCTTCGTTGACGAGCGCCTGATGGTCGCCGGCATGGGCGGGCTGGTGTGGATGAGCATCGGCGCCTTCATCATGGCCAAGATGGTCAGCTTCGAAATCTGACGGGGACGGATCGGAATCATGCTCAACACTCCTGCCGGACCTACGCTCCTCGGCTTCGACGTCATCGTCGTCGGCACGATCCTCGCCGGATTGGCCGCCGTTGCCGTGATGACCGCGATCTATGCCGCCGTCACCGTGAGGGATCCCATGGCGAAGCGCGTGAAAGCGCTCACCGCCCGGCGGGAAGAGCTCAAGGCCGGCGTCGTCGCGTCCGCAAGCAAGAAGCGCCAGAGCGTCATCCGCAAGAGCGAAACCACCGACAAGATGAAGGACACACTGCAGGGCCTCAAGGTTCTGCAGGACAGCCAGCTCAAGGAAGCGCAGCAGAAGCTCGCCCAGGCCGGCTATCGGAACAAGGAATGGGCCGTTGCGGTCATCTTCGGCCGCATGGTGCTGCCGATCGTGTTCGGCGTGATCGCCGGCCTGATGGTCTACTGGTCGGACATGTTTCCGGAATGGGGCAGCTTCAAGCGCTTCATGGCGTTCGCGGGCGCGGTGCTGATCGGCTACAAGGCGCCTGACATCTTCCTGAGCAACCAGATCTCCAAGCGGACCAGCGCGCTGCGCAAGGGCCTGCCCGATGCGCTCGATCTGCTGGTGATCTGCGCCGAAGCCGGCCTTACGGTCGATGCGGCCTTCAACCGCGTCGCCAAGGAACTTGGCCGCGCCTATCCCGAGCTGGGCGACGAGTTCACGCTCACCGCGATCGAGCTTTCATTCCTCCAGGAACGCCGGCAGGCGTTCGAAAACCTCGCCTATCGCGTCAATCTCGATTCCGTGCGCGGGGTGGTCACGACCATGATCCAGACCGAACGCTACGGCACGCCGCTCGCCTCGGCCCTGCGCGTGCTGTCGGCCGAATTCCGCAACGAGCGCATGATGCGGGCGGAAGAAAAGGCGGCAAGGTTGCCGGCGATCATGACGATTCCGCTGATCCTGTTCATCCTGCCGGTGCTGTTCGTCGTGATCCTCGGCCCGGCGGCCTGCTCGATCTCCGACGCCTTCGCCGCCAAGCCCGGGCAATCGCACGGCTGAGGACGAAGGAAACATGGGCGGAAGTCAGGTGTCGTAGTTCCCGCTATCGATGCCTTCCGCGTGAAGATCGCGAACTTCCTGCTTCATCCGCACCAGGAGCGCCTTGAACGTAGCGATTTCCTCGTCGCTGAAATTGGCGAGCAGCCTCCGCTCCATCTCGAGCGCGAGCGGCATGATCGCGCCGTGCATGCGCCGGCCTTCCTCCGTCAGCTCGAGCAGGTGCGAGCGGCCGTCCCGGGTATTGGGCTGCCGCCAGACAAGCTCCCGCTCCTCCAGATCCTTGCATGCGCGGTTGACGGCGACCTTGTCCATCAGCGTCAAGGCCGTGAGATCGCGCTGCGTCAGCCCGCCTGCGTCGCCGAGAACCGCCATCACCCGCCATTCCGGAACCTTGAGCCCGAAACGCGAGCGATATTCCTGAGCGATCCGGCCGCTGACGGCATTGGACGTGATCGACAGCATGTAAGGAAGGAATTCGGCAAGGCGCGGTGTAGGTTTCATATCGTACCAACTGTAACGGTCGGGCGATACGAAAAGCAAGCATGTAATCCCGGCGTTGCGATCCGGTCCCTCCAGCCCAGCAGCCGCCCCGCCACGGCGCGGAGCCTTGCCGCCAATACCGGATCGCGCAGATCGGCTGAGGTCACGATCGCGCCGTCCAGCGCGCGGTCGATCGGGCTCTCCTCGCGCTCCGGCGGAAGCGCCGATGCAAGCTTGGCCAACGCCGTCCTCGCCTTGTCGACATTGGCCTGCAGCACGGCGACGATATCCGACACCGTCACTTCCTCGCCATTGTCGCGCCAGCTGTCATAGTCGGTGACCATCGCCAGCACGGCGTAAGGCAACTCGGTTTCCCGCGCGAGCCGCGCCTCGGGCATCGCCGTCATGCCGATCACATCCGCGCCCCACTCGCGATACAGGCGGCTTTCGGCACGGGTCGAGAACTGAGGACCTTCGATCGCGACATAGCACCCGCCGCGATGCACCTTCGCGCCCGACTTCTCCGCGGCATCGGCGGCCAGGCCCGCAAGCCTGGGGCAAACCGGATCGGCCAGGCTGACATGGGCTGCAAACCCGTTGCCGAAGAAGCTGCGTTCGCGCCCCAGCGTCCGGTCAAGTATCTGATCGATCACCACGAAATCGCCCGGCGCCAACTCTTCCCGCAGCGAGCCGATCGCGGAGATCGAGAGCAGGTCCGTCACGCCGCAGCGCTTCAGCACATCGACATTGGCGCGATAATTGATCGCGCGGGGAGGAATCCGATGGCCCGGGGGATGGCGGGGAAGAAAGGTGAAGCGAACCCCCGCGATCGTGCCGGTGGTCACCGATCCGGACGGTTCGCCGAACGCGCTCTTGACCGGGATCTGCTGCGCATCCTCGATCATGTCGCCTTCATAAAGACCGGTGCCGCCGATCACCCCGATATGCCAGCCTGCCGCCATTAATCCCTCGCCAGTCCCGCCATCACGAAGTCTATCGTGTGCGCCCGATAACGGTCACGCAGCTCTTCGGTAAGCGAATCCTCGCCGAAGCAGTAGCGCAGGAACAGGCGTGCCGCGAAGAAGCGATCGGCCGCTCCGGTGACGCTGAAGTAGAAAAGTTGCGGATCGACCTCGCGAAAGACGCGCGCTGCGACCCCCTCTCCGATCAGCCTGTCATAAGCCTGATAGATCGGGCGCAGATACGTGTCCGCGATACGCTGGGCTTCGGGCGGATCGCTCTCCCGCACGAGGCGCATCAGCAGCCGCTGGATGTATGGAGTCTCGTAGAACGTATCCACCACGGCCGAGAGATGGCGGCGCAGCTTCGTGTCCGGATCCATGTCCTTTGCCAGCAAGGCGTCGAGCGAATGGATTATCTGGCGCATGTCGCGATCGAGCAGCGCCTTCATCAGGCCGGCCTTGTTGCCGAAGTAATATTTGACCAGCGCCGAATTCAAACCGGATTTCTTGCTCAACTGGGCAAGCGAGATGTCGACCGTGTCCTCTTCGCGCATGATGCGCGAGGCCGTCGCGAGGAGCTGCTCGCGTGCATCGGAAGGGGCGGCGGCCGTACTTGCCATGCTCGCCGCTCCGCCCATCACCGAGGCTGCATGCGGATGGCGCCGTCCAGCCGGACGTGCTCGCCGTTGAAATAGCCGATCTCGATCATCGCCAGAGCGAGCGCGGCGAATTCCTCCGGCCGGCCGAGACGCTTCGGAAATGGCACCGATGCCGCCAGCGATTCCCGGGCCTTCTCGGGCAGGCCCGCAAGAAGCGGAGTATGGAAGATCCCCGGCAGGATCGTGTTCACGCGAATGCCTTCGCTCATCAGATCGCGCGCGATGGGCAGCGTCATGCCCACGATCCCGCCTTTCGAAGCGGAGTAGGCGGCCTGCCCCACCTGCCCGTCGACCGCGGCGACCGATGCCGTATTCACTATGGCGCCCCGTTCTTCGTCCGCCAGCGGATCGAGCGCCATCATCCCCGCCGCCGCCTTGGCGATGCAGCGGAAACTGCCGACCGTATTGACCTCGAGAGTGCGGGCGAAGGCGGCGATCGGCAGATGCGAGATCTCCCCTGTTTCGCGATCGCGGCGCGTCGTCTTGCCGATCGTCCCGATCCCGGCGCAGTTCACGAGTATCCGTTCCTGGCCGTGCTGTGCCCGCGCCTTTGCAAATCCGGCATCCACCGACTCGTCGGATGTCACGTCCACCAGGCAGAACAGCCCGCCGATTTCGGCGGCGACCGATTCGCCTTTCTCCTGCTGGAGATCGAACAAAGCCACCCTGGCGCCTTTCGCGGCCAGCGCCCGGGCGGTCGCTTCGCCAAGTCCGGATGCCCCGCCGGTGACGACGGCCGAAATGGAAGTATCGATCTGCAAATGGATGCTCCTGCAGTCTGAATCGGCGGAAATTTAAGCGTTCGGCTAAGCGCCCAAACGCCACCGGTCAAGCCGGGCGGCAACCCGCGCCAATCTAGTTACAATCGTCACCTGTTGTGCAATTGCAACATATCTTGCACGAAACCGTCTTTTGAAATTGATTTGAATTGAAACGACTTCCGGCATCCAGCAGTGGAAGCCCCAGCGAATGCTGTTCCTTCCTTTCGTGCAGGTATGGGGCCGGAAGGAAGGTTTCCATTTCAAGCCGTCCGGGAAAACCGGACCTGCATTGGGGACTGACCAGTGAAGAACCAATCCCGCCTCAAGGGCGCCGCGGCGCCCATCGCACTTTCCATTGCCTTGCTGACCCAACCCGCCTTCGCGCAGGACGAAACCCCGGAGAGCATCGCCGATGCCTCGGCCGACGCCGACGCGCCGGTGATCATCGTCACCGGTTCGCGCATCGCGCGGCCCGAGCTCGCCGAGCCGAACCCGATCGTGGCGATCACCAGCGAGCAGATCGAACGGTCCGGCGACACGAGCGTCGTCGATACCCTGATGCGCAACCCGGCCCTGATCAGCTCGATCGGCACTTCGCGCGGTGCGGGCTCCAACAGCGACCTCGGCCTGGGCGAAACCGGCGTCAACCTGCTCGATCTGCGCAATCTCGGCGTCAAGCGCACGCTGGTTCTGGTTAACGGCAAGCGCCATGTGGCCGGCGTTCCGGAAACCGCGGCGGTCGACATCACCTCCATTCCCCAGGACCTTATCGAGCGCGTCGACGTGCTCACCGGCGGCGCTTCGGCGGTCTACGGTGCAGACGGCGTGTCGGGTGTGGTCAACTTCGTGCTCAAGCGCGATTTCGAAGGCCTCATGGCGCGTGCGCAAACCGGCTGGACGACCTACGGCGACGGGAACCAGACGCTGGCTTCCGTTACCGCGGGCAAGAACTTCGCCGACGGCCGCGGCAATGTCGCGGTATCCTACGAATACGCCTACCAGCAGCGAGTGGACACGCGTCAGCGCAGCTATCTGGGCGACAATTCGAAGTTTTACGGGATCATCCGCAATCCCTACGATTTCCCCGACGATCCGAACGTGCCCGACCGGGTGCCGATCGCCGGAACCACCTGGGCCGACAGCGCCATGGACGGCGCGGTCGACCTCGATTTCGACGGCATCCCCGACTATACGGGCAGCGGCAAGGTCTACGACCGGGGCATTCTGCTGCCGTCGTCGGGCGGCCTTGCGATCGGCGGCGACAACACCCCGCGTGCAGGCTATTACGGCGACATCGTTCCGAAAACGGAACGCCACGTGGTCAACCTGCTCACGAGCTACGAATTCTCGCCCGCGCTGCGCTTCTTCGCCGAAGGCAAGTATGCGAAGATGAGTTCGTTCTCGATCAGCCAGCCCAGCTTCGATTTCTACACCGTCCTGCAGCCGGACAACTACTTCCTGAACGAGCGCTTCGGCGATCTCGTGCAGGGGCCGGCCCTGATCAGCCGGGACAATTTCGATCTCGGCCAGCGCGGTGAATATACCGGCCGCGAGACGTGGCGTGCCGTCATAGGCTTCGAAGGCGAAATCTCGGACCACGCCCGTTACGAGGTGTCCTATGTCTACGGCGAAACCTCGGCCAATATCCGCAACACCCATGCGCGCATCGCGGACCGTTACTTCGCGGCGCTGGACGCGGTTGACGACGGCACGGGCAAGGCCGTCTGCCGCATCGACGTGGACGGCACCGGAATCATCGATCCCGACAATTACGACGATGTGCCGGTCAGCTTCACCGCCGGCCCCGGCAGCGGCTGCGTTCCGCTGAACCTCCTGGGCAACGGTGTCGCCTCACAGGCCGCGATCGACTGGATGACGCGTGAATCGCTCTCCAGCTCCAAGGTGACGCAACAGGTCGTTTCCGGTTCCATCAGCGGCGATTTCGGCGCCCTGTTCGAGCTTCCGGGTGGCCCGGTCGGCTTTGCCCTCGGTGCGGAATACCGGAAGGAAACGAGCGATTCGACCTTCGACGAGTATTACCAGAACGGCTGGTATGCGGACACTTCGCCCTTCAACAATTCGAAGGGCGAGTTCGACGTCAAGGAAGTCTTCGGCGAATTGAACGTTCCGCTTCTGGACGGCGCGCCGTTGGCCGAAACGCTTTCCTTCGGCGCTGCCCTCCGCTTGTCGGACTATTCCAGCATTGGCAGCACCACCGCCTGGAAGGTGGACGGGGTCTACGCCCCCATCCGCGACATCCGCTTCCGCGCCACCTATTCGGAATCGGTCCGCGCCCCGAACATCGGTGAGCTTTATGGCGCGCAGAGCGGCGGCTATCTGTTCATCGACGATCCGTGCGATCCCGAATACATCAATGACGGCACGCAATACCGCGCGGCGAACTGCCAGGCCCTGCTTTCCGGGCTGGGCCTGACGCCCGACCAGATCGCGGCCTTCAATCCGGCGGCGGATGCCGAAGCCAACACCAGCATCCTCGGCTTCTCGGGCGGCAACCCCGACCTCGCGGCCGAAACGGCGAAGACCTGGACGGCGGGCGTGGTCCTGCGGCCCTCGTTCATTCCGCGCCTGTCGGTGACCTTCGACTGGTACAACATCCGGATCACCAACGCGATCAACACGGCGACCGCGCAGGAACTGACCGACCTGTGCGTCGACCAGCCTTCGCTGGACAACCAGTTCTGCCCGATGATCGACCGCGATTCGGGCTCGGGCTTCGTCGTCGAATGGCGGTCCATCCCGCAGAACGTGGCGAAGTTCGAGACTGCCGGCTTCGATGCCACGGTCAACTACTCGGTCCCGCTCGGCGATCTGGGCACGCTCGATAGCAGCCTGGTGGTCGGCTATGTCGACAAGCTGAACTTCTTCGCCACGATCGGCGCGGATATCGACGACGATCTGCGGGAGACTTATGCGCCGCGCTGGACCGTCGCCTGGGATCTGAACTGGAAGATCGGGGCGGTCACCGCCGGCTACTCTCTCACCTGGTGGGAGAAGACCCGGCGCTACACGACCGAAGCGGTCGCCGCCAACCCGGACATCGCCGATCCGAAGTATCAGTTCTTCAAGGCGCGCGTGGAGCATGACATCCGCGTTGCCGCAGACCTTGGCGACCGGTTCACCATCTATGGCGGCATCAACAACCTGTTCAATGCGAAGCCGGACTTCGCGCTGGACTATCCGCTTTCCGCCTATGGGCGCTTCGTCTATGCGGGCGTGAAGGTGAAGCTGGCCGATCTCTTCTGAGCCCGGCGAGCATCGGAAAGAACGAAAGGGCGGCCTTCAAGGCCGCCCTTTCTGCTTGAGATGGGGCGAAAGGATCACCCCACCACGATCTTCAGCGCCCCATCGCCTTCGTCGACCTTCACGGTGGAGCCGTCCGGGATTTCGCCGGCGAGCAGCCGTTCGGCCAGCGGATCCTGCAGGTAGCGCTGGACCGCGCGCTTGAGCGGGCGGGCGCCGTAGACGGGATCGTAGCCCACCCGGCCGAGCCAGCGACGCGCGGCATCTGACAGGTCCAGCTCGATCTTGCGGTCCTTGAGCAGCTTCTGCACGCGCGCCACCTGGATATCCACGATCGGCGCCATGTCTTCCTGGCCCAGGCGATGGAACAGGATGATCTCGTCCAGCCGGTTGAGGAATTCCGGCCGGAAATGCGCGCGGACGACTTCCATCACCTGCGGCTCCACCGCAGACACGTCCTGCCCCTCGTCGAGATTGGCGAGGTACTGGCTGCCCAGGTTCGAGGTCAGGATGATCAGCGTGTTGGAGAAGTCCACCACGCGCCCCTGCCCGTCGGTCAACCGGCCGTCGTCGAGCACCTGCAGCAGCACGTTGAACACGTCCGGATGCGCCTTCTCCACCTCGTCGAACAGCACGACCTGGTAAGGCCGCCGCCGCACCGCCTCGGTCAGCACGCCGCCTTCTTCATAGCCGACATAGCCCGGAGGGGCGCCGATCAGGCGGGCGACCGCGTGCTTCTCCATGAACTCGCTCATGTCGATGCGCACCATCGCGGAATCGTCGTCGAACAGGAACTCGGCGAGCGCCTTGGTCAGCTCGGTCTTGCCGACGCCGGTCGGGCCGAGGAACAGGAAGCTGCCGAGCGGCCGGTTCGGGTCCTGCAACCCGGCGCGCGCGCGCCGCACGGCCTTGGACACGGCTGCCACCGCGTCGCGCTGCCCGATCACGCGCTTGCCGATGATCTCCTCCATCTTGAGGAGCTTCTCGCGCTCGCCTTCCATCATCTTGTCGACCGGCACGCCGGTCCATTTGCTGACCACGGAGGCGATATCGTCCTCGGTCACTTCCTCGCGCAGCAGCGCATTGCGCGCCTGCCCCTGCGCTTCGGCAAGCTGCTTCTCCAGCTCGGGAATCCGACCGTAGGACAGCTCGCCCGCGCGGGCGAGATCGCCCGAGCGCTGCGCCTGCTCCAGTTCGAGCCGCGCCTGGTCCAGCTCTTCCTTGATCTTCCCTTCGGCGGCGATCTTGTCGCGCTCGTTCTGCCAGCGGGTCGTCAGTTCCGAGGATTGCTGCTCCAGATTGGCCAGCTCCTCGCGCAAGGCGGCGAGGCGGTCCTGCGACGCCTGGTCCTTTTCCTTGGTGAGCGCGGTCTCCTCGATCTTGAGCTGAATGATCCGCCGGTCGAGGGCCTCGATCTCCTCGGGCTTGCTCTCCACTTCCATGCGGATGCGGCTGGCGGCCTCGTCCATCAGGTCGATCGCCTTGTCGGGCAGGAAGCGGTTGGTGATGTAGCGATTGGAAAGCGTGGCCGCCGCGACGATCGCCGCGTCGGTGATCCGCACGCCGTGGTGCAGCTCGTACTTCTCCTTCAGGCCGCGGAGGATGGAGATCGTGTCCTCCACCGTCGGCTCGTCGACATAGACGGGCTGGAAGCGGCGCTGGAGCGCGGCGTCCTTCTCGACATATTTCTGGTATTCGTCGAGCGTGGTCGCGCCGATGCAATGCAGCTCCCCGCGCGCCAGCGCGGGCTTGAGCAAATTGCCGGCATCCATCGATCCTTCGGAGGCGCCCGCGCCGATCAGCGTGTGCATCTCGTCGATGAACAGGACGATCTCGCCCTCGGCGCCCTTGACCTCGTCGAGCACGGCCTTGAGCCGCTCCTCGAACTCGCCGCGATACTTCGCCCCGGCGATCAGCGCGCCCAGGTCCAGCGCCATCAGCCTGCGGTCCTTCAGGCTGTCAGGCACGTCGCCGTTGGCGATGCGCAGCGCCAGCCCTTCGACGATGGCGGTCTTGCCCACGCCCGGATCGCCGATCAGCACGGGATTGTTCTTGGTCCGCCGCGCGAGGATCTGCACGGTGCGCCGGATTTCCTCGTCGCGGCCGATGACGGGATCGAGCTTGCCGTCGCGCGCCGCCTGGGTCAGGTCGCGGGCATATTTCTTCATCGCCTCATAGGCGTTTTCCGCCCCGGCGCTGTCCGCCGCACGCCCGCCGGTGACATCCCGGATCGCGGCCTCCAGCGCCTTGGCGTCGACATTGGCGGCCTTGAGCGCCTGCCCGGCCGCCGTGGTGGAGGCAAGCGCGAGCGCCTGCAGGATGCGCTGCACGGGCACGAAGCTGTCCCCCGCCTTGGTGGCGAGCTGCTCGGCCTGATCGAGTATCCGGACCGTATCGTTGTCGAGGCCCGGCGTCTGCTGCGCCCCGCCGCCGGAGACGGCGGCAATCTTGCCCAGCGCCTTGTCGGTTTCGGCCATGGCGATCTGTGGGCTGCCGCCGGCCCGCTGGATCAGCTGCGCGGCCATGCCTTCGCTATCCTCCAGCAGCGCCTTGAGCAGATGCTCCGGCGTGATGCGCTGGTGACTCATGCGGATGGCCACGGTCTGCGCGCTTTGCAGGAAGCCCTTGGCCCGGTCGGTGAATTTTTCGAGATTCATGGGAAGACCCTCATACCTTTCAGGTCGAGAGATAGTGTTGCATATCGGCCACACAAGAGGCCGGGTGCGGCTTTTTTCATCGCCCGCCGGAGCGACCGCGCGGAGCGAAGTTTACACAAGTTACACAGTCCAGGGAGAAAAAACCCGCGCCCCGCCATGAAGGATAGAACAGCCCGAAACCCGGCATGCCACCCCGCGCCGGGAATCGCTCCCGCGCATTTCTGCATCACGGAAAGGGTTGTAGGAAAGCGCTTTTCCGCCGGCCCCGACCGGCTCAGCGCGACACTTCTTCCTCTGGCGGCGGAGCGATCACGGGGACGGGCTTGCGTTCCGGCCTGCTCTTGCGCCGCAGCCAGTAGTGGAGGCCCACCAGGGCCGCCGCGACGCCTGCGGCCACGCCGATCGCCATCGACCAGCGCGGGCCATAGCGGTCCGCCGCCCAGCCGACGAACGGGGCAGCGAATGGAGTGCCCCCCAGCGTGATCGCCATCCGGATCGCCATCACGCGCCCGCGCAGGCTGGCCTCGGTGGTAAGCTGGGTCAGCGCATTGCTGGAATTGAGAAAGGTCAGCACGGAAATCCCGCAAACGAACAAGGCGGCGGCGAAGAACCAGTAGCCGGGTGACAGCACGCCCATCAGGCAGCCCACCCCGAACATGGCCGTCCCCACGATCAGATGGATGAAGCGCGGCTGGTCCCGGCCGGCGGCCAGCAGCGCGCCGGCGACCGTGCCGACCGCCATCATCGAGGACAGCACGCCATAGCCGTGCGCATCGGTGTGGAACACCGACACCGCCATGGTGGAAGTCCAGATCGCGAAGTTCATTCCGAAAGTGCCAATCAGGAACAGCATGATCATGTTCACGCGCAGATCGTCGCGATTCCAGACGTAAAGCAGCCCCTCGCGGAAATTGCCGGCCTTGCGCACGGCCCGGGCATTGGGCAGCAATTCATGCACCCGCAGCATCGCCAGCGAAACGAGCACGGCAAGGAAGGAAACGCCGTTGGCGATGAAGGCCCAGCCCGTGCCGATCGTGGCGATGGCGATGCCGGCCACCGCGGGGCCGACCATGCGCGCGCCGTTGAAGCTCATCGAATTGAGCGCCACGGCGTTGGCGATATCCGCGTCGCTGACCATTTCCGAGACGAATGCCTGCCGGACGGGCGCATCGAAGGCGGAAGCGCAACCCAGCAGCAGGGCGAAGCCGCAGCCGTGCCAGATCTCCACCACGCCGGTCACGGTCAGCACGCCC
>ERZ778022.3580-NODE-3580-length-14416-cov-5.601769_pt1 | contig 14416 bp, 9 predicted proteins | sample MGYA00375752_ERZ778022 | MGnify/ENA primary metagenome ERZ778022 (study PRJEB29350, sample SAMN05389826) | bioreactor metagenome | isolation source: Thiocyanate bioreactor | place: South Africa: University of Cape Town | collected 2014-04-04 ... | reverse complement strand
TTGACGCCGAGTACGCCGTGTGCCGCCACTTCATGGCGGACGACGGCGAGCTGCAGGACCGCCGGTGGGATCGCGGTGTTGCCCCTGGCGCCAACAGCGGTGGGCGGCAGCTTGCGGCTGAGCGCAAGAGGCGTGATGCCCACGACATCGACGACGATGATGACGATGATGACGACGATGGCAACAATAACGGCGCCAGCGCGGCTGCCCGTGGCAACGATAATGGCGGCGGGCGGGACAGCACGGAAGCGGCGCCCGGGTTGCCGCTGGCGCCCTCCATGACGGCCTACATCTTCAATGCGGTGGACCGCGGCGAGCGGGTTGCTGCGTTGCGCGCCGACCTGACGCCGGACGTACTGCCGTTTGTGCTGGACTCCAACATCCCCGCCTGGAACGATCAGTTGACGGCGCGTGTGGAGGCGCGGCGCCCGTCCCTGCCGCCAAATGCGCTGCCAGCGGCACAAGCGCAGGCACTGCAGGCGTCGGGGCCAGGCGGCGCGCTTGATGTTGCAGCAGACGCCACAGTCAGCACGCCCGAGGACCTGAACGTGGATCAACCATTTGAGCCGCTGTTCACGACGGCGCAGGGCCCGCCCATCCCGCAATTCTTTGTGGGCGCGCCCGGCTCTGGTGCGCCCATGCACTACCACGAGGACGCCATCAACACGCTCATCTATGGCACCAAGTACTGGACGGTGCACCCGCCGCTGGCCTCGCAGTACTCCACCGTCTCCGTCGCCGACTACCTGTCGTACGTCGTCCCCACCATGCCGCCCGCCGCGCGCCCGCTGCAGTGCACGCAGCGCGCCGGCGACGCCTTCTACGTGCCGCGCGGCTGGAGCCACGCGGTGTTTAACACGCAGACCGCCGTCGGCTTTGCGCTGGAGTTCACCACCCTCCTGCAGCGCTACTGATGCCCTGCCTGTACTGGTGTGTTTACTGAATGCGTTGTAATGTGCCGCCAGTGTGATTGTCTGGCTACTTCATTGAAATACAGTACAGTGGTCGTGGCTACGGCTACGGCAGGGATGACAATGCAGCGTCCAGGACAGCGGCGACGTCGGTGATGGTGGGGCGGGCGGCCTGGGTGCGGTCCCACCATGCTGGCAGCGCGTCCCGCAACACGGCAGGCGTGTCGCGTGGCAGCGCGTCCAGGGGTGGCCGCATGCCGCCCATCACCAAGCCCAAAAACGCCGGGGGGTGGACGCCAGTATACGGCACGCGGCCTACCAGCACCTCCCACGTCATGATGCCCAGGCTGTACACGTCAGACGCAAAGCACAGTGCCCCGTCGGCTGCCAGCGCGGAGTCCATGTACAGCGGCGTGCCGACCGCGCCCCTGCCCGACGATGACATCATGGTGACGTTGCGCACGCGTGACAGTCCAAAGTCGCTGAGGTACGCGGTGCCTGCACACGGGTGGGTTGCGGCAGCGAGTGTGATTGCAGGTCACGTGTCACACCGACACCGCGCAGGGACGCGCTCGCTTGCGTGCGTACCGTGCTCATCCAGCAATACGTTGGCGGGCTTCAGGTCGCCGTGAATCACGCGGCGGCCGTGCAGGTATTGCAGGCCCCGTGCCACCTGCAGGGGTGTTGTGGGAGTGTGTGCGGTTGGCAAGCGTACGGCATCATACCAGTACTAGTGTTGCGCGCAGGGTAGGCACGTACCTGACGCAGGAGCTTCAGCCGGCGCGCTAAGCTAAATGGACCCGTCGCAGCGGCGCTGCTGCCAAGCCGCGGGTACAGCCGGTCACTCAAAGAGCACGCCATGAGGGTGGTAATGATGGCAAAGCGCGCCGGCGGGCCGGGCTCGTCAATAATGCCCATACACCCCAGAATGTGCGACGCGCGGAGGTGGTAGTGGATGGCCACCTCGTGCTCAAACTCGCTGCGCTCTGCGCCTTCCCGGGCGGGGCAGGCGACAGGCAGGAACTCTTTGAGGGCCACCGGCGTGCCGTGCAGTGTCCCCCGGTACACCACGCCGTAGCTGCCCGACCCGATCCTCTCGCCCTTCACGACGTCGCTAAATGCAAACGTGCTGATACCATGTGCCGCCAGGCCGGCGCCGTCCGCAAAGCGTGGTCGTGCGCTACCACCGCCCCCGGCGCCGCCGCTGCCGCCACCGCCACTTTGGCTGCTGCGGCCGCCACCGCCGCCGCCGCCGCCGCGTTGGCTGGCACCGCCCCAGCCACCACCGCTGCTTCCCCCGCCCCAACTGCTGCCGCCCCATCCACTGCTGCCGCCACCACCACTGCTGCTGCCGCTGTAATACGGTGTTTCACTCTCACCACCAAACAGCCAGTCGGATGGTCCAGGTGGCGCGGGGGGCGGCGCGGGGGGCGGCGCGGGGGGCGCTGCACTATACCGCGCACCGCCACCGCCGCCGCCACCGCCGCCGCCACCGCCACCGCCACCGCCACCGCCACCGCCACCCCAGGCTGGCCATGCACCGCCACCTCCGTCTGACCGCGCACCGCCGCCGCCACCCCCACCACCGCCTCCACGGCTGCACGGCGCGTCACGCCGCGTTGCGCCGCAGCACGACCAGTGCTCCACGGAGGAGAGCGGTAGGGCGCCATGACGGCATAGGGTGCCATCCAGCACTGCGGGCGTAGAGCACGGCGCCAGGCGGTATGCGACGCTGCGCCACTCGCCGCCGTGCTGCCCTGGTCCCTTGGGCACGCGCTCCACCAAGAATGCCGGGTACCATGCAAGGTTGATTCCCTTCCGTACTTGCACAGGGAGGGCCGACACATCCACCTTGATTGCCGGAGCGGTAGCGCCGTCGTCCAGCAGGTGGTGTAGTGGGTCGCCGCCTGGCGCGCACACCTCGTCGCCAAGCGCAATGGCGCCATCAAAGGCTGACGCCCGGTAGCGGTCGCCCGGCGCCAGAACCAGCGCATGGGCCGGGAACGTCGACTTGCCGGCTCCTGGGCGGGCCGCCAGCACGGTGCACTCGCCCGTGGCATCGTCCACGTTTGACACCACGCCAACTTCGTCGTGGCGCAGGCACCCCAGTTGCTGCCAATCCCGTGCCATGCACACCATTTGGTGGCGCAGCCGCCCAGCTGCCGACGCGCGCCTGCGTGGGTTGGGGCGGGTGAAATTTGTTAAACAAGGTGGCGGCCGTCCGCTCCCTACCAACATCAAGGATAAATCACGTACTCGCGCGACGCCGTCTTGGCGAAGCAGGCAGGGCACTCATCCCAGTCGTGGGCGACACACTTGTAGGTGCGCGCGCCGGAAGGGAAACGGGAGGCGCAAACGTTGCAGCGGTAGCCAGCTGGCGACGGCCGCGCCTCCAGCTCGCAGGGGTGCCCGTAGCCAGTGGGCAGCTGCATTGTGCTCCAGGAAGGGCGCCTGAAGCACGTTTCGCACTCGCAGTAGCGGCACGCCAGGCACCCAAAGCCCGCCTCCTCGCCGTCAAAGTCGTGGCCACACCAGGCACACGTCCAGCCACCACGCAGCTTGCCATGCTGCAGCGGGTGCGCATGCGGCCCACTCGGCCTGCTGCTGCCGCTGCAGATGCTGCCGCTCGTGCTGCTGCTGCCACCACTGCTGACGGAGCCACCGCCGCCGCCGCCGCCACCGCCGCCGCCGACGCTGCTACTGGAGCTGCAGGTCCCGCCAGCCGGCTTCGTGCAGGGCGCGAAGCGTGACGTGGCACCGCAGCACGACCAATGCTCCGCTGCAATCTCACCGCCCGCGTGGTGGCACACCATGCCGTGGAAGGCAGTGCGGCGCGAACACGGCCGCCCGCGCCGCAGCGGGTCGCACCGCCACTCGCCGCGGTGCGGCTTGCCACCCGCCGCGTGCTCCAGCGCAAACGGCGGGTACCAAAACATCCTGCCGTCCGCCGCCTCGACACGAAATGGCAGCGAGCTCCCACGGTCCTCCTGCGGCGGGGGGTAATTGAGGGTGTGTTGTGTGTGGCTACATCACCGCCAGTCGCCACGCCATACAGGTTCAGTACGGCGTACGCACCTGCCGAATGGTGCCCACCGCGACGCCCTTCAACACGCCAGGCACGTCGTCACGCGCCTCCCACAGCTGCACACGGTCGCCCACGCGCAGCGCGTTGGGAAAATCGGGCATGGAGTAGGCCACGCCGTCGTTGGGTACCAACACTAGGTCGTCGGTGTCCATGGGGCCCACTTTCCCGCCACCGGCCGGCCACACCACCACGCGCCCGCCCTCCGGCCGGAACGGTGTGACGCCCAGCTCGCTGCCCAGCAGCACGCTGCCACCCATCATCTGCAACAACGCATCCATCTCCGTCGTTGCCGGCCGCGCCAGCCGCACAACACCGTACATATCATGCGCGCCTCCCTCTGCCCCACTGCGCAACGCCGCCTCCAGCAGCAACATGCGCAGGCGGTCGTCCATGGCGTCGGTCGATCAAAAGGGTTTCGGGTCGTTGTGACCGTCGTCACCGACGGCGGCTGCCACTACCGGTCGGTTGATGAGAATCCGCCTGCGCGGCTGCCACCACGTTGTGAATCACGGCGCTCAGTCCAACAATAAAATACGAGCGGCCGCTGCCGCGCGTGAGCGCCACCGCGAGCGGCAGCGGCGGCCGCAGGAGGAGAATTTCTACCGCACGCGTGTGAAAGCCCAGTTCCACTCCGGAACGCCAGGCACCTGGGATGAGAAAATCCAACCCGTCTGCTGTACACACGCGTGGAAAATGTGGCACACTGTGGCCAGTAGGTGTTATCACTTCCGCGCGCGTGCGGTGGTGTGATAAGCGTGGCGTGGTTGCTGCGTATAGGGTCACGGGGCACGCGTTTGTGAGTTTTGTGACTGGACCTGTGCAGTGGGTGGGGTACTGGTACAAAAAGGTGCTGTGCCATGCAACCAACAGCGGAAGCCACTCGCCTGCACCCACCTGTACCTCACCCATAAGGGCTCACACACGCTGTTTGCACAAAATTGCAGCGGCGGGTCGTCACTCGCGCATTTGTAGCCCAAAATGGCACTCTGCTGCCCGCCACCGTGGCGCCGCGCCGACCCTGGAAGGTTGCCACCCGCCGGATTCGGATTCTTGCCCTGGCCCGCCCCCTTGTGAAAAATCGTAGAAAATTTCAATTTCGCCCTAAACCCATTCGCGCCAGTCTTAGAACCATCATTCATCATTCTGTGTGCGGGCACGCGGAACGGCAGAAGCTTTGGGTGGCCGGGGGGCAACCTATCACACGACGCCTGGGACCTGCAAGAGTCGCGTCCGCGAGCCAGGCCTGTAATTTTGGCGCCAACGTACACCTCAACACGCAAATTACGTGGCATTGTTGCTTTTACATTGATTTTCCGTCTGTGTACTCCCACCAATACCATGGCGCTTGTCAAGTCGGGCCACTGCGGCCACTGCCGGTGCGTTACTGCTATGCAGACTCATTGCGGAGCAAGCGCGGTTCCTGACGGTACAGCTGCAGTGATGCCCTGCCCCCGTGGCACGCAAGCACGCGGCACACACAACCAGCCGCCACGCCCCAAACTCACGGTCATGGTGCACACATTATTTATAGGGACGTGTGTGTTGTTTTCCGGTGATGGTTGTGCCACGGAACACAATTTTCCACACCCATATCTTGGAGGCCGGAGCCTGGTGTTCGTGCGCGGTTGAAGCGGGTGGCAGCGGCCGCTGCGGCAAGTGTGCGCCGTGGCGATCGGCCCCGAGCAAATCCACACACAACTAGGCATGTACCCTCCTGCACCCAGGCGTGGCAGTCTGCCAGTACACACGAGGGCCGGCGGCACGTCCGGCCTGTGCTCCATGCCGTGCAATGTGCCTTTCTTCCTGTCGAGGTGCGAAACGGCAGCGCACAACACCCACCCACATCACCGCCACCCACACCAAACCAAAAACCCATGCAGGGGCGGGATTGGGCCGTGCGCATGCAGCCATGGCTGCCCACGCGGCATTGCGCGGTGCATGCCGCTGGATCATTGCGATCACTGCCGCGGCTTTGACGCCACGTGCGGCTGCACTCACGGCTGCCCGCGGCCGTCGCATTCGCAGTGCAAGCCGCGCGGCCACTGTGAGCACTGCCGCGGCTTGGCGGCGCCGTGCGGCTGCTCGTACCGCTGCCCCGTGCCGCCCGGCGCGGAGTGCAAGGCGCGCGAGCACTGCTCGCACTGCCGCGGCCTGGACGCGCCGTGCGGCTGCCGGTACGGCTGCGGTCGCGGCGCGGGTGTGCGCTGCCGCAGTGGCGGCGAGCTGACGCCAAGCATTGGGCTGAAAGCGTACCGCATCAACCTGGTGCTGGTCATTGACCACAGCGGCTCCATGTGCGGCGACAAGTGGCGCACGGTGCAGCGCGGCGTGGTGGAGGCGATTGAGGCGCTGACCGACGAGGACTTCATCACCATCATGGCGTTCAACGGCACCGTGACGCCGCTGGGCGGCTGCCGCAAGCGCAGCTTTGATGTGTCCGAGTTCCTGGCGCTGCGCGCGGAGGGCGGCACCGCGCTGTACGACGCCATGGCGGGCGCGCTGGTGGGCGGCTTCAAGGCGCACGTGGCGCTGCAGGCGAGCGACCCGCTGGACGTCAAGACGTACGTCGTCGTCATGACGGACGGCGAGGACGGCGACAGCACGGCGGCGACGCTGGACGACGTGAAGGAGCTGGTGCTGAAGGTCAACAAGATCCGGGACTTTGTCATCCTGTTTGCCGGCGTGGAGCTGACGGACAAGGGCCGCCGGCCCATGCTGGAGCTCGCCATGCTGGGCGACGACGACGTCAAGTACACCGACCTGCACGCCGGCACCTTTGCCGGCTTCTTCACCCACATCACCATGACGCTGCGCCTCATGCAGGGCCGCTCCTAAGCATGCGCCGCCATGCCGCCGCCTTGTTGACCACCATTGCTGCCTTTGTGTTGTTTTGCACGCTGCCTGCCAGGCCCGCACTGCTACATGCATGCCACCGCCCGCGCTGCCGCCACCGCTTTGGTGGCGTCGCGCAGCCGCCGCCGTGCCGCGAAGCCCCTCTGATTGACACTTTGAAAGACTGACCCAGAATGGCAAATGCGTACTTGTAGTGCGCGTCTTGGAGGTGGTTGACGGGGCTGTTCACTGCCACCTGGCGCGTTGCCATGATGCGACGTTGGGCCACTGGCCGCCACTGCTGTTGGCAGCCAGCTGGATCGGCGTGGATCGCACCCTGCAGTCACAAGGCGACTCAGACTGGTACAAGCTGCTGCTGCTGCTGCTGCTGCGTCACAAAACATCAGTGCGTCAGGCACGCTGTGCAACAAAACAAACGCGCCGCCCGTGTGCATTTACCAATCACCCAGGATACGCGCGTAGTTTCGGAAGCGTGGCGTGCCGCATTAGGGAATTTCCGACCCCTGTGCAAGCGACTACCACCCAGCCGTTGCCATCAGCAGTGGCCCATCACCTCCTCGCCTTACAACCGCCGATATCTTGGTGGCGTGTACTGGATCCGCACGCTCGGCACAAGTGTGGCAGGTGCGGATTGATAGTGCCGGTAACACATCGTGCGGTGGCGCTGGTATTTTGCGTGTAGAACTTGCGGTGGCGACAACGCAGTGGGCACACGCTGTGGACAGGGAGTGACAGCCTGCACATGCACACGCCTCTCATACATCCGACGCCGTCTCTCGCGCTCTACCACTGGCTGCAGCACCGACGTCGTCCACCTGGTGACACATAGCAGCTTCCGGTACTGCTGCTCCTCGTTCCCGTCGTGGTTCACCCATGGCCGCGGCACAACGTCATGGCGGCCGTGGGGGCGCAGCGGCGGTGGCACTCGCAGTGCTGGCTGCGTGCCTGCTGGCCACCCACCGCGGCACGGCGGCGCACGCGGCACCCGGTGGGCGGCTGAAGACTGGGTTCCGCCTGCTGGCAGCTGCCGGCCCAGGGCTGCGTGACATGCTGGACGTCATGACGGTGCCGGCGGCAGGCGAGGCCGGCGCGTTGCTGCTTCCTGGCGGCCGTAGCGGCGGCGGCAGCGATGGCCATCCTGTTGCACCCCCAGCTACCTCCGGAACCTCCGGCGATGACAACCTATACGGGTATGACGATGACGACGATGATGACGATGACGGCGACATTGCGTCGGACACAACCACCAGCACCGGTGGTACCGCTACTGGCAAGTCTAGCAGCGACGACGACGCGTGGCTGCAAGCACGCGCCGCCGCTCCTGCAACCAGCACGCCCCGCAGCGCACGCTCGCTGGCGGACGTGATGGAGGGCTGCCTGCACGCAGCTAACTTTACGGCGGGGCACCCTGCCATGCGCGAAATGGGCGCCCGGCAGGCGGGGGAGACGCGCACCGCGTTCTTTGGCCGGCAGATGGTGCTGCGGCACTTTGAGCTGTACGGCGTGGCCGCCTGCCTCACGCTGGCAGGCGTGCTGACGCCGGGGTTTGTGGCGGAGGCGGGCAGCCACATGCTGTTCTTTGCCGTGGCGCAGGTGGGCGGTGACGGCGCGCCGGTCAGCCTGGACGTCATTGACGCGCTGCTGGCGGCGGGCGCACCGCTGAATTATACGACCGGCGGCGTGGGCGGCAACAACAACTACAACCTGCTGCACAAGGCGGTGGACCAGCACAAGATCATGCTGAACACGGTGGCCACGCGCGTCCTGCGCGTCACGCACCGGCAGTCACCTGCATACTTCCAGCGATTGTATGAGTCCGCGGCGGCTCAGCTGGCCGCCAACGCGCCGCCAGCAACCGCGGCGCGGCTGCGCAAGGCGGCGGAGCGGCTGCGCGACCCCGCCGTGCGGGTGCGGCTGGGTGGCAAGCGCGTGGAGCTGGGGCGCACGGTGTTCATGGCAGACATCTGGACGATGGCCGACGCGCTGGACGCGTTCATTACGGCACGCCTCCTCGCCGCGTTCCCGGTGGACACGTTTGCGCACCTGGTGTCGCAGCGCGACATGTACGGCCGCACGCCGCTGCACATCGCCGTCGCTGTCACGCCGTCCTCCCTACGCCTCCTGCGCGCCGCGCTGGTGGCCGCCATCGAGGCGCCCACCACGCCGCCCGCTGCTGCCGCCGCTGCCGCCACCGCGCCGTTTCTCACCGACGTGTTTGGCTACACGCCGGAAGCGCTGGCGCTGGCGCTGGGTCACAACGCAGCCGCAGCAGAGCTGACTGCCATGGGTAGTCAGGTGGCGGCTGCGTGGCGTCGCCGGCGGGAGGGCGGCAGCGGCAGCGCAGTGGCGGCGGGTGGGGCGGCTGATGGCAACGCGGCGGCGATGGCAGAGCTGGTAAAGCTGGCGGCGCCGCACAACTTGGCGTTGGGTCGCGTGGCGTCGCCGCTGGTGCCATCTTTCAAGTCGTCGTATGGGGTACCGCACCCAGCTACGCCGCCACCGCCACCGCCGCCCACACCCGCCGAGTGGCCGGCGCCGCTGTGGGTGTCGCCGGTGGCGGCAGCAGCAGTGGCGGCGGCGGCAGCAGAGGCGGGCGCGTGCGATGTGGACACGCTGGAGGTGGGCGATGCACCGCCACGCGAGTGGATCGACCGCTTCGTGTACGACTACGTGGTGCCAGGCCGCCCCGTGCGCCTGCGTGGTGCTGCCATGAGCTCGCCGCTGCGCCGGCAATGGCGGCTGGAGGCGCTGCTGGCGGCGCATGGCGACACGCCGTTTGAGATGGGCGCCATTCCGTATGCCGGCTCGTTTGGTGCCGCACGCGCGCCGCTGTCGCTGGCGGAGTACGTGCTAGGCGTCCTGTACTGCGCGCCGGATGGCGAGCTGCGGGTACCGGGCGACGTGGCAGACATCCTGGTTGGCAGCGCTGCTGCGTCGCTCCTGCATGACTTTGATGCGGCAGACGCCCTGTGCCGCCGCTTTGTGCCTGACGTGGATGCAGACCCGGACGCAGCCGACACGGCCGACCGGGCATGGCGCCTTGGTGCCAAGACACCCAGCCTGCCCCTTGCGCCCAGCTCTGCGTCATACATTTTTGAGGACGTGCGGGTGTCTACCAGCCACCGCGGCATCGCCGCCGGCTTGACGCCAGACAGCCTGCCCTTCCTGAAGGCTGCCCGCCTGCCGACGTGGACGCCGCCACGGGTCAACGCGTCCGACGCGGCGATTGCACACGGCGGCGCGCCGCTGGTGGCGCGTACACCCGGCGACGCCGTTGTACCACGGGCACCCGGCGACGGCAGCCGGCCACTTGTGGACCCCGTCAACGGCAACCCCGTGCCGCAGTTCTACGTTGGCACGCCCGGCTCCGGCGCGCCCATGCACTACCACGAGGACGCGCTGAACGTGCTGGTATACGGCGAGAAGTACTGGCTCATGGAGCCACCCGCACGGTCGCAGTACTCCACCATCGCCGCCGCCGACTACGTGCGCCACGTCCTGCCGCACCTGCCGCCCGCCGCGCGCCCGATGCAATGCACACAGGCGGCGGGCGACGTCATGTACGTGCCGCGCACCTGGGGCCACGCCGTCCTCAACACGCGCACCTCCATCGGGTTCGCGCTGGAGACGCCCTTGGCGCTCAAGCGCTACTGATGGCCACAGTGCCAGCTATGCGATCCTCATTTACTTCGGGTGTGTATATAATTATGTGTGTATGTGCTCTTTGTGCCAGTGCCGTGCAACCGTGTTCCACTTTCTCTTGTCGCTTCTTCAATTGTAACAGCCGGCCACGCCGCATCATGGCTCGGGAGGCGGCGGCGGCGGCTGCCACAGGCGCACGCATAGGCCGTCGCTACTGGCAAGGCGACCATCCGATAACGCCGCCAGCGCGGTCACATCGTTCGAGTGGCGTCCAAGCACTATTGTGGGCATGAAACTTGCGGGCAGCCGGCTGCCAGCGCCGCGCCGCAGTGTCCACAGCCGAATGGTGCCATCTGCAAACCCACTGGCCAGCCGGCCATCAGGCAGCGCGGTCAGTGCGTTTACTCCGCCAGTATGCCCGGTCAGCACGTCCAAGCAAGTGGCGGCATCCACATCCCACAGCCGCACGCTGCCGTTCTCTTCCCCGCTTGCCAGGCGGCCATCTGGCAGCGCCGCCAACGACCACACGTCGCCGGTGTGCCCTGGCAGCGTCGCCACACATTCGCGCGTACCCACATCCCACAGCCGCACGCTCCCGTCCCCCGATCCGGATGCCAGTCTGCCATCTGGCAACACTGTCAGCGCCGTCACACGCTCGGCGTGCCCCGCTAGCACCGCAACCCCGGCAGCCGAATCCGCATCCACAATCCAAACCTTGCAGTCGCCGCACCCAGCCGCAAGGAGTCCGTCGGCTAGCACAGCCAGTGCACACACGTCAACGCCGCGCAGCGCATCCACGGGTGTTGCGCGTGTGGGGTCGTAGCGGCTCACAGTATGAATCATCAAGCCAATCATGGTGGCACGACGCCACGACGAACTGGCTACACAGCCGACAGCCAACCTGCAGCTGTCCGGCAGCACCGCCAACGCCTTCACCTCCCCGCGCACTCCGTGTTGTGCGGCGCTTGCGTCATTCTGTCGCCCCACATCCCACATCCGCACAGTGCCACCCCTGTCCCCGCTCGCCAGCCGCCCGCCTGGCATCACTGCCAGGCAGTTAACACTGCGGTCATGACCACGTAACACACCATCCGCGGGTGCGACACACCCACGCGCGCGGCAGGCAGCAAGTACGGCAGGCGACAGGTCCGTACCCGAGCAGTTCAGCTCCCGCAGCGTGGGCAGGTGGTCAAGCGTGGCGCTGAAGGTCACGCCGGGGCAGTCCACAATGCTCAATTTCGTTATGCGCGCCGGAAGGGATGCCACCAGCGCATCGCCTATCGACGTGCGATTCGCGCTCAAAGTTGTCAGCGCTGGCAGGTGTGGCAACGCGGCGGCTGGTGTGACACTCTTGCACCGTGATATATCAAGCGTCACCAGCGACGGCGGTAGGCTTGCGAGCGATGCGTCATGACAGTCGCTGAAGCTCGCACGTAGCGTTTGCAGCGCATGCAGGTGTGCAAACGACGGCGACTCCCAGCTCTCCGATATGTCCAACTCCAACAGGCTCGGCGGCAGGGATGCCACCGTGTCGGCATTGATGGCGTTGATGTGCCCACCGCGCAGCACTCGCAGCCGCGGTAAGTGCGCCAACGACACGCCAGGCGGCATTCCCGTTAACCAAAGCACCTCCAGCGAAGGTGGCAAGCTGGCGACTGTGGCGCTACTTTGCTTACCGGAAGTGCACCACAGCACCCGCAGGTCGGCGAGGTGCCGGAAGTCGGCCGTCGGTGGTATGCTGCAGTTGCTCAGTCGAAGCTCGCGCAGCGACAGCGGGAGACGGTCCACCCGCACACCTATGTCGTCGCAGTCAAGCGTCACCAGCGCTGTCAGGTGCGCAAAGCTGACATCCGACAACAGGCACCGAGGCTGCATCACCTTCAGCACGCGCAGCGAGGGAGGCAGTAGCAACAGCGCCGCGGTGGTGGCGCTGCTATCGAACTTGGGGAGCCCCAAATTTCGTACGCCCGCCAGCGCTGCTGCTGAAGCCGTCAACAAATAAGGCTGCTTCGGAAGACGGCTCACTCGCACACCCACCGCGGCCGGCAGCGCCGCGCGCCAACGCAGCACATCAACCACGCCAGTGACCGTGTCGCACCACGGCACGCCCGCCACAACACCCGCCACCGCCGGGTGCAGCCGCCGCAGTGCGCGCGTATCGGCGGTATAAAGACAAGCAAGGACTGCAGGCCCTATGACGCTGCTGCCAGCTAGCAGCTGCACCACAGGGGCCACCTCAGCAGCGGGCGGCGGGCACCTTGGCCGCACACGCCGCAGCGACGCCGCGATGTCGCTACGGGCGTCCATGGCGTCGCTGAGCAACACACTGCACACAAAGAGCACGACCGCGTGAGTGTGCCGGCACACAAGACACAGCTGACCACACGGGGAGGAGGAGGAGCAGCAGCAGCAGCAGCAGCAGCAGCAGCAGGCAACCTGTGGCGGCCAAGACCTGCTTCAGCTACCCTGACTACCAACACAAATTATAAATCGCGTGCAACGGGGCGACATAGTGGAGGGGCGGCAATCCAACAAATCAAGTAATACGGTGCGGGAGCTGCTAATATTGACGCGTGCACACGCTGCATGGTCTATTTCATGTGATGCGTAAAATCGTATCTTTTGCTTGTAAGGCAGCTGCTGATGCTGATGTCGCACGTCGCACACCCTCGCGGGTCACCGTCGCTGCCAACATGGACAGTGGGATGCAGAAGGTGCGGCTGCACGTGCTACCCACTTGTGGAGTTGCTACGCCAGCAACGTGTTCTGCCACTCGACTCACTCGGAGTCTCGGGATGATGGAATCTCGGATACCCACCGATCGCGCGGGCAACTGCCAGTGTGCCGCAACGCGCGGGCATCGCGTATCCGGCCGTTGGCGGGCAGGCGGGCGGGAAAATGTGGCACCGGGGTACCAAAATAATGGCATTGCGACCGTGTAGCACCGCTGTATTTTTTGCCAGTTTGTTCTCTAACGGGCTGCATCAGGATGGCGCGCGCGGCACCCATGTCCATTGCCGAAATTACCGGCCTTTCCGCGCCGCCGCCGCCGCCGCCGTGGGAGAGGAGCGCCGCAGCGGCCGCCGCAGCAGCGTCAGCGGCAGCGTCGGGTGCAGGCGCGGCAGGCGCGGCGGCGCCAGGAGCAGGGGCAGGCGCGACAGGGCATGCGCCAGGGGGTGGTGGTGGGACGGGAGAGGGGGCCGCTAGCTTTGAGCGGTGAGTGGGGGTCGTCAAAGGGGGGTGGGGTGGGTGTGGAAATCTGTACCCTCCACACCCCCTCCTCGTCCCACCCCCACCCCCATACACACACGCAGGTACGAGAAGATTGAGAAGCTGGGGGAGGGGACGTATGGCGTGGTGTACAAGGCGCGCGACCGGCAGCGCGGGTGCCTGGTGGCGCTGAAGAAGGTGCGCATGGACGCGTGGGAGGAGGGCGTGCCGGCGACGGCGCTGCGCGAGATCTCGGTGCTGAAGGAGATCCGGCACGGCAACATCGTGGCGCTGGACGACGTGTTTGTGTCCTTCAGCGGCAACCTGTACCTCGTGTTTGAGCTGCTGGACGCCGACCTGAAGCACGTGCTGGACTCGGTGCGCGACCACGGCCTGCCCGCCGCCGCCGTCAAGAGCTACATGTACCAGATGCTGCGCGGCATCGAGGCGTGCCACGCGCACCGCGTCATCCACCGCGACCTGAAGCCGCAAAACATCCTGGTGGACAAGGCCGGCAACCTGAAGCTGGCCGACTTTGGCCTCGCGCGCACCTTCGCCCTGCCGCTGCGCGCCTACACGCACGAGGTCATCACGCTGTGGTACCGCTGCCCCGAGGTGCTGCTCGGCCTCGACGTCTACTCCCCCGCCGTCGACATCTGGTCCGCGGGCTGCATCTTTGGCGAGATGTGCGTTAATTAAGGGTGTGTGTGTGTGG
>ERZ778022.3577-NODE-3577-length-14426-cov-3.930276_pt1 | contig 14426 bp, 8 predicted proteins | sample MGYA00375752_ERZ778022 | MGnify/ENA primary metagenome ERZ778022 (study PRJEB29350, sample SAMN05389826) | bioreactor metagenome | isolation source: Thiocyanate bioreactor | place: South Africa: University of Cape Town | collected 2014-04-04 ... | reverse complement strand
GAGGCTTTCACGGCCATCGACGCGGGCGCAACGGGGCTCAAGCTCTTTCCTGCCGAAGCCGCTGGCCCGGCCGTCCTGCGCGCCCATCGTGCCATTCTGCCCCCCGAATTGCCGGTCTATGTAGTTGGCGGCATCACGCCGGCTTCAGTTGCCGCATGGCATGCTGCCGGGGCGACCGGTTTCGGTCTGGGCTCGGGGCTCTACAAACCAGGCATGGCCGCGAAGGAAGTCGGAGAGCGCGCCCGCGCCTATCTGGCCGCATTACCTTCTTGATGCCGAGCGCGCATGGCGATGCACCGGCGAGGTCGCGGTGCCTCTCCCGACCGGCCTGACGTCCGCATGACTATCCTTGATGCGGATGTCAGTCGCTGATCGAGCGGTAGCCCTCGGCCCCTGACGCTTGTAGAAGCGGAAGATCGAAAGTCCGGAGAGAGACATGGACGCCAAGAAGAATGTGACGCTGGAGGTTCGGCTTCCCGATGTCGCCAAGGCCGCGTTCATGGAGCATTGCCGAAAGCAGGATCGCACCGCCAGCGAAGCGATCCGCGTGTTCATCGATGCACAACTCGATCCCAGGCCGGCGACGAAGCGGCGATCCTGGTGGCGCGTCGTCCTGGCATGGGCCCTCGGCTTGGCGTTCGGCGCCGGTCTGGCCGTACCGTCCTTGGCACGTTCAGAGCGCAGCCCGGCGCCGTCTTTCGCTCAGCTCGACACCAATCACGACGGCGTGCTGACGCCGGACGAGTTCGACGCACGCTAGCTGAAACTTGTCCGGACACGAATTGCGGAGCGTCCGGACACGTTCGCATTGGATGGGCGGCGCGCGGTCTGATTGATCGGGCCGCATGACAGACACTGCCGCCGCCCAACCATCCACCCGTTCGACCTGGCGCGTGGAGCTTCGCTATTTCGCGCTGCTCGCGCTGCTCGCGCTGCTCGTGTTCTCGCTGCACAGCTGCGTCGGGAAACCATTCTACATTCCGTCGGAATCGATGATGCCCGGGTTGATGGCCGGCGACCGGCTGATCCTCAGCAAATACCCCTATGGCTGGTCGTACATCTCGCCCAGCTTTCACATTCTGCCGTTCATGCACGGCCGGCTGTTCGGCAGGCTGCCCGCGCGCGGTGACGTGGTGGTCCTGACCCCGCCGGGCGACGATCGTCGCGGCGAGGACCTGATCAAGCGCGTGATCGGGTTGCCGGGCGACACGGTACAGATGGTCGGCGGGCGCCTGTGGCTCAACGGCAAGCCTGTCCAGGTTCGCGACGAGGGACTGAAGCCCATCGCGATCGACGGCAATTTCCGCTGCGCCGGACGTGTGTCCGCGGGAGAATGCCGGCTGCACATGATCCGGGAAACCCTGCCGGGCGGGGCAAGCTACGAAACGATCGACCTGGGGCGCAGCCGGCGATCACGTCTTCGTGATGGGCGACAACCGCGACAACAGCTCCGACAGCCGCTTGCCGTTGGACGAAGGCGGCCTTGGCGGGGCGATCCCGGTCGAGAACATCAGCGGCCGCGCCGAGTTCATCACCTTCTCGCTGAGCGGCGACGCCGGCTGGAATCCGCTCACCTGGCACTCGGCCTTTCGAATGGAGCGCACCGGAACGACATTGCGCCCCGACAAACCACGGTGATTCCATACCGTCGACGCGCTCAGCTGCCCGGTTGCGAGTTGCATCTAGCGTTCCCTCTCCTCCGATGGGGCGGGCAGCTGCTCGGTCGTGCCGTCCTGGATGGCGATGCCCTGTTCCAGCACTTCGGCTACGATCCGTAACTCCTTGGCGCTGCGCTTGTCGAACGCAGCCTCACCGGCTGATCTGTTGCTATCCAGAACATCCCTCAGTTGCGAATAACCCGTATAATCTACTGGCACCCAACCTCTCAGAAAGGGCCACCAAGATGAGAACGCCGCGAAAGTACGTCGTCGAGCCTCAGAGTGGCTGTTCCATCCGAGTTGCACTGGGCGAGCATATCCCCGTGGACGATCCGGACGGACAGCAGGTAGCGGACCTTTGGGCCATTGCGCCTAGAGGATCCATCGACTGGGTCAGTACTGACCATACCCGGGATATCAATGAGAAGATGTTTCCGGATGTGGGGGATAGCTTCTACAGCAAGCAAAGCGAACCGCTGTTGACGCTGATTGAATCCAGCTCTCCCGGACCTCATGATATGCTCTTTCCGCCTTGCGACGATGCGCTTTACGTCAGGGCCGGCTTCCATGGGCATCCCAATTGCCGGGACAATTTTTTGAAAGCGCTGTCGCGCGAAGGTGTCACGCTACCTATTGTTCCAGACCCTGTGAACCTGTTTCAGAACTCGCCCCCGCAGCCAGACGGGCGATTGGAGGTGCTTCCCTCCATCAACCCACCAGGCGGTTACGTTGTTCTTCGCGCCGATGAGGATTTGCTCATAGTCGTAACGGCGTGCTCAGTTGATTTTCACCCGACCAACGGCAGCAAATGTACATCGATAGAAGTCACCATTAGCCAGGGTCAGGACCCTTTGATGTGGGGGCCGCGATCTGATCCAGCCTTGCACTAAAGCGCCTTCCGCGCAGTGACTGAAATTGGGCCGCAAGTAGACAGGCGGTCATGAGACCGCCTGTCCGGCGGGCTCATTACATCCCAGAGTAGAAGATCACGGTGGAGAGTGGCTCCATCTGGAGTGTGCTGCCGGCGGGCATGGCGTTGCCTGAAAGCAACTCGTTACCGCCATGCTGCGGCACCTGGAATGCGAAGCGCTTCGTCTCGCTCATGTTCACAGCAATCGTGTAGCCGGCATAGCGCATGACATAGCTGTCCCCGCGTCCGGCGAATGGGCTATCCTCGCCGGGCTTCACGGTCACGCCCGCAGGCGGCTGGACCATCGGCAGCGCCTCACCCGCCTCCGCCAGCGAGACGCCGTACCCCTTGGTGACACCCTCATTCTTGAGCAGGACAGCTTTGTCCGGCCGAGTCCAGCTCTGGCCACTCGGGGTGAAGCCGGTATCGACCGCCACGGTCGCGATGCGATTGCCGCGCGGCCCCGAGAGCCACACCCGCCCGAGATTGGTGACGCCGCGGTTCGCGCGCCAGTAGAGCGAGGCATAGAAGCGCTCCTTGCCGCGCTTTACCGCCACCACGCCGTCCTCAGGGTCGGCGAAGGCGAAGTCGGGCTGATCCTCGCCCATCGGCAGCCTCGCGGCAGAGGGTCGCATGTTCGCCAGGGCGCTCACATCGTCGATCACGTTCAGGAAGCCATAGTTGACCCGAAGGCCCTTGTCCTTCATGTGTTCCTGAAGCGTCGGCCATAGCTGATTGTCTTCGACCATCTGCTGGGCGTAGCCGACCAGCCGCGGATCGCCCGTGATCACCGCCGCCTCGAAGGGACTGGCCGCGCCGGGCCTCGGGCGCTGCAGATACGTCACTTCGCCGGGGGACTTGAGGTCGCGCCATCCGATGTCGCTCATCATGCGCATGGCGCGCTTGCCCTCATCGTCCGTCGAGGGATAGCGGAACGGCATACGCGCGCGCGCGATCTTCGCGAGCTGGTCCCGGATCTTCGCGTCACCCGGCGCGCCCGGCGACGGCCGCGTCGCATCATAGATGATGCCGACCCAGTCCAGCACCTCGCCATAGTTGCCGACATAGCCCAGCTCACGCGTGAGCCCGGTTCGGGTCACGAGATGATATCCCTTCGGCACCCGATAGGGCTGGGCCTTGGTGCCGTCCGGTCCCCCGGCGTCGAAGCTGTGCCCGCCATCGGGCATGTCGTCGCCGCGCCACTCCTCGATCCCGACGGCCTCATAGAGATAACGCCGAGCCTGGTCCTCGGGCATGGCCCTGGAAGGATCGAGGACTGCCACCCCGCGATTGGCCATGTAGATGCCGAAACAGTCCACGATCATCGACTGGTTGGTGTAGAAGCGCCGATGCGTGCGCAACCATTCGCGGCTTGCCAGCAGCATCTCGAGATAGGCAGCGCGGCGCGTCGTGCGCCCGCCATTCTTCCACGCGATTTCCTGATCGAGATACGGCGCATAGGCTGCGGGATCGAGTGCCAGCGACGCGCCGATCGGCCCGAACCCGAACCAGTCGGGATTCCAGGTGCTCTTCTCGTAGCGGACGATCGTCGGGTCCTTGGCATAGGCGGCGGCGAAATCGTCCATGCCCTTCACGATCGTGGCGAGAAGGCGCGGATCCCCGGAGAGCTTGGACCAGCTCTTGTGGCGCATCTGCGCCAGGAACGAGATTTCGTGCTGTCCGAGCGGACGCTGCGCCTTCAGCAATCCCTCGACCGCGCCCTCCAGCCGAGCGCGGATCTGGCTGAGCACCTCGCTTCCAGGCGCGTTCGGCGCGATGCGCCCCAGTCCTTCGCGCAGGGGCGCCGGCATGATGACCCCATCGTTTGCGCCGGCGGGCCCGGTCGCCCAGGGGTCGGTGTGGACCGATAGCGCATAGAGTCCGCGCGACGGACCGGTCATCGCCTTCTGAAACTTGTCGAAGTCCTCGGCGTACGAGAAGATCGGGCCGGTGGCCTCGATCCTGCACTCGATCGAAGTCCGCCCCTTGGTGACCGCATTGGGCAAGGCGGTCGTGCGATAGAAGAACGCTCCTGGGAACTGGGCGGCATGCGACCCGAAATCGAATGCGTCGTGATCGCTCAGCAGCCGGTCCCCCACCTGCTTGCCGCCGCAAAACAGGATCAGATTGCCGTCGACCGCGTCCCCGCCCCACAGGCGCACGCTGAGATAATTGAGCCGGTCCGGCACCACGGCGATCTTGAAGGCGACGCTGCCTCCCTGCCAGCCATCGGCCTTCAACGGGTCGAGCCGCAACCCCTGCTGGCCGAGTCCACCCGGCAAAAGCGCGCCGGCCGCGACGGCGACACCATGGCTGCGCATCGACGCTTCCTGGCTGAAATCGATGGTGTCGACCGGCGCGGTCTGCGCGATCGCCATCGGACTTGCGCAGGTCATCAGTCCCGTGAGGACAAGGGAACGGATCGTGGTCATTGGCTGAATTCCTCGGATCACTTCGTGAGATCGGGGTTTTGGATCGGTTCGAGCAACGCGGTTCCGCCCCTGCAGGGGACCGTCGTGCCGAGCTGGATGGAAACCTTGCATGCGAGGCGCACGCGCGCGGACGGCTGCCGGGACAACTCGACCCTGCCACTGGTCAGATCGACATGCGCGAAGACCTTCGAGAGGGAATCGAGCAGGACTTGCTCGTCTTTGCGCACATAGCTGCCGTCCGCGACGAAGAACCGATCGGGGGAAGTGCCCCGCGACGTTCCCGCCGGCCAGCTGATGGCGAGCAGATAGGCATCGGTCTCGAACCCGCCGAGCGTCGCGTTGGCATTGCGATGTCGAAGCCGGCCGTCGGCGAGCAGGTTGAGGTAGACTTCGGTGACGCGCTCGGCGCCGGAGATCCGCAGCCCGATCCAGTTGACGCCCTCGAGGCGCTCGATCCTGGCGGGGGCGCTCCGCGACTCAAGGGGCTGGATCGCGACGACGAACTTCTCCCGCTCGCTCTTGCCCGCCGGCTGGAAGCCAAGATAGGTCTGCTTGGCCTTGGGGTCCTCGTCCTTGAGCCCTTCATGCTCGACCAGCCGCATCGCCTCGGGATAGTCGGTAGGGAGGCCAGCCTCGGGAAAGGGTTGCGGAAACAGCGGCCGCACCGCGACGGCCGCGTCGCCATCCTCGATGCGAAGCACCTGTCCGCTCCGCCTGGCAGTCCCTTGATAGTGCAGCAGCCATTCGAACTGGCCGACGTCCCAGCTCTTCAGGTCGTCGATGATCAGGATCGTATCGCCGATCCAGAGGATGTTACGGAAATTGCGCTGGAAGTTCCGCGAGGTCGGCCCCGTCGCATCGGCCCATAGGTAGCGGAAGCCCGGCGCGTCGATGAGATGATCGACGCTCCCCATGAAGCGCGACCCGTCATAGAGGTCGCTCGGCGGCTCGGCCTTTCCGTCGATCGTCACGACATTGTGCGCGACGCTCTGCCGGTAATAGCCGTCATATTCGGGCGTCGCGTAGGACGAGTGCCCCGAGTCCGCGAGCAGCGCCTTGCCATGATGATAGAGAATGAAGCTGCCCGCATCGGCATGGTTGTGGTTCCAGGTGAAGCCCGACTTGAGCGCGAACATCGTCGCCCCTTCCGCCCAGCTGTTGCGCATCGTGACCAGACCCTGGCTCGGGAAGATCGCCGCAGTCGGCAGGCCGGCCGTGCCGGCGCGCGCGCGGTCGGCGGCATCGGGCAAATAGGGAAGATTGGTCGCGTCGCCCCACGCATCCTTGTCGGCGACGCCGGCGAAACCATCGATGTAGCGCAGATACGCGGGATCATGGTCGCCCAAGGCCCAGAGGTCGGCCAGGGTGTGGCAGCCGCAACTCGGCGGGCGGCTGTCACCGAAGTTCAGGGAAACCCACCCCCCGGCCTTCGGATAGCTTGCCGCCAGGAAATAGCTGGCGGTCCGTGAAATGCCAGGGATCGCCGCAGCCGGACTGCCAAAGGCTTCCTGCCAGCTACGTCGGAACAACATCAGACTGTGCAGGCCCAGCTCGGCATAGCCGATCGTCTCGGAATAGGCGCCGTCCGGACCAAAGGTCGCGGGCTTGGACTCGAAACGCGAGCCGGCATATTCGAACCATTCGACGCCAGCCTGATCGATGCGCCTCGCCCATTCCGCCGCCCTTGGTTCGTCGCGCAGAATCGCGAGCACGCCGACACCTGCACCGAAGACGATATGCCCCCACCAGTTATGGCCCATCGTGTCGAGCGCATGGATGCGCCGCCGCCCATCGACCCAGTCGTCCAGGATCGGCGCAATCGCCCCGCGCACTAGGCCAGCGACGATCGTCCGCCGGTCCTTGAGGGAGAGCGTGTCACGGATCGCATCATAGGCAATACCGTAGCTGGCCGCGGCGAACCCCATGCCCAGGTCCGAGCGCCAGGGCGGATCGCGCCTGGCCAGAGGCAGGTCGGTAAGCCAGTCGGACGTCGCCGCGCGCTGCAGCAGCAAGGTACGTGCGCCGTCGGCGAACCGTTGCTCGCCGGTGATCCGATAGGCCAGAGCCAATGCTTCGAGGGCCGCATCGATGCGCCGCGGATCACCAGGCGCCTTGGCGAGCGCAGCCTCGGCAAGGCGATATTGCGCCTGCCATCTGGCCACCGCGACCGGGTCGCTGGCGACCAGGCGCTTCGCACGCGCGATGTTCGCCGCATTGAACGACAAGGTCGCGCCCGAGCCCGCAGACTGCGCATGCACGATCCCCGGAGTCGCCGCCAGCAGGAGCGCCGCGAGCGTTCGCGCCAGATAGGCCATCAAGACTGTTCCTCCCCGTCACCACTTGGTTCGCCGCGCGTCGCGACGTCGGGTTAACGATATCGCCGTCTTGCGTGCGGCGTTACGTGGATATTGCACGCGGGCCGGAGCGCCGGTCAATCTCAGAGAGACAAAAAAAGCCACTTGCGCGTCACGGCAGTTTAGGTATCGTTACCAGTAACACTGAGTCGGCCTGAGCAAGGGACCGCCGGTGAAGCTGCCGCACGAGACGGCAATGGGAGGGAAATGAACGGCATGATTCCACAACGGCGTGTTATTGCCGGTTCGCGAGCGGCGGCCGTGCTGATGGCCACTGCATCGCTCATCGCCCTCGGCACCGCGGAAGCGCAGACGGCACCCGGCGGCGCCAAGAAGGGCCGGAGCACGGAGGCACCCGCCGACGCGAGGCCCGTCGCGGGGTCGCAGGAACAGCCGGCGGACGCCGCGCCCGCGCCGCGCGAGGAGGAAATCATCGTCACCGGCGTTGGCGCCGCCACTTCGGCGCGCAAGGCGAACGTAGCCTATTCGGTCCTCAGCGAGGACGACATGTCGAAGTTCACGCCGATCAGCGCTGACGACATGCTCCGCGACATGCCGGGCGTCGTCGTGGAGTCGAACGACGGCGTGGCGCGCAACGAAGTCTTCACGCGCGGCATGACGATCGGCACCGGCTCCAACACTTCCGGCTATTTCTGGACCACGATCCTCGAGGACGGGCTTCCCGTGGTGCCGTTCAAGTTCGGCGGGTTCCAGGACGGCTATTTCTACCGCGCCGACATTTCCACCAGCCGCGTCGAAGCAGTCCGCGGCGGCTCCTCGGCGACCGCCGTGTCGACCTCGGTGGGCGCGACCTTCAACTACATCACCGGCGCGGTCAAAGCCGGCGCCAGCCTCCAGACGCGCATCGGCTTCGAAGGCGACGATCTCCACCTCTCGTGGAAGCAGATCGACGGACAATATGGCTGGACCAACAAGGAAGGCGATTTCGGCATCGGCGTGAGCGGCTTCTATCGCAAGTCCAACGGCCAGGTGACTCCCGGATATGACGTCAACCACGGCGGCCAGTTCAGGGTCCGCGCGACGAAGCAATATGATACCGGAAATGGCTCGGGCATGTTCGTCGTCGCCTACAAGCATCTGGACGACACCAACGCCGAACTGACCGCGTTCCAGCAACCGGTGTACGGCTTGTCGAGTGCGGAGGAGATCCCGGGGTTCGGACGCGATGCCAACCTTTTCCTGAAGGGCGGAAAGCAGACCGTCCCTAATTATTTCAAGCCGGGCACGCATACGCTCGATCCAAGCGAAAGCTTCCGGTACCGTCAGGACGCTTCGTCGCTGAACTGGACGCATCACACCGACAGCGGCTGGAACTTCTCCGCGGCGTTGCGCGCCCAGCGCTCGACCTATCGCGGGCAGGGCTACAAGACCGACACGCCCGTCTCGCTGACTGCCTCGGCAGCGGAGCGCGAGCGCTACGGCCTCAGCATCAACAATCTCGACCGCACGCCCGGCTTTTATGAGTTCCGAGACGGAAACGGGAACCTTGTCGCGCGCGTCGCGAACAATGTGAACGGCTCGCAGCTGGGCACGAACTACCGCACCGGCGCTGCCTGCCCTCGCGTCACCCAAACCACTTTCCAGGCGAGCAGCCTGTGCGTGACCTATAACGGGCTGCCCAACCGCGACATCGACGTGCGTGGCGGTGTCGTCACGGCAACCACGCCCAATGCAAACGGCACCTATACGACGGCGACTCTGCCTACCGGCACGTCGTCGCAGGACCTGGTGCTGCGCACGCGCGTCGAGGACAGCTATCGTTCGTCCAACGACATCATCGCCAACTTCGCCGCTGGTCACGAGACGCGCCAGTTCGCTATCAACGTCGGCCTCTATTTCGCGCGCTCGAAGCAGGTCAACCAGAGCTGGGCGAACGGCCAGGGTCTGTCGGCCTGGGGCGATGGGCAGGTCCAGAACCTCAACGTGACCTATGTCACGCAGTCCGGCACGACCTATCAACTGACGGACCCCGGCGGCTGGGGCTATTACGGTACCGGCCTCTTCGCGACGGTGAATCAGAATGCGCGGATCACCGAAATCGCGCCGCGCGGCGAAATCCGATGGTCGCCGAACCCCCACTGGGACTTCAACGCCAGCTTCAAATATGATCACTTCGCGGCGACCACGCATTCGGTAACCTATGACACGCGCAATTCGGGTGCGACGTCGCTCGCCAACGGTGGCCTGGATGGCAATCCGCTGACTGTGTACGACAACCTCTATTCCGTGGTCACGCCGAGCAAGGTGATCTCGGCAAAACGCACCCTCGGAGTGTGGAACTACAGCGCGGCCCTTGGCTACAACATCAACGCCAACCACAAATTTTACATCCGCTACACCGACGGCAAGCAGCCGGCGATGGGCATTGTCCAGCGCTATACCACGCAGGCGACATTGGTTCGACCACTTGGCCCGACGGCCTATGTCAAGGGCTACGAGATCGCGTACACGTTCGCCACCCGCCGGGTGAGTGGCGCCATCACCTACTTCAAGCAAGACTTCGCGGTGAATGACTACCCCACCGCGATCGACACGGACAACGTCACCACCTATCTGCTGCCCGAGAATTTCAACACCTACTTCTCGCGTGGCGTCGAGGCATGGGCCAAGGTTCGGGTGACCAAGGCGTTCGAGTGGTCGCCGTCGGTAACTTTCCTGAACGGCAAGACGACCGCTGCCTATAATTGGCTCAACACCGGCGCGAATGGGCTGGGCGCATCGGACGATGTGCTGCGCATCGACTCGGGCACGCTCGCGCGCTCTCCGCGATGGACGATCAGCAACGTCCTGTCGTATCGGCTGGGTGACGTCCGCCTGAACCTGCGGCATCGCTGGATGTCCGCGCGTCGACTGAGCACCAACGCGCTCGACCTCCGCGAACTGCCGAAGCAGGATAATTTGGACGCGTCCATCCAGTGGGAGCCGAGCCGCGGCACGCGTCTCACCTTCGATGTCCGCAACGTGATGAACAAGCAGTACATCTCTGCCTATGACGCGGTGCTGGGCACGAACCTGCCGTCGGGCCTTCAGGCCTACGACGTTGTCCAGCAGTTACCGGACACCACCTTCCTTCTGCGGCGTAACCCACCCCGGTCGATGTGGCTGACCTTCCGCCAGGACTTCTAGGTCGGCTCGATCGGGTCTAACTCGGGGCGGGGGAACGAAAGCGCTCTCCCGCCTTTCCTTTGACTGCGACGCGGTCGACGACGCCCGAGGCCCCGATGCCCAACGAACATAATCTGCAGCTTGTCGCGCCGTTCAGCCCGACGATCCTCAGGGCCACCATGCCGCCCGCCGCAGTCGAAGCGCTCAACGCCCATGCCGATGCGATCCTCGCCTCGCAAGACGAGGCAGCCGCACGCGACTGGTCGCGCCACCTGGCCGGCGTCGTCAGCCATGAGACCCGGGTTACCGATCTGATCGAGCAAATGCCGGTCTTTTCCGACTTCCTCTACGACGTGGCGCGCACCTTCACCTATCGCTGCGAGAATGCGCTGATCCACTTCGCCGACTATGACTCGACCGATGAATTGCGCGACACGAAGCTGCGCATTCAGGTCAAGGAAGGCTGGATCAACGACATGGTCGCCGGGGACTATAACCCGGTCCATTTCCATCAGGGTTGCCACTTCAGCAGCGTCGGCTTTCTTGCGCTGCCGCCCGGTTTCGATGCCGAATTCGCAGCCGACAAGGCCGCGCAGAATACCGCCGGCTGCCTCCAGTTCATCGACAGCCGCAGCGCGCTCGGCGTCAAGAACCTCTTCACGGTGAAGCCGGCGGTTGGCGACTTCTACCTGTGGCCCTCCTGGATGCTGCACTGCGTCTACCCGTTCAAGAGTCCGGGCCTGCGCCGTTCGATTGCAATCAACCTCGCCTTGGTCTGAACGCGCGCCTTGCCGCGACCGATCGGCGGCCCAGCCGATTCCGTGCGTTCGGCAAGGCTGCTATGCGCGCGCAGAGCCCGGGCTAGCGGGCATCGACCGACTTCAGGAACTCCAACATCGCGTCGGTGAAGGCTTGCGGCTGCTCGAGGTTCGCCACGTGCCCCGCATCCGCAACGATGACGGTCCGCACGTCGGGCAGCAATGGGGCCAGCAGGTTGGGCTGGTTCGCCACCGTCTCCGGCGTCAGGATCAGCGTCGGCATGTCCGGAGCGCGCCGCCGGAGAGCCGCCGCGGCGGCACGGCCGAGGATGAGCCGCGGCTCGACATTCAGCGGTTGCCAGGCGGACCACATCGAGATCATCTTCCAGAGATGGGGCCGGATAGTCTCGACCCGGCTGCCTCCCTGCGCGGTGAGCTGGTCGAGCCAGTCCCGCTTGAATTGCCAGACGCCCTTTTGGCGCAAGGCGGCAATCTCGCGCCCGCGCATCTCGCGGGCGGCGTCCGTCCAGGGTTCGTCGAAGCCCGGATAGAAATCGAAGATATCCCCGCTTGCGGCGATCGCGGACAGAAGGCGATCCGGATGGAGCGCGAGCATATCGGTCGCGACGGCGCCGCCCAGCGAGAGGCCGGCGACATGGGTGCGCGCGATCCCGAGACGATCGAGCAGCGCGACCAGATCGGCGGCGTGGGTGAAGGGCGTGTCGACAACCGGTAGGGACGAACGGCCATAGCCGCGCAGGTCGTAGCGTATCACCTGGTAGCGTAGCGCCAGCGCCGCGACCTGGGGATCCCACATCGTCCGGTCGAACGAATGGCCATGGAGCAGCACCAGGGGAGGCCCGTCGCCACACGCCTCCCAGTAGAGCCGACCATCCGGCACCGGCGCATATCCGCGCCTCCAGTCCACCCGGCCGAGGTCGGTAGCCGCATCGCGGACGACATGGGACACTACCGGGCTACTCAGAAAGGCGTTGAAGCCCCGCGCTGCGGCCCTGGGAACATCAACCTTGGCGATCACCATCCCGTGCGTGCCTGCACGGCGATCGATCCAGGGATAGGCGCCCGCCCATCCCGGACTGCTGACCAATGTCGCCTCGCCCGCTGCTCCAGTTTCCTCCCGCCATTCTCCCAGCCCATAGATGTCGGTACGATCGCTCACGCGCGCCTGGTCGACATATTGCATCGCGGCCACCCTGGCGCCGCGAACCTGATCGGCCTGCATTTCCGAAACCGCAGCCCGGCTGAGGAACTGACGGCCGCCCACCGAGCCGCCGGCTTCGATCATGGCCAGGAACTTCATCATGTCGCGCGCGCTGGTGTGCAGCCCCCCGCCCAGCATGGGTCCGAAGCCATGCTCCGGCGATACCGGGGTGAAACCGGACTGCGACATGCCAAGCGGGCCGCCGATCAGCGTCCGGAAGAGCGCGTCCCAATCCCGATTGGCGGCAATCTCGGCCATGCGCCCCGCGACCTGCATCGCCAGACCGCCATATTTGAAGCGCGCGCCCGGCGCCGCATCCGCGGGCAGGATGCGGATATGGTCCACCGCTTCCGCCAGGCTGGCATAATTGTCGACGGGGCGGTCCGCCGGCTGATAGTCGGGGTAACCGGCCGTGTGGGACAGCAGCTGGCGCAACGTTGCGCGCGCCATCATCGGATTCAATCCCTCGACGAAGCGCCCCGCCCGATCTTCCCACCGCAGAACCCCGCGATCCACCAGCGCGGCGATCGTTGCGGCAGCGACCCATTTTCCCGCGGAGGCGACATGTTCGACCGTCTCGGGCCCAAAGCCGCCATAGTGGCGCTCGAAGACCGTCCGCCCCGCCCGCGCGACGATGACGCCCACCCCGGTATAGACGCCCTCCTCCATCCATCGGCGTACCAGCGCGTCGACCTGGTCAGCGCCGTATCGCCATGGATCGTCGGGAGCGGCGAGCGGCGCGGCGGCCGCGGCCCCGAACGGGAGGAGGGCAGTGGCGGCGAAACTCCGCAAGACTGCGCGCCGGCAGAACTCGCCCGGTGGATCCTTCGGCATGGCGCCTCTCCAGTTTCCCAGACCTATCGCGATGCTCGGGCGTCGTTACCGACCCGAATAGCCTGACCCGCCGGTCACGCGGGCTCGAAGATGACCGCCTGGCCGCCGCTCGCCGCGAGGCGGAGCGTGAACTGCGAATCCGCCATGACCAGCTCCTCGCTGAGCACGACCGGCGTCTCGAACGCCTGCTCGGCCCGCACTCCGTCGGCGAAGCGCCGCGCCTTCCAGCGCCCCCGCCCGAGAAAGGAGAGCGATATGGTCAGCGTGCGTGCGTGCTCGTTGGTCAGGGCGCCGAGATACCATTTGCCCCTGGCCCTGCGTGCCACGGCGACATGCTCGCCGATCGCGCCCGACAGGGCAGCGGTGGCTTCCCAACTGGTCGGGCATTCGTCGAAGAAGGCGAGCTCGGGCCATTGCCGCCCCGCATATTTGTCAGGCCGGTCGTACCAATAGAGGAATGTCAGCGGATTATAGTAGATCGCCGCCATTGCGAGCTGATGGGCATTTGTCGTCTGGTTGCGCGGGTTGGCGAAGCAGATCGTATAGTCGATCGGCCCCGACAGCGCCCGCGTGAAGGGCAGCGTGCAATTATGGGTCGCGGTGGGGAACTGCTCATTCCCACGAACGCCCTCCAGAGCGATATAATTGGGATAGGTCCGCTCGAGACCCGCCGGGCGCAGATTATCGTGCAGATTGACCATCAGGCCATGCTCGCCGCACACCTTCACCAGGTTGGTGATGAAATCGACATCCGATTGACGGCCTTCCCAGATGAAGCCGAACTTGATGCCGGCCACGCCCCAGCGCCGATAGGTCTTCACGATGGCGTCGAGCTGGCGCATCGCGGGCACGCGATCGACATAGAGGATCATGCCCAGGCCCTTGGAGCGGGCGTATTTGATCACTCTTTCGATGTCGATCGCGGGAATCGAATAGGTCGCATCGCTGGCATCGGTACCGTCGCCATACCAATGCGCGTCCCATTCGACATAATCGAGCTTGCGCGCCGCAGCGAAGTCGACCACGTCGAGGCCATCCTGGGTGGTGTATTTGGCGATGCGCATCGCGCGCCCCGGCTTGATCCAGGAGACGTCGCCCAGACGGTTCGGGCTGGCGAGCGTCGGGATCAGAT
>ERZ778022.3575-NODE-3575-length-14430-cov-3.905183_pt1 | contig 14430 bp, 12 predicted proteins | sample MGYA00375752_ERZ778022 | MGnify/ENA primary metagenome ERZ778022 (study PRJEB29350, sample SAMN05389826) | bioreactor metagenome | isolation source: Thiocyanate bioreactor | place: South Africa: University of Cape Town | collected 2014-04-04 ... | reverse complement strand
GCGCCCATCGCCGTGGTGACGACCGGGAGGCCAGCGTACAGCGCCTCGACGAACGTGATGCCGAACGGCTCGGGCCCCGTGTTCGGCTGGCAGTGCACGTCGGCCGCGGCGAGCAGGCTCGGCACGTCGTCGCGCTGCCCCAAGAACCGCACGCGGTCCGCAATTCCGCTCCGCGCGGCCTGGGCCTGCAGCTCCTCGAGGTACTGCTGTTCGGACGGGCGCTGCGCGCCGCCCACGATCCAACATCTCCAGCGCGGCAGGTGGCGCACACGCGCCAGCGCGTCGAGGTGCAAGGCGTGCCCTTTCCAGCGCTCGAGACGGCTTACCTGGATGACGACGACGTCCTCCTCCGTTGCGCCGAGGCGCGCGCGCGTTCGACGGCGCTCCTCGACGCCGCCGGACGGCGCGCCCGGCGCCACGGGAAGGTGCACCACGCGCGACGCGGCTGCGGGGAACATGTTTGGGATCGTTCCGGCGGTGTAGCGGCTATTGCAGACCACCACGTCGGGACGCGTCCGAGACGCCCAGCGCTCGAGCCAGTGACGCCCCTGGACGGCGTCGTGCAGGAAGAACACGAGCGGACGCCGCGCGCGCGCGATCGCGGGACCGAACGCCGCGTGGCTCCACGGCGAGTGACAGACGACGACGTCCGTGGGTTGCCGGCGCAGCACGGCGCGCAGCTCGCCCCGCGCGCGCAACACGGACCAGGGGCGGCTGAACCGCACCTCGCCGAGGCGGTGAATCACGGCTCCCTCGGAGGCCAGCTGGCGCGAGAGCCGCCCGTCGAAGCACAGTGCGAACTCATGCGACAGCGCGGCCGCGCTCGCCCGCTCCCGAGCGAGGGTGAGCAGCAGCGTTTCCACGCCGCCGAACAGGTTGCCGCTGTAGACATGCAGCACCCGCAGGGGAGCCGCCGCGCGCGTCGGCGTGGGCCCCGGTTCGCGGGCCTCGGGATTCCCGCCCGCGCGCCCGCTCCCCGCCGATCCCTCAGGGGGCACGGGCCACCAGCAGCACGTTGTCGCTGAAGCGTTTGCCCCGCAGGACGGCGGGCCAGTTGCGGCCCGTGAGCGGGACACGCCCGGCGTGCGTGAAGCGCAACTCCGGCTCGCGCAGCCCCGCCTCGCGAGCGATCCGCACCAGATCGATGGGGACCAGCGCCGTGATGTGCGCCGGGTACAAGCCGTCTTGGAAGGCGTTGAACTGGTCCTTGAGGACCAGTGTGAGCTTGCTGAGAAAGCTCGCCTGGTTCGGTGTGGTCACCACGACGAGAGCGCCGCGCTTCGCGATGCGCCGCAGCTCACGCACGAACGCCCGGGGATTCTCCAGGTGCTCGATGACCTCGGCCGCGACGACTACGTCGGCGCATCCACCCTCGATCGGAAAGGGCGGGCCGTTCAGATTCGCCTCGACGAATCGCGCCTCCGGACCGCTCGGAAACCCGTCGTAGCGAACCAGGTCGCAGCCGACGTACGTGCGGCACGCTTGGCGAACGTAGGGAAACAGACCGCCGGCGCCCGCGCCGACGTCCACGAGGGTACCCGGCTCGCCGCCGGCCTCGGCGAGCACCGACGCCACGCTCGCGTAGATGGCGTGATTGCTGCTGCCCTTCGATAGCGCTGCGCGCGTAGCGTCGTCGTTCGTCGGATCCAACGTCCCAGCTCCTTCGGCGCCTCGCGGGCACACCCTTCACTGGCGCGCGGCGCCATTCCGGCGGTCGCGAACCCTGTCGTTCAGCGCCAAGCTTCGCTCCGCCATCACGTCGGTGCCCTCGTGAGGTTGCGATCGAGGACGTTGCTCCCGGCCGCCTGCTGCGCGACAAGTCCCATGCGTGCCTCATCGGTCCGCCTTCGCGAACCTTGAGGGCGAGGGCGCAAGTCGGGTGGCTTTCCCGCTTTACCCCGTACGCCCCACCGCGATTTCGCTCCATCTCGTAGCGGAGGAAGCGTGCGTTCGAGATCGGCGGCGGACGTCGAGGCTTGAAAGAAGGCAGCAACGTGTCCGTCCGTGGCGAACCGTGAAGGGTGCGACTCCGTCGCGGCGGAGTGAAGAGGGCGCGCTTGTGGTGGACGCGATCGAGCGGCTTCGCGACACGATGCCGTGTTGCCTCAACGGTCGATGTTGCCGTCGTTGCATCACCGCGATGCTAGCGGTGAGTGTCAAAATAGATGTCGCCTTGTCGTGAAGGCTCATGAGGTCGTTGTGCCGGCGATCGTCTCCTCAGCTCGTTTGGGGTTGAGGAAGACTGCGGGAGCGGGTGACCAGTTGCGGAGCACACCGGACCAGCGGTTCGGATTCTTCCGACGCGCTCGTTCGTAGACGCGCTCACGGTGCGCGACGACGGCATTCTATCGGCCGTTGTGTCGCTCGTTCGGCGTCACGAAGCGAATGCCGCTGTGCCGGTGCTCGGGTGGTGTGCCAGCCGACGAAACCCGCGACCCACGCTCGCGCGGTGTCGAAGGGTTTGGGTGGGTACTCCGGTCGGTATTTGAGCGTGCGAAAAAGGGACTCGATGAAAGGATTGTCGTCGCTCACCTTCGGACGACTGAAGGAGGGCACGATGCCGAGGCGCTGCAGTGTCGCCAGCATCGTCGATGCCGCGCATCGGCCCGCCGTTGTCGGAGTGCAGGACGAGCCCGCGAGTCCGCACCGCGCTTCCCAGCCCGCGTTGCCGCACGCCGCCGGAGGCCGCGTGAGCGCCACCACTCGCATGCCCTCGGCTCACCGGCGATCCATTGGCGATCGCGGGACGGCATTCCTCCGCCCGCATCTCCGAAAGAGCCCGCCGTATCGGCGCTCCACGCCGTCCGATCGCCGACGCGACCCGGCTCATCGACCGCGCGACACGCGAAGAAGGCTCGCTCGAGCCACCTTCCGCGCTTCCCGTCGCCATGCGCTCCGCCAACTTTCCCATACCCCCGACTGACACGGCCTCGTCGCTGCCGCGCATCGGCTCCGTCCAACGATAGATTACGGAACCGCGTACAGCGCTGGGCCACCGGCACCGCCTCGACCGCGCCCCCGCAATCTATTGGTCATTGGAGTCACAGTGACGCTGTGGCGCGGACCGACTTGGTGCTGTGGCTCGCGGGGGCGAAATATGGCAATCTGGAGGACGTGCTGCTGATCTCGGGGGCGACGGCGCTGTTAGAGTTCGGCGGCTATTGCGTGCTGGTCTTGCGGGTGAAGGGCTGGAAGCGGTTCGAGCCGGTCTGCACGCTGATCCAGGCCGGCGGTCAGGTCGGCCTGATCCTCACGACTGATTTGAGCACGTTGCACTCGGTCGTGCTGTTCGGGCTCTATTCGGGGCTGCTCTATTCTCTGCCCTATCTCGTCCTCAACCAGATCGGGTTCGCGCGCCCCTCTTTGTTTGCCAGGCGCGGAACGGAGCCATCGACATGAGCGGCCCCGCCCCCCTGCTCTCGATCTGCATGCCGGTCTACAACGGCATGCCCTTCCTGGAGAGCACGCTCGACAGCGTGCTGGCGCAGAGCTTCACCGACTATGAGGTCGTCATCCGCGACGACCGCTCGACCGATGGCACCTGGGAATGGCTCAACCAACGCTTTGGCGACGATCCTCGCTTCGTGCTCCATCGCAACGAAACCAATCTCGACGTGGGGCCGCAATATGAGCGGCTGTTCCGCGAAGCGCGCGGCACTTATGTACTCAAGCTCGACAGCGACGACCTGATCGAGCCCGAGATGTGCGCGCGGCTGATCGCGCTGGCCGAGTCCACCGGCGCGGACTTCGTCGCCGCGCGCTTCGAATGGCTCGACACCACGACCGGCGCGCGCACCCTGCCTCGGGTCGCCACGACGATCCCGGAGGGCGACGATCCCGAACCGGTCGCCACGGTACTGCTGCACAATCCCTACAGCCTTTGCTTCAGCATCTGGCGCCGCGCGCTGCTGGAGCGGACCGAGTTCGACGGGCAGCATGTGCTGTTTACAGAGACCTGCGACTGGGAGTTCCAACTGCGGCTCGCACTGGTCGGCGCAGGCTTCCACACCACGCGCCAGACTCTCGGTTATTATCGCCTGCACCAGAGCAATCGCTCGTATATGCCCTTCGCCCAGCTCAACTCGAACATTGCCGATGTGCTGCCCTATTGGCGGCCGCGCCTGATCGCCGCGATCGGGCGCGGCCGGTGGGGCGCCTATCTGTGCCGGCTGCTTTCCGACTATCTGCGCGCGGCGCTGCGCGGCGGCCATGGCCTGGACCTGGGCGTCCTGCGCAACTTCGCGCGGCTGTTCAGTGGCCGCACGGTCTTTCCGCGCTGGTGCTTCGATCCCGGCCATATGGCTGCCGAGCGCGCAAGCCGCGCCGCCGCGCGCAAGCGGAACGGCTGAGCCGGGAGAGCGGGGAGCTGATCGTGCGTGGAAAGGGAGGGCGTCTCGACCGGCTCCCCCCTACCTCGCGACGTCGGCGCAGCGGTCGCCGCCTATCTTCGTCGCGTGGCTCGGCCATGAGTCTGTCGAAACCGCCCAGATCTACCTGGCCGCTGATCTCGCGCTGAAGCAGAAAGCGTTCGCCAAGACAGGGCCGATGAAGGCCCGTCCTGGTCGGCGCTTCCACCCGAACGATCGCCTCCTGGCGTTCTTGAAGGCGCTCTGATTATGCCGCGCGCGCAAGATTGTGAGCCCGACGATCGCGGCCGAATTCCGCAAGTCGGACCACAACGCTCGGCATAATCCGGCGCGCGGTATAATGCCGTTTATGCCGAGCTCGGCATACCGCCACACCCGCGCGCCGCTTCATGAAAGCCCATAGATCGCGAGAGCGAACGGGAAGAATTCGGGCGATCGGTCTTGACGATCTCCAAGATCCGGAGGAATCCATGCATCGCCGAGAACGGGTCGTCTCGTAGTCGATCAACGACCGCGAAGTGGCGCCCGATGTGGTTGGCGTCTTGATCGCGGCTCGCCTGATGCCGGTGCAGTCCCGACGCTCCTCGAAGGACTTGCCTCTGTGGCACCGGCAGGCGCTGTCCGTTGTGCTCTGTGCCGACGTCGAGGCGTCTTCGTCCGCGACGAGGATGCTCGAGGACTCGGCTTCGGAACGAAGACCGTTCGCTACGAGGTCGAAGTCACGTTCCGCGCCCACCGGCGCCGAGGTAGCCGGATCCATGGGCTCGGCAACTTCCGCGATCTGCGCCAGCTCTGTCTCGAGGGGGTGGCGTCATGACGATCCTCATCGCCAAGGAGCACCGTCCGGACCGGCAGCCCCTCCACTCGTCGCGGCGCGGTAGATCGGCAGCATGTCCGTGGCGAGGCGGGCCCGTGAGAAACGGGCGACTGCGGCCTCCCTTGCTGCTTGGCCCAGGCGCTCCCGGCGTCCGGGGTCACTGACAAGGTCTTCGATCGCCCCGGCAAGGGCCTCTGGATCGGACGGCGCGACGCCGATCGCCTGGCGCCCGTCGTGGAACAGTTCCGCAGCACCGCCCGCCCGGGCCACCACGACCGGCCGTCCACAGGCCATCGCCTCGGCGATCGTCCGGCCGAAGGGTTCCGGGCGCGTGCTCGCGTGGATGACGATGTCGAGCCACCGGTAGACCGGCGCCGGGTCGTCCTGGAACGGCACGAAACTCACGTGATCATCGATGCCGAGTGAGCGCGCCTGCTGGCGAAGCTCGGTCTCCGAGAACTGCGAGGCCTCGGTCCGGTAGAGCGGCCCGCCGACGATGTAGAAGTGGCAGCGTACACGCCCGCGCCTTCGGATGAGGGCAGCGGCCTCGAGCAGCAGGTCCTGCCCCTTCCAGCGAGCATACGTCGCCACCAGCCCGACCCGCACCGGCCGTTCCTCGATCGCTTCATGGGCACCACCCCATGGTGGCGACACAGGGACCTCACCCGGTGCGAAATGGTCGACGTCGATCGCGTTGAGCACGACGTGCACCGGGAGCCCGGGAAACTGCTGTCGCGCATCGTTGGCGACGGCTTGCGAGATCGCGATTGCGCCGCGGGGCGACCTACAGACCGCTCGCATTGCCTTCGCCACGAGCGGGCGCTCCCCGAGAAAGTCCCTGACATGCCAGACGACCGGCACTCCCGCGAGTGCAGAGGCCGTCAACAGCAGGTGGGCCTTCACGCCGTTCGAGTGCACCAGGTCCGGATTGAACGATCGGACCTGCGCCAGGATCCGGTACAGATAGCCGGCGACGGCCGGCGCCGCGACGCCCAACTGCGTTCCGACTCGAGCAAGCGCGCCGAGGCGCGAGCGACCGATCGCACCGCTGTCGCCCAGGCGCGCAAGAGCATCGGGGATCGGGACGACGAATGTACGGGCCCCGAGCGCAGCGGCTTGCTCCGCCAGCGGGCCGTTCGCGAAGAGCAGCAGGCCGATCTCGATGGACGGCTCAGCTGCGCGGAGGGATGCGATGAGGTCGAGCAGGCTGCGCTCGGCACCCCCGAGGATACCCGCAGGATTGACGAACAAGACGCGCATCAATGAGCCATGGAGAGGTGATTGCGTTCGATGTAGCGGGCCAATGACCACAGCCCGAGGATCTGCAGCGCTGCCACCCGTGGATCACGCCGCTCGAAGCGCTCCCAGAGCCGGCGCGGAGCAGTGGGATCCAGCCCCGCCTGCGACCAAAGATCTCCGCGCGCGAGGGCGCTCATTGCGGATTCACGCATCGGACCCCGGAGCCAGGCGTCCCAGGGGAAGGTAAAGCCGCGCTTCGGCCGGGTGTAGACCAGCGAGTGAAGGCGCGGGCCGACGGCGTCGAGCAACAAGGGCTTCGGTCGCGGATCCGGGCGCTTCCAGGCGCCGGGCATCGCGGCCGCGGCTTCGACGAGATGGTGATCGAGCAGCGGCACGCGAGCTTCGAGCCCCACGGCCATGCTGAAGACGTCCGCGTCCCGCAAGAGCATGTGACGCATGTACGATGCGAGCTCGACGGCGGAGACGGCGTTCTCCGCGTCCAGACCCTCGAGGTGCGCATCCAGATCGTGCAGCACCTGCAGCGGCAGTCCGCTGGCCCGATCGCTGGCCGCCGGCAGCGGCTGCAGCGTCCGGCGCTCGCGTGGCAGGAAGAGCTCCCGGCGGAGCAGATAGAGCTGCAGCAGCGAGGGGGGACGGTCCAGCAACTCCGCGGCCTTCGCCAGGCCACGATGCCGCCCGAGGCGGGCCGCCGTCGTGAGCAGCGGTGCGACGGGCCAGAACCCCGCCGCGCGCTTGCGCAGTCGCATCGCCGCGGCACGTCGCGGAAGCTTGCGTAGCCGCCGAAGAGTTCATCGCCGCCGAGCCCGCTCAGCGCGACCGTCAATCCCGCCCGCCGCGCGGCGCGCGAGACGAAGTAGGTGTTGAACCCGTCGACGGTCGGCTGGTCCATGGCCGCGAAGACCTCGTCGATCTCCGCCAGGACATCGTCACCACGGAGCCGCAGGGTGGTGTGTTCCGTGCCCAGCGCCTCGGCGATCTGCGCGGCTTCGGGGCTCTCGTCGAAGCCGGCGGCATCGAAGCCGATGGAGAGTGTCTGCACGCGCGCAGCGCTCACCTCCGTGGCAACAGTCGCCAGGGCGCTCGAGTCGACGCCCGCCGAGAGGAACAGCCCCAGGGGAACGTCGGCGACCAATCGGAGTTGCACGGCCTCGCGCAGCGTCTCGCCGAGACGGCGGACAGCCTGCCGGCGCTCCTCTGGCGTCGCGTCGGTGGCTCCGCGTGGGAACGGTGCACGCCAGTAGGTGCGGCGCCGTTCGAGCTTGCCGGACCAGTCCGTGACCAGCGACGTCGCCGACGCCAGCAGTTCGATGCCTTCGACGACGGTATCGGTGCCGCAGACCATCCCCTGCGCGAGATAGCTCTCGAGGGCCGTCGCGCTGAGGCGCGGTGGAACGAGATCGGGGCCCGCGGCGAGGAGCGCGCGGACCTCGGACGCGAAGAGTAGGCCGCCCCGGGCCGGACGGAACATGTAGAGCGGCTTGATGCCGAGGCGGTCGCGACAGAACCAGATGGTCCCGCGCTCCGTATCGAGCAGGCACCACGCAAACATGCCGCGCATTCGTTCGACCGAGGATTCACCCCAGGCTCGGTATGCGCCGAGGATCACCTCGGTGTCGGAGTGGGTCTGCCAGCGAGTGCCGTGCGACGCGAGCTCGTCGCGTAGCGAGGCGTAGTTGAAGACCTCGCCGTTGAACACGAGCCAGTTCGGACGCGCTCCCGGCGGCGTGGTCGTGTCGCGCATCGGCTGATGGCCGCCGGGCGACAGGTCGATGATGGAGAGCCGGGCATGGGCGATGACCGCCGGGGGATGCCCTGCCGGGCCGGGCACGACCTCGATCCCGAGGTCATCGGGGCCGCGGTGGCGGAGGGCAGCGAGCATGCGCTCAGCAGCAGGGCGTGCGATGTCCGCAGGAAGGCCTAGCACCCCGGCAATACCACACATCTACGCGCGTCCTCCGGCCGCGATCGGGCCCGTAGTCTCCGTTGCCGCGCTCAGGGTCTCGTAGAGCGTGAGGTAGCTCATGGCCATCTGGGCCCACCCGTGGCGCTCGGCCACGGCACGTGCTCGGAGCCGCATGTCCCGGCAGCGCGGGTGGGAGAGCGCGAAGGGGCGCAGCGCCGCGGCAAGCGTCTCCACGTTGTCCGGGTCGTCGAGAACAACGCCGCATTCGGGCGTGACAAGGCAGGCCGCACCCACGGTGCGTGTGGTCACGACTGGCAAGCCCGCGGCCATTGCCTCGAGGACGACGAGGGAGAACGGCTCGTAGCGGGACGGACAGACGAGGACATCCACAGCGCGCATGAGCGTCGCCACGTCTCGCCGAAAGCCGAGGAAGGTCACGCGCTGGGCGAGTCCGAGCTCCCGCGCCAACTGAGGATAGGGGCTCCCTTCCACATCGCCGACCACGGCGAGCTGGAGCTCGGGGAGGCGGGCCAGTGCGTGGAGAAGGGTGTCCAGATTCTTGCGCCCCGTGCGGAGGGCGCCGACGAAGAGTGCCAGCGGTCCTGCGGGAGGCAGCCCGATCGATGCCCGATCGACCGCTCCCGGGCGGAACTCGTCGAGGTCCACTCCATTGGATATGACGCGGACCTTCTCCGGAGGGACACCTACCGCCAGCAACTCACCGCGTACCTGCTCCGAAACACCGACCACGACTTCCGCCTGCGCGAATGCGCTCCGCTCCCAGGTCGTATTGGCGCATGTGTATGCCCACTGGTAGAGACTACGGATTCCGCGGCCCTGGGTGAGGCGGCGGACCGGAGAGCGCAGCCACGCTGCATGCACGAAGTGCGCAGTGTTGACGTGGTGGGGTACGGTCAGCGTGTAGCCATTGGCGTGGATGATGTCGACACGGTGCCGAACGCGACGAATTGCCTCCGACGCGCGCCGTGCGAAGTCCCGATCCTTGAACAGCTGCGGGCGCTGGAAACGCGGGTGCAAGGGGTGCCACTCAGCACCATGTTCGACGAGGTCGGGTTCTACATGGTCGGCGAGGAGGAGCACGTCGTGTCCGCGTGCAAGCGCACCACGTACCAATTCGTAGCTAACCCGACCCTGCCCGTCATTCCGGACGAAGTCATGGGAGACCAGTGCGATCCTCAAGCTCCCTCCCTCTGCGCGCGTGGAAGCTGCTGATAGCCTGCGACGGCGCCGTTTGTGCGTGTTCGCCAAGAGTGCTGCTGGGCAGGTGCCATACGGATGGACGGCGTGAGGCCATATGCGCCGAGGATGGTGTCGGCGTGCCGCGACCAGGAATATCGTTCCGCGCCATGGAGGCGCTGGGCACGGGACGGCACCTGCACGGTCCCGAGAAGCACGCCCTCGACCGTGTCCGTCCACGCCTCGACATCACCGGCAGGCCGGTAGAGCGCCGCATCGGCGCCGACCTCGCGAAGGACGACCAAGTCGCTCGCGACGACGGTCGACCCGCAAGCGAGCGCCTCGATGAGCGGGAGCCCGAATCCCTCGGCTTCGGTCGTCATGAGCACGACCGCGGCCCGCCGGTAGAGGCTTGCGAGCACGGGGCGCTCGATCCCCCGGAGCTGCATGACGTGCTGACCGATCCCGAGGCGGGCGATGAGCGCCCGATGCGCTTCGGTCCACGTTGCGCCGACCTGCACGAGACGCAGCTCCGGGACGCGCCGGAGGACATGCGCAAAGACCTCGAGCAAAACGTCGAGCCGTTTGCGTGGGAGGGCGCTTCCCACGTTGAGTAAGAACGGTGCACCGCCGAGCCGAGCGACGATGCCCGCCGCCGGGTCCGGAGTCGCCGGCCCGGGAGCGAACTCCGGACAGATGCCGAACGGTGCCTGAACCAGGCGCGCTGAATCCACGAGCCCGTGCCGCTCGATCTCGCGCCTCACCGCGCCGGTAGAGTAGAAGACCACGCTCGCCGACTGGAGCCCGGACAGGACGCGTCGCGCCATAGCCCGAAACCAGAAGGGGCGCGGCGTCGGCTCGGGAGAGATGAGGCAACGGAAGAGATCGAGGTCGTGACAGAACACGCCTGTACGCTCCCTTGGCAAGTAGTGCACGAGGCCGGCGTAGCTGTGATCGGCGATGTGAAAACGGTCGAAGCCGTCCCGGATACGGCGAAGGTACCGCGGATAGTGTCCGAGTCGGTTGAGCACGCGGTCCGCGTTGATCAGCGTCCTGCTCCTATCCCCTAGGCGCCCGAAGTGCCGCCGGAACGGAGGACAGATGCGCGCGACGGCGACACCGCTCTCGCGCTTCTTCGAGACCTCGTCGACGAGCATCGTCGCGACGAGGTCCATGCTCGTCCAGTTCTCCTCGGCGTAATCGGCGAGTACTGCGATGGAGCGAGCCGCGCTCATGCGGCTTCGCTCCGTGCATCGTCGACGAGCTCGTCGAAGAATCTCAGGGTCTGCCGGCCGACGACGGACCAGCTGTACGTCGTCTCCGCTCGCGCACGGCCTTTTTGGGCGAGCTCGTACCGGCGCGACGGGCTCTCGAGGAGCGTCCCGATGGCGAGCCGCCAGGCGTCGACATCTCGTTCGCCGACGATCTCCCCCGCATCCGCGACGACGTGGGGGATCTCGCCCGAATCGCTCGCGATCACCGGAACACCGCACGCGAAGGCCTCGATGAGCATCCTGCCGAACTGCTCTCGCCACGAGCGCGTCGTCTGACTCGGCGCGCAGAGGATATCCATCGCGTTCAGATGAGATGGCACATCGTCGTGCTTGACGCCCGTCACGATTCGGACGCGATCGTCATCATAGCGGGCAGCCCAGCGCCGCAGCTCGGGCTCCAGCGGACCTCCGCCGACGAAGAGCGCTCGCCACGGAGTCTCGAGCTCCGCGAGCGCGCTCATGAGGAGCGGGAGGCCCTTCTCCGGAACGAAGCGCCCCAGATAGCCGACCACCGGTGCTCCCGACGCACGAAGCCGGAGCTGGGCTCGCGCCGCGGCGCCGGCGCGAAGGTCCGGTCGGAACTGATTCACGTCGAGGCCCAAAGGAACGACACGCCACGGCTTGCTTCGATATCCAGGGCGGTTCGCCAGCGTTTCGGCGACCGTGTGGCCCATTGCCATCCAGCCGGACGCGCGCTCTAGCGACAATCGCTCGGTCCAGCAGAACGGCGGCGGATATCGCTTCGGGAGGTTTTGGGCAGTCGTGTACACGACGGGCGTACGGCGTGGTGTCCACATGGCGACCTGCGCGCCGGCGAGCACGAAGGGTTCCTCCCAGCAATGAACCATGTCCCAATCCTGCGCGAGGATGCGCGCGAGACGACCTCCGTACGCGAAGAGATGTGGCGATCGCGAGAGGTACGCTTGGACGCCTTCGAGCGAGCTCGCCTCGGCCGGCCCGTGCTCGAGTCGGATCGGTCTCAGATCGCCGTGGAAGAAGGTCGGCGCTACCGCCGTTACCTCCCAGTGCTCGCCTTCCTTCGCGATGGCGTGCGCGAGTCGCCGGTTGAGGGCGACGACGTAGGAATGCGCGATCGACAGCAGACGCCGACGGCGGCTCATTGTGCGCAGACTCCTGGGGCGACCGCCCCCCCCTGCATCTGTCGGTAGAGATCGAGAGACTCTCGAGCCATGCGGTCATGACCGAACTTCCGCACGGCTCGCTCGCGTGCACCGGCTCGAAGGCGCGCGGCGAGACTCGGATCGTCCAAGAGCCGGCGAGCCGCGGCCGCGAGCGCGCCCGGATCGTCACGAGGAACCGTGAGCCCGGTCTTTTCGTGCTGGCTGACCCACGCGACGCCGGAGTCAGGGACGCTGCAGTTGATGACGGGACAGCCGCTCGCCATGGCCTCGACTTGCACGAGCCCAAATGCCTCACTGCGCGCATTGCTAGGGAACCAGAGTGCCGTCGCCGCGTGATAGCTGCCGACGAGCTCGGCGTCCGAGATGGCCCCTCTCCAGATCACCCGATCAGCGACCCCGAGCTCCTGCGCTCGATGTCTGAGTTTGGTCTCCAGCGGACCGTCGCCGACGATCATGAGTCGGCCGGGAGCGTGTCGGAGCGCTTCGAGTGCCACCGCGTGGGCCTTGTACGGCACCAGCCGGCCAACGGAGAGCCATAGCGGGGCACCGTACCGGCGCCGGAGCTCGTCGGCGTGCTGCCGCGCAGCCGGACTGGGTGACGTGAACGCGGAGAGGTCGACGCTCAGCGGTACGACCTCGATCTTCGACGCAAACTCGCCGAGTAGCGGTGACCCACTGGCGTAAGGCGGGCTCGTCGTGAGAATGCGCGCTGCGCGCGTGAGGCCCCAGCGCTCGAACGGACGCAGCGCCTTGCCGAGGACCTTCTGGTGCACGACATCGCTGTGGTAGCTCACGACGAGCGGCGTCGGCGGCGGCAAGAGCGCGAGCCCGAGGAGCATCAGAGGATTGGGGACATGGAGGTGCACGATGTCCACGGGATCTCGCCGAAGGTCACCGAGCACGCGCATCAGGTCCGGGCAGACATCGAGCTTTGCCATCGACAGGGGCCGTCCCAAGCGGACGACGTGCACCGCCCCGTCATGCTCTTCCGTAGTTGGTGTCCTCGTGAGGTTGCGATCGAGGACGTTGCTCCCGCTCTCGTCGAGATGATTGACGCAGATCACGCGCACGCTCGCGCCGGCCTCGACCTGTGCGCGTGCCAGCAGGCGTACATGGGTCTCGATGCCACCCCAGTGCGGTGGATAGAACTTGCCGAGGTGACACACGCGGATCGGCCGGGACGCGCGCGGGACCCGACGCGAGCGGGCGAACATCTCGAGCGACGGCGACAGGGGACCGCCATCAGCGAAAGCGCTCCGGGTGGAGTTGGTCATGTGCAGAGCATCGGCTGAGCCCTGACCGTCTTGAGCTACGCACGGGCAGGCACGGAGCGGCGGTCGTCATTCGCCGGCAGGGAGCGATGCCTCGACGGGCGAACGAAGGGGCGGACGAGCGCTCTTCCCAGGCTCGCCGACGGCCTGCCTGTGGCGCTCGCCGACGTGCGCGACGATCTCGTCGAGCGAGACGCGGCGTCGGTACCCGGTGGTCAGTGGATTTTCTTCAGTTCGGGTACGCGCCGGCGCCGGTCCTCGAACCTGGCGCCATCCCCCGACATACGGGAATATGCTCGAGCGTCGAGCGCGGAAGGCCTGGCCGTACGCAGCACGCGTCGCGACGAGCTGAATGACCGCGCGGACGTCTTCGATATAGCCAGGGCCCGGCTCACGAATTCGACTGAGACGTCATGCGGGACCGCGTGCCCTTACGGCTGCGTGCGAGTTGGGGCGCTTCCGCTTGCCGTAGCCGTAGCCCGCATCCGACTGCTCCGTTCCGTTGAGGACCACGCCGAGCACCGTCGCGGAGACGTCCGCCAGCGCCCGCTCCGCTCGTGCCAGCTGGTTGTAGGTCGTATGCTTGCTGCGGACGACCACGATGGCTCCGTCGCACGCCTTCGCCAGAATCACTGGATCGCTCACGAGGCCTGCCGGAGGCGAGTCGATGATCACCCAATCGAAGCGCTCGGAGCAGGCGTCGAGGATCTCCTGAAAACGCCGGCCGCCGAGGAGCTCGGCGGGGCTTGGGGGCATCGGCCCCGCACAGAGCACCCGCAAGTTCGGAATGTGGGTCGACTGGATGGCCTCGTCGAGGGTGGCGGCTCCGAGGACGACGTCCGTGAGGCCCGCGTGCTCCCCCATTCCGAGCGCGGACGCGACGCGCGTCGCGCGCAGGTCGCAGTCGATCAAGAGCACCTTCTTGTCCTCGCATTGGGCCATCACCGTTGCGAGGTTGATCGCGGTGAACGTCCTGCCATCCTGCGGCACGGCGCTGGTCACGAGGACACGGCGCAGTCGCCGGTTGGCATCTGCAAAGAGGAGGTTGGTGCGGATGAGCCGGTACAGCTCTGCGGTGGTCGAGTACGGATCATAGGCGATGGGATGGTCGCCTCTGCCGCGCACGAAGGGGATGGAGGCAAGGACGCGGAGTCCAGTGCGGCCTTCGATGTCCTCCTGCCCTCTGACCCGCCGGTCGC
>ERZ778022.3574-NODE-3574-length-14432-cov-4.493983_pt1 | contig 14432 bp, 9 predicted proteins | sample MGYA00375752_ERZ778022 | MGnify/ENA primary metagenome ERZ778022 (study PRJEB29350, sample SAMN05389826) | bioreactor metagenome | isolation source: Thiocyanate bioreactor | place: South Africa: University of Cape Town | collected 2014-04-04 ... | reverse complement strand
AGAAGTGCTGCAGCTTCTACAAAACAGGAGTCTGGGTAATCCTCTGCGGGTGGTAACACTATAACTTCTGCACCGCATTGTATAATTGTGCTTATATAGTTTTTATGCTGCATCAAGGCTGCAGAGTAGTTGGGCTGACCTAAATGTGGGGAGGTGGTCAAGCCATGTGCGATGCTTAAACCTGGGGTGCGTACTATTACTTGAGGGCTCATACAAATCCTTGTATCGCAAATTTATATCATCGCAAATGCAAGAAAAGAATACAACAATTAAGATTTTTGACTCATGCCAGGTTAGACAATCAAGCAAGAAAGAGATATTTATACGAAATGCCCTTGATTAATTAACAAATCAAGGACAGATTGACGGATTAACGTGGAGCAATTGCTCGTTTTAATGTGTCTTCCCAAGCATCAAATAAGCTTTTTAGAGGATAGACAGTGGTATTTTGAAATTGAGACATGATTTCAGGATGCTTTCCTGAAGAGACTTCTGCATGTTGTTTTGCTGCGTCAAACATATAAGCTGCAGATTTTGCGGTTGAAACGTCAACAACATCTCGGTTCATTGGATCATGAAACTTTCCATCTTTAATCATTCTTTGTACTGTTTCACGATTATAAATCCGTTTATTAATTTCAATTGGATCAGTTAAGGGGCTCACAAGTAATGGGATCAGAAAACTCATCAGGTAAGTTTTCACTTTCTTTTATGATCTGCGCCAATTCTGATTTAGGCTTCGGTATATGTGATAGCGGGTCATTATTGTTTGAAATGCTCTTTTGTTGATCTGGCATAGGAGTCGGGGCTTGTTCCGAAATGGGTTGGTTAAAATGTCCGTAATAAAAATGAGCTCTACGAATCGAGTTGTGCTGATAGGGTGGATGAAAACGAACTCTTGGCGCTAACATCATTTCCAACAAAAGAAAGCGGACCTTTTGCTCAATCAAAGAATTCACGTAACTTTGCGCCGATTCTAAGTCAGAATAATGCATACTTTGATGCCTTGGACTGCGGTTATTAAGTATAGAATATACACGTTCGTGAGATGCTTTAAAGGGGTTAAAGCTTTGATTTCAGGACAGTCTAATGATAAGTATCGGCATAAGAAGGCTCATATTTGTTAATTTGCTTAATTATACAACATTAAAAAGAATATTTTCAACAATATGGTTGTTTTTTAAACTACAAAAGTCCAATTGTACACAAAATTTCACGAGCCATATTAGATGAGTGCATATTGTCTGTAAATTTATCATGGGCGCTGAATATTATTATTTCTCACATTTCACTACCTACTCACAGAGTTATCCACAGAAAATGTGGATAGAATAAAAAATTTAAAATGTAATGATCGAGACTTGGTAAGGAGTTGGTTAGCAAGTATAGGAAAGAGATTTTAAAGGATAATGAATTTATCCACAGGAGATTAGGGTAAAATATTACGCAGCAACGTTATGTTAACAAAAAAAAAATTAAAAAAACAGCGTGCGAAATAAAAATTTTAGTCTACCACTTTTTCTTTACGTTCTGGCATATATTGCAGAGTTAATCTACGCTTATAAAAATCCTAATGTTGCTGTTACGGAATTGAATTAATAGTGCACAAACCATTTTATTCACATTTTTTATCAGTTAACCTGGCTAAGGACCCAACTTAGAAGGCTATCTTTTACAAGGAGCATGTATGACTAAAAGAAAAAATGATAACTCTCCAGCCATGACCCCTAAAGTAATGCATGATGAAACCGTACAGATGAATCCAGGAGGAGATAGTCATCAGTTTGTACATCAAGGCACATCGCAGCTCACTACACAAACAGGAACACCAATTGCCGATGATCATAATACGCTAAGAGCTGGAGCACGAGGTCCAGCGTTAATGGAAGATTTTATTTTCAGGGAAAAAATGTTTCATTTTGACCATGAACGTATACCCGAACGTGTAGTGCATGCTCGAGGCTATGGTGCACATGGGTATTTCGAGTGCTATGAATCGCTTGCTTCCGTTACCAAGGCGCACTTATTTCAAAAAAAGGGAACGAAAGTCCCTGCTTTTGTACGCTTTTCCACCGTGGCGGGTAATAAAGGGTCTGCTGATTTAGCTCGTGATGTGCGTGGTTTTGCAGTGAAACTTTATACACAAGAGGGGAATTGGGATATCGTTGGTAATAATATACCGGTGTTCTTCATTCAAGATGCGATTAAGTTTCCCGATATTATCCATGCCGCAAAAGATGAGCCCGATAGAGGATTTCCCCAGGCACAGACAGCACATGATAATTTCTGGGATTTTATCTCGTTAACTCCTGAGAGTATGCACATGGTCATGTGGATTATGTCCGATAGAACCATTCCGCGTTCCTTTCGATTTATGGAGGGATTTGGCGTGCATACATTCCGCCTTATTAATGCTGAAGGTAAATCCACCTTTGTTAAATTTCATTGGAAGCCCAAGTTTGGCATGCAATCAGTTACTTGGGATGAAGCACTGAAAATTAATGGTGCCGATCCTGATTTCCATCGCCGGGATTTATGGAATGCCATTCAAAGTGGTGACTATCCAGAATGGGAATTAGGGATGCAGCTTTTTGATGAAGAATTTTGTGAGCGTTTTGCCTTTGATGTACTTGATGCTACAAAATTAATACCCGAGGAAGAAGTCCCGGTAAAAATTGTAGGACGTCTGGTATTAGACCGCTGTGTGGACAATTTTTTTGCAGAAACGGAACAAGTTGCATTCTGCACTCAAAATATTGTGCCAGGAATTGACTTTACCAATGATCCATTGTTGCAAGGGCGTAATTTTTCCTACCTGGATACGCAACTCAAACGTCTCGGCAGTACTAATTTCACGCAATTACCTATTAACGCGCCTAAATGTCCCTTCGCTCATTTTCAGCAAGATGGCCATATGGCTTTTTATAATCCGAAAGGTAGAGCCAATTATAATCCAAACTCCTGGCATGAAGGTCCTCGTGAAGATCCAGCGCATGGATTTACTTCTTATCCTGAGGAGATGAATGGGGCTAAAGGGCGTATTCGCAGTGAGCGCTTTGCCGATCATTACAGTCAAGCTTACCAATTTTATATTAGTCAAACGCCCATTGAGCAACAACATATCGCTGATGCTTTAATCTTTGAGCTTAGTAAGGTGGAGACGGAAGCGATTCGCGTACGAATGGTTGCGCATTTAATGAATATTGATAATGACCTGGCAATTCATGTCGCTAATGGCTTAGGTATTGATACCTTACCTAAACCTGCAGAAACTGTTAAACCCAGACTAAAAGAAATGCCTGTCTCCAATAAACTCAGTATTTTAAAAAATCCACCGCTAAGTTTTTCAGGGCGACGCGTGGGTATTATGGTCGAGCAGGGTGCCTCTGCAAAGATTTATAACGACCTCACCAAAGCAATTACTCAAGAAAAAGCAACTTTTACTGTAATTGCTGCTCATGTTGGCGGAGTACAATTGGACGATGGTACTAAAATTCCTGTTCAGGAAAAAATTGGCAGTGCGCCTGCAGTGTTATTTGACGCAGTTGTTTTATTAACGACTCATAATTCTTTTTTGAAGCAACCCAAGGTTGAGGAATTTATTAAAGATGCTTACGTTAATAAAAAAATGATAGGACACCTAAAAGAGAATCAATCCTGTTTTACCCAGCTTAATATTCCTATCGACAAAGGGATGTTCGCATTGGATGACGATGTTTCATCCTTTATCTCTGCTTGTCCCAAATTAAGATACTGGGAACGTGCGGTATAAGACGCACGCATTTGGAGCGCCATTTTAGGTGCTCCAATCTAACCATTTGAAATGAAACAATATTATATTGCTGTCTTATTTAAATCTGGAGTATAGTATCCTGATTATAGAAAAAGGAGCTATTTCTATGTTTAAACGCGCTTTGCCTTTACTGTTTACCCTAACCCTGAGCATACCGCTGTCTAATTCCTGTTTATATGCTGATGAATTACCAAAAACCAACAAAGATTGGTGGCCTAAGTTGTTGGATTTAAGCCCCTTGCGTCAGCCTAATGCAACATCGAATCCTTACGGTCAACAGTTTAATTACGCGGAACAATTTAACAGTCTCGATTTAAATGCCCTCATTGCCGATATTAAACAGCTAATGAGCACTTCTCAAGAATGGTGGCCTGCTGATTTTGGTAACTATGGACCGTTTTTTATCCGTATGTCCTGGCATGCTGCGGGAACTTATCGTATTGCCGATGGACGTGGCGGTGCGAATGGTGGCTTTCAGCGTCTCGTTCCTTTAGATAGTTGGCCTGATAATGCAAATTTGGATAAAGCACGCCGCTTACTCTGGCCGATTAAGGAAAAATACGGTCAAAAAATATCCTGGGCAGACTTGCTGGTGCTCACCGGGAATGTTGCGATGGAGAATATGGGATTTAAAACAATTGGCTTTGCAGGGGGTCGCGAGGATGCTTGGGAAGCCCAAAATATCAATTGGGGGTCTGAAGGAAAGTGGCTTGATAGTAATCGTCGGGATAAAGAAGGCAAATTAGCCAATCCTCTGGCCGCATCGGTTATGGGATTAATTTATGTCAACCCAGAAGGACCTACCGGTAAACCGGATCCACAAGCAGCAGCTCTCGATATTCGCGAAACATTTGGGCGGATGGCGATGAATGATGAAGAAACCGTTGCCTTAATTGCCGGAGGTCACGCTTTTGGTAAAGTGCATGGCGCAGCTTCAGTTAAGTATTTAGGCCCAGCACCGGCTGGAGCAAGTATGGAACAACAAGATTTTGGCTGGAAAAATGCTTATGGTACCGGGAAGGGTAAAGATACAATAACCAGTGGTTTGGAGGGTTCCTGGACGGTTACGCCAACCAAATGGAGCCATAATTACCTGGAAAATTTATTTAAGTTTAATTGGGTGCAAACAAAAAGTCCTTCTGGTGCCGTACAATGGACTCCAGATACTCAAAGTGCTGCTAATATGGTTCCCGATGCATTCGATCCCCAAAAACGTCACGCACCCATGATGTTAACGACCGATTTAGCGCTTAAATTTGATCCTATTTACAACAAAATTGCGAAACGCTTTCTTGATAATCCCCAGGAATTAGATGAAGCCTTTGCCAAAGCATGGTTTAAGTTAATCCATCGCGACATGGGACCCAAATCTCGCTATTTAGGACCCTTGGTGCCTAAAGAGGTCATGATCTGGCAAGATCCAGTACCCCCAGTGGATTATGTATTAGTTGATGAAGGGGATATAAAGCAACTTAAAGAGAAGCTCCTTCAATCCGGTTTGACGGTGCCACAACTTGTACGTACTGCATGGGCTTCTGCGGCCACATTTCGTGGCACCGATATGCGGGGAGGGGCAAATGGTGCACGAATAAGGCTTCTACCGCAGAAAAATTGGCCGGTGAATAATCCCGATGAATTGGCTAAAGTTTTAAAAACAATGGAACAAATTCAAACTGAATTCAATCAAGCTCAAGTAGGGGGTAAAAAGATCTCTTTAGCTGATTTAATTGTACTCGGTGGTTCAGCAGGAATTGAACAAGCGGCTAAACAGGCAAACATCAAGATTAGTGTGCCATTTACTCCAGGTCGAACCGATGCAACGCAGGAGATGACTGATATTCAATCTTTTGAGGTTTTAAAACCTGACGCAGATGGATTCCGTAATTACTATGACAAAGCTAATAAGAAAACACCACCGGAAATGCTTGTTAATAAGGCAGCGTTTCTCAAGCTGACGGTTCCCGAGATGACCGCTTTAATTGGAGGAATGCGTGTTCTAAATGCCAATGCAGGGCAAAGTGATTATGGAGTATTTACCGATAAACCCGGGGTATTATCAAATGATTTCTTTACCAACCTCCTAACAATGAATACCGAGTGGAAACCATCCGCAACAGAGGAGGGAGTCTTCGAAGGTTATGATCGTAAATCTGGTAAACTCAAATGGAAGGGAACTAGCGTTGATTTAATTTTTGGCTCCAATGCCGAGTTACGGGCGGTGGCTGAAGTTTATGCGCAAAATGACTCAAAAGAGCGATTTGCCCAAGATTTTGTTAAGGCATGGACCAAAGTTATGAATGCCGACCGTTTCGATTTGAAAAAAACCAGCCAACACGTATCCAGCCAGTAATTTACACCCTGTAGAGCCGTTATGATAATGGCTCTACAATTCAGTTATATCCATCAATCTTCATGTTGTACTGTTTATTGCTTGATAATTTTGATACAATATGTCCGCAACACCACCTTATTAGCCGTGGTTAAGAGTGAGAAACCTATTTACTCTGTGCAATATACTATTTCTTTCCCTACAGTTTTATCTCATTAAGCAAGTAAGGACAGCCAGCGCATTGTTTTCAATAAATAGTGCGAATAACGATTTCTCGAGAAATTTATGAGTTTTGAAGATTTAAAATTAGTCCAACCTTTATTAAAAGCCATTAAGAAACAAGGCTATGAACAACCATCACCCATCCAGCAGCAAGCGATACCGACCATACTAAAAGGTATGGATTTACTGGCATCAGCCCAAACTGGAACAGGAAAAACAGCAGCATTCACTCTACCGATTATTCAGCAACTTATAGAGAGCCCCAAGGCAAAGGCAAAACACATCTCCGCTCTAATCTTGGCGCCGACACGAGAGCTTGCTTTGCAAGTACATGAGAATATCTGTAATTATAATCAGTACCTTGACCTTCGCACCGCCGTAGTTTACGGAGGAGTAAAAATTGGTCCGCAAATAAACACGTTGAATAATGGCGTTGATATCCTGGTGGCAACACCGGGCCGATTATTGGATCTTTATAATCAAAAGGCCATAATGTTTTCTGCAGTCCAAATCCTCGTTTTAGACGAAGCAGACCGAATGCTTGATATGGGATTTATTCATGACATTAAAAAAGTGGTTTCATTATTACCAAAAAAACGCCAGAATTTATTGTTTTCTGCAACATTTTCCGCTGAAATTCGCAAACTAGCGCAACAGTTTTTGACGAATCCACAAGAGATATCTGTAGCGAAGCAAAACACCACGGTCATGAAAATTTCTCAAATTGTGCACCCTGTTGATAAGTCACGGAAATCTGAACTCTTAAGTCATTTAATAGAATCAAATAATTGGCATCAAGTGCTGGTCTTTACCAAAACGAAGCATGGAGCCAATAAATTGGTAAAAGAATTAATCAATAAAAACATTCCTGCTTTAGCAATTCACGGCAATAAAAGTCAGGCGCAACGGGTTAAAGCGCTTACTGAATTTAAGTTAGGAAAATTACAGGTATTGGTTGCAACCGATATTGCTGCCCGAGGAATTGATATTGAGCAACTTCCTTTTGTAGTTAACTTTGATTTACCACAGGTAGCTTACGATTATGTCCATCGTATTGGCCGCACGGGCCGTGCGGGTCATGACGGTATTGCTATTTCCCTGGTGTGTGCTGATGAGATTAAACAGCTGCAGGAAATTGAAAAAATTACGAAACAAAAACTTAACAGAATATTAATTGACGATTTCGAACCGAATCACCACTTGCCAACACAAGTAAAAACAATTCATCCACCTAAAAAACCTTCTCCACCAAAGGCATCTTGGAAAGAAAGAAACGATAAGCGGGGATTCATGAGCACAGATCGCAAAAGTAATCCTCAACGTAAGGCACGCACGCGGTAATTGTCTAAAGGCTTGAAAGGGCTAACATCCATTCCTTAAGTCTGATTATTTCGATAATCAGACTTAATATAACGATGGCGAGGGCGAATTCAACAAGCTAATGCAACTACCTCTGTCTGCGTTAAAAATACCATAGCTGGTGTTTTAAAGCCTAATGTTTTTCTAGGTCTATCATTCAATTTTTCCATGATTATTTTCAAGTGTTCATCAGTTATCGATTCAAAGCTTGTGCCTTTCTTTAAGTATTGGCGCACCAGGCCATTGGTATTTTCATTAAGTCCGCGTTGCCAAGATGAATAAGGATGAGCAAAGAAAAAATCAGCCTTTAATTCTTGAGCTATCTGTTCATGGTAGGCAAATTCAGAGCCGTTGTCGGCCGTAATGGATAAAACGGATTTAGGATAAAGCTTTAAAGCCTCTATTGCGGCTAAACTTACCTTTGCAGCAGTCTTTTGGTTAACTTTCTTAAGGATAGTAAACTTAGTCTTACGCTCAACTATTGAGACCACCGCGTGTTTATGGTTTTTGCCAATGATCGTATCGATCTCCCAATCACCAATTCGAGCTTTTTCATCTACGATTTTAGGCCGCTCATCAATGAAACGTCTATTCCTAATCGGCCCTTGCCGTTTAGGACTTCCATAACGCTTGCGATACTTCTTCTGTTGGTGTCTTAAATGCCTAAATAGACTGCCCCCTTGGTTTTTATCAGTTAAAATAAATTGATAAATCCACTCACTACTTAAGTTAAATAGCTGCGTATAACCGGCATGCACAAACGCTTGAATTTTACATCGCTTAAGATAATCCAAATGCTGGTATCCCATTTTACAACTCCTGTACTGAAACAGCAGGAATTTTAATCTCTGCCCTGCCTCTTTTATATACAAAAGTTGCACTAGTTAGTTGAATTCACCGATAGAATTAAGCGTATATTCGCGTTCTTCATTGAGGTATTTTAATTTTTAGAAGCTTACAATAATTTTGTATAAAAAACTTTCATCAAGTCCTGAAATGTGATAAATTTAGCTCCTTTTAACCATTTTTTTATAAATTATGACCCGAATAATCACAGAAACTACCTTAACAAATCTTTTAGCGCATTTAACAAAGAATAACACTGCTATCCCGCGTATTATCCTTATGTCGGGTGAGCTGCAGAATAGAAATACGGAAGAAAAGCATACTTTTTGTCAAGCCTTGGCAAGCAATACCACCCTCCGTCACCTGGATATGCGCGGCAATAAACTCGATCCTGTTTTCTTAAACGACATAAAAAATGCTCTAATAAGCAATATGACCCTAGAGGAGTTGCTTTTCGATTCAGACTCTCACAACGAGCACCTGGTTGCTGAACTAGAGAGTCTGCTTGAACGCAATCGAGTGCACGTTTTAACACAACCATTTGTGCCACAACCTGAAGCTTTATTCGTAGAATTTGGCGACCCCTATTTTGATATAGTGGCTGCAAAGTATTTAACTGTTGCGATAGAACTGGGTAATCCACATGGCATTTATCGGTTAATTCAAGAATATCCTGATCTACTCATGACCGAAAATAAATATAATGAAAGTTTATTACATATGGCCGTAGAAGAAGGACAAATTCAATGCGTGAAGGCGCTATTACAGCTAGGTTTTCCTGCAACGAATCTAGACACCCCTCTGCTTGCAGCGGTAAAGCAAAACGATTTGGTATTGGCGGCTTTAATGTTAAAAAGTGGCGCTTCTACGCAAAGGTTTCATAATGGTTCTACAGTACTGCATATGGTATCCTCTGTAAAAATGGCCAAGCTACTTATCGAATACGGCGCAGATCCATTCACTGTGGTCGGCCAAGAATCAACTAACTACATACACGGGAGTACGCTACTTCATTCACTTTTAGCAAAACAAGCTGAACCTGATTTAATTCATTATTTACTTAATCTTAAAATTCCCGTGAATGTCCAAAACAACGGTGGTATGACCGCACTGCATTTGCTTAGCTTAACGCAATCAAAGACGCCTGAATCGCTGAAGCAAAATATTAATTTGTTACTGACAGCTGGAGCTAATCCTTTAATCAAGGATGCTTTAGGTAAAACCCCATTAGCCTATGCTCGGTTACTGAACAAAAATATTTCCCTATGGGAGGAAATCACACGCGATTTTCAGCGAATTCAAACCACTACCCCTCTAATTAAGCAAATAGCGCGTCAAAATGGTTTTTTTGGCGCGCCGCCTGAAGTAATAGAGCGCATTGCGTTAATGGCTAATGCAGGAGACTCCTTAGAGCAAGAGTGTTGCGACATTCTAACAAAACGATGCTTAAGAAACTGATAACTAGTGCGCGGTCCATTTTAAATAAAAATGGGACAACCTTATTATGGACTGCCGCCCCTAAATGCCATATACCCATCACTGATTAGATCATATGTTACACAGTATAATTTAAAAAAACTTAAACCTTTGAAAACACTTATTCTCTTTATGATGAGTCGTAAAAGTTAGCAGCAACTGTGATTTTAATTTTCCAGTTGCGCGATGACTGTTAGTAGCTGGCTTGGCTTATCAATGATAAATTTTGGTATTATTTCCTGATTTTGGCGGAAATCATTAGCCCCCCACGTTACAGCAATCGAGAATAGTCCCAGTCTATTAGCTGCTTTAATATCTTTATACTCATCGGATACAACATAAGCATGTCGATACTCTTTATTTTTCCTCAAATATTTTTTGAGAAAATAAGTTTTTTCAAACCCTCGAAAAGTAGAAATTACGTGCTCAATATGCTGGACTTTATTGGCCGTTAAAATATTTTGCACATTATTTTTGGTGTTTGATGAAATGATATAGATTAAGAAGTCTTTATTATGCAATTCGTTGATTAAATCAATAATCTCAGGGATTAATTGAATTAAAGAAGGCTTTTTATAAAGTTGTTTTTTTAACTTTTTTGCGATAAAAAAAGTCTCGAATAAGCTCAAGCCCAATTTTTTTCTTACTTCATTAAAGGAGTGCCTCCTCATTTTGGCATAATCATCCGGGCCTACGATGGGTTTACCATTTTGTTTGGCAAACTCGTTATAGAGATTGCAATACTGTTTCATGGTATCCACTATAGTACCGTCAAAGTCAAAAAAAATTATCTTACGTCCAGATAAATCTTTAGTCATTGTTGCTCAATCAACGTTTTGCCCATACCAGCCCCCCCCTGCCTTTTCCAGATAACATGAGAATAAACTAAATAATTTAGAATCGAGGCAATAAAAATAATGATTAATAAAAATAAATTTTCTTTTATTGGACCAGGGCCAAAATAGGAAACGCATAACTTCAAACTAAAGCTTTGGAATAAAATCATTAAAATAGAATACCCCAGAAAATAAACACCTCGTTTTAATTGAATTGAGGAATTTTCATATACGGGTGTTTTAAATGTATACCTCCCATTCTGAACGAAGTTGTGAATCATCGCGGCCATTACTGAAATTTGGGAAGCAAAGAAAGGTCCCCAGTATGGGCGAAAAACATTGAACACAATCAATTGGAGCATGAGACCCAAAAAACCGATTAAGACCATTTTGAAGTATTTCTCCATGGTTTTTAATCGCAATATCGAGATTACCTTCATAAAATCACGAATACTTCGAGGAGGCAATTTTGATTTCCCTGCTTCTCTATCCCTAAAAGCAATGGGTATTTCGTGAATTTTGACTTTATTCTGATGCAAACGCCAAAGTAACTCTAATTTATAAGCATAATTATTCGATATAAATTTTTCAGGTAGCGCGTTCCGTAGAGCTTTATGCCGGGTACCGCGAAAACCACTGGTAAAATCCCTGTACTTTGGCGTTAAAATGAATCGTGCAGCCCAACTTGCCCCCATAGACATGTATCTGCGATGCCAGGGCCAGTTACCTGGAACACTGCCCCCTTCTACGTAGCGACTGCCTATAACGCAGTCTTTTTCTTTTAAATACTCAACCATAGTCGGAATATATTCTGGTTGATGCGATAAATCCGCATCACACTCAAAGATAATATCAGCATGCAATATATCTAAAGAGTAATTCATAGCTTGATGGTAAGCCGAGCCCAAACCTGTCTTCTGCGGTTCTGACAGTAAAATTAATTGGGAATATTTCTTTTGTAATTGCTGAACCAGATGGGCTGTATTATCCTGCGAATTACTATCAAAAATAATCACATAATGCGTATAGTTCATTAGCGTTTGTAAAACAGAAAATATTCTATGGATTGTTTTTTCGATACAATCTGCTTCATTATACGTGGGAATAATAACAACAATTTTCTCTTGAGTTTTTAACAACATTTGCGCAACGATACTCCAAATAAAACAATAAAGTAGATTAATTAGCCATCCACCAGTCCAATTATAGTACAAATGTTGCACAATGTTGGATCTCGAAAATACATCCGATCACCTCTTCTTTATATGAAATTCAGTTTTTTTGCTTGAAGCTCTGGTTTGACGGCGATACCATATTTATTTTAGGAACCATCATTAAGGACGATAATATGAAGCAAACTTTTAAATTAACCGTTACAGCTCCTCAATCGAATTATCATCTAGAAATTCAAGCGCTACAGTTGCTACAGCTGTTGCAGGGATCACCTTGATGACTCAAAAAGCATAAAAAAATCTGCCTACAAGCACCTTTTTTTATCTTAAATCTAAAAAGTTAACACCCAATGCCGAGCATTTATTTTTCTTATTCACAATATTTTTATCTCTTTGCTCATATAATCAGCAAAAATGTGATAATATAATCCGCTAAATTATGAGTTTTTGAATTGGTGGACATTTAAAGGATTAATATTTCAGATTACTCATCTAAACATTAAATGAATGAGAAATTATTATGCCTAAAAATAAACAACAGTTACTTGGAGACAATTTTGACTGCGATAAAATAGCAGAAGATTTGTTAAAAAATCTCGAAAAAACAAGAGAGCAATTGATTGGAAATTTTGATTCCGATAAATTGAACTACTATAAAAAAGCTATCGAAAAAATTAGAAAATCACTGCCCTTCCTGACGATTGAGTTAAATAAACTGGGACAAGAGCTCGAAGCATTAGCCACTGAAACGGGTAAAAATGTCGCAGAAATTCGCGAATTGGAAAGTAATTTATTAAAAGAAATAAAAAAAACGTACGAAAGTGATCTGGAATACAATCAATTAATTGATGAAAGAGCTGAATGCGTTTCATCGAAGGAAAAATGTAAAAACGTAAGCATTCAAGCCGAAAATTTATCCAATAAACGTGATACTTTATACATTTATCAAATGGTAAGTTGTAGCCCTATTGAATTTGGCTCAGGTTTTGATGAGGTCATTAATATCAATGCCCCAAAAGCAAAAGAGCAAATGCAGTCACTGGATCATGAAATTGAAGTTATTGATAAAAAAATAAGCGACTGGGGTCAGGAACGAATCGCATTAAATGAAATTATAGAGAAACTCAATCAGGAAATTCTGCAAAAGAATCATTCTTTTAGAGGTGCTTTGACACAGCTTACCAGTCAAGCTGCTGCAGCGGAATTAGCTATTAATGAAATGCTCACTTTAGAATACATAAGTAAACAAAACTCAATTTATGCTGCGGCTGTCCGTGGGGATGAGACGGGTATTATTAATTTTTTACCATCCGCGAATTCTTTAAATACTCCTGATAAATATAATCATAAGCCTATTTATTACGCGTTTCGATGTGGTCATGCGGCACTTGCAACGACGCTCATGGATCATACTGTATTAATCAAGCAAGACGTTGAGGAAATTCTCGCTGCGTTGCCCACGCATGATAAAATTCAACATTCCTTGCTCGTCGCAATCATTAAAAATAAAAACACCTACGATCATCTCTGGAATGATAAGGAGCTAATTGGAAAAAATATTAAAAATATTTTTCAAGACCACTTTTCTCCGCTTGTTTTCAATAGTTTTTCTTTTCTATCGAATGAAGTTAAACGGGTACTCTCGTTTAACCCTCACCGGCAGCATTTAAAATTAGCTGAAGATATTTACTCTTTTTTTAATGTTTTAGAACAGGATATGCTTGCAGATTTAAGTACAGCCAAAGTATTTATCATGAGTAAATTAAAAGCCTATCATCGTGATTACCCAAATGATCTTTTTAATCCTTATGTAAGAAGATTATTTTATGTGCAAAATAAACTGGATGCGATGGAGCTGCAGCAAGAGTTTAAGATGGCCCTTAACAACTCGTCATTTTTTAATAGTATGAACGAAAAAGAGAGCAACGCTCAAAGTTTTGCTATGACTCCCTATAATTACTAAAAATCTCAGGGTATAAAGTTCAATTTATGCCCTGCCATGCTGGCTCAACGGTTCTCGCCAAGGTATAATTTATTCATAGACCTATAAGGGAGGCTACAAGCCAAACTTGTAGCAGGGGCAATGATGAATTTTCCACGTAAACAAATTGTGATTATTGGTGGTGGTGCTGGCGGGCTTGAGCTTGTTGTTCGCTTATGTCGTGTCGCAAAAAAATATTCTTTAGATGTGATTCTTGTCGACCGTCAGCTAAAGCATCTATGGAAGCCTCTGCTCCACGAGGTTGCCGCAGGAACCTTCAATTCTTATCAGGATGAGATTGATTACATTTCATATGCCTACCAGCATGGTTTTCAATACCACTATGCAACTTTAGAGGAAATTAATCATAAAGAAAAATGGATTAACATTTATCCATGCCAATTAGACGGTGAAAATC
>ERZ778022.3566-NODE-3566-length-14459-cov-4.278117_pt1 | contig 14459 bp, 8 predicted proteins | sample MGYA00375752_ERZ778022 | MGnify/ENA primary metagenome ERZ778022 (study PRJEB29350, sample SAMN05389826) | bioreactor metagenome | isolation source: Thiocyanate bioreactor | place: South Africa: University of Cape Town | collected 2014-04-04 ... | reverse complement strand
CCGCCGCGCCGTCGATGCGGCGGAAGCGGCTGCCGCCGGCTGGCGCACCACCCCGGCCCGCCAGCGTGCCGAAATCCTGCGCCGGTGGTTCCAGTTGATGACGCAGCACGCCGAGGAGCTGGCGACACTGATCTCGCTCGAAAACGGCAAGGCATTGCCCGATGCGCGCGGTGAGGTGGCTTATGCGGCCGAGTTCTTCCGGTGGTACGCCGAGGAAGCGGTGCGTATTCCAGGCGAATACCGCCATACGCCGTCCGGCTCGCACACCATTCTCGTGGACCATGAGCCGATCGGCATCGCGGTCCTGATCACGCCCTGGAATTTTCCGGCCGCTATGGCGACCCGCAAGATCGGCCCGGCGCTCGCCGCCGGCTGCACGGTCATCCTGAAGCCCGCGTCCGAGACGCCGCTTACCGCCTATGCCATGGCTCGCCTCGGGGAAGAGGCCGGCGTGCCGGCCGGCGTCGTCAACGTTCTGACGACGACCAATCCGAGCGGCGTGACGAATGCCATGCTTGCCGATCCGCGCGTGCGCAAGCTTTCCTTCACGGGCTCCACCGGCGTCGGCCGCACCCTGCTGGCCGAAGCGGCCAGGTCGGTCGTCAGCTGCTCGATGGAACTGGGCGGAAATGCGCCCTTCATCGTCTTCGACGACGCGGATCTCGAGTCGGCGCTCGACGGGGCGATGGTCGCCAAGATGCGGAATGCCGGGGAAGCCTGCACCGCCGCCAACCGCTTTTATGTCCAGTCCGGCATTCACGACGCCTTCGTCGCGGGACTGACGGCGCGTATGGCGGGATTGAAGGTCGGCCCCGGTTACGATCCCGCCACCCAATGCGGTCCGATGATCACCACGAATGCCGTGCGCAAGATAGACCGGCTCGTCTCCGACGCGGTCGCGGCCGGTGCCCGGATCACGACAGGCGGCAGGCCGCTGGCGGAAAACGGCTATTTCTATCCGCCGACCGTGCTCGAAAACGTGCCGGTCGATGCAGCGATCGCGCATGAGGAAATCTTCGGGCCGGTGGCGCCAGTCTACAGGTTCGAAACCGACGACGACGCGGTTCGCCTTGCAAACGATACGGAGTATGGTCTGGCCGCCTACATCTATTCCGGCGACCTGAAACGGGCGCTCAAGGTGGGCAGGCGCCTGGAGACCGGCATGCTCGGCATCAATCGCGGACTGATGTCGGACCCGGCCGCCCCATTCGGCGGCGTCAAGCAGAGCGGTCTCGGCCGCGAGGGCGGCGTTACCGGCATACTGGAATTCATGGAGGCGAAATATTACGCGGTGGAATACTGAAGCAGGAGAATCAGGGGATGACATCTCAGGACCTTTACCGAATTCGCGACTTCATGCCCGACTTCGACAGGATTGCCGAGGAATTTGCGGAACGCAGCCGCGCGCTTTCGGCCCGCGCGGCCATGCTGGCCGATCTGCGCTACGGACCCCGGCCGCGTGAAGTGCTGGATGTCATCCTGCCGGAACGCCCGAGGGCCGGCGCGCCGCTACATGTCTTCGTCCATGGCGGCTACTGGCGCTCCGGTGAAAAGGAGAACTACCGCTTCGTCGCCGCTCCGGTTCTTGCCGCCGGCGGCGTCGCCGCCCTTGTCGAATATGATCTCATGCCCGGCGAACGGCTCGATGTCCTGGTCGGCCAGGTCCGGCGATCCGTGCTCTGGCTCCAGCAGCACGCCCAGGATTTCGGAGCCGATCCGAGGCGGCTCACGGTCAGCGGCCATTCGGCCGGCGCCCATCTTGCCTCGTTCCTGGCTGCGACGGGCCCGATGGAAACGGAGGCGCCGCACCTTCCCGCGGTGAAGGGACTTCTGCTTCTCAGCGGCATCTACGATCTCTCCGGCATACCGGACAGCTTCCTGCGTGACGAGGCGAGGATGACGCATGCGGAGGCCGAGGCCTGGTCGCCGCTCAGCTCGAAACAGCTGCCATGCGCCGAGCGCATCATCGCTGTCGGGGGAGAGGAAACGAAACCCTTCCACGAACAGGCATCGGCTTTGAAGGCATGGCTCGACACCCAGAACAGGACGGCGCGGCTGCTATCGGCACCGGGCCTCAATCATATGAACGTCGTTCTCGATCTCGCAGACCCCGACGGCCTTCTGGGTAGCTGCGTCGCAGACATGGTTTCGTCTGGCTGACGGTTCGATTTTGGAGGGCGGGCGGCCGGGTTTGAAGCGCGCCGCTGGGCCAGCCCGAGAGGCTATACACTTTCAGATCACTTGTTTTCCATCTGTGTGTGTGTTCAATTGATATGTGCTTTTGGTGCCGCTTGATCATCAGGCGGATAATTGGGAAGCTGGTGGAATGCCGGCGCTGCCCCCGCAACGGTATTGGAGCTTAAGTCCGACTGCAGCCACTGGGCGAAACGCCTGGGAAGGAGGTCGGGCAGGTCCGCAAGGACCGGCTCCTGAGCCCGGAAACCAGCCACAAGCTATGACTCTGATCGCGGTGGGCGACGAGGGGTGCAGAGCTGGGCTATGGTTGCAGATGCGATCCTGGCACGTGCGTCACCTTTACGCTCACCGTCCTATGATGGCAAAGGCGATACGTGACATCTTTACCCTCCAAGAACCTCGACGACCGGAACCTGGCCGACGCCCTGTCTGTACCGGCCCGTCAAACGGCAGATCCAGCGGACGATGCACAGGAAGGAGCCCCTATCGGCGAGTTGCAAGGCGACCGCGCCGAATCGATATTTTTCGCCTGGCTGATTTCGCTTCCAGAGGGAGCAGACGTGCTGGCGCGTGCCCGTGTCGAGCTGGCGCGGCTTGATGCGGCAACGCCTCCAGGTCAGGAACCGGGCCGCTTGCGCGAATTGTTTCGCCAGGCGACGGTCCCGGTGGCGCCCCGCAACAGGGCAAGAGGCGAGAAGAGACGCACGAGGCTTCAAGCCTGAATAGAATTGCCGGACGGAGGTGGCGGAAACCGCCACCTCCGCAGTCTTCGTTCATGCGGCCTTTATCAGGTCGCCGTGCGGATCGAGGACAAATTTTGTCGCAGCACCCTGGTCGAAGCTTTCGTAGCCTTCCGCGGCATCCTCCAGCGAAATCACCTTGGCGTTGACGATATCGGCGATCGGTAGCCGGTCATGCAGAATTGCCTGCATGAGCTGACGATTGTACTTCAGCACCGGTGTCTGTCCTGTGTGGAAAGACTGCGCCTTGGCCCAGCCGAGACCGAAACGCAGCGACAGGCTGCCATGCCTGGCGGCATCGTCGACCGCGCCGGGGTCCTCCGTCACATAGAGGCCCGGAATGCCGATGGAGCCGGCGGCACGGGTGATTTCCATCATCTGGTTCAGCACGATCGCCGGCTGCTCGCCGCCGGCATGGCCACGCGCCTCGAAACCGACGGCATCGATGGCGCTGTCCACTTCCGGCACGCCGACCACCTGGGCGATCATGTCACCCAGCCTGTCGCTCTTCGACAGGTCGATCGGTTCGAACCCGACCTTTGCGGCATGCGCCAGGCGATCCTTGTTGAAATCGCCGATCATGACGACGGCGGCGCCGAGGATACGGGCGGATGCGGCCGCGGCAAGCCCCACCGGCCCGGCACCCGCGACATAAACGGTCGACCCGACCCCGACACCGGCACGCACGGCGCCATGGAAGCCGGTGGGCAAGATATCGGACAGCATCGTCAAGTCGCGGATCTTCGCCATGGCCTTGTCGCGATCCGGGAATTTCAGCAGGTTGAAGTCGGCGTAGGGGATGGTCACGTATCGTGCCTGCCCGCCGATCCAGCCGCCCATGTCGACATAACCGTAGGCACCGCCGGCGCGTGACGGGTTGACCGTCAGGCAAACGCCGGTGTCCTGCGACTTGCAGCAACGGCAGCGCCCGCATGCGACGTTGAACGGCACGGACACGATGTCACCGACCTCGAGCATTTCGACGTCGATGCCTTTCTCGATTACCTCGCCGGTGATCTCGTGCCCGAGCACCAGGCCCGGCATCGCCGTGGTACGGCCGCGCACCATGTGCTGGTCGGAGCCGCATATATTGGTCGATATCACCTTCAGGATGATGCCATGCTCGATGCGGCGTCCGTCCGGCGCCTCCAGCCGGGGATCGTCGATGTCCCTCCCCTCGACCTTGCCCGGCCGCATGTAGACCACGCCTCTGTTCTTGCTCATGCACGTCTCCTCCTTCTCTTGAACCCATGATGACCGGACCTCCCCGTCCGGCCGCCAATCCACGATCGTCTAAAGCGCGTCGCGATCTTTCAGCTTTGCGCTCACGCTTCAGCTCCTTGTTTCTACATGTCGCGCAAAACCGCTGCGCACCTCTGCGCGACATGCCTTAAGCCTCGATCTCCACGTCGGTGATCGGACGTGAACAGCAGGCCAGCACAAAACCCGCGTCGATTTCCTGGGTGCTGATGCCGCCATTGTGACGCATCTCCACGTCGCCGGATCGTTTCAGCACCTTGCAGGTTCCGCAGATACCGGACTCGCAGGCGGCCGGAATTCGCACGCCGGCGGCTCTGGCCGTTTCCAGGACGGTTTGGCCGGGCTGACAGGTTTGCGTCTGGTTCGCGCCGAGAAAGCTGACCTTCAATCCGGCGGCATTGCCGTCGACGGCGCTTTCTTCGGCCTGCCGGTGGACGGTTTCGGCGATCGACGTCGCGCCGAAACTTTCCTGATGATAGTGCCCCATGTCGAAGCCTTCGGCCCGGACGATGGAGCTGACGGACTTCATGAAGGGCTCGGGACCGCAGCAGAATATCTCGCGGCTCATATAGTCCGGCGTCAGCATCGCCAGCTTGTGCCGGTCGATGCGTCCCATCAGTCCTGCCCAGGGCGAGGCTTTCGAGCGCCCTTCCGGCAGGAAGCCGAGGGAAAGATTGGGCATCCTTTGGGCCAGAAGCTCCAACTCGGCACGGAAGATGATATCCTCCGGCCGCCGGGCGGAGTTGATGAAGACGACGTCCGATCCCGGTGCGCAGTCCGATAACCAGCGAAGCATCGACATCATCGGCGTGATGCCCGAGCCGGCGGATATGAACAGGTATTTCCTGCCCGGATTGCGCGCCAGCGTGAAGTGACCGCTGGGACCGTAGGCCCGCAGCCGGGAGCCGGGGACGAGGTTGTCGAACATCCATCTGGTGCCGACGCTGGTGGGCTGCGCCTTCACGGTGATGGCAAGCGAATAGGGCCGCGACGGCGTCGAGGACACCGTATAGGTGCGGTGGAGGTCGCCGTCCGCGGTGCGAAGCTCCACCGTTATGAACTGCCCCGGCTGGTAGCTGAACCATCCGCCGCCTTCGACGGCGAAGGTGAATGTCTTGACGTCCTGTGCCTCGTCGGTGACGCTGGTGCAGACCAGCATCTGCCGTGCAGAATTCCACGGCCTGGACTGGTCCAGCGGCAGTGCCGGCGGTACGACGCCGATCAGTGCGATGTTCATGGCGCGTCCCCTGCTCAGGCGACGGACCGCAGCGGCTGGTTGCCCGTGCCGCTCAGTCGTTCCTCCATGAAGTTGGAATACCACTCGACGAACTGCGCCACGCCGCCTTCATGGATTTCCGAATAGGGTCCGGGTCGGTAGGCCGGCGAGTGGATGCCGCGCGCATTTTCCTCGACGATCTGGCGGTCCTGGTCGTTCGTCTCGGTCCAGACATGGATGAGTTCGTCGAGCCGGTAATCGATCCCCTCCACGGCGTCCTTGTGAACGAGCCATTTCGTGGTGACCGCGGTTTCCGTGGCGCTGAGCGGCATGACGCGGAACGTGATGGCGTGGTCGCTGAGGACGTGGTTCCAGGTCGTCGGATAGTGAAAGAGAAGCAGCGTCCCGATGCGGTCGGTGTTGACCTGGTCCGAAAGCCGCAACTGCACCGCCTTGCGGCCGGAAATCGTGTAGCTGATGGCGTCGCGCAAGAGCGGCATGCGCGCCGTCCGGAACTGGCCCTGCCGGTCCATGAGGAACTTGCTGGGCAGGCCGATGCCTTCGCACTTGGCCCAATGCTCGGCGATTTCCGGATCGTCTTCCGCGCCGTTCACGCCGGTCGCCGTGGGCGCTTCCGGATAGGTCTTGCAAAGCTCGGGATGATTGGCGGCGCAGTGGTAGCACTCGCGATTGTTTTCCCAGACCAGCTTCCAGTTGCCCTTCTCGATGATGGTGCTTTCGTAAGCTATCTTTGCGTCGCGCAGCCGATGCGGCAGGAAATAAGGCTCCATCGCCGCGCGGAAGGGCGCGAAGTCGAGCGGTTTTTCGGCCAGCGAGATGAAGATATAGCCCCCGGCGGTTTCGCAGGCCACCGGCTGCAGGCCGAAGCCCGCAGTATCGAAATTTTCACCCATCTGCCGGGCGTAGAGCAGCGACCCATCGAGGTCGTAGGTCCTCTGATGGTAGGGACACACGAGTTTGGCGGCCTTGCCGCGGTGCTCGAGACAGACCCTTGAGCCGCGATGGCGGCAGGAATTGTGGAAGGCCTTGACCGCTCCTTCGTTGTCGCGAACGATCACCACCGGGTAGGCCCCCACCTGTACGGTGAGATAGTTGCCGGCTTCCGGCAGTTCGCAGTCATGACCGATGAAAAGCCAGTCCTTGTACCAGATATGTTCCAGATCGAGCTGGTGGAAATCGGGGTCGATGTAAAAGGGCTGATCGAGGCTGAAACCGGGTTTGCGGTTGTGCAGCCGGTTGAGCATGTCTGTGCGGATGTCCATCACGTCCTCATTGTGCAAGGACTGCGCCAGTGGACGTCGGGCAGACGGAAAGCCGATGCGCCGGAGAGAGGATCCGAGCCGCGGCTTCCGCTCCTTGACCGCCCACCGCGATCAGTCGAGTGTTTTCCGAGGCTGGTTTCCGGGCTCCAGACTGTCCTTCCGGACCTGGCGACACCTTCCCGGGCCGATCTCGCCCAGTGGTCATTCGTCGCCGTCAATTCTGTTACCGTTGCGGGGGCAGCGCCGGGTTTCAACCGGCTTCCCAATTATCCGGCAGTCCAAAAACCGCCGGCACCTCAGTGTCTTCATAACATCACAGGTCGAGGTCGGCCACCATCGCGTTTACGACATCGACATGGCGTTGATGAAACATGAGATTCCGGCGGCCGATTTTGCCGGCCATGTCGCAAAACCGCGAAGGCGATGTCTGGCCCATGTCGTGGGCAAGGCTTGGCGGCTGCGGTCAGAACCTATGTGGTGAGGGCTGGCGGCACGATCGTTTTCACGATCGAGGCATCGAGGGCCTCGTACTCATGCAGCCCGATCGTGTCGTACAATTCCGCCCGGGTCTGCATATGACCGAGCATCGCCCTGGTCGATCCGTCGCCCTTGAGCACCGCGTACAGTCGTTCCTGCGCCTTGTTGGCGACACGGAGGGAAGAAACCGGCCAGATGACCATCCGGTAGCCCATCTCCTCGAATTCCGATGCGGTGAAGAACGGCGTCCTGCCGAATTCGGTCATGTTGGCGAGCAGCGGAACGCCGGGCATACGGCTGGCGAAGGCGCGAAACATCTCCGCCGTGTTCAGCGCTTCGGGAAAGATCGCATCTGCCCCGGCCTCGATATACAGTTTTGCACGCGCGACAGCACCGTCGATGCCCTCGCTGGCGGCGGCATCCGTGCGGGCGATGAGGTAGAGGTGGCGCCGCGCCTTCGCCGCGGCGGCGACCTTGGCGGCCATGTCGTAGGCATCCGCCAGTTTCTTGTCGTTGAGATGGCCGCATTTTTTCGGCAGCAACTGATCCTCAATATGGACAGCACCGGCACCGGCATCTTCGAACGAGCGCACCATGTGCATGACATTCAGCGCCTCGCCATAACCGGTGTCGCCATCGACCAGCAGCGGAAGACCGCTGGCGCGGGCGACCTGGCGCACGAAGAAACACACTTCGTCGACCGTGATCATGCCGAGGTCCGGCAGGCCCATCGACGCCGTCATCGCGGCGCCCGACAGATACAGTCCCTGGAAACCGGCCGCCTTTGCCTGCAGCGCCGCCATGCCGTTATGCGCGCCGGGGAGCTGGACAATGCCGCCCTGCTCCAGCAGGGTCCGGAAGCGTAACCCGGCGGGCTCTGCCGGCAGGTCGGAAGAAACGAGATAGGGCATGGTCTTTCCTCACGCGGCTTTCTGGCCGGCCGCGGCGGCGCCGCGGCGCTCGATCGGCACGAATTCGAGGTTTTCCGGGCCGACATAGTTGGCGGACGGCCGGATGATCTTGTTGTCCTGGCGCTGCTCGACGATATGCGCCGCCCAGCCGGACATGCGCGAGATCACGAACAGGGGCGTGAACATCGCGGTCGGAACGCCCAGCATATGGTAGGAGACGGCGCTGAACCAATCGAGGTTCGGGAACATCTTCTTGGCGTCGGCCATCGTGCTCTCGATCCGCTCGGCGATGTCGTACATCCGCGTCGAACCGGCTTCGACCGAAAGCGTCCGCGCCACCTTCTTGATGACGACGTTGCGCGGGTCGGAGACGGTGTAGACGGGGTGGCCGAAACCGATGACGACCTCCTTCGCCTCGACGCGCCGACGGATATCCGCTTCGGCCTCATCCGGATCTGCGTAGCGTTTCTGGATTTCGAAGGAGACCTCGTTTGCGCCGCCGTGCTTCGGCCCGCGCAGGGCGCCGATCGCGCCGGTGACGGCGGAATAGACATCCGAGCCGGTGCCGGCAATGGAGCGCGCGGTAAATGTCGAGGCATTAAATTCATGCTCGGCGTACAGATTGAGCGAGACGTGCATCGCCTCGACGTGCGACGGCTTCGGCGCAGTGCCATGCAGCAGGTGCAGGAAGTGGCCGCCGATGGAGTCGTCGTCCGTCTCGACCTCGATACGGCGGCCGTTATGGGCGAAATGATGCCAGTAGAGCAGCATCGATCCCAACGACGCAATGAGCCGGTCGGCGATGTCGCGGGCACCCGCATGATTGTGGTTTTCAGCCTCCGGCAGAACGCAGCCGAGCGCCGAGACGCCAGAGCGGAGCACGTCCATGGGATGGGTCGCCGCCGGCAGCAGTTCCAGCGTCTGCTTCACCGCCCGCGGCAGGCCGCGCAACGCTTTCAGCTTGGCCTTGTAGGCGGAAAGCTCGGTCAGCGTCGGAAGCGTGCCATGGATCAGGAGGTGGGCGATCTCCTCGAAGTCGCAGGTCTCGGCGATATCGAGGATGTCGTAGCCGCGATAGTGCAGATCGTTGCCGGTACGGCCGACGGTGCACAGCGCCGTGTTGCCGGCGACGACCCCGGACAGGGTGACGGATTTCTTTGGCTTTGGAGCATTCATTGCTGTCCCTCCCGAAGAGCTCATTGTCTGTTCCAGTCGAAGATGCCGCGATGCGACGCCGGTCCGAGCCTTGCCGGCTCGACGGTGAAGGTGAGGCCGGCGAGTTCTGCCGGTGCCAGATCCATGAGGCGCTCGACGGTTGCGATGAAACGATCCTGCTCGGCTCCGGCAACGATCCCGTCTGCAAGGCTGCGGAACTTGTTGATATAGTCGGGCCGGGTGAACGGCCGCGCGCCGAGCGGATGCGCATCGGCGATCGCCAGCTCATCCTCCACGGTGCTGCCGTCCATGAGGGTGACGACGACCTTGCCGCCGAATGCCTTCTCGCCGGGATAGCGGCTGTGATAGCGGCGTGTCCAGTCGGCATCCTCGACCGTGCTGATCTTGCGCCACAACGCCACTGTTTCAGGTCGGCCAGCGCGGTCGGGCGCATAGGAGCGCTCGTGATGCCAGCCACCGTCTTCCAGCGCGACCGCAAAGATATACATGATCGAGTGGTCGAGCGTTTCGCGGCTCGCCTTCGGGTCCATTTTCTGCGGGTCGTTTGCGCCTGTCCCGATGACATAGTGCGTGTGGTGGCTGGTATGGATGACGATGTCCCTGACCCGCGTCAGGTCGCCGATCTTCGGCCCCATGCGCCGCGCCAGATCGATCAGCGCCTGGCTCTGGTATTCGGCCGAATGCTCCTTCGTGTAGGTATCGAGGATGGCACGCTTGGCCTCGCCGCGTTCGGGCAAGGGAACCTGGTACTCCGCGCCCGGACCGCCCAGCAGGAAGGCGATGAACCCGTCTTCGCCCTCCCAGGCCGGAGACGGGGCGCCCTCGCCGCGCAGCACACGATCGACCGCCTCGATGGCCATCTTGCCGGCAAAGGCGGGTGCGTAGGCCTTCCAGCTGGAAATCTCGCCCTTGCGGGATTGCCGGGTGGTTGTCGTGACATGCAGCGCCTGCTGGACCGCCTGGTAGATGGTTTCGACGGGAAGGCCGAGCGCCGTGCCGATGCCTGCGGCGGCCGAAGGGCCGAGATGGGCGATGTGGTCGATCTTGTGCTCGTGCAGGCAGATTCCCTTGACGAGATCGACCTGGATTTCGTAACCGGTCGCAATGCCCTTTGCGAGGGCGGCTCCCGAAAGGCCGCAATGCTGGGCGACAGCCAGGATAGCCGGAATATTGTCGCCGGGATGCGAATAGTCGGCGGCGAGGAACGTGTCGTGGAAATCGAGTTCGCGGACGGCGACGCCATTGGCCCACGCGGCCCATTCCGGCGATACGCGGCGGTCGGCAGAACAACCGAAGACGGTTGCCCCCGGCTGGTAAGGATGCGCCAGCGCCTGGGTGCGCGCACTCACCACCGGATGGCGGGCAACGGAGGCTGCGGCGACGGCGGCGTTGTCTATGATGCGGTTGCCGATCATCTCGACCACCTCGCCGTCCAGCGGCACATCATCGGCGGCGACCGAGGCGATCTTCCAGGCGAGCTGGTCCTCGCGGGCGAGATTTTCGGCGGATTTATAGGTGCGTACTGTATGCGACTTCACGAAACTGCATCCTCGAATGACGGTTGATCGAATGTGAAGGCAGCGGTGCCGGCTTGCCGGCAGCACCGGTTCAGGAGATCGCGCCTTGGTGATCTTGCCGGCCGCCTCACCGCCTATTGCCTTTTCAAATTCACTTTATTCGCATAGAATAAATTCGGTAAACGACTGAAAATGCAGAGTTTTGCGAAGGTTGATCTGCAAAAATGCAAAGTTTGCGAAGTTTCTGGAAGGGCGAATTGTGAAAAAAAGCTTCATGGGGGTGCGCCTGAAGCGGCTGAGGGAAGAGCGAAACCTCACCCAGCAGGGGCTTGCCGATGCCATTGGCATTTCGCTGAGCTATCTCAACCAGATCGAGAACAACCAGCGGCCCTTGACGGTGCCCGTGCTGCTTCGGCTCAACGCCGCCTTCGGGATGGATGTCCAGCTTTTCTCCGAGGATGACGACGCCCGGCTGCTCGGCGAACTGCGCGAAGCTGTGTTCGATCCGGCTGCTGCCGAGCCGATCGCCACAGCCGATCTGCGAGAGTTGGTGACGAACATGCCGGCACTGGCGCGCGCCTTCATCGCCCAGAGCCGGAAGCTGAAAAAGGCGACCGAGCAGGCATCGGCCTATGCGGCGCGACTCGGCGATGACAGGACGGGCGTGCACCTGTCTCTGCCCTCGACACCGTTCGAGGAGGTGCGCGACTTCTTCTATTCCCGGCACAATTACATCGACGAACTCGACCGCGCCGCCGAAACCGTCGCCCAGGAAATGGGAATGCCCATCGGCCGGATGGGACCGCCGCTCGCCGCGCGGCTTGAAACGAAGCACGGCCTGCGGCTGGCTGACCTTCGTGACGAGGAGGGTTCCGGCATACACCGCCGGTTCGATGCCGCGGCCCGGGTGTTGTGGTTGTCGCGCAGGCTGCGGCCCGGCCAGCAGGCGTTCCAGATGGCGACGCAACTGGCATTCCTCGAATTCACGCCCTTGATGGATACACTCGTAAAGAACGCGCCGCTGTCGAACGACGAGGCTCGGTCGCTGGCGCGGATCGGCCTGGCGAATTATTTCGCTGGCGCGCTGATATTGCCCTACAGATCCTTCCTGGATGTCTCCGAACGGCTTCGCTACGATATCGACCTGCTTGGCCGCGATTTCGGCGTTGGATTCGAAACCATCTGCCATCGCTTGAGCACGTTGCAGCGTCCGCAGGCGCGCGGCGTGCCGTTCTTCTTCATCCGCGTCGACCGGGCGGGGAACATCTCAAAGCGTCAATCGGCAACGGACTTTCACTTTTCCCGCATCGGCGGCACCTGTCCGCTCTGGAACGTCTACGACGCCTTTTCAAATCCCGGCCGGGTTCTCAGGCAGGTTGCAGAGATGCCCGATGGCCGGGCCTATCTCTGGATCGCCAGCATGGTTGAAAACGCGCGCGGCGGTTTTGGCGCGCCCACCAAAAAATTCGCCATCGGTCTTGGCTGCGACTTGCGGTATGCAGACCGGCTTGTCTATTCCGACGGCATCGCCCGGAACGAAGCCGCTACACGAACGCTGATCGGTGCAGGCTGCAAGGTTTGCGAACGGTCCGGCTGCCCGCAACGGGCGTTTCCGCCGCTTGCAAAGACGCTGCTGATAGAAGAGCAGCGCAGTTCTTTTGCGCCTTATTCAACAGCTTGAAGCATGGGAAGGTCCATCCACCCCGACGGAAACCGGCAGGCGTGGCCTTGGACGTCTGGCTGGCGGCCGTCATGAAGGATCGCATAAGCCGGCAGCAAATCATGTAAAGACATAAACATCTCTTTATGTCCTTGACAGAATCGTCAACTTGCCGGAGATTGCGGGCGTCATGGTTCTCCGGTCGTCGTCAGGATGCATCGGAGCTAAGAGGGAAGCCGGTGCGCGCAAATGCAATTCCGGAGCTGCCCCCGCAACTGTAAACGGCGAGCGGATGTCCATTGATGTCACTGAGGCGAAAGCCTCGGGAAGACGGACAAACGCGACGACCCGCAAGCCAGGAGACCTGCCACGACAAAATAACGTCCACGGGCGGGGTGTCCCGGTGTGTCGCAGCGATGGTCCGGCGCCTGTCCGGACTGTGTTTGCACGCGTCCGCTGACCCATGCCCCCAACTTATGTCGGGGTTAAGTCATGTCTCAAATCTCTATCGCCACGCTCGGCGTGCCACGCATCGGCCGCCGCCGCGAACTGAAGTTCGCGCTCGAATCCTATTGGTCCGGCACGTCGTCGGAAGCCGACCTCATCGATACCGCAAGGAAACTGCGCGCCGCCAGCTGGATCGAGCAGCGCGATCGCGGGATCACCAGAATTCCGTCGAATGATTTCTCGTTCTACGATCACGTGCTCGACACCGCCGTCATGGTCGGCGCTATTCCCGCCGGATACGGCTGGCACGGCGGCGATGTCTCGCTGAAGACCTACTTTGCCATGGCACGCGGCAGCCAGGGGGACATCGGATCAGATTGCGGCCATCCCGGCCACCATCACCACGGCGTCACCGCGCTTGAAATGACCAAGTGGTTCGATACCAACTATCACTACATGGTGCCGGAACTTGCCGCCGACCAGGCATTCGCACTGTCCTCCACCAAGCCGATCGACCATTTCCTCGAAGCCAGGGCGCTCGGCATCCACACGCGCCCCGTGATTCTCGGTCCTGTCACCTTCCTCAAGCTTGCCAAGTCGCACACGGATGGTTTCGATCCGATCGCATTGCTGCCCCGGCTGCTGCCCGTTTACGAGGAGTTGTTGCAGAAGCTCGCCGCCGCCGGTGCCGACTGGGTCCAGATCGACGAGCCGGCGCTCGTCCTCGACCTGACGACCAGCCAGCGCGATGCGCTCAAGCTCGCTTACGAGCGCCTTGCCGCAGCCGGACCCAGGCTGCTGCTGGCAACCTACTTCGGGGCTCTCGGCGACAATCTCGGCGTGGCTCTGTCCCTGCCGGTCGCCGGCCTGCATCTGGACCTCGTCCGGGCGCCGGAGCAACTGGCCGCCGTTGCCGACCAAGCGCGGAGCGACCTGGTCCTGTCGCTCGGCATCATCGACGGCCGCAACATCTGGCGTGCCGATCTGCCCGCCATCGTCGATCGTATCGCTCCCTTCGTCGAACGACGCGGTGCTGGTCTGATCGAGATCGCGCCCTCATGCTCGCTGCTGCACGTGCCGATCGATCTCGAGCTTGAGGTGGCGCTCGATGGCGACCTCAGGACGTGGCTTGCCTTTGCCACCCAGAAAATGGGGGAACTGGCGGTCCTCGGCAAAGCCTTGTCCGAAGGCAAGAGCACCGTCGTCGCCGAGCTGAGGGCGGCAAGCGATGCGATCGCCGCCCGCCGCGCCTCGCTGAAGGTTCATGATCCCCTGGTGGAAGGGCGGATCGCCGGTATCGGCGAGGCCATGAAGAAACGGACGTCGGATTTCGGCAGCCGCAGCAGGCTTCAGGCTGCCAAGCTCGCCCTGCCGGCATTCCCGACCACGACTATCGGCTCCTTCCCGCAGACGCCGGACGTGCGCAAGGCCCGCTCGTCGCATGCGAAAGGCGAGCTCAGCTACATCGACTACGAAGGTTTCCTCAAGAAGGAAACCGAAGCGGCAATCCGCTGGCAGGAAGAGATCGGCCTCGACGTGCTCGTCCACGGCGAGTTCGAGCGCAACGACATGGTGC
>ERZ778022.3562-NODE-3562-length-14479-cov-3.517055_pt1 | contig 14479 bp, 17 predicted proteins | sample MGYA00375752_ERZ778022 | MGnify/ENA primary metagenome ERZ778022 (study PRJEB29350, sample SAMN05389826) | bioreactor metagenome | isolation source: Thiocyanate bioreactor | place: South Africa: University of Cape Town | collected 2014-04-04 ... | reverse complement strand
CGTGGCCGGTCCGTAAAGCCGTGCGGTGAAGGTATCGGTGCTCACGCGATCTCGAAAACGGCTTCCACTTCGGCGGCCACGTTGCGCGGCAGCGATCCGGCACCGACGGCGGCGCGCGAATGCCGCCCGGCATCGCCGAACACCTCCACCATCAGGTCGGATGCGCCATTGGCCACTTCCGGCTGTTTGGCAAATTCGGGTGTGGCGTTCACGAACACGGTCAGCTTCACACAGCGGCGCACGCGGTCCAGATCGCCGTTACAGGCGGCTTTCAATTGCGCGATCAGGTTCAGCGCGCACAGCCTCGCCGCCGCCTGACCGTCTTCGACCGAAATATCCTTGCCCACAACGCCAACATATTGAAGCCCTTGCGTGGAGAGCGGCACTTGTCCCGAAATGAAAACCAGATTGCCGCTCACCACATAGGGCACATAGCTCGCCACTGGCGCCGGCGGCTCCGGCAGGGTGATGTTCAGTGCTTTCAGGCGGGCATCGATTTTTCCGGGCATGGCGATCTCCAGGACACGGCCCTGAGCCTAGACGTTTGCGCGCCTGCGCGCGAGGGGTTCACGGCGCCGCACGCAACAGGATATAGAGACAATATGGCCAGTCCGCTTGATCCGAACGATCCCTGTCCTGCGCGTGATGGTTTCGCGATGCCTGCGGAATGGGCGGAGCATGCGCGCACCTGGATGTGCTGGCCCAGCCGGGTGGAGGCGTGGGGCGGCCCCGAAGGTCTGTTGCGTGCAAAACAGGCGGTGGCCCGCGTCGCGCGTGCGATCTCCTCGTTCGAGCCGGTGGTGATGGCGGTGCGCCCGAAGGATGCCGCCGAACCGCAACTGGCCTGTTCGGGAAAAATCGAAACTTTCGAGGTGCCGCTGGACGATTCCTGGGCGCGCGACAGCGGGCCGACCTTTGTTCAGAACGAAGAAGGCGCGCTGGCCGCCGTGCAATGGCAATTCAATGCCTGGGGCAACAAATATGCGCCGTATGCGGATGATGCCGCTTTCGCCACCCGCCTGGCGGAGGCGTCGCAGACAAAGCTCTACCGTGCACCGCTGGTTTGCGAAGGCGGTGCCATTCATACCGATGGCGAAGGTACGCTGATCACCACCGAACAATGCCTGTTGAACACCAACCGCAATCCACATCTTTCGCGCCAGCAGGTGGAAATGCGCCTGGCCCTTTATACCGGGGCGCGCCGCGTCATCTGGCTGGGCGAAGGCTTCGCGGATGAGGAGACGGACGGCCACGTGGACAACATCGCCTGTTTCGCCGGGCCGGGCCGGGTTCTGGTCGGCGTGCCGTCGTCCCGCAGCGATCCCGATTTCGAACCGGTGATGGAAGCCATCCGCCGCCTGCAGGAGGCCCGCGATAGCGAAGGCCGTGCGCTGGAAATCGTGGAGCTGGAACAGCCCCGTCGCACCCGCAGCGATTGGCGCGGCCGCCCGCTCGCCACCAGTTACGTCAATTTCTATCTGCCGAACGATGGCATCGTGATGCCGGCATTCGACGATGCCAATGACGAACGCGCCCGTCTGGTGATCGCCGATTGTTTCCCCGGCCGGGACATTCTTCAGATCGACGCGCTCGACATCGTCGAGGGCGGCGGCGGCATCCATTGCATCACGCAACAGGAGCCGGCGGGGCCATGAGGTGCGGCAGATGAGAACCGTGACGCTCGCGGCCACACAATTCGCCTGCGGCTGGGATATCGAAAAAAATCTCGCACGCGCCGAGACGCTGGTGCGTCAGGCGGCGGGGCAGGGGGCACAGATCATCCTGCTGCAGGAATTGTTCGAGACGCCTTATTTCTGTCAGGACCAGTCGGCGGATCATTACGCGCTCGCGCGCCCCTTTGCGGACAATCCGGTGATTGCGCGATTCGCGCGCCTTGCGGGCGAATTAGGGGTCGTCCTGCCCGTCAGCTTTTTTGAACGCGCCGGCCACAGCCATTTCAATTCGCTGGCGATGGTGGATGCCGATGGCAGCGTGCTCGGCCTCTATCGCAAATCGCACATCCCCGATGGGCCCGGTTATCAGGAGAAGTTCTATTTCACCCCCGGCGACACCGGCTTCAAGGTTTGGAAAACCCGCTACGGGATGGTCGGTGCCGGTATTTGCTGGGATCAATGGTTTCCCGAAAGTGCGCGCGCCATGGCGCTGCTGGGGGCGGAAATCCTGTTTTATCCCACCGCCATCGGGACTGAGCCGCCGCCCGCCCCGCCGGTGGACAGCCGCGATCATTGGCGCCGTGTGATGCAGGGCCATGCGGGCGCGAACTATAGGCCGTTGGTTGCCTCCAATCGGATCGGCCGCGAAACCGGCCAGGCGGGGGAGGTGACGTTTTACGGTTCGTCCTTCATCGCAAGTCCAACCGGCGAAATCGTTGCCGAGCTCGGCCGCAGTGGCGAAGGTGTTGTGACGGCGACTTTCGATCTGGATGTCATCGCGAAGATGCGGGCGTCCTGGGGCCTGTTCCGCGACCGCCGGCCCGACCTCTATGGTCCACTCACCGGCCGCAATCCTTAGAACAAAATCGTCATCGCTTTCCTTCACTCTCCCCTTGAGGGAAGCGACAGGCCGATTCAGTGCGTCTGCCCTTTGCGAACGGCTCTTGCGCCCGTCTGTAATTGCCGTCCCTTGCCCACGGCGGCGCTGCCGAATTTTGCGCGCACTTCGTCCATTGCGTGTTCGGCCTTGGCGCGCTTGCCCGCGCCGCTGTCCACCAGATCGGGCGGGTCGCAATCGACAGGGCCGTGCAACTGGCTGATGCCAACACCAAGAAGGCGGTACGCCGTGCCGTCGCATTCGCGTTTCAGCGCCTCGCGCGCCACGCGAAAGATGCGGTCGGCCAGTTGCGTCGGCGCATCGATCGAAAGGCTGCGCGTCTTGATACGAAAGGATTTGGTTTTGAGCTTCAATGTCACCGTGCGCCCGCCAAGCTCCGCGGCCTTGGCCCGGCGCGAAACCTTTTCGGCCAGCGCCCACAGAATGCGCTCCATCGGTTCGAAGGCGCTCAAATCGCTCTCGAATGTGGTTTCGGCGGAAATGCTTTTGGTCTCGCCCTCGGGATCGACAGCGCTGTGATCCTCGGCTTGCGCCATGCGATAGAGCCACAGCCCGGTCGAACCATAGCGTCCCGCCAGAACTTTCGGGTCGGTATCCTGAATCTGGGCGATCGTCGTGATCCCGTCCTTGGCCAGGCGCGCCTGAAGGGCCGCTCCTGCCCCGCGCAGGAACGAGACCGGCCGCTGCCGCAGGAATACTTTGGCTTCTTTCGCGCCGATCACGGCAAAGCCCCGCGGCTTGTCGAGGTCGGAAGCCAGCTTGGCCAGAAACTTGTTGCAGGAAAGTCCGATGGAGGCGGTGATCCCCACCTCGCGTTCAATGCGTGCCGTCAATGCGGCCAGCGTCTTGGCCGGGCTTCTTCCGTGCAGCCGCTCGGTCCCGGAAAGGTCCATATAGGCTTCATCCAGCGACAGCGGCTGCACCAGCGGGGTCAGTTCCCGCATCATCGTGCGGATGGCGCGCGAAGCCTCGGTGTATTTGATAAAATTGGGATGGATGACGACCGCATGCGGGCAAAGCTCCAGCGCCTTGAACATCGGCATGGCGGATCGCACACCATTGATGCGCGCGACGTAACAGGCCGTCGAAACCACGCCGCGCCGCGAGGTGCCGCCGACGATCACCGCCTTGTCGCGCAGGGCAGGGTTGTCGCGCTTTTCGATCGCGGCATAGAAGGCGTCGCAATCCAGATGCGCGATCGAAAGCTGGGCCAGTTCGTCATGGGCCAGAATCCGCCTGCCGCCGCAATGCTTGCAGCGCGTCGTGCCGGGCGCGGTGTCGGAAAGACAGTCGCGGCAGAACGCGCTCATGGTTCAGCCGAGCTTCCCGGTGATAAAGCGTTCGATCTCGGCCCAGTCATCGGCGCGAAGCTGCGCCTTCTCCGCCTTGGGCAACAGCGGCTTCAACCGTTCATCGCCGACAAAGTGGATACAGGTGACGGCGGGCGCTTCCACCGCCACCGAATCGATATGGCTGGGAATGTCGTCGATGAAGAAGGTGGGGCTGCCGGCCTTCTCCGCCAGCACCTTCACCGCGGGCCCCTTGGCCCCGGCATTGGGAATCAGCGGAAAGGCAAATCCCTCTGCCGCCAGATTCCGGAGCCGGGCACCGGCCTGCGCGTCCGAGACGTTGGACAGAATCACCACGTCCATCTGCCCGGACAGCCGGTTCACGCTGTCCCGCGCCCCGCCTACGGCCACCAGCGAATCGAGGTCGTGACGGAAGGTGTTCAACAGCTCCGTCACATCCCGGTTGGGCACGGCCAGATCGCCCTGCCGCTGCTTCACGTTGCCGTGCAGGCGATAGCTGGAGAGATCGAGATACAAATTCCTTTGTTCAAGAAACGTCATGAAGCCATCGACAAACCTGAACAAAACCTCATCGGCATCGGTGATCAGAAGCGGCCGCCCGGATAGCTGGATGGTCTCGGTCGTGGTCAGAAGCGGGGTTTGGGTCATGGTGTGGCCAGCCGGTAGGCCGCGCGGTGCACGGCGCGTGGATCAATTGTCGCGTCATCGCAGAATGCAACCAGAAGTTCCTCATTCTGCAGCAAAAAGTCCAGAATTGCCGCCAAAGTCTCCGGTTCCCCGGCCTGTGCCCGCAGGTCACCGGCGTTAAGACCTGAGGCATTGCATAACCTGTTCAAACCGTCCTCGGAATTTGCAAGGAACGCCAGCGCCTTGAGTGCGAGGATTTCGGCCTCTGCCGCTGTCATCGAAACCTCCATCGTCAAGGGAGCGTTAAGACATCCCGCTTAATACTACCAAACCGCAGGCGCCTTTACCGGGATCGCCACCGGGGCGGGGAATGGCCGTTTATCAGGGGCACCCTTGGTGCCAGGGATCGGAGTGCCGGGCATGGACGTCAAGATGAAGACCGTTCTGATCGTGGAAGACAATGAGCTCAATATGAAGCTCTTCCACGATCTGCTCGATGCGCACGGCTACAATATTCTCCAGACCAAGGACGGGATGGAGGCGCTGGACATCGCCCGCGAACACCGCCCCGATCTGATCCTGATGGACATCCAGCTTCCGGAAGTCTCCGGCCTCGAAGTCACCAAATGGCTGAAGGAAGACGACACGCTGAAATCCATTCCGGTTGTCGCCGTCACCGCTTTCGCGATGAAGGGGGACGAGGAAGTCATCCGCCAGGGCGGCTGTGAAGCCTATATCTCGAAGCCGATTTCCGTGACCAGTTTCCTCGACACCGTCCGCCAGTTCATCGGCTGAGCCCATGACCGCGCGTGTCCTCGTCGTCGATGATATTCTTTCCAACGTCAAGCTGCTCGAAGCCAAGCTGACGGCGGAATATTTCGAGGTCGTGACCGCGTTCAACGGGCTTGAGGCGATTGAAAAGACCGCCGAATGCGCACCCGACATCATCCTGCTCGATGTGATGATGCCGGGGATGGACGGGTTCGAGGCCTGCCGCCGCATCAAACAGAATCCCAAGACCGCCCATGTCCCTGTGGTGATGGTCACCGCGCTGGATCAGCCGAGCGACCGCGTCGCCGGTCTGGATGCGGGCGCTGATGATTTTTTGACCAAGCCGGTCGATGACGCGGCTCTGTTCGCCCGTGTGCGCAGCCTTGTCCGTCTGAAAATGATGACGGACGAATTGCGGATGCGCGAAACCACCGGCCAGAGCATGGGTCTTGTGGATCCGGCGGAAACCCTGCTCGAAAATGCGCCCCCCGGCCGCATTCTGGTGATCGAAGACAGGCCGGAATCCGTCGCCTGGTTCAAGGGCGCGCTGGAAGCCGGGAATGACATGGTTGCCACCGACACGTTTGAAGAGGCGATGGTGCGTGTCCGCGGTGGCGATTTCGACCTGATCGTGGTCAGCCTCGGCATGCGCGGCTTTGACGGCTTGCGCCTGTGCTCGCAGCTTCGCTCCCTTCCGCAGGGCCGCAACGTGCCGATCCTGGTTCTCGTCAGTGAGGGCGAACGGCGCAAGCTGACCCAGGCACTGGAAATGGGTGTGAACGATTATCTCACCCGCCCGGTGGACAAGAACGAACTGATCGCACGCGTCCGCACCCAGTTGCGCAAGAAGCGTTATGCCGATCATCTGCGCCACAATGTGCAGCTCAGTCTCGAAATGGCGATCACCGATCAGCTCACCGGTCTGCACAATCGGCGTTACATGGAACGCCATCTGGCCAATCTGGTGGCGACCGCCAATTCCGGCCACCGCCCGCTTGCTTTCCTGATCATGGATATCGACTACTTCAAATCGGTCAATGACACCCACGGCCATGACATCGGTGACGAAATCCTGCGGGAGTTTGCAACCCGCATCGGTGCCAATGTGCGCGGCATCGATCTCGCCTGCCGTTATGGCGGCGAGGAATTTGTAGTGGTGATGCCCGATACGGACGTGTCCTTTGCCTATGCGGTGGCCGAACGCCTGCGCCGCAGCGTGGAGACGACACCCTTTGTCATCAGCCGCGATCCTGGCAAGCTCAGTATCACGATCAGCATCGGCATTGCCGGCAGCGAGGGGGCGGCCGATACGGCAGAGGCGCTGCTCCACCGGGCCGATCAGGCGCTCTACCGCGCCAAACGCGATGGCCGCAATCGCGTGGTTGCCGACGCGGCTTAATCAGCCATTCTCCTTCATGGATTTTGGGTCCCACAGCCGAAGGCAATAACCGTCGGGATCGTTTAGTTCGGCGCCAAACCCCCAAAACACTTTCATTGGTGGGTGAACGAATGCGATGCCACGGGCTGACAACGCGCTATGCTTCGCCTTCACATCGTCGACCTGGATAGTGAAGGCTATGCCGGGGCAGGGCGTGACCTCGCCTTCATAGAGAAATAGGGTCAGATCGGCTTCGTCGCGCATGGCGGCGGTTTTGCGCTCCGCGATCTCGAATTCGACCTCGAAACCCAGATTGTCCCGGTACCAATCGCGTGAGGTTTGCCAGTCGCGCACCGGCAGGGAAATGTGATCCAGACGAGCCATTTCTACCTCCCCTTAGAGATCGGGCCTCACAAATCGAGTTCGCACCACACCGGCACATGGTCGCTCGGCCGTTCGCGCCCGCGTACCTGTTTGTCGATGGCGCTGTGTTTCAGATGGTCCGCCGCCTGCGGTGACAGCAGAATGTGGTCGATGCGGATGCCGTGATCCTTCTGCCAGGCGCCGGCCTGGTAGTCCCAGAAGGTGTATTGATGCGTCTCGGCATGGCAGGCGCGGAAGGCGTCGGTGTAGCCCAGATATTCGATCCGCCTGAGGCCGGCACGCGATTCCGGCTGGAACAGGGCATCGTTCAGCCACGCCTTGGGGTCATAGACATCATCCGGTGTCGGAATGACGTTGTAATCGCCCATCAGGGCTGCGGGTTCCTCAAGCGCCAGAACATCGCGCGCGTGGGCCGCCAGCCGCTCTAACCAGCCGAGCTTGTAGGTGTATTTGTCCGTTCCGATGGGGTTGCCGTTCGGCGCGTAGATGGAGGCGACGCGCAATGTCCCCTTTTTGCCGGAGACCACGGCCTCCAGATAGCGGGCGTGATCATCACCATCGCCGCCCGGCAGGCGTGGCGTCACATCCTCCAGCGGCAGCTTGGACAGGATGGCCACGCCGTTATAGGTCTTTTGTCCGTGTACGGCGCAATTATAGCCCAGATCCTCGAACGCCTCGCGCGGAAAGGTATCGTCGGTGCATTTCAGCTCCTGCAGGCAGGCGATATCGGGCTCCGCCTCTTTCAGCCACTCCGTCACGGCTTCCAGCCGTGCCTTGATCGAGTTCACATTCCATGTCGCGATTTTCATGCCACCAATCCCATCAAAACGGGCCCGGCGGTCAAATTCGCATGACCGGACGCACCGGTGCAATTGCGCCGCCGCGTCCCCTCTCGTAAGAAGTGAGCCTGTTTTTGAGCCCGGATCGTCCGTCCCATGCGCCTTTCCCGCTTTTTCCTACCCGTCCTGAAAGAAACCCCTGCCGAAGCGCAGATCGTCTCCCATCGCCTGATGCTGCGCGCCGGTCTGGTCCGGCAGGAGGCGGCAGGGATTTACGCCTGGCTGCCGCTCGGCATCCGCGTGCTGCAAAAGATCGAACAGATCGTGCGGGAGGAGATGAACCGTGCTGGTGCCATCGAAATCCTGATGCCGACACTTCAGCCCTCCGAATTGTGGAAGGAGACCGGGCGCTACGATGCCTACGGTCCCGAAATGCTCCGCATCAAGGACCGGCATGACCGTGAAATGCTCTACGGCCCAACCAATGAGGATATGGTGACGGACATTTTCCGCAGCTATGTCCGCTCCTACAAATCGCTGCCGCTCAACCTTTATCACATCCAGTGGAAATTCCGGGACGAAGTGCGGCCCCGCTTCGGCGTCATGCGCGGCCGCGAATTTCTGATGAAGGATGCTTATTCCTTCGACCTCGACAAGGAAGGGGCGCGGCGCTCCTATAACAAGATGTACGTCGCCTATTTGCGCACCTTTGCGCGTATGGGCCTCAAAACCATTCCGATGCGGGCGGAAACCGGCCCCATTGGCGGCGATCTTTCCCACGAATTCATCGTGCTGGCCGAAACCGGCGAAAGCCAGGTCTTCCTGCATCAGGATCTGATCGATATGCCGGTGCCGGGGGAGGATGTGGATTTCGACTCCGATCTTTCACCCATCGTGGCCGAACGCACCGCGCTTTATGCCGCCACCTCCGATGTGCATGACCAGGCCCGGTTCGAGGCTGAGGTGCCGGAAGCGAAGCGCGTCACCGCGCGCGGCATCGAAGTCGGGCAGGTGTTCTACTTCGGCAGCAAATATTCCAAACCGATGAAGGCGGTGGTGACGGGGCCGGACGGGAAGGATGTCCCTGTCGAGGGCGGGTCCTACGGTATTGGGGTTTCCCGTCTCGTCGGTGCGATCATCGAGGCGAGCCACGACGATGCCGGTATCATCTGGCCCGCTCCGGTGGCGCCGTTCGACATCGCGTTGATCAATCTGAAGGTGGGCGATGCCGCGACCGATGCGGCCTGTGACAAACTCTATGCCGCACTGACCAGGGCCGGGCGCGACGTTCTCTATGACGATACGAACGAGCGTCCCGGCGCAAAATTCGCCACCATGGATCTGATCGGCATTCCGGTTCAGATCGTGGTCGGCCCGCGCAGTCTTGCGAGCGGGGCGGTAGAGGTCAAAACCCGCGCCACCGGGGCCAAGGAAGAAATCAGTCTCGACGCTGCGCTCAACCGCTTCGCCGGTTCTTGACTGGACGTATCCTGTGGGATACAATTATGTATGAAGTCATCCAGACGGATGAATTCGCAGACTGGTTTTTCCGGCTGAAGGATGGAAAGGCGCAGGCGCGCGTTCATGCCCGCATCGACAGATTGGTGCTTGGCAATCCCGGTGATGTTCGGCCTATCGGTTCGGGCGTCTCCGAAATGCGGATCGATTATGGCCCGGGTTATCGCGTCTATTTCATGCGGCGCGATAAAGTCGTGATCGTTTTGCTGGCGGGCGGCGACAAGCGGACACAAAGGCGGGATATTGCCAAGGCGCTTGCGCTGGCCGAACGCGAAAGGGAATAGAAAATGTCCAGGCTGAAAACGCGGCCATGGGATTCAGCCGAATCTCTGAAGACCGAAGAAGACATCGCGAATTATCTGGAAGCTGTGTTCGAAGATGGCGATCCGGCCCTTATTGCTTATGCGTTGGGTGTTGTTGCACGGGCCAAAGGCATGGCGAAGATCGCGAAAAAGACCGGCCTCGGCCGCGAAAGCCTGTATAAGGCGCTGTCCAAGGATGGGAATCCAAAAATCGACACGGTTCTTAAAGTCGTTCACGCCCTCGGCCTCAAGCTGAAGATCGCGGCCTGAACAGCATGGCCAACGGCACCCGCGCATTTGCGCCGTTCGAATGGATGATCGCGCTGCGTTATCTGCGCGCGCGCCGCAAGGAAGGTTTTGTCTCCGTCATTTCGGTCATTTCACTGATCGGCATCGCGCTCGGCGTCGCCACCCTCATCATCGTAATGAGTGTGATGAACGGTTTCCGCCACGAACTGCTCTCGCGCATCCTGGGCCTCAATGGCCACGTCGTGGTGCAAAGTCTGTCGGGGCCGCTGACGGATTATGAAGGTCTGGCCGCGAAGCTGCGCAGCGTTTCCGGCGTCACCCGCGCCACCCCGGTGGTGGATGGACAGGTGATGGCCTCGGCCAATGGCATCAACAGCGGCGCGCTGGTGCGGGGAATAACGCGCGATGATTTGCGCCAGTTCACCACCGTGTCCACCAAACTTTCGCCCGGCGCGCTCGCCCGTTTTCAGGGTGGTGACTCGGTCATCGTCGGTTACCGTCTGGCGCAGAAGCTGGGCCTGCTTCCCGGCATGAACATCACCCTCATCGCGCCGGAGGGGAATGTCACCCCCTTCGGCACCACGCCGCGGGTGAAAACCTATTCCATTGCCGGCACCTTCAACATCGGCATGAGCGAATACGATGCCACCTTCATCTTCATGCCGCTTGAAGAAGCGCAGCTCTATTTCAACATGAACGGCAGCGTCAGCGATCTGGAAGTGATGGTGACCAACCCCGATAATCTCGGCACGGTCATCCCCGGCATTTCTCGCACCGTCGGTCCGCATATGCGCATCGTCACCTGGCAGGATATGAATTCCAGCCTGTTCGGCGCGCTTCAGGTCGAACGCAATGTGATGTTCCTGATCCTCACGCTCATCATTCTGGTGGCGGCGCTCAACATCGTTTCAGGCCTCGTCATGCTGGTGAAGGATAAGGGCGGCGACATTGCGATCCTGCGCACCATGGGTGCGGCGCGCGGTGCGGTGATGCGGGTGTTCTTCATCGCGGGCGCCAGCATCGGCGTGCTCGGCACCATTACCGGTCTCATTATCGGCGTGGTGTTCTGTTCCTATATCGAGGAAATCCGTCAATTCCTCTCCAGCCTCACGGGCACGACCCTGTTCAACCCGGAAATCTATTTCCTGTCGAAGATGCCGGCCGAAATGGATATGGGAGAGGTGATTGCGGTGGTGGCCATGGCGCTGTCGCTCTCGTTCCTCGCCACGCTTTATCCTTCGTGGCGGGCCGCCCGCCTCGATCCGGTGGAGGCGCTGCGGTATGAGTGAGGCGGCGCTTCAACTCGATCGTGTCACCCGCCTGTATAAGGAGGGGGAGGGGACCCTCGAAGTATTCCGCGATGTCAGCCTGACCTTGATGCCGGGCGAACTGGTGGCGCTGGTTGGCCCTTCCGGTGCAGGGAAATCGTCTCTGCTGCACATCGCCGGGCTGTTGGAGGCGCCGTCCAGCGGCACGGTCCATATCGGCGGGCAGGCAGCATCCGTCCTGCCAGACGGCGCGCGCACCCGCATCCGCCGCGATACCATCGGTTTCGTCTATCAGGCCCATCACCTGTTGCCGGAATTCGATGCGCTGGAAAATGTGATGATGCCGCAATTGATCGCCGGCAAATCGCGCGCGGAGGCTAAGGCCAATGCCAAACGCCTGCTGGAACAGATGAGCCTCGGTGCCCGGCTCGATCACCGGCCCGCGCAATTGTCGGGTGGGGAGCAGCAGCGCGTCGCGATCGTGCGCGCCGTTGCCAACAAGCCGAAAGTGCTGTTGGCGGACGAACCCACCGGCAATCTCGATACCCGCACCTCGGGCGGTGTGTTCGCGGCGTTGCTCGATCTGGTGCGCAATGAGGGGGTGGCCGCACTCATCGCCACCCACAACACCGATCTCGCGGTGCAGATGGACCGCACACTCCTGCTCGACAAGGGGCGGTTATCTGCAAATGAGGTAGGCTGAACCCGCACCGGGATGGAAATCATGACGGATCACAACACGTCCGCGGACAATGACAGGACTGAAGCCGTCCTGAAGGACTTTGCGTGGTTTCCCGTTGGTGCCGATTTCTCGCAACAGGCTGTCACCTTCACGCATGCGGATCGCGCAACGCTTGCCACACAGCCGTTTCTGGATCATCGCTGGCGCCGTGACGGGTTGCCCGAAACGACGCTTCCGTTATCTGCCATCCTGTCCGGTATTGGTGCCGATGCTGCGCCGCCGGCGCTCAATTTCATCTGGCATTCGTCGTTCTGCTGCTCGACCCTGCTGGCTCGCGCGCTGGACATGCCGGGCCGTAATCTCTCGCTGTGCGAACCTGTGGTGCTGGTGCATCTGGGGGATGGCAAGCGCGCCGGGGCCTTGGCGCATAGCGGAAATCCGCAAAGCACGGCGCGGGCTATTTTCCGGCTTCTGTCGCGCGGTGAACAGGCAGGCGGCAAGGTTCTGGTCAAGCCCAGCAATTTCGCCAATACGCTGATGACGGATGCGTTGGGCCAGACCGAAGGCCGGCACCTGTTCCTCTATTCCGATCTGCCGGCGTTTTTGATCGCCATCGCCCGTGGCGGCGTTCAGCTTCACAAATATGCCCGCCGTCTATTCGGCACCGTCGCGGCTGATATCGGGCAGCAACTGCCCTGGAACGGGGCGCAGATTTTCGAAATGTCGGATATGGAACTGGCGGCGCTGGCCTGGCACATGCAGATGGCTGCGTTTCGTCAGGCCGCCGCGACTGCGGGCGGCCGGGCCATCGCACTCCATTGCGATGCCTTTCTGGCCGATCCGCAAGGTGCGCTGGCGCGGCTGGATACTTTTTTCGGCCTCGGGCTCGGCGCGGCGCAGATCGCGGCCACCGTGTCGGGCCCGCTCTTCGGCCAGCATGCCAAAAAGCCGGGGGAGGCGTTTGATCCCGCCGCGCGTGCCACGGTGAACGCAAAAGTCCGCGAATTTCTAGGGGGTGATCTCGACCGGGTGGTGGCGTGGAGCTATCGCGCCTGTCCCGGCACGCCGCGAACTCTGCCGGCAGGGCCGGTCCTGTTCGGAGCCGGATAGCGGTATGCCCGAATGATCTTGTTTTGTTCTTGACAGAACAAATATAGAACATATATTCTGCGTCCACTGAAAGAGGGAGAAAACCATGTATATGCGGATCACCGGCTGGACGCGGGAATGGGGCAAGGATGCTGCCGCGGGTCTTATGCTCGTCACCTTCCTGGTCTCGTCTTTCGTGCTGGCGGACGCGGTACACACCATCATCACACTGGCCTGACGGGTAAGGAGCTGTGGATGACATGGCTCTGGCGGTTTCGTGCGGCTGTTGCATGACGATACTGACGGGGCGTGGAAGCGGAGAAGGGTGGCGTGGCGCGTAAACCGGCGGAATTTATCCATCTGCGTGTGAAAAGCGCCTATTCCCTGCTGGAAGGCGCGGTGCGCCCGGGCGAGCTTGCGAGGCTCGCGGTGGAAAATGCGATGCCCGCCGTCGCCGTCGCCGATTCCAACAATCTGTTCGGGGTGTTTGAGTTGAGTGAGACGCTGGCCAAGGCCGGCGTGCAGCCCATTGTGGGCACGGTCCTCAATGTCGAGCTTCTGCCGGTGACGGCGCTGGGCTCGCGCCCCAAACCGCCGGGCCTGCCGCTGCTGGCCCAGACAGAAACCGGCTATCGCAATCTGATGAAGCTGCTCAGCGCCTCTTATCACGATGCGCAGGCCGGCGACTGGCCCTGCGTCGGGCCGGAGGTGTTGAAGGCCTATAACGAAGATTTGATTGCTCTGACGGGCGGCCCCGGCGGCCCGGTCAATGCGCTTCTCGCCGATGGCCGGTTCGATGCGGCGGAAGATGTCGTGAAGCTGCTGGCTGCGATTTTCGGGGACCGGCTCTATATCGAACTGCAGCGGCACGATCTCGCCGACGAACGCGCGGCGGAGGAGGGGCTGATCGACCTCGCTTATACCCATCGCCTGCCGCTGGTTGCGACCAATGATGTGCATTTCGGCCGAGCCGACATGTACGAGGCACACGATGCCCTGATGTGCATTGCGGACGGCACCTATGTTTCGCAGACGGACCGGCGCAAGCTGACGCGCGAACACCGCTTCAAGACCCAGGCCGAGATGGTGGCGAAGTTCGCCGATCTGCCGGAGGCGGTCGCCAACACGATCGAGATCGCCCGCCGTTGTGCCTTCCGCCCGCACAAGCGCGCGCCGATCCTGCCTCAGTTCAAACCGGAATCTGGTCTGTCGCCGGCAGAGGAATTGAAGGTTCAGGCCGAAGCTGGGCTGAAGCGGCGGTTGGGCGAGCACGGGCTTTACGCCGATGAACAGGTTTATCGCGACCGGCTGGCGTTCGAGTTGGACGTCATTACCCGGATGGATTTTCCGGGCTACTTCTTGATCGTTTCGGATTTCATGAAATGGACCCGCGCCCACGGCATTCCGGTTGGCGTGCGCGGCTCGGGCGCCACGTCGCTGGTGGCGTGGTCGCTCGACATCACCAACCTCGATCCCATTCGTTTCGGCCTGCTGTTTGAGCGTTTCCTCAATCCCGAGCGCGTCTCGATGCCGGATTTCGACATCGATTTC
>ERZ778022.3561-NODE-3561-length-14482-cov-4.869897_pt1 | contig 14482 bp, 10 predicted proteins | sample MGYA00375752_ERZ778022 | MGnify/ENA primary metagenome ERZ778022 (study PRJEB29350, sample SAMN05389826) | bioreactor metagenome | isolation source: Thiocyanate bioreactor | place: South Africa: University of Cape Town | collected 2014-04-04 ... | reverse complement strand
CCATGATTTCAACAACCTGCTGATGGCGGTGCTGGGAAACCTTGAGCTTTTGCGCAAGCATACGGACGGCGATGCAAAGGCGACGCGGCTGATCGATGGTGCATTTCAGGGCGCCAGACGCGGCGCGTCGCTGACACAGCGGCTCCTGGCTTTCGCACGCCGGCAGGATCTGCGCGTCGACACGGTCGATCTCGGCAGACTGGTGAGTGAGATGGTCGAGCTTCTGAAGCGCTCGGTCGGTGCGGGTATCGCCATAGAAACATCGATTTCCGAAAGCTTTGATCCGGTGCTTGCCGACCCCAACCAGTTGGAGTTGGCCCTTCTCAATCTCGTGGTGAACGCGCGCGATGCCATGCCGGACGGCGGAACGATCCGCATCGTCCTGTCCGAGATGACGCTTGCCACGCAAGAGGGGGATCTCGCCCCCGGGCGATACGGTGTGCTTTCCGTCATCGATGACGGCTACGGGATGGACGAGCACACGCTGCAAAAGGCAGTCGAACCGTTCTTTTCCACGAAGGAGCTCGGCAAAGGCACGGGGCTCGGCCTGTCGATGATCCACGGCTTGGCGCTGCAGTTGCACGGGGCATTGCGAATTCGTAGTGCGCCAGGACAAGGCACCGCTGCCGAACTCTGGATTCCCGTTTCACATGAGCGGCTGGCCACGGTGGAGCAAGAGGACACGCCCCGGCAGGAACAACGGGCGCAATCGCTCCGCGTTCTTCTCGTCGATGATGACTTCCTGATCGCGATGAGTTCTGTCGATATGCTGGCCGATCTCGGTCATGAGGTGGTCACGGCGCATTCCGGGAAGGAGGCGCTTGCGCATCTCAAGGGGAGTGGCCGGTTCGATCTGATGATTACGGACTATTCCATGCCGGAGATGACGGGTGGAGAATTGGCAAAAGCGGCGCGCGCGCTGTTCCCCGGGCTGCCGATCCTTATCGCATCGGGATATGCTGAGCTGCAGCCAGGCATAGACTTCGACATTGCAAGGCTTGGAAAGCCCTACACGCAGCAGCAACTCGCGACGGAGATCGATCGCATCTTGAAGGTTTAGATCGGGCGCGATCTGAGAGAGATCACGAGCGGCGCGGCGACGCCGGTTCTCGTCAATACCGGCGTCAAGCATGCAATGGTTGCCGACGGCTGCGCTATCGGCTCCTCGCTGAAGGCCGATGGCCATACCTGGAACGCCGTCGATCCGCACTTCGCGCGCAAGTCGCGCGGCTGACACAGCACGGCCGCGGGCGTATGAACGGCATCCTCGGCCAAGCCGATCGGATAGTAGCCCAGCCTGCCGGTGATCGCTGGATTTAGAGCAAGTTCGTTCCGGCGACCTGCCTTGTGTTGATCGTAGCCCTTGGGATAACGTCGAAAATACCGAATTGATTCAGAGGCCTGTGACACAGTAGGAACGCATGACGATAAGGAATTTCTATCTGGCAGTCGCGGTGTTCGGAACTGTCGTCCCCTGGATGCTGTTCGGGTCTTTCTTCATGCAGCATGGCCCGGATATTCCGCTCTTTCTAAGATCCCTGTTCGTGAATGGTGCGGCCGGCGGGTTTTCCGCCGATGTGCTGATTTCCATCCTGGTCTTCTGGGTGTGGTCATGGCGGGATGCTGCGAGGCATAGGGTCGAGCGCTGGTGGCTGGTTCTTCCGGCAAGTTTCTTCGTTGGCCTGTCTCTGGCATTGCCGCTGTATTTCTATTTGCGCGAGCCGGAGTGAGTGCCCGCGCCGCCTGCAGGGTCGCGGCAGTGAGAAAACGCGTTCTTCTGCCGCGCCGCCCGCAGTCGAGGATGGAAGATGGATCCTGTATGGTCGAAGATCAGCCGCGCGAAGTCGATCCGACGACTTGACCATTGTCGACGCGGCCGGTTTCACGGGCAAGCGCCACGATGATCGCCAGCATCACGGCTTCGGCAATGGCGAAGGCCAGGAAGGCGCCGGCAAACGAGCCGCCGGAGACCTTGATAACCACGCCCATCATCCAAGGCGAGATGAAGGTCGAGAGAATGCCGAAGATCTCGGCGTATCCCACGGCAGCCGTTGCCAGTTCGTCGGGATATTTCTCGCTGAGCAGCGCAAAGATCGCGCCGCCGCCGAAGAGCGCGATACCGCTGAGCAGCGCCATGACGACCAGCCAGACAAACGGCAGCGCCGACATCGTGCCTATGGTGAACATCACCGCCACCAGCAGCGCCAGCACGGTCCCGAACTTTATCATCGCCGCCTTGCCCATACGGTCGGAGACATAGCCACCGATAACCAGGAAGAAGACCTGCGAAAGGCCCATCAGCGTACCGATCAGCGCCGCATCTTCCACGGGCATGGCATGAATGGTGATGTAGGCCGGGATAACCCAGGTCGCCGTGCCGGCAATCGCCATGGTGCAGGCCGAAATGCCGAGACCGCCGACAATGATCCAGCGCGACTTGAAGATGCTGGCCAGCGATACATTGGAGGCGCGATCCTTTTCCGGCTCCCAGAGGAAGCCCGAAATGCCGATATGGGCCGGACCGTTGCGGGTGAACACGACGACGCAGACAGCGACGACCAACGTGCCGGCAGCCAGGATGCCAAAGAAAGTGCGCCAGCCGAATGCGATCGTCAGCGGAATGCCAACGGCAAAATCCAGCGTGATCGCCAAGCTGTAGGCAGCAAGAATGAGGCCGATGACGCTACCGCGGCGGGCCTGCGGAAACCAGCCGATAATCAGCTTCATGTTGCCGAGGAAGATGGCCGCATCGAAAAACCCGACGAAAAGACGAAGGGCGAGCAACTGCCCGTAGCTCTGCACATAGACCTGCGCAATCATGCCAAGGCCAGTGCCGGCAAGACCGACGAGCAGCATGCCGCGTGCCGTCATGCGCTTGCTTACCTGAGACCAGACGATCATGCCAAGGCCGTAGGTGAGTGCGAAGATGCCTTGGGCAAGGCCGGCCTGCGCCGGATCGAGCTGCAGCGTTTCCGAGATGAACGGAATGACGGCGGCGAAGGCGTACCAGTCCGCCGCCAGGAACATCTCGCACAGCAGCGCCAGCGTAAGCATGCCGATTTGCCAGCGCTTTATTCTGGATTTGTCGAAATCCGATAACATTTCCCATTTCATTTGTCGGGTTCCCCTTGTTTGAAACGACTGCATCCGCAGCTGCCTTTTTGTTGCGGCGGTTCTTCCGGTGTCGATGCAGCGGCAAGGCGGTTTCCCTTCCGCCGGCCGCATTCCGAAAAGGCTCAAGCGCCAGGCGGCGGTAGAAAATCCACGTCGTGCTCGGCGGCGATGCGGACAACTTCGGCCGGGTCGCCGACATTGTGGATGCGTTCGAACAGGCCACGCAGCTTGCCGGTCGGGGCAACCCAGAACACGCATTTCACCGTGGCATCGGCGGAATTGTTGAAGATGCCGTGAGACTGGCCCATCGGAAGGCGGATGGTGTCGCCGGGCTTGGCTGAGACCTTTTCTCCGTCGAGGAGCAGGTCGAGTTCGCCTTCCAGAAGATAGATGAACTCGTCCTGTATCGGGTGGATGTGCGGCGGAACGAAGGTGCCGGGCGGCAGCACCGCATGCCACGCCATGGAAGCATCCGAATGCTGCTTCAGCGTATAGGTCTGGCCGAGAATGCTCCAGACGATACCCTCGTAACTCTCCGTGCTTTTGGTCACGCCGGCCGGCATGGAAACCATGGTCTGTCCTTTCTGATCTCTGGAAATGATGTCTGCGTTAAAGAAGGCGAGCAGGCTGTCGGCGGCTTCCGGACGTTCCTCGAAGAGCAGGTGGCCGGTCTCCGGAAAAAACTCGGCGCTGGAATTGGAGATGAGCTTCAGCCAGGCATCGGCGGCGCCTGCCGGGCGCATGCGGTCGGCGCTGCCCCAGAGCAGCAAGGTGGGCGCGCTGATGCGCGGCAGCCAGCGTTCCAGCTTCGGATTGCCTTGCGGATCCTGCGCGAGAAGGCGGCCAAGCCCCATCATCTCCCGTCCCAGCGCCTGGTCGAAAGCCGGGTCCGGCACCTTCGGGAAATAGCTGACGGCTACCGCCGGATCGTGGGTCAGGTATCCCGGCAGGTCCTGCGGCGCGACGACGGAGAGATCCGGCACGGGATGCTCCGCGACGACCAGTCCGGCCGGGGCGACAAGGACCAGGCGGCGAATCTTCCCGTCGAACCGTGCCGCATATTCGGCCGCGATCCAGCCACCGAGCGAAAAACCGGCAAGATCGATGTCGCAAAGGCCGAGTTGTTCGAACAGCGTCGCGTAATGCAGCACGTAGTCGTCGATCGTCGTGGCACCGTCGTCATCGGCGGATTCGCCGAAACCTGGGTGATAGGGAATGAGAACACGACGATTGGCGGCGAGCCGCCTGGCGAACTCGAAACCCGGAAACGTGCCGGCGCCGTGCAGAAAGACGATCGGTCTTCCCTGGCCGATGCCATAAACGACGGTGCGGATGCCGTTCACGTCGATTTCGTGGCGATCGAAACCGTCCATGGCGGGAAAGAAGAAGGCGGGCTGGAGCATGACGGCTCTCCTATTCTGCAGCTTCAAGGCAATGGTGATGGATGAGGCGTGCGAGCTGGCCACTGGCTGCGGCGATCCGTTGCAGCACCAGTGGACTGGCCGGGTAGCCATCCCTGAAATCCGCCTCGCTGGCATAGATGGCGGTCGGCACGCTACAGGCTTCGAAAAACCCGAAGAGCGGCCGAAGCTGGTGCTCGACCATCAGGCAATGGCGGGTGCCGCCGCCTGTGGCGGTCATCAGCACCGGGCGGTTGGTCAGCGCCCCCGGCTGCACCAGATCGAACACATGCTTGAACAGACCGCTATAGGAGCCCTTGTAGACCGGTGTGCCGACGATCAGGGCGTCTGCGGCCTCGATCGCGGCGATCAGCTCCGCCGCCTGAGGCGACAGCCGCCCGTATTGCAAGGCATCGAGCTCAAGGCCCGCCAGGTCGAATATCTCGGTCTCGATGTCATGGTGATCGGCAAGGCGAGTGGCTACCGCCTCCACGAGCGCGCGCGTCTTCGAAGGCCTCTGCGTGTTGCCGCAGAAGCCTATGACCTTTGGTCCCGTCATCGTCATCGTACTCCCAGTCGGTCCGCGTCGCTGGTTGGCTGTCCGCTACCCGTGAAATTCCCTGGGCTGGGAGTATTCGGTCCGACTTGACCAATAGCAATTCCCCCCAAATGGGGGCGTTGTACCCCTGGAGCAGGACGGGAAGACTGACGGCGAATTGGCACTGCCGCTTTCAGGCAGCCCGTGCCGCAACTTCAATGAAAACAATATGAAGAGGGTGAACCCATGAGCAGTTCCGTCGCGATGTTGAAGGAAGCCCGTGCCGCAAACTTCGAAACCATGCAGGCCAAGGTGGAAAGCATTCTGCCGGCGATCGAAGCAGCGTCCGAAGAGAGTGAAGCGCTCAATCGTCTCTCGGATACCACCTTCGAGCTGCTGAAGGCGAACGGCTTGTACAGCATGTTGATGCCCAAGGAGTTGGGTGGCGCGGAACTGCCGCATGTCGATGCGATGCGGCTTGCCGAGCGCGTGGCATGGGCACATGGGTCGGCCGGCTGGTGCGTCGTGGTCAACAATGCGGTCGGCGGCGTCCTTTCCGTGTTGCTCCCCGATGACGGCGCACGCGAGGTCTTCGCCGACGGGCCGGATACGATGGTGGCGGGCAACGGTGTGCCGCGCGGCTTCGCCCGCAAGGTCGAAGGCGGTTACTTGATCAAGGGTCATTGGGCTTATGGGAGCGGCATCCACCACGCAAAGTGGATCCATTCCGGCTGCTTTCTCACCGATGAGGACGGCAATATGCTGAAGTTGGCGAACGGAGCGCCGCGCATTGTCGTTACCCACCATCCACGCGATACGATCGTGCTCAAGGGCAACTGGGACGTGCTCGGCCTGCGCGCCACCGGGAGCTTCGACTATACGCTGAAGGACGGTGCGGAACTGTTCGTGCCGGATCGCTGCTGTTACGATTTTGCAGTTGCCGAAGCACAGCGTGGCGGCAAGCAATCGACGCTCGGCCTTGTCGGCTATACGGCCTGGGGTCATACGAGCTGGGCGCTGGGCGTCGGGCGCCGCATGCTGGACGAGCTTGCGAAACTCGCATCCAAGCGCGTCGATGCCTTCGGCAAGATGAACGAGGGCGGTGTCTTCAAGTTCGAATTCGCCCGCGCCGAGGCCAAGTATCGCTCGGCCCGCGCCTTCATCTATCAGTCCTGGGGCGGTCTGGCCGATACGTTCGCGCATGGCGGCGAAGCCTCCGTCGAACAGATCGCCGACATCAAGCTTGCGCTGCGACATATCCACGACGTTATTTCCGAGGTCAGCACCTTCGCGCACCGCGCCGCGCGCGGCGCGTCGCTGCATGACGGGGTGATGCAGCGGTTCTACCGTGACATCCATTCGGGCACGCAGCACATTCTGATGGCCGACGAAATCGTCCAGGAATGCGGCCGCGTCTATCTCGGCGCCTACGGCCCGAATGCGAAATGGGAGGTCTTCGGCGTAAACGGCTGAGGCCCGTTCACATTTCCGTCATGAGGTGCTTGCTTTTGGTTAAATTTGCCGCAAACTCCCAGCTTGCGGTGAAAAGTACAGGAGGGGAGGGACAAGAATGTCCCTTGAAGAAGCACTCACCGCGACAGGAGGGATAAACGGATGACCTCGGCTGCTGACGTGATGCCCATCCCGCCGAAGCACGGCATCGGCGATGCGATTTTGAGCATCGCCGCCAGCCGTTCGCTGCAGGCGCTCGGCGACGCCTGCGAGCGAGGCCTCCACCGTTTTATCGCCTCCGGCGCCATCGGGCTCTATTTCCTCGACGACCACAAGCCCTGTCTCTTCTACAGCAAGCAGGCGCCGCGAGGGTTCATCGAGGAATACGGCGATACCTCCTATCGCAACGACCCGATCCTCGAACATGTCGTCGATACGGGTCGACCTATCGATGGGGCTGAACTCCTGGGTGCCTCCGGCTGGCTTGCATGCGGCAATTTCAAGCTGCTAAAGCGTTGGGGGTTTACCAATTGCATGGCCGGCCCGCTGCATGTCGAAGATCGCATCGTCGGCGTCGTCTATACCGCGACCGGCGGCATGGCGGAAACCTATCCGCAAGAGGCGCGCAACGGCATGGAGCTTCTCTGCCGCGCCGGCTCCCTGGCCTTGACCCACATGATCGAGACCGGCCGGCTATCGAACCTGCCGATCGCATCGACAGGGAAAAACACCTTTCAGGCGCTCGGTCGGCCCGGCCGTCAGTTGTCCGAAAACGAAATGATCAGGCAATTGCCGCTGCGCTCTCGCGAAGTGGCGCTACTGCTGTGCGACGGCCTTTCCAACAAGGAGATCGCCCGTTCGCTCGGCATATCGCCCTACACGGTCAAGGATCATATCGACAGGCTTTGCAAGCGCCACGAAGCGCATAACCGCACCGAACTCGTTCAACGTATCCTGCGCGCGCATTGAAGCGGGCCTCGGCTGTTTTGGGGCTTTAGCAGGTCCGGGGCGACTATCCCTGGCAGTTGCTTCTGGCCGGCGGCTTTGCCGGGATTTCATCGGCAGATCCAGTGTTCATGGCAGGACGAACCTGCCATCGGCAGGATTGTAAAAATTCCAGCATAGTCTCTTTCGCCCCTTGGAACCGAACACGGTGTCAGCGGTTCCTGCTTGCACATGCCGCCACACGCTCGATCGGGACGCAGGCGCACCAAGGGGGATCCATTGCATCACGTCATGCCTGAGGAAATCCGGCAACACTCCACGCCGCTTCCAATTCCGGCTACAAGACCCGGCCCTGCGCTCGTAGCAGCCCGTCTGATTTCGCATTTCATGGTCCTGAAAAGCGATATGGTCTACATCGCATTGAGCGAAGCCTCGGCGGTCCGTATCGCGCAGGCGGTGCGCGCCCTTCATCCCGATATAGATCCGCTCCTGCTACCGCCTTGGGATTGTTTGCCCTATGATCGGGTTCCTCCGTCCAGACACTGCATGGGCCGACGAATGGACGCCTTGCGGGTGTGGATGGCGCGTTCCAGCGGCCCCAGGATGCTCATCACTTCGCTTGACGCCATGTTGCAGCGGATACCGCCCGTTTCCGTCATCCGCGAAAGCTGGTACCGGCTCACGGTCGGAGACTGGTTCGATCACGCCGCTTTCCGCGCCTTTACGATGCGCACCGGCTATATCGAAGAGGGCATCGTCGACGATCCCGGAGAATTGGCGAACCGCGAAGACCTGATCGATATCTATCCCGCCGGCGCTGACGTGCCGATGCGCATCGTGCTCGACGATCACGGTTCCGTCGCCGAACTTCGATCCTATAATCCAGGCACGCAGCGGACGGAGTCTACGGTCGATGAAATGATTTTCGGTCCGGCCTCGGAGGCCGTGCTTGCCGAACCGGCTCCGGATCGCGCACCGGAGCTCGAAAAGGTCGATTGCCAGCTCCTTCAGCTTTTCGACACGCTCGACACCGTGTTCGACGCGATCGGCACCGCCGCCATCGGGCTCGCGCAGGGCGCTGACGAGCGCCTCACGACGTATCTCGACATCATTGACGAAGCGCGAGAAGCGCGTGAGGAATTTGGCGGCGCAGCGATTGCTCGTTCCCTCTATCTGGGGCGTGCCGAATGGGAAGAAAAGCTGCACGCTGCGTCAGCCTTCCATCTTGCGCAGGGTGGTCAGGAGGCGCCGGGACGTTTCTGGAAGGAGGCCAATCCGCGTGAGGCTTTTCTTGACTATGTCAAGGCGCAGCTTGCTGCGGGACGGCGCATTCTGATCACCGGGCAGGGCGCGCGCTTCCGCGGGCTTTGCCGCCGTCTGGAAAGCGCCGTCGGGCGCAAGATGCGGCTGGTCGAAAGCTGGCGTGAGCTCGAGGGGGCGGAGCCCGGCAGCCTGCTGGCCCGATGCTGCGATCTTGACGACGGCTTTGCCGACCACACTCTGAACCTGGCAGTCATCCCGGCCGCCCATGTGGTCAGAGAGGCGACGACCGCCGTCGACAGCACCGTGCTTTGCGAGCCGGAGCTTCGCCCTGGGAATGTCGTCGTGCATGAAAATCACGGCGTGGCGGTGCTGAGAGGGATCGAGACCGTCGTTACCGACGGCGTCGAATGCGATGTCGCACAGCTCGAATATCATGGCGGCACCATGCTGATGGTACCGATGCACGAATTCGGCAAGCTCTGGCGTTACGGTTCACAGGCAGGAGTCGTGGGCCTCGATCGTTTGCATACCGAAGCGTGGCAGAAGAAAAGGGCGACGGTCGCCAAGGATATCCGGGCGGTCGCGCGGCATATGATGCGCGTGGCGCGGGAGCGGCAGCAGACGAAAGCAGCGGTTGTCGTTCCGCCGAGCGCAGACTATGCCCGCTTCGTTTCCCATTTTCCCTATAGTGAAACCACCGATCAGATGGCTGCCATCGAGGCTGTGCTGGCCGATCTGGCCTCGGGGCGGGTCATGAACCGGCTCGTCTGCGGCGATGTCGGTTTCGGCAAGACGGAAGTCGCGCTTCGCGCCGCTGCGGCGGTTGCTCTCTCCGGCGGTCAGGTGATTGTCGTTGCGCCGACGACGGTGCTGGCCCGCCAGCATTTCTCGACCTTTCAACGGCGATTTGCCGGCACGGGGGTTGAGGTTGCGATGCTCTCTCGCGTCGTGCCTGCTCCCGAGGCAAAGCAGGTCAAGGCGGCCCTTGCCGCGGGGGAAGTCAGCATCGTGGTGGCCACGCAAGCCGTTCTCGCAAAGGATGTTTCCTTCGCGAAGCTCCAATTGCTGATCGTTGACGAGGAGCAACGATTTGGGGCGCGCGACAAGACAAGGCTACAGGCTTTGGCGCCGTCGCTTCATACATTGATCATGTCCGCGACGCCTATACCCCGCACGTTGCAGACGGCGATGGTCGGCATGCGCGAGATCAGCCTGTTGACAACGGCGCCGGCATTGCGGCGCCCAGTGCGCACCTCGTTGACCGCATTCGATCGAGGCTCCGCCCGGGTCGCCCTGCTGCGGGAACACCGCCGCGGCGGACAAAGCTTCTTCATCGCGCCGCAAATCGACGATCTCGCCGCACTTGAGGCGGTCATTACAGAGATCGTGCCGGAACTATCCGTGAGAGTCGCCCACGGTCAAATGCCGGCTGCGGAGATGGACGAGATCATGGTGGGGTTTGCCGAAGGGCATGGAGATATTCTTCTCTCGACGAACATCATCGAAAGCGGGCTCGACGTGCCTCGCGCCAACACAATGTTCGTATGGCGCGCCGATCGTTTCGGCCTGACACAGCTTCACCAGTTGCGCGGGCGCGTCGGGCGAGGCAAGGCGCAGGGCAGTGTCTATCTGCTTCTCGAACCCGGAAAGGATGTTTGCGAGCAGACACGGATGCGCCTTTCGACGCTCATAGAATATGACCGGCTTGGTTCCGGCCTCGATATCAGCCTCGAGGATCTCGATCTCAGGGGCGGAGGCGAGATCGTCGGCGAAAGCCAGGCCGGCCATATGAAGGTCATGGGTATCAGTCTCTATCAGAGACTGCTTGCACGCGCGGTTTCGGCTCTTCGTAAGGAACCGGTTGACGTCGGCGAAGCTATATCCCTCAACCTCGGCCTCGCCGGCTCGATTCCGGCGGATTACGTCAACGATGTCACGATGCGGCTGAACCTTTACGCCAGGCTGATGCGCGCCACCACGCGCAAGGCAATCGACGACTTGGCCGATGAGTTCGAGGATCGCTTCGGAGAGAGTCCGCAAGGTGTCGAAATTCTGCTGCGGTTGGCGCAGCTGAAAATGCAAGCCGCCGCCTACGGCATCTCCAGTCTGGATGGCGGTCCGCGCGCGATAGCCATCGGCTTTGCCAGGGCGCCGTCGCGCAAGATCGTGGCCATGTTGTCGAAGCCACACGCGCCGGTGTCGCGTGGCGGCCGCCTGCTCTATGAATTTCCAAGCAAGGATGGGCTTGAAAGGCTTGCTTTCCTTGAAACCCTTCTCGGGTGTTAAACGACCTTATGCGTCAGCTCTTGGCGAACGGAGCCTTCGATGTGCACCAGCGGCTGCCTCGATGGCTGTTCATGGTGCATGGTCGCATACCAGGTGTCTCCCTCGATTTGACCCACGACTACTTTCGATCATGGTCGCTGTCCGGCACTCCTCGGTGACGGACGCGCTGCATGTTTTTGGAAGGCGCACGATTGATCTCGTCGACGAGAAGCAACGTAAAAATCCGGGACCGGACTGGTGGATTTTGCCGGGGGAGGCCTACGGCATGCCTGAAGCGAAGCATGCGATTTGCCGCTATGCCTCTGATAGAAGAGTTTTAAGCGCCGATCTGCTTCAATCCGTTCGGGCAGCGCTCCAGGCGATCGGGGCGGTGCCTGCCGGTTTCGGCGAAGAATTAGCTCGCCTTTCGCGGAACGAGAAGAGGGACGTCCTGTGGCCGCCGCGTCCGGTAAGCCAGCGCCCAATCCCTGATTTGAACGCTCAAGCCCATTTCGATAAAGCGGTACGTCAGCGAGGACACCGCTACGGTCGCAAGAACGGTAACGCCAACGCAAAACCATCCTTGAAGCGGGCTGCCCCAAGCATAACGCTCATTTGCCCACATTACCCCCCACATGACGATGGGATGCGTGAGGTAGATCGAATACGAGATATCACCAAGATAACCTAAAAGGCGGCCGCAGCGCATATGTAATGTCTTGTCGGCGATGACCACGATCGTGAGCAGGAACGCCAAGGACGTGCCGACGCCGGACAGGCCGTGCGCAATGCCTGCATTTGCCAAATATTGATAGAGGACAGGCAGAGGCGCAATGAAAACGGCCAGGAGAGCCAGCCTCGGGCTCGGAAATCGTATGGCAGGGCAGCGATAAAGCATTCCTATCGCTATTCCCGCAAGAAACAGAAGATTGAGCGGACTTGTGACGATCGCCGCTATCGCCGATCGCAGCGTCAGAGAGGACAGCAGTTCCGGCGCGAGCAAGGGCGGCAGCAGGATCGCCGCCGCAGCCCATATCGAAAGCAGCCTCCAGAACTTCAATCCGCAAAACAGCGCCACGGAGAAAAGCAAGTAGAAATACACTTCATAATTTATCGACCACCCCACTGTCATCGTCGGTGAGAAGATGTTGGGATAATCGGCGTTCTGAACAGGCAGGAAGGACAGACTGCGCAGGAGAAGCAGCCCGGTTTGCCTTTCCGCGCTTCGTTCAATCACGAAAATCACGATCGTGCAAAGCATGTACAGCGGACAGATGCGCGCCAACCTTTTGACAAGGAATGTGATCGGCGAAACGATGGTTGTGTTGCCGCCAACCTTTTTCGTCGACGACAGAAAGATGACGAAGCCGCAGATCAGGAAGAACAGATCGACGCCGATCACGGAGGGAGCATGGAAAAGCTTCGTTCCCAAGCTCTGCCCCTCCGGCCCGAGGAATATGGCCGCGTGCCAAAGAAGCACTCCTAAGGCAGCAACCGCTCGCATCACCTGAATGATTTTCAGCTTCTCGCTAGGCGTGGACGATAATAAGTCTTGCTTATTAATTGCTCGTAACTCCACTGATCACCGACACGATTCGATAGCCTGCAAACGGCTAGGTTGCAATGATACACGAGTTACTAAAGCGAAATGTTGCATAAAACACACGCTCGCCGATGCGCTCATTTACGCCGATCTACGATGTGAATTGCCCCCTTCGATTGGACGGTCAGCATTCGCAGGCGGGCTAAAACACTGGCTCATATCCAACCACTCGGCATATCGAGGTGATCACGATGTCTGCCGAAGGCGGTGAACAAGGACATCGAGACGGCGGTTTCAACGCATGCTTTCTAGCCGATGGTTCAGCGGTGGCCTGCGATCCGGGAGAAGAATGTCTTGTAAGCCGACAAACTGGCCCACGCCCAGGCCACCAATTCCAGGACAATTTCATCGCCTTCCTGCGCGAGAATTATACGACTCTCGTCTCTTTCGGTCCGCTCGCTGCGGCGAAATAGTCATGCCCAGCCGTCGACGATAGGCTTCATCGGAACCGATCCATCACTGACGTTACGGTGCGGGCCTTCCAGGTCGGACAGGATCGCTTCGCCCGACTGACCGCAGCTATCTCGCGGCTGGAGGACGTGAAACGCTGAAACCCGCGACCAGCTCTGATTGCCTGCTACGCCTGCGGGATGGCGCCTGGCGCGGTGTGCGCCGGATGACGCCATTCGCGGTCCTGTTTCGCATGTCAATCGATTTGTCGGCCGCATGCGCGATCTTCTTGTCGGTTCTCACCACTGGCGACGCCTCGGGCGCAGATGCGGCAGCGGCCAGGGCCGCCGCCATCCACGACGCGATCATGGGTTTCGAGCATGGCTATCAGACCAGGATCGGCTCGCTCGGATCTCGGCTTTCCGGCGGGGAGCGCCAGCGGATTTGCATCGCCCGGGCGATCCTGAAGGACCCGCCGATCCTCATTCTCGACGAGGCGACGTCGGCGCTCGATCCGGAACAGGAGGAGGAGATTCAGCGGGCGATATCGGCGCTCGCCGCCGGCCGCACCCTCCTTGTCATTGCGCATGACCTGCCGTCCATCGTTTTGGCGAACCAGATCGTTCTCCTGAACGACGGCAAGATTGAAGCTAGCGGCACCCACGAAACCTTGCTTGAATCGTCGCCCACCTATCGGCGCCTCTCGAAACGGTCAGTGGAAATGCGGCAGTGGCAAATTGCTGACGACCATCGTTAAACAATACAGCCGCAGTCAATCAACACGACAGGATGTCCGCATCTGGATGAGAAACCAGCGCTTTTTTTTGACTCACGCGATCACACCTTCTGATTATTTCTGCTTGCGCCTAAACCTGATTGCGAGGTCGATTGCGACGATTTTCATTCCAGATGATGTTCTCCGGACGAACACGAGCCCCCAGATGGGCAATCGGCAAACCATTGACCAAGAATTTGCGACAAGCCTGAAATACTCTGTTCAAGAACAGGGCAGGATACCCCTCAGGATCGTTTCGGCGATGGTGGCGGCGGCCTTGTCGTAGTCGCCGGCTTTTAGGCGTGACGTCTTGAGGGCGTCGATGGCGACGGGTTCGAAGTCGGAATAGAACTGTGTCGAGGCCCAGAGCATGATGAACAGGTGGCGGGGATCGACCGGCAGCATTTTGCCGGCGGCGATCCAGCCTTCGATGACGGCGACATGTCTATCCGTCACCTGGCGGATATGCTCGCGGTCCTTCTTCGTCAGGAAGCGGGCGCCCTGGATGATCTCGCTGGCGAAAAGCCGGGACTCGGCCATGTTCTTGCGTGTGTAGTCCAGCTTCGCCTTGATATACAGCCGGAAGGCTTCCGCAGGCTCGCGCTCGGGCGAGATATATTTCAGCGCATTGTCCCAGCTTGCCAGGAGATGGGCGATGATGGTGGTATAGATCTCTTCCTTCGAGGAGAAATAATAATAGACGTTGGCTTTGGGCAGCCCCGAGGCCTCGGCGATCT
>ERZ778022.3557-NODE-3557-length-14490-cov-3.925251_pt1 | contig 14490 bp, 14 predicted proteins | sample MGYA00375752_ERZ778022 | MGnify/ENA primary metagenome ERZ778022 (study PRJEB29350, sample SAMN05389826) | bioreactor metagenome | isolation source: Thiocyanate bioreactor | place: South Africa: University of Cape Town | collected 2014-04-04 ... | reverse complement strand
TGGCCTTCACCCGTGCCGGACGGAACAGGTTCTCCTGCACCAGGTCGTAGATCGCGATCCGCCACTCATGCACCTCGTCGGGATTGATCGAGGTGATCGTGTTGGGATCGAGCGTCACGGCGACGATCCGGTCAGACGCGGGGTTCAGGTCGCGGGGACCGAGCATCGTCAGCGGTTCAACCGGATACTGACGGAACGGCCATGGGCATCGAGCCCCTCGGCGGCGGCAAGTGCGACGGCCGAGGGTGCGAGTGCCGCGAGCGAGCCGGGATCGCAGCCGAGCACGGAGGTCCGCTTCATGAAGTCGAGAACGCCCAGCCCCGATGCGAAGCGCGCCGAGCGCGCCGTCGGCAGTACGTGATTGGAGCCGCCGACATAGTCGCCGATCGCCTCGGGCGTGTGGTGGCCGAGGAAGATGGCGCCGGCATTGCGGATCTTGCCGACGAGCGCCTGCGGATCGTCGGTCGCGATCTCCACATGCTCGGATGCGATGCGGTTGGCGAGTTCGACGGCGACGCTCAGCGACGGCACCAGGATGATGGCGCCGAATTCTTCCCAGCCCTCGCGGGCGATCTGCTGGCGCGGCAGCAGCGCCAGCTGCCGCTCAACCTCGATGAAGATGCTGTCGGCGAGCGCCGCATCGTCGGTGACGAGGATGGATTGCGCGCCACCGCCGTGCTCGGCCTGCGCCAAGAGGTCCGCCGCCACCCAGGAGGGATTGGCGGAACGATCGGCGATCACCAGCACTTCGGAGGGGCCGGCGATCATGTCGATGCCGACGGTGCCGAAGACCTGCCGCTTGGCGGCCGCGACATAGGCATTCCCCGGCCCGACGATCTTGCTGACCGGCAGGATGGAACTGGTGCCATAGGCCAGCGCGGCGACCGCCTGCGCGCCGCCGACGCGGTGGATCTCGGTGACGCCGGCGATCCGCGCCGCGCAGAGCACCGCGTCGTTGACGGTGCCATCGGGCGTGGGAACGGTCATGGCGATACGGCTCGCACCGGCCACCCGCGCCGGTATGGCGTTCATCAGCACGGAGGACGGGTAGGCGGCGAGCCCGCCCGGCACGTAGATGCCGACCGCCTCCACCGCCGTCCACAGCGTGCCGAGCGTCACCCCCAGCGCATCCTGATAGACGTGGTCGAGCGGCTTCTGCTTCTCGTGGTGGGCGCGGATGCGGTCGTGCGCGACCTGCAGCGCGTTCCGAACGTCGGCTGGCGTGCGGGCGGCCGCTTCCTCGATCTCGGCCGACGTGAAGGTCAGCGTGTCGCGGGTGACCGGAAAGCGGTCCAGCCGCGCCGTCAGTTCGAGCAGGGCCTCGTCGCCGCGTGCGCGGACATCGGCGAGGATCGCCGACACCGCCGTGCCGACCTCCTCGGAGACTTCGCGCTTGGAGTTGAGCAGCGCCTCGAACGAGCGGGCGAAGCCGGCATCCCGGCTGTCGAGGCGATAGACCATTACGCGGCGTGCTCGGGTTTGGCCTTGGCGGCCCAGGCGGCGCCGAGGTCCTGCATGCGGGCTTCGAGGCATTCGACGTCCAGCCGAACCGTCCCGCCGCCCGCGAAGCGCAGCTCGACGCTGCCCGCTGGGTCGTCGGCGGTGGCGGGCGCGTAGGTGATGGCCAGCAGTTCCAGCACGCCATCCACGGCGTTGGTATCGATCCCCGCAACCTTGACGGCGTTGACGCGGTCGAAATGCAGCGCCGCGCGCTTGCGCTGGCCCTGCTTGCCCGGTTCTTCCCAGGCGTAGCGGTTCATCAGCAGCGCAAAGCGCTGGTCGCCCTTGGCAAAGCCCATGTCGGGAACGCGCACCACGGCATCCTGCGTGGTGGCGGAAATGACATCGAGGTCTTCGCTGTCGAGGGCAAGAAGCTTGAGGTCAGGCATGTCGCGGGTCCGGGAGTTGCGGGGATTGCCGCAGATATTGGCGCTGGGTTGCCGATCTACAAGTTTGCCCCCGCGCGGGCAAGCACGCCGGATCAGAAGGATATTGGATGGGTGGTCGGGAGCAGGGGCGTCCCTTCTCCGTGGAGAAGGGACGACGGAGGCGTCAGCCGGAAACGCGGGCGATATCGGCGCCGCAGGCCCCGAGCTTTTCTTCGAGCCGCTCGAAGCCGCGATCGAGGTGATAGATGCGGTTGACGGTGGTTTCGCCCCGCGCCGCGAGGCCGGCGATCACCAGCGACACCGAGGCCCGCAGATCGGTCGCCATTACTTGGGCGCCCTTGAGCGTGGGGACGCCCGTCACTGTCGCCGTCTGCCCGTCGATCTTGATGTCGGCGCCGAAGCGCGCCAGTTCGGCCACGTGCATGAAGCGGTTCTCGAAGATCGTCTCCTTGATCCGCGAAACGCCGTTCGACATCGTCATCAGCGCCATGAACTGCGCCTGCAGGTCGGTGGCGAAGCCGGGGAAGGGATCGGTCTCGACATCGACGGCCATGATGCCGTTGCCGCTGCGTCGGACGCGGATGCCGCCGGCCTCGGAGCTGACATGCGCACCGGCGGCGCCGAGCACGTCGAGCGCCGACTGCAGATGCTCGGCGCGGGCGCCTTTCAGCAGCACATCGCCACCCGTCATCGCCGCCGCCATGGCATAGGTACCGGCCTCGATCCGGTCGGGCACGACCTCGTGGGTTGCACCGTGCAGTTCGTCGACCCCCTGGATGGTGAGGGTGCGGGTACCGATGCCGTCGATCTTGGCGCCCATCTTGACGAGGCACTCGGCCACGTCGGTGATCTCGGGCTCCATCGCGGCGTTCTCGATCACCGTCTCGCCCCTGGCCAGCGTCGCGGCCATCAGGATGACATGCGTGGCGCCGACGGTGACCTTGGGGAACACGACGCGGTTGCCCCGGAGGCCGCCCTTCGGCGCCTTGGCGACGACATAGCCCTCGTCGATATCGATCTCGGCACCGAGATCCTTCAGCCCCTGCAGGAACAGATCGACCGGCCGCGTGCCGATGGCGCAGCCCCCCGGCAGCGACACGCGCGCCTCGTGGGCCCGGGCCAGCAGCGGCCCGATCACCCAGAAGCTCGCCCGCATGGTCGAGACCAGCTCATAGGGCGCGGTGGTGTCGACGATCTCGGCGGCCTCGAGCGTCATCTGCTGGCCGTCCCACTGGCTGCCGGCGCGGCGGCCATGCACGGAGATGTCGACGCCGTGATTTTCGAGGATCTTTTCGAGCTGCTTCACGTCCGCGAGGCGCGGCACATTGCCCAGCGTCAGCGGCTCTCGCGTGAGGAGCGAAGCGATCATCAGCGGCAGGGCGGCGTTCTTGGCGCCGGAAATGGCGATCTCGCCCCTGAGTTCGTTGCCACCGACGATGCGAATACGATCCATGTTCAGTCCTTTGTGTGGACCCGGAATCGGGCCCGATTTGATGTCGCCGGCCAGCGAGCGCGCCGCGCAGAGGGCTAGGGCCGGTCGTCCCCTGATGTGTCCCCGTCAGCCGTGGCCGGAGCGGTGACAGCCGCCGGCTGGTCGTCGGAGTCGCGCCTCGCCCGCGCCTGCCCCTTGCGCCGCTTGAGGTTTTCCCGAAGCTTTGCGGCCAATCTTTGCTCGCGTGCCTTGGCTTGATCCGATTTTGACATCGAGGCGTTAACCGATTCCCCCGAACGAGAAGCGGGGACGCTAGGCGCTTTTTCGCCTTGCGTCGAGCAGGGGCCTATGGCATCACGCACCCGGATTTGCGGACCGATCTGGCGCCGCCTCGCTGTGGTAGCTCAGTGGTAGAGCACTCCCTTGGTAAGGGAGAGGTCGAGAGTTCAATCCTCTCTCACAGCACCATCATCCCACCAGTGTTCTCGCCCATTGCGCCATCAGCGCCCCGGAAGCCTGTCCCGGAGCGCCTGTCCTCGTCGCGGCGGCCTCAATAGCCGCCGGAGATGCAGAACTGGACGTTCGTTCCGTTGACGCAGAACGAACCGCCGCTGCCGCCATTCCCGTATTTCGGCTTCAGATCGAGGTACTTTGCCCGCACCCAGCCGTCCTTGCCGGTGGTGACGACGAAGTACCAGTCCTTCCACTTGTCGGCGATCGAAACGGTATCGCCCTTCCAGACCGTGTTGATGATGTCGCCTTGGAGCTTGTGGGCGTCGTAGACGCTGGCGTTCTGCTTGACGGTTGCATACTGGGCCGCGACCGAAGCGCTGATGCCGGCGAACAGGATGACGCTTGCCATGGCGACAGTCTTGAGCGTGCGCGTAAGCATCTGGAATGTCCCTTCTGTTGGAGCAAGGCGTTACTGCCTTGTGCCCATCTCTAGCGGGGGCTCGTTGAACTCGGCATGAACTGGGTGTTTAGGCGGATCGCGCGTGACAACCCTCGCGTCTTTTGGCACAGCCTAGGCACCTCATTCAGGAGCAAGCCGTGTCCGGCACCGAAGACGCATCCGGCCGATACGCCGCCATCGAGGATTGGTCGACGCCCGAGCTGACGGTCGGGATCATCGAAAGCCAGCTGGCGGGCGTTGCGGCGGTGCTGCCGGCGGCCGGCGCCCTGGCGACTGCCGTGGACGCCACGGTGGCGCGGCTCGCGGCGGGCGGACGGCTCATCTATGCGGGCGCCGGTACCTCCGGGCGCATTGCCGCGCAGGACGCTGCGGAACTGCCGCCGACCTTTGCGTGGCCCTATGACCGCGCCATCGCGCTGATGGCGGGCGGCGGCCAGGCGCTGCAGCAGGCGGCAGAGGGCGCCGAGGACAGCACCGAGGAAGCCCGCGCTGCGCTGGCCGGGCTGAAGCTCGAACGGAACGACGTCGTCATCGCGCTCGCCGCCAGCGGACGCACGCCCTACGCCATCGCCGCGCTCGAATATGCGCGCGAGGTCGGGGCGCTGGCCATCGGCATCTACAACAACCGCGAGGGCAAGCTGGGCGCCGCTGCCGATATCGCCATCGTTGTCGATACCGGGCCGGAGTTCCTCGCCGGCTCCACCCGCATGAAAGCGGGAACCGCGCAGAAGGTGGCGCTCAACTGCCTGTCCACGGCGGTGATGATCCGGCTGGGGTTCGTCTATCGCGGCAAGATGGTCGAGATGAAGCCGACCAATGCCAAGCTGGTCTTGCGCGCCGGCAGAATCGTCGCCGATCTCGCCGGCTGTGAGCTGGACGTGGCCGCGAAGGCGCTGGAGGAGGCCGGGGGGAGCATCAAGCTCGCCACCGTAATGCTGCTGAAATCACTCCCGCGTCCCGAGGCCGAAGCGCTGCTGGCGGCCGGGCATGGCAACCTGAAGGCGGCGCTGGGCTGATGCACTTCGATCTGACGGATGCGCCGGCCGCTGCCGATCTCGAGGCGGTCAGCCGGGGGCTGGGCGGTTACAACGATGCCGACGTGGGCCCGATGAACCGCCGCCCGCTCGCCGTCTTCGTGCGCGGCGACGATGGTGCGGTGCACGCCGGGCTCAATGGCTTCACCGGCTGGGACTGGCTGTTCACCCAGTGGCTTTGGGTGGGCGAGGAACTGCGCGGGCAGGGCATGGCGCGGCGCATGCTGGCGCAGGCGGAGGCCGAGGCGCTGCACCGCGGCTGCCACTCGGCCTGGATCGATACGTTCAATCCGGTTGCGCTAAAGGTGTATCAGCGCGCCGGCTATGCGGTGTTCGGCGAACTTCCGCAGTTTGTCGGCGGCCGCTCGCGGTTCTTTCTCAGCAAGACATTGGTGCGTTCGTGAAGGTCAGTGGCTTGCTGCTCTGCATGGCCGGCATGGCGACGCTGTGCGCCATGGATGCCGTGGTCAAGGCGCTCGGCGCGCATCTGGGGACGTTCCAGATCGCGCTCATCCGTTTCAGCGGCGCGGCGCTGTGGCTCGTTCCCTATATCCTCGTGACGCGCTCGAGCTGGCCGCGGCCGCAGAACTGGCGCCGGCACCTGCTGCGCAGCGCGATCATGGTGTGCACGGCCTGCCTGTTCTTCTACGGCGTTGCGCATCTGCCCCTAGCCATCATCACCGCGTTGGGGCTGAGCGCGCCGCTCTATGTCTCGCTGTTCGGCATCGTCTTCCTGAAGGAACGGCCGACCTGGATGCTCGGCGTTGCCATCCTGCTCGGCGTCGCCGGCTCAGTGGTGATGGTGGTGAGCGGCGATTTCGGTGGCGGCAGCGACATCACCGGCTGGATCGCGGGCCTTCTGGCACCCATCAGCTATGCGGCCGGCATTGTCATGCTGAAGCACCATACCGATGACGAGGGCGCCGCCGCGCTGACGCTGGGCACCGCCATCGTCGCGACCCTGGTGATGGCCCCGCTCGCCATCCCGGCCTTCGTCCTGCCGCCGTCCGACGTATGGCCGTTGATGGGGCTGGTCGGGCTGCTCGGGGCCAGCGGCTTCATCCTGCTGACCACCGGCCTCAGGACCACGGCTGCGTCGGCCTTCGCGATCGTCGACTACACGACGCTGTTGTGGGCTGCGTTCTACGGCTTCGTGTTTTTCGCTGAAGTGCCCGATCTGCCGTTCTGGTTCGGCGCCGCACTGATCGTCGCTGCCTGCGTGCTCGGCATGCGGGCCAACGCCAAGGTGGCGACGCCGGTCGCGACCTAGTTCGGGCTATCCGGCGAGCCGCGCTCCGTTCATCGGCGTGGGCACGCCGGTCGTGGTGGGGAAGCTGATCGGCAGGTCGCGAAGGCGTCGGACGGCGAGGAAGGCAAAGAGTGCGGCCGCGATCGCGTCGCCGCGCCAGCCGACCGCCTCCGCCGGGACGGCTTCGACCCCGGCCCGTTCGCCGAGCATCTGCATGAGGGTCGGGTTCCGCCGCCCGCCGCCGCACACGATGAGCCGCCTGGGCCGCCGGGGCAGGAGGTCGAGGCCTCTGCCGACCGCGGCCGCGGTGAAAGCGGTCAGCGTCGCCGCGCCGTCCTCGAGCGACAGGCCGTCGGCCATCCGCGCCTCGAAGTCGAAGCGATCGAGCGATTTCGGATAGGCGGCCGCGAGGTAGGGGTGTGCGAGCAGCGCCGTGAGACGCGCTTCATCCACCGTTCCCGCGCGGGCCAGCGTGCCGTCGGCATCCATCGCGCCACCGGTATGCGTACGAACCCAGTCGTTGATCGGGGCATTGGCGGGGCCGGTATCGAAGGCAATCACCATCGCGCCATCCGTCCAGGTGACATTGGCGGCGCCGCCCAGATTGAGCACCGCGACATCACCGGCGGCCCCAAGGTCGCGCAGCAGCGTCGCATGATAGCTGGCCGCGAGCGGCGCGCCCTGGCCGCCGGCCCGCACGTCGGCAGAGCGGAAATCGTACGCGACGCGGGTGCCGAGCAATTCGGCCATCAGGGGGCCATTGCCGAGCTGCCGCGTGTCCCCGATGCGCTCCGTCGTCGGCGCGCGATGCAGCACGCTCTGGCCGTGGAAGCCGACAATGCCGATGTCGCTCATGCGCATGCCGCTGGCCTCGACGAACTGCCGGACCGCGGCCGATTGCGCACGGGTCAGCGCCTCCTCCGCTTCCGCGAAGATCGGCGGATCGATGGGACCGAAATTCCAGCTGCGGGCCTGCCGCAGCGTTTCGTGCAGCAGCGCGCTGAGGCCCGGCGGGTAGGGCGACAGCGTCCATGGGCCGAATTCGGCGATGCTCTCGCCGTCAGTGCGCAGCAGCGCAACATCGATGTTGCCGTCGAGCACCGTGCCGGTCATGAGGCCGACGGCCCAGATGGGTTCCATGGTCAGTGTCCGTTGATGAGATCGCCGACCTGCCGGCGCAGGTCGAAAATGCCGCTGTCGAAATGCCGGCTCGGGTGCACGCGGTTGGTGAGCAGGCTCCAGGCCAGCCCGCGTTCGAAATCCACCCACAGCCCCGTGCCGGTAAAGCCGGTGTGGCCGATCACCGAACCGTTGCAGTGGTCGCCACCGGACCAGCCGGCATAGGGGTACTCCCAGCCATGCGTGCGCCGCTCGCTGAGCTTCGTGCGCATCAGTGCCGTGTCCGCATTGCTGCCATCCAGCAGCGCCTTCGCGTGGTCGAGCACGGCATCGATGGTGCCGAACAGCCCGGCATGGCCGCTGCCCTGGAGCGCGAAGCAGTTCTCGTCGTGCACCTCGCCCACCATCACGCGGCCGCGCCACGTGCAGTTCTCCGTAGCTGCCGTCGCAGCGGGATCGGGCGCCCAGCTGAAACCCGCAGGCAGCGCGAAGTCGCGGATGCGGTGGCCGGCCAGCCGCTCCAGCACGATGCCAAGCAGGATGAAGTTGATGTCGGAATAGACGGGCGTCTCGAGCCGGCGCCACTCGCGCTGCAAGACGAAGGCGCGCAGCGTCTCGGGGTCGCTGCCATAGGTGTAGATCGGCTCGACGCCGGGGAACGGCGTCTGGTGGCCGAGGCACTGGCGGAATGTCACCTGCCGCTCCCAGCACGCCGCGTCGTACTGCCGGAAGTCGGGGATGATCGTGGTCAGCGGCGCATCGAGGTCGATCCTTCCTTCGCGGGCCAGCGCCAGGATACGCGGCGTGGTGAAGATGACCTTGGTGAGCGAGGCGAGGTCGAAGAACGTGTCGCGCGTCAGCGTCCGGCGCTCGGGAACGAGCTGCGCTGCGCCATCGACGAGCACGGCGCGTTCGCCGCTCGCCGTGACCACGCCGAGGACGGCGCCGGGAATCCGACCTGCGGCCACATGAGCGCGCACCGGCTCGAAGGCGGCATGTGCAAGGGACGCCGGGTCGCTCATGCGGCAACCGTGTACAGGTGACAAGCGACCTCGCCTGCCGTGATCGCACCGTCCCCTGCGCGGCGGGCGAGGGCAGGCCGCTCGCGCCGGCAGATGTCCATCACGTGCGGGCAGCGGGTGTGAAAGGCGCATCCCTCCGGCGGGTTCGCCGGGTCGGGCAGCTCGCCCTCGAGCACGATCCGCTTGCCCTCGCGCTGGCCGGGCTTGGGGATCGCCGAGAGCAGCGCCTGCGTATAGGGGTGGCTGGGGCCCTCCATGATCGCCTCGGCCGGCCCGATCTCGACGATGCGTCCCAGATACATCACGGCGATGCGGTCGCTGACATGGCGGATCACCGACAGGTCGTGGCTGATGAACAGCAGCGACAGGTTGAGCCGCTTCTGCAGCGCCGCGATCAGGTTGATGATCTGGCTCTGGATCGAGACGTCGAGCGCCGAGACCGCTTCGTCGGCGACAATGAGCTTGGGGTCGAGCGCCAGGGCACGGGCAATGGCGATGCGCTGGCGCTGCCCGCCGGAGAACTCGTGCGGGAACCGCCGTCCTGCATCCTCGGGCAGACCGACGAGCTTGAGCAGTTCGCGGACGCGCGCGTCACGGCTCTCACGATTGCCGACGCCATGCACCACCAGCGGTTCGCCGATGATCGTGCCGACCCGGTGCCGCGGATTGAGCGAGCCGAACGGATCCTGGAAGATGATCTGCAGATCCCGCCGCAGGGCCTTCATCTGCGCCGCGGTCGCGCGGGTCACCGCCCGGCCGTCGAAGCGCACCTCACCGGCGCTCGGCTCGATCAGTCGCAGCAGCGAGCGGCCCAGCGTGGATTTCCCGCAGCCGGATTCCCCCACCACCCCGAGCACCTCGCCGCTGTCGAGATCGAACGAGACGTCGGAGACGGCGCGGACCGTCCGGCCATTGGCGCCTGGATAGGTCTTCGACAGGTTGCGCACTTCGAGCAGGCTCATGCCGCAGGGTTCCAGCACGCGTGAAGGTGGGTCGCCCCGGCGAGTACCGGCACGACGCGCGGGCACTCATCGACCATCGCGTGGCAGCGCGGGTGGAACGAGCAGCCGCCGGGACGCTGGCCCGGTGGCGGCACGGCGCCGCCGATGGCGGGCAGTTCGGTGCCGGGCGGATTGGCCGCCGGAATGGTCCGCAGCAGGGCCTCGGTGTAGCGATGCATCGGATGCTGGAACAGCTCGTCCGCCGCTGCCTGCTCCACCCCCTTGCCGCCGTACATCACCGCAACCCGGTCGCAGTAGTTGGAGACGATCCCCAGATCGTGTGTGATCAGCAGCACCGCCATGCCGCTCTCGCGCCGCAGCCCGTCGATCAGCTCGAGGATCTGCGCCTGCACGGTGACATCGAGCGCCGTGGTCGGCTCATCGGCGATCAGCAGCGCCGGGTCGCAGGTGAGCGCGATGGCGATCATCACCCGCTGGCGCTGCCCGCCCGACAGCTGGTGCGGATAGCGCCCCGCCGCCTCCGCGGGAGACGGCAGGCCGACCCGGCCCAGCAGTTCGACCGCGCGCGCCATGGCCTCTTGCCGCGACACATCGCGATGCAGCGTCACCGTCTCCGCGATCTGGTCGCCGACGGTGAAGACCGGGTTCAGCGAGGTCATCGGCTCCTGGAAGATCATGGCGATCTGGTCGCCGCGAATGGTCTGCAACTGGTGTTCGTCTAGCGCCAGCAGATCGCGTCCGTCGAAAGCGATGCGGCCGGCGGTGATCTTCATCGGCGGCCCCGCCAGCAGCCGCATGATGGAGAGCGCGGGCACCGATTTGCCCCAGCCCGATTCCCCGAGCATCTCGCCACGTGCGATGTCGAGTGAGACGCCCTCGATGATGGCGCGCCCATTTGCCTCGATATGGAGGCCATCGATGCTGAGCAGAGGGGCGGTGATGATGGGCGTTCCGGTGCAGCGCTTCGGATTCTGACTTGCCGTCCAAGACTTAGTCCCATAGCGCCCCGGATGTCCATGACTGGTATCACATTGGACTTAAAACCCCGCCTGCATCCGGCGAGCCGGATGGTCGAGAGCGGGGCGCCACAAGGAGGCATGATGCGCCATTTCTCTCTCCGCACCGCGAGCTTCGCCGCCGCGCTGCTTGCCACGACGGCGATGGTTTCGGCCGCGCCGCTGCAGGTCGCCATCGACACCGCCCCGGCGGGCCTCGATCCGCACCTGATCACCGCGTTCAACAGCGTGCTGATCGTGCAGGGCAACGTCTACGAAGGCCTGACCGCCGTCGCCCGCGACCTGTCGATCGTGCCGCTGCTCGCCACCTCCTGGGACATTTCCGAGGATGGGCTGACCTACACCTTCCATCTGGCTGAGGGCGTGACCTTCCACGATGGCTCCGCGTTCGACGCCGAGGACGTCGCCGCCTCGATCCGCCGCGTGCAGAATGCCGAGATCGCCTCGCCGCTCGCCAGCCGCGTGACGCCGATCACCGCCGTCAATGTGGTCGATGCCGGCACCATCGAGCTGAAGCTCGATGCGCCGTTCGCCCCGATCCTGTCCTCGCTCTCCTCCATCGCCATGGTGCCGGCCGAGTACGAGACCCAGAAGGAAGCGCTGCAGCAGGCGCCCATCGGCACCGGCCCCTTCAAGTTCGGCGAGTGGCAGCCCAATGGCTTCATCAGCCTCAATGCCAACGAGGCCTACTGGACGGCCGATGTGCCCAAGCTCGACGGCATCGTCTTCAACTTCGTGCCGGAAGCGGCGACCCGCCAGGTCGGCCTGACCTCGGGGCAGTACCACCTGCTGCCGGGCATCGATCCGGCGACAGCCCTGCAGCTGCAGGGCCAGCCGGGCGTCACCGTACAGGAGACGCGCGACATCGCTTACACCCTGCTTGGCATGAACGTGTCGCGTCCGCCCTTCGACAAGCCGGAAGTGCGTGAGGCTTTCAACACCCTGCTCAACCGCCAGGAAATCATCGACGGCGCCCTGTTCGGTGCCGGCGTCCCGGCCGGCCCGCTGTCGCCGGCCCTCGCCAACTGGGCGCTCGATCCGTCCGGCTATGCCTGCTACACGCCCGATGCCGCCAAGGCGAAGGCCGAGCTCGAAGCCGCCGGCGTCACCCTGCCGCTGAAGGTGAAGATGAACGTGCTGCCGCGCCAGGATACGCGCGACATCGCGCAGGTGGTGCAGCAGCAGGCCGCGGCCGCCGGCGTGGAGATCGAGCTGGTCAGCCAGGAGATCGGCGATTTCGTGCAGAGCTGGCGCAACAGCGATTTCGACCTGTTCGTGTCGGCCAATGGCGGCTCGCCCGATCCTGACGAGTACTTCTATCGCACCTTCCGTGGCGGCGGCTCGACCAACGTCTTCAAGTACGACGACGCCCGCGTGAACGAGCTGCTCGACCAGGGCCGCACGACTACCGATCCGGCCGCCCGCAAGGGCATCTACGACGAGGTTCAGCAGATCCTCGCCTGCACCGGCCCGGCCGCGCATATCGCCTATGGCAACCTCTTCACGGCCGTGAGCGACAAGGTCTCGGGCTTCGAGATCTACTCGAACGGCCGCCTCACCAGCCTGCGCAACGCCACGCTGGCGGAGTAGGGGCTTGTCCTCCCCCGTCTCCGACGGGGGAGGACGCCAACTTGGCGCCCTGAGGGGTAGCGACAGGCATATGCGCGTCCAGTTCCTCCTCAGCCGGCTCGTTGATCTCGTCGTCGTGCTGTTCGGCGTGTCGGTCATCGTCTTTTTGATGATCCGGATGATCCCCGGCGATGCCGTGGCGATCATGCTGGGTGCCAACACTGAGGTCACGCCCGATCGGATCGCCGAGCTGGAGCGGCGGCTGGGGCTCGATCTGCCGATCTGGCAGCAGTATCTCAACTGGACCGGCGGTGTCCTGCAGGGCAATTTCGGCACCTCGATATGGACGGGCCGGCCGGTGCTCGACGAGATCACGGCCCAGATCTGGCCGACCATCGAGCTCACCATCCTCTCGATCATCGTCGGCGCCGGCCTCGCCATCCCCATCGGCTGCTTCATGGCCGAAGCGCGGGGCAAGGGCGCCGAAGTCGCGGTGCGGATCGGCGCCATCGCCGGGCTGACCATTCCCTCCTTCTGGCTGGGCATCGTCGCCATCTTCGCGGTGGCGAAGCTGTTCCCTCAGTTCACCACGCTGGGCTACGTGCCGTTCTTTCAGGATCCGCTGGGCAATCTGCAGCGCATGATCCTGCCCGTCATCGCGCTGAGCCTGCCCATGCTCGCCAACCTCAGTCGGCTGGTGCGTTCGGCCATGCTCGATGCCCTGAGCCAGGATTACATCCGCACCGCGAAAGCGAAGGGCGCCGGGCGGCGGCGGATCGTTTATCGCCACGCGCTGCGCAACGCGCTGATCCCGTTCATCACCAGCGTCGGCGTCTCCGCCGGCTATCTCCTCGGCGGCGCCATCGTCATCGAGCAGGTCTTCGCCATCCCCGGGCTGGGGCGGCTGGTGCTGGGGGCCATCAACGAGCGCAACTATCCGCTGGTGCAGGCGACCATCCTCGTCATCACCAGCGTATTCGTCATCGTCAATTTCATCGTCGATATCCTCTATGCGGTGATCGATCCGCGGGTGGCCCGCTCATGAAGAGCTGGATCGCCCGCAACAAGCTGCTGAGCTTCGCTATCGGCTTCGTCGCGCTTCAGGTGCTGCTGGCGGTGTTCGCACCTGTGGTGTCGCCGCACGACCCGTTCGTGCAGACTATGGTGCAGCGCATGAAGGGGCCCAACCTCACCTACTGGCTGGGCACCGATCAGCTGGGCCGCGATGTCTTCGCGCGCATCCTCTACGGTTATCGGACATCGCTGATGACCTGCGTGCTTGCCGTCGGTCTGGCGCTGGTGGTGGGCGGCACGCTCGGCATGCTCGCAGCCTACTACCGTGGCTGGTTCGATCGCATCGTCATGCGCTTCATGGATGTGCTTTTCGCCTTCCCCATCCTGCTGCTGGCCATCGGGGTGATCGCGGTGCTGGGGCCTAATGTGTGGAGCGCGGCCATCGCCATCGCCATCGTCTATACGCCGATTTTCGCGCGGCTCTTGCGTGGGCCGGCGCTGGTGATCACCGAGAGCGAATATGTCACCGGGGCGCGCGCCATCGGGGCCTCGGCGGGCCGCATCATCTTCATGCACCTGTTGCCCAACCTCGCCTCGGTCATCCTGGTGCAGGCGAGCCTGCTGCTCTCCGCCGCCATCCTGGTCGAGGCCTCGCTGAGCTTTCTCGGTCTCGGCGCGCAACCGCCGACGCCATCGCTCGGGCTGATGCTGTCCGAGGGGCGCAACTTCCTGCTATTGTCACCCTGGCCGGCGGTATTCGCCGGTTTCGCGATCCTGTTCCTGAGCTTCGGTTTCAATCTCCTGGGCGATGCATTGCGCGACGCCCTCGATCCACGACTGAGGGCGACGACATGACAAGGCTGACCGCCGAGATCGAACGGTTTCCCCTTGCAGGGAGGTTCACCATCTCGCGCGGCAGCAAGACCGAGGCGGTGGTTGTCGTGGCGACGCTGGTCGATGGCGAGTTTGTGGGGCGCGGTGAATGCGTGACCTGTGCCCGCTACGGCGAGACTCCCGAGTTGGTGGTCGATACGATCATGTCGCTGGCCGGACCGATCGAGGACGGGGCGACCGTCGGTGATCTCCAGAAGCTGCTGCCGCCCGGCGCGGCGCGCAACGCACTCGATTGCGCCATGTGGGACCTCGAGTCCCGACGCTATGCGACGGCGGTGCATTCCATCTTCGGCCTGCCTGCCCCGCGCCCGGTGCGTACCTGCATAACCATCAGCCTCGGGACCCCGGACGAGATGGCCGCCGCCGCCCGCGCGGCC
>ERZ778022.3556-NODE-3556-length-14492-cov-3.852393_pt1 | contig 14492 bp, 19 predicted proteins | sample MGYA00375752_ERZ778022 | MGnify/ENA primary metagenome ERZ778022 (study PRJEB29350, sample SAMN05389826) | bioreactor metagenome | isolation source: Thiocyanate bioreactor | place: South Africa: University of Cape Town | collected 2014-04-04 ... | reverse complement strand
CAGTACTCATAGGGGCGAGCAGTCACATACCCCCGCGCTCGACTGAGGTACCAGACTTAGTGGGTGAAATGTGTGGGTACGTAAACGCTGGCTGGACGGAGAAGAATGCCGTTCATCTGGCCGCTTATGTCTTATGGCGGCTCAACTGGATACATGCATTTGCTGACGGCAACGGGCGAACAGCCCGCGTCATTTCGTACATCGTGATGAGCATTAAGCTGAATAGCGTCCTACCCGGCTCTCCAACCATCCCGGATCTTATCGCAAGCGATAAATCGCCTTACTATGCGAATTTGGAGGAAGCAGACGCTTCTTGGAAGCTTGGCCACATAGCTCTAGCGGGGATGGAGAAGATGCTAGAGGCTATGCTCGCGGAGCAATTGCTCAGCGCGACCGTAGAGGCCGGTGCATGAGTAAGAGTTTCAGTCTGTAGGCCAGCGCGGCGGCGAGCCGCTCTGGTGTCTGGCTCGGCCAGGCTTCTAACGGCAGCGAGGCGGGGATGTATGCGGTTGCGGTCACGGTGCATCTGCTGTGTGCCACCGTGTTCATCGGCGTCGTGTTCTTTGAGGTGCTGCTGCTCGAAGGCGTGCGCAGGTACGTCGGGGAGACCATCATCGAGCAGGTGGAGCGGGGGCTGATCCGCCGGGCGCGCTGGGTCATGCCGCCGGTCGTGCTGGTGCTGTTCGCGACCGGCATCTATCTCGCATCGCAGCACTTTACCGCGGGTGCCTTCACCTGGAGCAACTCGTTCCTGGTGCTGCTGTCGATCAAGATCGTGCTGCGCTGAGCGTGCTCGTCCACTTCGTGACGGCGATGACCGGGGCGCATCTGGGCTGGATGACGCCGGCGCGCTTCCGCTTCGTGCATCTCAGCGTCGGGCTGCACATGCTGCTGATCGTGATCCTCGCCAAGGCGATGTTCTACGTCAGCTGGTAGCGGCCGGCCTCAGGCCCTGAGGATTTTTTCCATCGGCCGGCCCTTTGCCAGCTCGTCCACCAGCTTGTCGAGGTAGCGGATCTCCCTCATCGTCGGTTCCTCGATCTCCTCGATACGCACCCCGCAAACGGTTCCGGTGATCTTCGATCGCGCCGCGTTCATCTGCGGCGCCGTGGCGAAGAAATCTTCGAAATTCGTACCGTCCCCCAGCACCGTCTCGAGCGAGGGCTGGCTGTGCCCGGTCAGCCAGCGGATGATCGCGTCGACCTCGGCCCGCGTCCGCCCCTTCTTCTCGGCCTTCGCCACGTAGTGGCGATACACGCTCCCCACGCTGGTCCTGTAGATGCGGTGGTTGTTCATCGGGGCTCCTCGGCGTTCCGGTGGAACGGTAGCGAAGCCGTGCCCGCACGGAAACAGAAATGGCCTCCGGCCAGCCCTCAGTTGAAGGCACGGACCTCGACCGGGGCGCGGCAGGCGATGGCCGCCTTGCGGCCCCATTCGAGTGCGGCGTCCATGTCGGGGAGGTCCAGCACCCAGAAGCCGCCCATGTGCTCCTTGGTCTCGATATAGGGGCCATCGGTAACGAGCGGCGTGCCGTTGGCGGCGGTGCTGATGGATTTCGCCAGCGGCGCCGGCTGCAGGCCGCCGACGAAGAGCCGGATGCCGGCGGCGATCATCTCGCGGTTGAGTGCGCTGATGTCGTCGCGGGTTGCCTGCGGCTGCGTGGCGGGGTCGAAATCGTCGTGCAGGTGGATAGCGACAAGATACTGCGTCATGGTGAGCTCCTGGGTTCGGGCCGGCGCCGTGCCGGCTTCACTGCATAGCCGAACGGGCAGGGCCGGTTTCGACAGCGTCCCCGCACAATCGTTCGCCTCCCGCCCCGGTTGCGCGTGGCTGCGACACTGCCTGCCTTGACTTCGGGGCCGACCATGGGTTGGATGCGGCGCATGACTGCCCGTGCCCTTTCCATCGGTCTCGATACCCGCAAGAGCCTGCTCATAGGCTTTTAGCCTGGTTCGGCTACCTGCGCGAGCAAGAGCCGAGCCAGGGTCCTCAGTCATCCCCTCATGACATTCATGTGCCGCCGCCAACCGCGGTCCGGCACGGTCGCGCTTGCCGTGGGGCAGGGAACGTGCGGTGCGCTTCCCTCCCCGTGGCCGAGGCGCCGCTCCGCGCGCAGCTTTCGCTGCGACGCGGAGCCGGCTGCCCCCGAAGGCGCGCCATCCGATGGAGTTTCCGCATGACCTTCAAGTATGGCCTCACGTTCTCCGCCAAGGGCGGCAACAAGCTCGCCCGGTTCAAGGCCTGGGCCGATGCGACGCTGCCCGGCGTCGAGTATCGCCTGCCGCCGCAGACCCCGATCGAGACCGAGACGCTGACCATCCGGCTGCGCTCGCTCGATGATCGCACCCGCATCCTGACCGCGCTGCCCAAGACACTGCCCGACGTCATCTGAGTACCGTGGCGCCGGGGTCATTGGCCTCGGCGCCGAACTCGCGTATGCGCTCCCCGTCTGCTGGGAGAGCCCGATGATCACACGCCACGACATGTTCGAGCCGCTGCTCGAGGCGCTGCCGGCCTTCCGGCCGCAATGGGAGGCGTTTGTCGTTGAGTGGAAGGACAACCCGAACAACACCTTCGTGGAGGACCCGCGCGACCTGCCAAACTACCTGCTGCTGGGTGATCTGGCCGACTATCTCGCCGACCTCCTGCTCGCCGGGCAGGTCGAGGACGTGTCGCGCGCGCTGGCGGTCTGCGAGCGCTGGCTGCTCGAGGGCGATCACTATGTGCAGGAGGCTGCCGCCGTCGGCCTCATCGAGGATCTGCAGAATCGCGCCCAGCGCCTGAACATCGCCGAGGAGCGTTTCACCGAGCTGTTCGGGCCCGAGGGGCGCCGCTGGTGGGACAAGGTCAACGCGTTCTGGAGCAAGGGTGAGCTGCTGGTCGACGAGACGAAGCTGTCGCCGCCCGAGCGGGCGCAGTGGGAGCTGGTCGACAAGCCGTTCAGCCTCGCGCACTTCCGCTGGCTGCAGACCCTGTTCAAGCGCAAGTAGCGCCGCCCGCCCGCATTGTCGCCCACGTCTCGCGCCAGTGTCCGAATCCGCTATCCTGCCGCAACCGGAGGTTGCTCATGGTTCGATGCCTGCTGCTCGTGATGGCCCTGCTGCTCGCGACGCCTGTCGCGGCTCAGCCGGCGCGGGATCTGTTCGGCGCCGTGCGTGGACCCTCGCCGGGACCTGCCCAGCCGATCGGCTCCTATGCCAAGGGCTGCATCGGCGGGGCCGTGCAACTGCCCGCCGACGGGCCGACCTGGCAGGCCATGCGGCTGTCGCGCGATCGGCGCTGGGGCCATCCCATGCTGGTCGACTACCTGGCGGCGCTGGGTGATGCAGCGCGCGGCGATGGCTGGCGCGGCCTGCTGGTGGGCGACATGGGGCAGGCCCGCGGCGGGCCGATGAAGAGCGGGCATGCCTCGCACCAGTCCGGGCTCGATGTCGATCTGTGGCTCGTCCCGATGCCTGACCGGACCCTGACCGCCGACGAGCGCGAAAGCATTTCGGCGCGCTCCGTGCTGAAGAAGGGGACGCGGCAGGTCGACCCCAAGCTATTCGGCGAGGCGCAGCGGCTGATGGTCTATCGCGCCGCAAGCCTGCCGGGAGTGGCTAGGGTCTTCGTCGCGCCGGGCATCAAGCAGGCGCTCTGCGCCATCAATTGGCGCGATCGCGGCTTTCTCAACAAGGTGCGGCCCTGGTACGGGCACGACGACCACATCCATGTGCGGCTGAGCTGTCCGCCGGGTGCCACGGCCTGCGTCGATCAGGATCTGCCGCCGGCCGGTGATGGTTGCGGCGACGAACTGGCGTACTGGTTCACCGAGGAACCCTACAAGCCCAATCCCAATCCGGGCCCACCCTCCGGGCCGCTGACGCTGGCCGATCTGCCGCGTGCCTGCACGGACGTGCTTTCGGCCCGCTGAACCCGCCACTGTAGCGCGCGGGGAGGAAGTAGTGTTCCCTGACTGTCCCTGAGGGGATGGGAGGGGAACCATGCGCATCTTCATTGCCACGCTCGGCACCGAGACCAACACCTTTGCCTCGTTTCCGACCGGGCTGGATGACTTTCGGCGCGGCTTCTGGGTCGAGAATGCCTCTGTCGACAGCGTGCCCGGCTCGCCGTGGGCTGCCCCGGCCCAGCACTGGTTGCGCCGGGGCAGGGAACTGGGATGGGAGGTGGTCGAAAGCCTCCACGCCTTCGCCGAGCCGGCCGGCCCGACGATCCGCGCGGCCTACGAGGAGATGCGCGACCGCATCCTTGCCGATCTGGCCGCTGCCGGCCCGGTCGATGCGGTGCTGATGTTCCTGCACGGCGCCATGATCGCCGAGGGTTACGACGACTGCGAGGCCGATTTCGTCACCCGGATGCGGGCGCAGGTGGGGCCGGACGTCAGGATCGGCCTCGAGCTCGATCTGCATGCCCATATCGACGACGCACTGCTGGCGGTCACCGATCTCATCGTCTTCTACAAGGCCTATCCGCACATCGACTACAGCGAGCGGGCGGCCGACCTGTTCAACCTGATGCATCGCCTGCTGGCGGGCGAGATCAGGCCGGTCATGGCGCTCTACGATTGCCGGGTCATGGGCCTGTTTCCCACTACCCGCGAGGGTCCCATGCCGGGTTTCGTCGCCGACATGGTTGCCGCCGAGGGCAGGGACGGCATTCTCTCCTTGTCGCTGAACCACGGTTTTCCGTGGGCCGATGTTCGCCATGCCGGCGCAAAGATGCTCGCCATCGCCGATGGTGACGTGACGCTCGCCGGGCGCACCGCAGAGACGTTCGGTCGGAAATTCTACGCCATGCGGGCCGAGGCGACATTGCCGTTCGTGCCGTTCGACGAGGCCATCGCGGCGGCGGCCATTCCCGGCGACAGGCCGCTGCTGCTCGCCGACACCTCCGACCAGACGGGCGGAGGCGCTCCCGGCGACACCACCCACATGCTGCGTGCCTTCATCACCGCCGGTATCCGAAACGCGGTGTACGGCCCGCTGTGGGACCCGCTGGCGGTCGGCATCTGCTTTCAGGTCGGCGTCGGGGCTCGGCTCAGGCTGCGGATCGGTGGCAAGTTCGAACCTTACTCCGGGCCACCGCTCGACGTGGACGCCGAAGTGCTGTTCCTGAAGCGCGACGCCTATCAGGATCAGCTGGCGAGCGAGCGCGTGCCGATGGGCGATGTTGCCGTGATCCGGACCGAGGGCATCGAGGTGCTGCTGGCCACGCGGCGCTTCGGCGTCTTCTCGCCCACCATGTTCACGCACCACGGCATCGTGCTGCATGACAAGCAGGTGATCGGGCTCAAGAACCTGTATCGGCATCGCGACGTTTTCGCTCCGCTGGTGCGCGGGCAATTGTTCGTCGCGACGCCCGGTGCCTGTCCGCCGGATTGGCAGAAGATCCCGTTTACGCGTGTTCCGAGGCCGCTCTGGCCGCTCGATGCCGATCCTCTCGGGCTCGACGGCTGATCGCGCAATTTCGCGCTCCGGCGACGGCGCCCGCTAACCCTCGCGTGTCCGTCCTCTTGACGCCATGCGGGTTCGCAGGCCTCTTCGGACCTGAAACGGGGCTCGCCATGCGTATTTTTGCCGGACTGATCTTTGCCTTGCTGGCACTTTCGCCCCTGCCGGCGCTGGCCATGAAGTTCCAGTTCGGCACCGGCGGTGGCCTGAAGGTGCTGGTCGTGTCGGGCGAGATCAAGTCCGGCGACGCACGCCGGCTCGCCCGCGCCCTCGAAGATGTCGAGCGCGATCGGCACGGCGCCAAGCGGCTCTACCTCGAAAGCGATGGCGGTCTCGTCAGCGAGGCCCTCAAGATGGCCGAGATCATCCAGTCGGAGGGGGTCGCCACCATCGTCCGCAAGGACGCGATCTGCGCTTCGGCCTGTGCCAGCGTGCTGTTCGTGGCTGGCAAGTATCGCACTGTCGAGCCGGGCGGGCTGCTGGCCATCCACGGCTGCTACGATTCGCTGACTGGCCGTGGGGCGAGCGAATGCAACGCTGCCATCTCCGCACATGCCGATGCCGCCGGGGTGTCCGGCCTCACGATGATGGCCCTGCAGGAGGCGGCGGGAAGCGACGCCATGATCATCTTCGAGGCCGACGATGCGACCTGCTTTGGCCTCACCCTGAAGCCGGGCGCCCGCCCGAGCACGAAGACGCCGCCCTGCATCCGCAAGGTTCTGGGCGTTCGCTGATCAGGCCGGCGCGGCGATCAGCCCGCGCATCTCCAGCCAGTTGCTGAACAGCCCGAACCAGGCATCGGGCAGGTCTCCGCTCAGTCCCATGCCCCAGCCGTGCCCGCCGTTGCCGAACACATGCAACTCAGCCGGAATGCCGGCTTCGCGCCACGACGCATAGAGACGCGCCGCGGCCGCCGGAGGCACCGACTGGTCGTCGTCCGAAATGGCCACGAACAGCGGCGGCGCATCGGCAGGCACCGGGACGTTGTCGCGCAGCGCCGGATAGATAGCGCCCGCGAAGTCCGGGCGGGATGCCGACGCCGCCGCGGGCCGAGGGGCCGATGATTCCGGTGCGGGATGGGTCGATCAGGAACTCGCCGGCGTGCTCGCGGACGAACCGGATTGCCTGTCGCCCATCGTCTTCGCCCCACTGCCTCGCTTCGACCGTCAGCGGCGCATTGCCGGGGGCATGGTGCTGGCGGGCCTCGCGAATCCGCAGGTGCAGGTCGTTGCGGAAGGCCAGCATGTCCTCGTCCCGCTCCGGCGTGGGCATGACCCGGTATTTGAGGACGAAGCACGTGACGCCGCGCGAAGCCAGCGGCCGCGCCAGATCGTAGCCTTCATGGTCGATCATCAGGAAGTGGAACGCGCCGCCGGGCGCGATCACCAGCGCCGTGCCATTAGCCGTGCCGGGCGCTGGTCCAAAATGGGTGATCGTTGGCACGATGACATTGCGGACCATGCGCCGCCCGCTTTCGGCAGCCCATGGCGCCACCATGGTCTGTTCACCGCGCGAGCCCTCGCTTGCTCCGGGCGGCCTCCCGTCGTCCGGCCAGATTCGGTAGACGCAGAGTGCGTCAGGTGCCTCTGCCGGGGGCTTGTAAGCAACGTCTGGCGTAGTCATCGGCGGTCCTCCGCAGGCGTTTCTAACCTCGAAAGCGAGGGCAGGGGAAGGCGCAGGCGGGTCTTGTCACGCCGATCCCGGCGCCGCACTTGCCAGTTCCCCTTTGACAATCGCTCCGACGCGCAGCAATCAGTGCGTTGTGAACGCCCAGGAACGTGCAGTCAGGCCATGAAATCCAAGTCGAACATGCTGTCCGGCATGGCCGTGTTCGTGCTCGAGGACGAATCCCTCGTGCTGTTCAATCTGGAAGACATTCTGCTGGAGCTGGGGTGTCGGGTCGTGGGGCCGGCGATGCGCCTCGAAGAAGCCGATCAGCTCTTCGAAGATGCCTGTGCGGCCGACGCTGCCATCCTTGATGTGAACCTGAGTGGCAAGCAGGTCTTCCCATTGGCGGAGCGACTGGCGGCACGCGGGCTGCCGATCGTGTTCGCGACCGGCTACGGGCGCAGCGGCCTGCCTGAAATCTGGCAGCAGAATCCTGTCCTGCAGAAGCCCTATACCAGCGATCAGGTGGCCGCCGCACTGGCGGAGATTCGCGGGCGCTAGTGGCGCCCGCGACGGGCTCAAAGCACCAGCACGTCCTGGAAGTGGCGCTCAAGCTGCGGGGTAGGCAGGTTGGTCAGGTCCTTGGGCATTTCGACCACCACCGCCTCCTTCAGGCTGTCGCTGAGTGCGCCGCGGATGTCGCCCAATGCGGTGGGCGCCGCCGCGATGATCAGCCGGCTGAACGCGCTCTGCTGGAACTTCCGGTCCAGTTCTTCGGCGACGTTCTTGACGAATGCCGCCTCACGGTACTGCACGGGGTCGGTCTGATACTGGTAGCCGCTGCGTCCGGTGCCGGGGCTGGCCGACGAAAATGTCCGGCCGGGGCGGTCCGACATGATGTCCTGAGCCTTCAGCGGCTCTTCCTCGAACAGCAGGTCCTCGACCGGACGCAGGCCGCTGCCGGGTCCGGAATGCGAAAACACCTTGGCCTGGGCCCCATCCGCCAAGAGTACCCATGTGACGGTCGGTTTCATGCGCGTGTCTCCTTGTCGCTGAGGGTCTCATCAACAACGCGCGTCGAGCCAATGGGTTGACCCCATCAGCAATCTCGCTTCCCGGGATCACAAACTCTGATTGGCTTGCGGAGGGACCGGCTGCTAGAAGCGCCCCCGAATGCCGGCCGTGGCCGGGGAGAGGGCGCGCTGGCGTCTGTTGCCGTGACATCTGACGAAAAATTCCCGCAGGCCGGTCTGGTCGCGGGCATCCTGACCTACGTGCTGTGGGGCTTCCTGCCACTGGCCTTCAAGTTCGTCACCCACGTGCCGACGGTGACCGTGGTGGCGGATCGAACGGTGTGGACGCTGCTGCTGGTCGGCGGCATCCTCGTCGTCGCTGGCCGTACCGCCGAAATCCGCGCGGCGCTGGCCGACTGGAGGAGCCTGCGCTCCATGCTCATTTCGGCGACGCTGCTCTGCAGCAACTGGCTGATCTACGTGTGGGCCATCGAGTCGGGGCAGGTGCTCGAAACCTCGTTCGGTTATTTCATCAATCCGCTGGTGAACATCATGCTCGGCGTCGTGCTGCTCGGCGAGCGGCTGAACCGGGTACAGATGTTCTCGATCGGAATGGCGGCGGTCGCCATCGGCATCCAGGCGATCGGGCTGTCCGGCATCCCGGTCATCGCCCTGACGCTTGCGCTGAGCTTCGCCGCCTACGGCTATTTCCGAAAGACCGCGAAGGTCAGTTCCACCACCGGCCTGTTCGTCGAGACCCTGCTGATCGTCCCCCTCGCGATCGGCTACCTGGCCTTCACGTTTATCCGCGATGGCGGGGTGGGTCCGCATGCCGATCCGCAGACATTGCTGCTGCTGATGCTCACCGGACCCGCGACGGCGGTGCCGTTGTTGCTGTTCGCGTTCGCGGTGCAGCGACTGAAGCTGACCACTGTCGGAATGTTGCAGTATATTGCTCCATCTATTGCCTTCCTCCTTGCGATTTATGCGTTCCATGAGCCCCTCAATGAGCTCCGCCTGTTCAGTTTCGCGCTGATCTGGCTGTCGCTCATCATCTTCACGGTCGACACCGTCGTCCGCCGCCGCGCCGCAAGTCCCTTAAAACTTTAGTCAAATCGCGCCCGTCGGTTTCAGCCGCCGATTTCTCCTCCGATGCCATGGTGTCCGGCAGTAGCGGCGAAAGCCGGGGGAGTTCAGGGAAATGCAAGAAATGGAAGAAGGTACCCGCGCCTTCTCGACGTTCCGGGTCCTCAACGGGGATGCCAATATCGTCGAGCGGGACCAGCTGTTCCGCAACATGGCGCAGCTGTTTTCCTACGTTTCGGACCGCTGCGACGACGAGCAGGTGTCGCAGTATGACGAGGTCCTCTGCCAGTTGGCGGAACTGGTTGAAGTCGAGGCGCGCACGCACGTTGCCAAGCTCCTGGCGCCCTTGGCGCGGGCGCCGGGAAATGTCGTGGTCAAGCTTGCGAACGATACCTACCAGGTCGCGCAGCCGCTGCTCGAGTTCTCCAATGTTCTCTCCGACGACGACCTGATTGAGATCGTCGAGAACAAGAGTGAAGAGCACCGCGTCGCCATCGCCGGCCGGCAGAATGTGCCGGTGCGCGTTGGAGATGCCATCGTCGAGCACGGTGGGGCGAGCGCTGTTGGAACGCTGGTCCGCAACAATGCCGCCGAACTGGGGCATGCGGCGCTGGAGCGGCTCGTGAAGCGGGCCGCCGAGGATGCGTCGATCGCCGCCGACCTCCGCGGACGCGGCGATATCGACTGGAAGAACCTGCGCAGCGAGATTCACTCCGCCGGCGACAAGATCCTCGAAGCCATCGGGGTGCAGGACAAGGTCGATCCGGTCACTTTGGGCAAGGTCAGCGCAGTCGTCTACAACCGGATGCGGAACCGTGCCGGCTTCTCGGCACAGGAATGGAAGCTCGCGTACAATCAGGTAAAGGCCCTGTCCGACCGCCGGCAGCTCGACGAGCGCGCGCTGATGCGGTTTGCGCGCTTCGGCTACGGCCATCATACCGCCGCGGCGCTGACGGTGCTGCTTCGCGTCGGCCCGGAAATCTTCGTCAAATGGCTGGCGATGCAGGACTACGTGGCGATCACCGTAGCGCTGCGCGCGCTCGATATCTCGCCGGACCTGTTCGAGGCCATGGTGGCAACGATGCCGTGGCGTGACATGCCGACCGATGAAGACCGCAAGCAGGTGCGGCGGCGATTCGAGGCCCTCAGCCATGAAGAGGCCACGGGCATCTTCGAGCTCTGGCGTTCGCACGCCTTCCGCAAGCGCAGCTCAGCAGAGGAACGGGTCGCGTGATCCGGCTGCTGCAGCGTGGCGCCGGCGACCATCGGGCCGCCACGTTGACCGCGGTGCGGGAGGCATGGCCTTCTGCGGCCATGGCACATCGGGTGGTTCGGGTCTGCGACGAATGCGGCAGCGGCTTTTTCGCCAGTGCATCGCTCATGGCCGGGCTCTGCCCGGAGTGCGCTCATGTACTCTACGGCACACCGCCCTGCGATCACCGTATGGTCGCCGGCACTTGCGAAACCTGCGGTTGGGACGGCTCAGTGTCGCCGTTCGTTGCTTCGCTGAAACTGGACTCCGGCAAATAGCGGCTTGACCCGGGCGGGTTGGACACGAGATATAAAGATATCTTTATATCTCGTCGGGGTGCCGCTTTGGCCGATTCCGCGTCATTGGTAGGCATTCTGCGCGCGGCAGGCGAGGGGACTCGGCTGCGCCTGCTGTCACTGCTCAACGACGGCGAGCACTCGGTCAAAGACCTCACCGAAATTCTGGGTCAGAGCCAGCCGCGAGTTTCGAGGCATCTCAAGCTGCTCGCCGACGCCGGCCTCGTCATCCGCAATGCCGAGGGCGCCTGGGCTTACTATGGTCTCGCGCAGGGCGGGGCTGGGGGAGATCTCGCCCGCTGGCTGATCGGGCGTCTGTCGCCAGACGATACAGAGCGGCAGCGGGACCTGAAGCGGCTGGAAGCGGTTCGAACCAGCCAGCAGGTGCAGGCGGCTGCCTACTTTGCCAAGGTCGCGGACAGCTGGGACATGCTGCGGTCGCTGCATGTTTCCGAGGAGGCCGTCGAGGCCGCCATCGTCGAGGCGCTGGGAGGCCGGGTGGTCGACCTGCTGCTGGACCTGGGCACGGGTACGGGGCGGATGCTGGAACTGCTGGCAGGCCACTATCGGCGCGGGATCGGCATCGACAGCAGCCGGGAAATGATCGCCGTCGCGCGCTCGAAGCTGGCGGCGGCCTCGGTGGCGCATGCCCAGATAAGGCTCGGTGACATCGCCGATATCGATGCAGCAGTGGGAAAGGCTGACGTCGTCATTCTCCACCAAGTGCTTCACTATTTCGACGACCCCGGAAAGATGCTGGCGCAGGCGCGTCGTGCCCTCACTTCGGGAGGCGAGATGCTGATCGTCGATTTCGCGCCGCACGAGCTTGAATTCCTCCGCAGCCACCATGCCCATCGCCGGCTCGGACTGTCCGAGGCGCAGATGGCGGGATGGGCGCAGGCTGCCGGCCTGCGTGTCGCCGGCCTTGAAACCTTCCCGCCTGCCAGCGCCGATGGCCTTACGGTTTGCCTCTGGCGGCTGGCGGACGACCCCCACGGAGTGACGAAATGAATGCCGCCCACGATCAGCGGATGAGCCGCCAGACCAAGAGCGTGCGGCCGCCGTTGCAGGTATCGTTCGAGTTTTTTCCGCCAAAGACCGACGTCATGGAGATGCGGTTCTGGGAGTCGATCGGAAAGCTGGCACCGCTCCGGCCCCGCTTCGTGTCGGTGACGTACGGCGCCGGTGGCACGACGCGCGAGCGGACGCTGCGAATGGTGTCGCGCATCAAGGGCGAGACGGGGGTCGATGCGGCCGCGCACCTGACCTGCGTGGGCGCGTCCAAGGCCGAGGTCGACGCCGTGGTACGGGGCTACCAGGATGCCGGGGTGAACCGCATCGTGGCGCTGCGCGGTGACCCGCCGGAGGGTGTGGGCCAACCCTTCACGCCGCACCCCGATGGCTATCGCAGCGCGGCCGAGCTCGTGGCCGGCATCCGGAAGCTGGGTGACTTTGATATCTCGGTCGCCGCTTACCCGGAAAAGCACCCGCAATCGCCCGGGTGGGATGCCGATATCGCCAACCTGAAGCGCAAGCTTGATGCCGGTGCGAACCGGGCCATCACGCAGATGTTCTTCGACAACGACGACTACTTCCGGTTGGTCGACCGTGCGCAGGCCGCCGGCATCACCGCCGTCATCGTGCCGGGCATTCAGCCGATCCACAGCTTCAAGCAGATTGCTGGCTTTGCCGCGCGTTGCGGCGCATCCATCCCGTCATGGCTGGCCGAACGGTTCGAAGGTCTCGAGGATGACCCTGAAACGCACGCGCTGGTGGCAGCAGCGGTTGCTGCCGAGCAGGTGATGGAACTGGTGGATGCCGGCGTTACCGAGTTCCACTTCTACACCCTCAACCGCTCGAACCTCGTTCTGGCACTGGCGAGGCTGCTGGGTGTGCGGCCGGATTGAGGCAAAGCGCTTCAGGTTCGGTTCATCTGCCATTCAGTAATCGGTTAACGCCATTCACAAAATGGCCACGTTGGTCCCATCTGGTCCCGGCCAAAGGGCGGGACGTCTGATTATCGGCAGAGGCAGCGCTATGAAGTTCAATCCCAAGATCACCGGCGGCCTGGCATGGGCCGGCCTGGTCGTGGTTCTCGCGGTTCCTGGCGCCGATATGCTGACACGCCAGCCGGCCGATTCCGCCAACCGGATCACGACCTCCGAAGTCGAGACATCGCGGCCAGCCGCCGTGAAGCCTGTTGTTACCCCCGTCAGGCAAACCGCAGCCGTTGGCAGCGATCCGGTGGAGGGGTACATTGGCTCCGGCAAGAAGCTGCCGTCCTATATTTCGGATGCGCCGGCAGATGCTGCTGTTGCGAAGCCTGCCCCCACGGTTCGCCTGGTGGCGCCTGCCGGCTCCGTGTCCGAGCCGAAGACGGCAACCACTGTTCCCAGCGTCAAGCCCGTTGTCGTGCCGGGTGGGAGCGTCAATGTCGCCGCCGTGGAGCCCAAGGCGCCCGTCCTTGTCGCTCCCCAGCCCTATCCGGCTTCGATGCGGCCGAAGGCACCGCAGGTGGCCGTGACGAAGCCAACCACGACGCCTGCCGTTCGGGAAACGCCGCTGATCATCGACGAGAACCTTGTGCAGCGCCGTGAAGACGCCGTTGCGGCCGTGCTTGATGACGAGCCGGTGCGCCGCCCGCAGCCGCAGGTCGTTACCGGTGATCAGCTGGAAGAGTGGGACAGCGGTTCGCTGGCGGAATATCTCGAGCGCCGTGGGCTGATGTCCGAGAGCGAAGCGCAAGCGATGAATAACAGGGGCGAATTCGATGAGGACGGCTTCTTCCTCGACGAAGGCCCGCGCAATAGCGATGGACGACGCGTCATCCGACGCCTGCCGCGCGACGACAGCTTCCGGCTGTTCTGACCGGCCTCGGGGAGGTCTGCCATCTTCCGCGACGATTGCTGCGTTTCTCATTTCCCGGTCGCGCGCTATTGTGCGCGGCGTTCGGAGATTCTGATGTCGGTCTGGCAGCGGCTTGCCGGTTTCGTGGGGTCTTTCACCCAGCGGACCGGCGTTGCCGGTTCGGTGGCCAACGCGCTTGACCCTGACAACTGGCTGCCCGGCGGCCGTGACGCCGCCTTCACTCTTTCCCTGATTGCGCTTTCCGCCAAGATGGCCGTTTCGGACGGGGTCGTTACAGCCTCGGAACTCCGCGCCTTCCAGAAGACGGTGGAAATCCCATCCGGCATCGAGGAGCAGGTCGACCGTCTGTTCAGGATGGCGCAGCGCGATGTCGCCGGCTACGAGAGCTATGCCCGCAAGATCGGCCGCTTCTTCCATGAACAGCCCGAAACGCTGGAGCACGTCCTCGACGGATTGTTCTACATCGCGTCAGCGGATGGGATGATCCATGAGGCGGAGCTCGACTACCTCAAGGTGGTCAGCGACATATTCGGCTTCGATGACGCGCGGTTCGAGCAGCTGGCGTCCCAGCATGTCTATTTCGACAACAGCACAGACCCTTATGTCGTGCTCGGGCTGGCGCCGGATGCGGATCGTGACGAGGTGCGGCGCGTTTATCGGCTGTTGGTGGCCGAGCATCATCCGGACCGGCTCATCGCCAAGGGTGTCCCCGAGGAACTGCTCGACATGGCGACCGCCCGGATGGCCGCGATCAACAATGCCTATGGGCGGATCATGAAATCGCTGCCGCCAGCATCACTTCCCGCCGGCGCTTGACGCGCATCGGCGCGGCCCATAGATCGAAGCCGTCAGTTGACCGGATGACCGCTCCTGTTTCCGTGGGAGAGGAAAGTCCGGGCTCCATCGAAATACGGTGACG
>ERZ778022.3551-NODE-3551-length-14505-cov-11.331280_pt1 | contig 14505 bp, 14 predicted proteins | sample MGYA00375752_ERZ778022 | MGnify/ENA primary metagenome ERZ778022 (study PRJEB29350, sample SAMN05389826) | bioreactor metagenome | isolation source: Thiocyanate bioreactor | place: South Africa: University of Cape Town | collected 2014-04-04 ... | reverse complement strand
AACAAGTTTCATTGCAATGGGTGCAAGCTGTTTGAGTAGTTCAAGGAGTGTTTCAAGTTGGCTTGGCGCCTCACGAAGAGAAGCGCCTGCGATGTCACCACCGTAGCCAGCGCCTGCGATGTCACCGCCTGTAAATTCACTTCGTAAGCGTAATGCTTGTCTAATTCGTTGCCGTAGGTCTGGGGCGTTCATTATTAATCATCTGCTACAATTATTTTCGCGGCATGCAATAAATGAGTATTCAAGAGCTATCGTATCCCAACAGTTTTCAGATGTATGCCGGGTCGCTGAGCATTGACTCGCTCGTTGTAACTGGCGACATTTCAGCAAATGGCGTGGTTCAAGACATGAACATGACCGTGTCATCATTGACGTGTGCTTCAACTATTGTGGCAGCGGAGGTGTATTCACCATTGCTTGAAATACCTCCGCTAACAACGGGCAGCACCCTAAGAATATTCAGTGACCCACTTGATGCAGCAAGTGTAGGTATTCTTGCGGTTTATGATATGACAGGTTCCGGACGTACTGGCCGTGTTTACGACAGCTCCTTAAACCCGCCACCGAACAACGGAGTATTAACGCCGTTTACACAAACATTGCCAGCTGGAACAAATGAGGGCGTTCTCCCCATATCAAGTTGTGTAAGTTTTGACATTGCACCGTTTAACTATGCAGAGCTGGAGGTGCAGAACTTTGGCTCTGCTGTAGAATTTACGCCTACATCCGCCATGTCAACGAATTTCTATTTTGCCAGCACGCCATTGCAGGCGTATGACCAGCTCTTCCAGTTTCAAGCTCCTTACGAGTATGACATTCCAGCAGAAGACCCACGTGTAAGTGCGCCAAATCTCCAGAGCGGCAACCAGCGCTACACGCTATACAGCCCGTCAACTGTGCTGTCGACGGTGTATTTCAATATGCTGAATTTGACATCAAGCAATGTGATGCAGTTCACCAATTTCTCTCTGAATGGCGTTGCAAAAAGTTACCTACTTTAACCGTATCAATAAGTAAATGTCAATATACGAGGTTAGCTATCCAAACCAGTTTGATATGTATTGTGGAACCCTTGCTGTGGCAAACACCATTTCGTGCGCGACGATTCACTATTCTTCCGTGTTATACGATGCTGCCTCCTATAGCACGTTTGCAATCAGCGCAGCTACTGTGAATACGTTAGCCGGCACATATGGCAGCTTTTCCACGTTCGCATATTCAACGGCAACCCTTGGCGAGATTACTGGAGTTTCAACCATGGCCATTTCATCCGGAACGGCTGATTATATGCGAATTACAAGACTGGATGCATCGGTTTGTGGACTGTCTGCCATTACAGCGTCGAAGGTTCTGGTGCAAGACTTTGGTGCCAAGGTAGGCCGCTTCAGCATTATCGCCGCCAGCACCTTAGCTATCTCAGTTCCTACGGTGTCAATCTCGACCTTTACGGATGTCTATGCAGTGAACGCTTACTGTGACACTATATCTGCTGGTGTTGTTGCTGCGGCTGATGTGTCCATTGGCGGCTTGTCGGTGTCCAGTGCACTTGATGCGATTCAAGCAGACATCAGCACGTTGTCAGGCGCAACGGGCGGCACAAGCTACTGCCAATCCTTTCAAAGCATCAAGGCATACGGGACAAACGGTGGCAATGCAGACGGTCATGTAGCCGCGTATAGCACTTTACTGTTGAATGCAGCGCAGCCAATGAGCATTGTAGCTGGCATGACGCTGTCAGACTCCATTATCGGAGTTCCACCAGGTATGTATTCAGTCGACAGCATTACACCAGTAAACGGAGTTGGACGTGCGCGCGCACGCTTATTTGATGTAACAGCCTCGTCTGTGCTATTGTATGGTGATAACGCGATAACAAACACCGGGAGTTATGGGTCAGGCACCACGCACATTAATGGCATACTGAACGTGTCAACCGCAATAGATGTATGTTTGCAGCTTCAAGTTGAGACTGCTTCAGCACTTGGTGATGGCAGCAACGCGCTTGGGGTTGCATGCAGCTTCAACGGTAGTGAGCCGGAAGTTTATTCCATACTGAAGTTCACTAAATATGCGTAATTACCTTCACTTAAGAGCAATGAGCGCGTTACCAACGGTTGTCTATGTTCCGCCTCGCCCAATAACAGCCGAGGCAACGCGGGAATTGGTCAGAGTAAAGTGTCCATACTGCAGCCGAATGCATAAACATGGAATTGCACGAGACGAATTTGATGGGGCTGCCCGCGTAAGTGACTGCGCGAGGGGGGCTTATATTGTGGTCGTCAAAACTGAAAGATTAACTTAAATAATACGTGTCATAAGTAAATCAATGGAGCGCCCCATCCGTTCTAAGCTTACTCCCGAGGAAAGGGCTAAACGTAAAGCAGCACGAAACGCCGCATATTATGACCGCAACATCGAGAAGCTCCGAGAGAAAGCCCGTGAAAAATCTCGCCTTAGATATCAGCGCATAAAGGCGCCGAAAACACCCAAGGATGAGGGGTCTGCAGAATTGACTGAAACAATAACTTAAACAAAAATCGTAAGTATTAATAATAGAATGCCCAAACGACTAACCGTAGCGCAACTTCAAGCGCTCCTTGAGCAACAGGCCCAACAAATGCAAGCCTTGATGGCACAAAATGCCGAGTTGATGAGACGGTTGGCGCCTGAGCCTGAGCCTGAGGCAGCACCAGTGCCAGCGCCAAAGCGGAGAGGTAGACCGCGCAAGGAAGCTGCTCCAGCGCCAGCTCCAGAGCCAGAGGCAGCACCAGCGCCAAAGCGTAGAGGTAGGCCACGCAAGGAAGCTGCTCCAGAGCCAGCACCTGCTGCAGAGCCAGAGGCAGCACCGGTGGCAAGAGAACGCAAACCACGTCGCCCGCCCACAAACTACACTTGCGACATCACATTCTGGAGCTTCAAACGAAGCGATGGCATACCAATAAAAGCAACAGAGTATGGCGACATCAAGGAGGGTGAGCGGGTCATTAACGGGATGGTCCTAATCCGGATTAAAGGGCCAGTGACAGTAGCCGTGAAAGTGCCGCGTGGCGCTATCACGGATGGTGAGTATTGGATAATCAGCAGAGCTGGCAGGGTTGGTAAGCGACTAACAAAGTCTTTGTCCAACTACTTGATGCGAAGTGATGACTATAGAAAAATCAACCGAAACCTTGAATCAGGCATTGTAATGATTCAGCTGGCTAACGTCCAGGAGCAGCAAAATGTGCCAGCCCACGCCCACGCTGAAACTGTGAACCACGATGGTGGCCTTGCAGTGGAACAGCTGGCGCACCCGCTCATTGACTTTGAATTCACGGAGGCTGCCAGCCTTGAAGATGCCATCATTGCGCTGGAGGTTGGGATTGAGAATGCATGCACGCCAAACCTCATCTTGAAAGCGTATAGTGAATCCTTTGCCAAGAATGGCATCCCTCTGACCATTGACACCATCGCGGCGGACATTGGTGGCTACATTGACGACGGTAAGCCGTATGGCATGACCCTCGCGCAGCTGCGCATGTGGTGCGACAGGTGGGGCATCAAACTGAGCGTTTTCAACGTCCACAGGAACCTGCTGCCAGAGCTGTGCATTGCTGAAGCAAGGCGAGTGACACACGGCAACATCAATCCCCGACACCTTGCAGTTGTCCATCATGGCAGCCACGTGTACTTAGCAAGTGGGCTGAACACACGCGGGTACAAGACCCGCGCGAAGGAGCTGGAGGAGGCCATTGACCTTGAACTGGAAGAGGACAACTCAGAGTCCACGCGAGCCGTAACTGCGGACTTTGTTGCGCCAAAGCACGTGGATTCCGTGTTTATGGACAACATAAACGACCTTCCTGGTCATTTCCTGGAATGGTTGAAGGAGACCAAGAACGACACTTACCGTGTGGCGTATGCTGGTGACCTCAACCAGCTCGTCTTCCGGTTGATGTTCAAGTGCCACTACGAGCCTCAGGTTCATTGCGCCATGGGGCAGCTCATGAGCGTGCGCATCAAGTCTCACAGCAAGTGGATAATCATTACCAAACCCCACGCCACACCAGTGGATAGAGCGCCAACAATCACGAGTCAGCTTGAAAACGACACCTACGGCGGCCTTGTTGACCGCTGGAACAAGGTGCTGTATGCGCCTGAGTGCATCTCTACCTATTCGCCGTCGCTCATGAAGTTTGTTTCAGAGCTGCATGGAGCGCCATCAAGCTTCTTTCGCAGCTACGCCGGCGTGTTTACTGAGGTTGATACTTGCAAAGCCTACACGTCGTTCCTGCTGAAGCTGGCGCACCTGCCCGTGTTCAACATCACGGATGAGTTCAGGCCATACATGGGCGAGAAGGTGGAGGACTACGCGTTCTACCACATTGAAGCGCTGAGCATGAAGGGCGCTCTTGGGGCGCTCTTCCGCGGCAAAACTAACGTGTTGGTTGGCGTAGTGGTGAAACAGCTGGTTGAGTATGGCATCATTGACAAAAGCCAAATCAAGGCGCACATCAGGCCCTACCGGCTGGTCTCGCTGCAGCCCATCCATGACGTGGTGAAGGACCTGTGGGCTTCTGCGCTGCCAATGGACGCCAAAAAAGCGTTTGTCAACACCGCGATTGGTAGCACCGGGCGCATGAATAACACACGTGTTAGATGCTCGCTTTACCGCGATGTGAGCGAAGCTACTCACTACAAAGGCAACGGCGACGTGCTGCCGCTGCGAGCGGATGGCTATGACCAGCAGCTCTACCAGGTGACCGACAAGCAGGAAGCGAAGCGGTTAAATGGTGGCCTGCGAGTGCTTCAAAGCATGATATACCACCTGCAGCGCTGGGAAGCATTCCAGCGTTGGCAAGCGATGGAAAGCGAGGGGTATGAGGTGCTTGGCGTCAAAGTCGATGCGGTGTTTGTTGTTGGCGACATCTCGCACAAGCAGGAGACCATCGACAAGTCAACCTTCGAGTCCATTGGTAAGGTAACCTACACGGCAGAGGATGGAGTGATTGACCGCCGTGAACAGAGCATTGACATGGAATCGCACACACTGGCTGTGCCATATCCCAAACGCGTCGTTACGCACCTCGCCGACGAGTATTCAGACGAGCTGGTGAGCCTGTATGGTCAAGGCAAGAAGGTGTTAGCCATTGGTGCGGGCGGCTGCGGGAAAACGGAGGGCGTGGTGCGATACATACACGCACATCCAGAAAAGAGGTTCCTGGTGTGCGCGCCGACTCACGAACTCATTGCGAACGTTAACCGGCGGCTGCGGCGCAACGTCAATGGTGGAGAGCAGAAGGTCAGAGTGTTGAAGGGAACCACAACGTGGAAGCGTGTGTATGACGCTTCATTTGACGTGCCAGACAATGTGACCGTCATCACGCCTCACAAGCTGACCCGCTGGATGCCGCAAGACCGATACAGCCCACCGATTGACCTCAGCGTCTTTGATGTTGTGGTATTTGATGAAGTCTACTCCATCCCCACCGACATGCTGTGCCGCGCCATCAAGATGCTTGAGGGCAGCGGGCCGCTGGAAGTGTATGCCTGCGGCGACTGGCATCAAACGCAGCCGATGGACTCGGTTGAAACTTCATACCGCTGGAATATGATTAAGAGCTACTTTGGGGAGACCATCGTGGAGCTGCTGCAGAACAAGCGCTTGAAGGTGGAGCAGCGCGAGCGCATGGATGCCATCATGACCGACATCTTTGACAACGCTACCTACACTCCCGTGGTTGTCAAGAGCCATTTGAAGCCAACCGGTGAGTTGCGCGGCATGTGCCTGTCGCTGACAAACGAAACGCGTAAGAAGGTCAACTCCAAGCTGCACGCTGCGGCGGTGGCGAAGGCAGCGCGCGGGCATGTGGTTGCCGTGAAGGGCAAGACGTACTACTACACACAGCAGCTGGTGTGCAAGGAGCCGGTGAAGCTGGAAGAGGGCGACATCCACCGCAACGCTGTCGTTGAAATCGTTGACTTCCAGAGCGGCGCGTTCAAGGTGTGGAACGGGCAGAGCGAGCGCATGATGCGCCTGCCGCATGAGGCATTGGGCAGCTTCGGCCTGTCCTACTGCCGCACCGTGCATTCGTTTCAAGGCGCGTCCATTGAAGGCGACTTCACCATCATTGACTGGGAGCATTGGCACAGCGACGCGCACTGGCTGTACACGGCCATCTCGCGTTGCCGGGACCTGGACGGCGTGCATTACTACACCGGCACCGAGTTTCAGCCCACGGCGGCGGAGAAGTTTGAGGGCTGGGTAGCAAGGAAGGTGGAAGGCTACCGCGCGCAGGACACCAAGCGCGGCATGCGTGCCGGCGACCTGACGGCGGATTGGGTGCTGCAGCAGTATCACAGCGCGGCAGGCAAGTGCGCGTATTGCAACTGCCACATGGGCTGCGAGGGTGACTGTATGATGACGGTTGATAGGGTAAACAGCAGCCTGCCGCATGACGCGTCCAACTGCACGTTGGCATGCCTGGCGTGCAACCGCGCCAAAGGGGACAAAGCAGTGATGATGTAGGTGTTCCGATTGCATTTCAAGACAGAGGCCCATGGCGGACAGCGGGGAGGCAGCTACGCCCATGGCCTTTCGGCGGGGAGGTCAGTTGCGCCCATGGCTGCAGCGGGGAGGTCTTCTTGACACGTGTAGAGGTCTCAGTCGACCGACGGCTCATCGGAATCGTCGTGCATGTGGGTACCACTCATGTGCGCCGCCAGGTCTTCCATTGCACCCACCTTCTGTGCGCGAAGCTGCTTCACTGTCAGACCAGCGGCCGCAGCCTCGTCCTTCTCGGCCGCCGATGGAGCGCCGCGCTTCTTGGCCGGCGCTGCTGCCGGCGCCGCCGCCGCTGCCGGCGCCTTGGCACCAGCACCACCACGGGCACGGGGAGGCGGAGGCGGAGCGTCGCTGCTCTCGCTGCTCTCGCTGTCCTCCACAGCCGAACCGTCACCCTTGTTGCGTCGAACATGATACTCATACAGAAGCGCAGATGCCATGATTTGCACGAATTGCTTCCCGATGGGAGTCGTCTTGGTCATGTCTGGGCTGAACAGGTCGGTGCGAGTGACCTGCGCACACAGCGGTGTGTGACAGGCATCACTCATGCACACTCATAACAAGGTGCGCGAAGCAAGTTGCAATCAACATACCCTCTCGCTCACAAGCTTCTCCTCCAAACCGTCCCAAAACGCAAAGGCGGCGGCCTTTGCTACGTCGGCGAGGCGGGATGGCTTCTTCTTGTAGCCGTAGCTGCCAGCGAGGTCTATCGCATTCCCCCCAACCTCGGCATCGTAGTATTTCATACGAGAGACAGCAGACGTGCTGCCCGTAGAGCTGCCAGAACCGCGTCTGTAGGCCATGGTGTGTTCAGCGCTTGTGGATGTAGGTGCTGAAAATGCGCACAACGTGTGCGTAGCATCACTTGAGCAATGCACCCATTGTATGGTGTGGCGCGTGCCATCTGGGAAAATTGTCCAAGATAAGTGCAGCAGATAGGCAAATGTCCAGAGAACAGCGGACACTGTCCAGAAAAGTCCGGACATGTGTCCGGGCGGACATGGTCCGGAGAACGGCGGACATGTGTCCGGAATTTTCCGGACATGTCCGGAGAACGGCGGACACGTGTCCAGGCGGACATGGTCCGGAGAACGACGGACACGTGTCCGCCGTTCTCCGGACATTTATCCGTTGGTGGGGTAGTAGTGTTCTTATCTTGGTCAATTTTCCCAGATGGCACGCGCCACACCACCCGCCAAGCGTGGCACCAATTACTGCACAAAACAAGCGATGCAACCAAAAATGGCAGCGCGCGCAGCGAGCCGCATGTCAGCGGGTTCCAAACGGAGCCGTGGGTCATCGTATGGCTCACGCGGTTCCGACTTATCTTCTGGTGACGATACCCACACCGAGGAGACTCACAGTGAAGGCGACGTGCCAGCGGCACTCACTGAACGCGCGGTGGAAATCATGGACGTCATCAAGAGCACACGCAGTGCTATGCGGCGCCAGCAGAAGAACCGCTCTGATGCAAACAAGAAGCTGCGCAAGGCTAAAGAGGAGATTTCCGTGGTCAAGGCCAACCTGCGTAGCATGGCAGACGTCCTTGAGGAGCTGGAAGAGCGCGTTAACACCGCTCTCACGTCCATTGACGGCCACAAGCGCAAGCGGTTCTTGGAGTTCATGAGCAGTCTGGTGGACACGGCAACAGCAACTGACGGCATCATGACCGCAACCAAGAAGGAGCAGGCGCTCAAGCATGAGATGGACGAAGCAAAGGCTGAGCTGGCAGAAGATACCCGCCTGGCAACAATCGCCATGCACAGGGCCAAGATTGAAGAGCTGGAGAAGGCGGCGGCTCCGCCCATACCAGCAAAAATGGTAACCATAGCGGGTCATCCGGATGGGTCTAAGTTCGACAACAAGGAGAGCGCCAAGTTCCACAAGTTGGAGACCATGACGTCTGTAACTGTCTCTGCAGCAACCGGAGATGTCATCCTTGGCGGAGCGGGCCTGCCGCCGCCGCGCATCCTGGACCACAAAGAGAGGGCCGTCGTGTTCAAAGCCAAGCAAGAGGCGATAAAACGTGCGTCACGCATCTCTGACGACGTTATGCGAGCCGATTGGGTCACGTCCTATGCGCGCGACTTTGTAGATGAGACCACCTTTGCGTTCAAGGTCGATAAACCCACTCCATCGCGTGCAGTAGAACTGGCTGAACTGGGTCTCGACGAAGACGAGACCACGCCTTCTGGTGAGTTACACCCAAGTCACGGCGTGCCTGTCTACGAGGCCCGGAAGCGTGCTGCTGGAGGCGCAGGGGCCGCTGCTCCTGGTCGCACTTGAACCTACAACCAGCTTCGGAAATTTCCAAGTTCCACTCGTGTTCGCGCGTGGAAAATTCCACCGCCTTCTCGCGTAACGCCATCGCCGCACCCCCACCCCCACCATCACCTCCGATATTGCGAACCCCGCGCTAACTCTGCGCATTTTCACACGCATTCAGTTGCCAGTGTTGCAGTTGTTGGTGTGCTGGTGCTTGACTTCTGTGGGAATTGGAATGGGGACCGGAAGTTCGAAGCAGGACACTATGTTGATGGGTGTGGGTGTGGGGGGGGCAGTTGTTGGAGCGGGACTGTACCATATATTTCGCAATAGTGGAGCCACGGATGAAAAAAGTGGCGAAAGTGGCAGAGTGGCACGTCCCTATACGCCTATGGGGACGCCTCTCGACGCTCGTGTCGCGGGTGCTGTGCCTACACCTGCGCTGCCGACCCCGTCCCCTCTCCCTGTCGTTCCAAGCGAACCAGTCAACATTGAGGTAGTTATACGCGCGACTGACACCGAAGCGGAAATTCTGCGGAAGGTGCTTGCGGCGCTGCCACCGAATCCGCGCGTGTTCACCGAAGAAGACCGCAAACTCCTGGCACGCCAAATTGCTGCCCTTATATGGCGGTCACTTTGTGATGGAAGACTATACGGTGAGATTGTGCTTACCAATTGCAAAGTAAAGTACAGGTGCGAATAGCCAGCTTGAGATAGATGTTTCAATGTAGTAAGTGCGTCATTGCGTTTTGCATTGAGCCTGGCAATAGGGTGCAATTCCCCGCAAAAGTCAACGCGAGACACACCCATCCTGACATGACACAATAAGCCGTTGGCTTCACCTGACCGAGCTGACCCATTTGAAGTCGATAGTTAGAAATCAAGGGATTACCCCCAAAACGTAACATAAGAAAACTCATAGAGTTTCGTTGATGCCATTTTGGCGGTTCCTTAAAAAAATCATAAGAAAAACATAAGACATTTCTAAGAGCGCCCGCGCGTCTCACTCACCATTGCTGCTCACGGTAGAAGCGCAGCGCCGCCAGCAGGTGTGACAGGCAATCCTTGCCTCCGTAATGGTACGCCAGTCGCAGCGCCAAACCGTTCTCCTCCGCTGTCATTGACGTGGTGAACCGCCCCAGCAATGCGCCGCCCTCCGCGGCAGCGCGGCACACGTCAATGACGGCACGGCCGTCCGGCGTGCTGCCCAACTCGTCCCACGCCGCCTGGAAGCCCGCTATCAGGACGTCACCACGCTCCTGCTCCCGCATCCTGTCCACAATGGCGTCGTGGATGGGCGCCACACGCGTCGCAGTCACGTCTAGGAAGGGCATCACCACTCGCCCCAGCGCCGTCACGGCTGGCGCGACAGTGAAGCCAAAGACAGAGTAACTGGCGCTTTTGCGGAATGGTTCCAGCGCCGCCAGCGACGGCCACACTGGCGGCGCCACGTCGTCGGTGCGGGGCCGTAACGTGCCCGCCGCGATGGAAGCGCAGCTGGCATGTCGCGTGGGGTTGGACTTCTTTGATGCCGACGCGGCCATGATGGTGGTGTGTGTGGAAGGGGGTGCAAAACAGCAATGCTTTACAACTGGCAGCCTGCAGGGCACGAACAACGACACTAATGGTGGGTGACACCAGTCGTACAATTTTGAGGCGCCGCGGCCGCGTAATAGTTTGCAACGCTGCCGTGTTTGCGGCACGGGAACCTTCCCTGAACAGGGCCGCCGTGTTGCTGACTCGGAGGCTCCGTGGCGGGCATCAACAGCAGCGGTACCGGTACGCCACGCACTACTGACAGCAGCGAACTGGCCCCCGACCGGTAAAACGCACCAATAGCTGCAACCGTAATTGTTGACTTTAATGCGCGCACACCCTCCACTGGTCAATGCGCAACTCAGCAACAGCAGCAATGCACTCTGACAATTCCAACCGACGACGTCGTGGGAACCCCTTGCTCTCGCCCCGCGGCCGTCCGGCGTGCTGCCCAGCTCCCCCCACGCGGCCAGGAACGATGGGATCCCCTCGTCCAGCCCCTGGTCCTGCACTCACCCACAATAGCGGATGCGGGCCTGCCGACACCAGTGCCGGTCTCTGCTTCACGAAGCAGTACGTCCAGGTAGGAATCCACGTCTGGCAGGTAGCGCGCCATGATGCGCCCAACAACCACCACGGCTGGCGCCACTGCCATGTACCACTCTACCGGAAGGTCCATGGGTAGCGGCGAGGGCGGGTTGCCGTCTCCATCTGGCGCCCACATTTGCTCTGACAACTTCTTTCTCATCTGCAGCAGCGAATCCAGTGACGGCATCCCACACTCCGGCGGCGCTGCGGTAGCGGCCGCCGTCTGCTGTGCGCCGTAGTAGCGCGCCGCCGCCTCCAGCACAGGCACGAACGCCTCGCTTTCAAAATGATGCGCCCAGTGTGGCTCCACAAGAGCAGCCTCCGCCGCCTCCGTGACATCGACCCTCCCCAACAGCGCGCCGCCAGCTGCAGCAGCGCCGCAGACGGCAATGACAGCGCGGCCATCTGGAGTGCTGCCCAGCTCCTCCCATGCCGCGTGGAAGCGCGCCACATCGCCGCCGCGCCTCAGCTCCCGCAGCTTGCTCACAATGGCGTCGTGGTCCGGCGCAATGCGCGTCACAACCACGTCAATGTATGGTGACACGATGCGTCCCAGCACCGTCACGGCTGGAGCGACCGCCACTTTCCACGGAGAATACCAGTACCAACTGCTTGGCCAATAACCGTTGCTGTTGAGGTCTGGCGTTAGCGACGCTAGTGACGCCCACTCAGGCGGCGCCGTCGTGGTGCTGGTACCGGTACCGGTGCCGGTATTTGGCGGTGCAGCACCCTTGACAACAGCAGCGTCGGTGGCGCACTTTGACGATGCCAGTGACAATAACACGGGTGCCGCAGCGCCGCTGGCACTCTTGACAACAGCAGCGTAGGTGGCACGCCGCTTTGGGGTGTCGGTGGCTGCCTTGCTTATAGCCGGCAACGCCGGCGACAACATGGCTGCGCCAGTTCCGGGACCGGTACCGTTTCCGGTACCGGTACTTGGCGCACTCTTCTTGGCGATGGCGGCGTAGGTGGCACGCCGCGTGTCGGCCGCGGTCTTGCTCTTTGACAACGCCAGCAACGATGGCACGGGCGCCGCACCGTCGGTGGCGGTACTTGGCGCACTCTTCTTGACAACAGCCGCGTAAGTGGCACGCGGCATCATGTCGGTGGCGGTGGGCGGCGCGCTGCCCCTCGTTGACGCAGCCATGGTTGACCGCTTGTGCACATGACGCACAATAGTGGACACAACACAGCAGCGCAGCTGAATGCACGCAATGGTTGGCACACGACGCATATGATTATTTGGAGGCGCCGCGGCCGTCTTGTGGATTTGCATGCCGTGTGATGGGGAACCTTCCCCGAACAAACTCGGAGGCCCCAACGCGGGTACCGGTATCAACAACAATGCAGCCAAAACCCAATTGTTGACTTTAATGCACGCACACCACACACAATGACCAATGCACTACAACAAGAACCACGCTCAGTGACTCAGTCACTCGACTCACTCGACGACCAATACCGGTCTCGGCGTCGTACCGGTATCTCTTCGTGCCGGCCACCGTACCACTCGCCCCGCGCGGCCTGCGCGCGGTAGCCCTTTATAGATCTCCTGCAGCTCGTCCTCTAGACCGGGAGCAGCAGCCATTGCTGCCAGTTTCTCGTATTTTACCCCAATCATGCTGCCATGCAAGGCAGCGTCGTACACAGCATGGACGGCGCGGCCGTCCGGCGTGCTGGCCAGCTCATCCCACGCGGCTCGGAACTGTGGGATCCCCTCGTCCAGCCCCAGGCGCCGCATCATCTCCACAGCTGTCTCGGGTCCAACTGCTGGACATGACGTAAACGCCGCCACTCTATCGGCAGGGAGGTAACGCGCTATGATACTCCTCACGACCACCACAGCTTGCGCCACAGCCTTGGTCCACTCGTCTGGTGGGCTCAGGGAGGGATCCGGTGAGGGTGACCTGCCGTATTCGTCTTTGCTCCACTTTTTTCGCTCCAACTTGTCTCTCACTTGCGCCAGCGATCTCAGCGACAGCCCCATAAACACGGTGGCGGCGCCAGTGACGGTACCGGTACCGGTAATCGTGCGCTTCGGCCGCGTCGGCACGTACCGGTAGCCCTTCTTTGATGCCATGGTGGACCGCGTTTGGCAGCACAGGCAACGCTACACAATGCACACAATGGGCGGTGCCTGCCGCCTATAATTGGAGGCGCCGAGGCCGGGTGTTGCGTTGCAACGTTGCCGTGTTTGCGGCTCAGAAAGTTGCCAGGAATCTGACGGCTGTATTCAAAGGGTCGACTCGGCGGGCAATGCACCGCCCGACTCGAAGTCAACAGGCGAAGGTTGCGATTTCCTACCGGTGCTGCTGGCGGCGGCGCGCTACAACCGCGCGCATGAGCCTGTCGACATGGGCGGCGCGGGTGGCGGCTGTAAAGCGGTGGCTAGCAGCGCAGCTGCAAGCGGTGCCGCAGCGGCGGCCAGCGTTGCAGCAGCGGTGGCCAGCCGTGCCACGCCGGGCGGCGCTGATGTGCCGCAGCTGTGGCAAGCCGTGCCGACGCCGCGGCCGGCGTTGCAGCAGCGGCGGCCAGTCGTGCAGCAGCGGCGGCAAGCTGTGCCGAAGCCGCAGCCGGCGTTGCCAAACGTGCTGCAGCGGCGGCCAGCCGTGCAGCAGCGGCGGCCAGCCGTGGTACTGCGGCGGGCGGTGCTGGCGGCAGCACGCGGAGGCGGCACCGGTAATTGTATTGTGTGTTGGAGCATTAGCCTGCTATGGCGGCATGGCCATTGTACTGAACGGTGTGCGCGACTTCAAGTCAATTGGTGATTGCATGCCGGGGCCGGGTGACAGCAGCGCGGCGCCGCCACAGCCGCCGATGCGACGCCCGCCTTGAGGTACCGGTTTTCGAGTCAACAGGTCGGGGAAGGTTCCTGACCCTGCAACCACCACAAATGCGACGCAACGAGCAGCCGTTGCACCTCACAATTGCAAACTACGCAACAGGTGCCCACGTCTGCTGTCCTGCGGGTTGGCAGATGTTGTGGTGCTGCACCCACCCTCTCTCACACTACCGGTACCGGTATCATGGAGAGCGCTGACACCACCACGCTGCTGGACGCGCGCGCTTCCAGTCACCCCACCGCCGCTGCAGCCGCTGCGCACAAGGGGGGCGCGTCCAGTGCCGGCGACGAGTGGCCGTCTCTGGCCGGGCTGCGTGAGGAGGGCCCCTACTATTGGGATGTCGCGGTGGCGGCAGGCGTGACGGCGGTGGGCCGCATCGTGGCGCCCTACATTGATGTGAGGGCGACGCGTATCCCGCCAGATCACGACGCCATCGTGAGCAAGCTGCGGGACCTGGGACGCGGTGACGACGCGGTAGCACGTTTTCAGGCGGCATGGGAGGAGCTGGGCAGCACGCCCGATGGGCGCGCAGTCATTCACGTGTGTCGCACTGCCACGGAGGGCGGCGCACTGCTGGGGCGGCTCCACATGACGGAGATGGCGGAGCGGTACCAACTGGAGGCAGGGCTGACGGATACGTTTGCAGGCAAGGAGTTCCTCCCTGCGCTGCAGGCAGCGGCACGCTACTATACCGGCACGGCACATACCGACACGACACCCAGCGAGGCT
>ERZ778022.3550-NODE-3550-length-14512-cov-4.809504_pt1 | contig 14512 bp, 10 predicted proteins | sample MGYA00375752_ERZ778022 | MGnify/ENA primary metagenome ERZ778022 (study PRJEB29350, sample SAMN05389826) | bioreactor metagenome | isolation source: Thiocyanate bioreactor | place: South Africa: University of Cape Town | collected 2014-04-04 ... | reverse complement strand
TCGAGCGCTGGTCGCTCGTCGCCGACATCAAGTGGGGCAAGACCCGCGAGCCACTCGTCTTCCGTCTCTCGAGCGAAACGTCCGAGAGCGGCACGAAGAAGCGCGCGAAGGCGAGCCCCGACAAGACCGCGCGTCCCGAGTCCGAACCGTCGCCGCGATCGAAGAAGGGGGCGCGCCCCTCCCCGCCTCCGGTCCACGTCGAGCCGCACCTCGGAGACGACGTCCGCGAGCTCCTCGATGCGATCAACGCCCTTCAGGGTGGCTGGCGCGCCCGTCCGGCCACCGTACTGCTCGACGTGCCCGGCGAAGGGATCTGCGTGCCCGATCTCGAGCTCTCGCGTGACGGCGACCGCGAGCCCATCTACGTCGAGATCCTCGGCTACTGGAGCCGCGACGCCGTCTTCCGCCGCGTCGAGCTCGCCGAGCGTGGCCTCGGCGCCCGCGTCGTCTTCGCGGTGAGCTCGCGTCTCCGCGTCAGCGCGGAGGTGCTCGACGACGCCGTCCCCGCGGCGCTCTACGTCTACAAGGGCAAGATGAGCCCGCGCGCCGTGCTCGACCACGCATCACGCCTCACACCGGGTGCGAGCGACCGCCGGCCGTCCCGGTCGAAGAAGTAGCCTCGCCGAGCGAGGTTCGAGCGCGCGCCGTTCGTGAGCACGCACGAACCGCGCTCGAAGTCCCCGACCAGGAATCGCCCCATCGACCTCGCATGTCGGGCACAATCGAGCGATGGTCGGCCGCCACCGTACTCGCCACCGCTTCGCGAGGCTCATGCTCGCGACGGGATGCGTGCTCGCCGTGCAGCTCACGGGCGGCGACGCGCACGCGGACGACGGGCCGACTGGGAGCCCGTATCGGCTGAAGTGGAGCTACGACAGCGCATTGGTCGCGCTCGGAGCAGCAGGCACGATGACGGCGGTCCTCGGTCATCCGAAGCCGACCTGCCACCCGAGCTGCGAGCCGCCGGAAGCGATGCTGGGCATCGACTCCGCCTCGATCGGCAACTACTCGCCGCGCGCGCACAGGCTCGCGAGCCTCGCCGTCTTCGGCCTCGTGCTCGCCCCGATCGTGATCAACGCGGCAGACACCCGATTCCACGGCTGGGCCGAGGACACCTTCGTCATGCTCGAGTCGGTGTTGCTCGCGCAGGCGATCACACAGGTGACGAAGTCGGCCGTCGGTCGAACCGCGCCGTTCGTCTACAACCCGCGCGCAGCTCCGGAGGACATCGACAGCGCCGACGCCTTTCGCAGCTTCATCTCCGGGCACAGCTCGACGGCCTTCGCCGCAGCGACGTCTTATTCCGTCACGTTCTGGAAGCGACACCCGAGGAGCCCATGGAGGTTCGTGGTCCTCGGCGTCGGGCACGCGCTCGCAACCGGCATCGCTCTCCTCAAGATCGAGGCGGGCTACCACTACGCGACCGACGTGACCGCCGGCGCGCTCGTCGGCAGCGCGATGGGCTTGCTCGTGCCCACGCTTCACTCCGAGTGGTGAGCGCTCGCCCAACGAGACCGCCTTCGCCCACGTGGCTGCCACCAGGACGATCACGCTTCAGCGGTGGTCGAGGCGCGCTACGATCGCTCGGCCATGGATCGGTCGCGCGCGGTCCGGATCAGCAAGCGGATGTCCCTCGCCCTCCGGCATCGCCCGGAGGCGCTCGGTATCACCCTCGACCCGAACGGGTGGACGACGATCGAAGCGCTGGTGCGCGGGCTCGAGGCACACGGCGAGCGAGTGACGGCGGATGACATCGACGAGATCGTCGAGACGAGCGACAAACAACGCTTCGCGCTCTCCGAGGACGGAACGCGGATCCGCGCGAACCAGGGGCACTCGGTGAGCGTCGATCTCGGCCTTCCAGCACGTGTACCGCCCCACCTGCTCTTCCATGGAACGGTCGACCGCTCCCTCGCGCCGATCCGGGCGCAAGGGCTCGTGCGCGGATCGCGGACGCACGTGCACCTCTCGGCCGACGTCGCGACGGCTCGAATCGTCGCTGCGCGACGCGCGGGCGAGCGCGTGCTCCTCCGTGTTCGCGCGGCGGCGATGCATGAGGCCGGCTTCACCTTCTACCTCTCCGACAACGGCGTGTGGCTGACGGAGAACGTCCCGCCGGCATTCATCGAAGTCCCGTAGCCTCGCGCTCCTCGAGGATCGCGAGGATCGCGGCTTCGGCGGCAGACCAGTCCGGCGTCGCGACGATCCCCGGATCGGCCGACACGCTCGCCCCGAAGAGGAAGCGATGAGGGACGAGGTTCGCCATCGGGGTCAAGACGTCGATCCGATCGTCGACGAAGAAGCCGATCCCGAGATCGACGCAGATCCCGGCCTTTTGCTTCCGCTCGCGGCAGAAGCGGAGGTTCTCGCGACCGATTCCGGTCGCCGCGTGGAAGCCGTGATGCTCGAGCCAGCGACGTGATCGGCTCTCGATCTTCCTTCCGCACTTGGAGACCAGCCACACGTTCCCGTCGAAACACTCGACGAGGCGCGCGATCGCCTGGAAGGCGCCAGGCATCGCCGGGGCCAGCAGCGCCTCCTCGTCGGAGCCGGCGCCGACGAACGCCGTATCGGGTCCGTCGCCGTGGATGATGACCCGCCCGATGTCGATCCCGAGGTGACTCGGGGCGGGGAGCTTGGGGTGTCGTCTCTTGATGTTCATGATGCCGGTGAAGATGCGCTCGCGATCTTCAACGGCAATTCATCATTCGTGATCATCTATCATCGATGGTGAATGCTCGATTCGGATGCCCTTCGCACGTTCGCCGTGTTCGCCGAGGACACGAGCCTCTCGGGCGCCGCGCGCCGCCTTCACCTGTCGCAGCCCGCCGTGCACGCGCAGCTCAAGCGCCTTTCCGAGGAGGTCGGCGCTCCGCTCTACCGCCGCTCGGGGCGGGGCCTGGTCCTCACACGTGAGGGAGCCGACGTCGCCGCGTTTGCGCGTGACGTCGCGGAGCGAACGGACGACCTCCTCGCCAGGGTGCGAGGCAGAGAGGTCGGCGCGCGCGTCGTCCTCGCGGCCGGCGCCGGCGCTCTCCTCTTCATCCTCGGCGATGGGATGCGTGCGTTCACGCGAGAGCGCGCCGAGCGCCTCGACGTCGTCACCGCCGACGGGCGCGCGGCGATCGACGCCGTCAGCGCAGGCACGGCGCACGTCGGCGTCGCGGCCGACCCGCTCCCGGACGACGTCGAGGGCCATCGCCTGACCGACGTCCCCCAGGTGCTGGTGATGCCGCGAGACCATCGACTCGCGAAACGACGCAGGATCGCGATCGCCGACCTCGACGGTGAGCGCCTCGTCCTTCCCCCACCCGGGCGACCGCAACGCGCCACGCTCGACGCGGCCTTCACGACCCGCGGGATCGCCGTCCGTGCCGGGGCGCTCGCGGTCGGCTGGGAGCTCGTCGTTCATCTCGTCGGGGTCGGCGCGGGGATCGCGATCGTCAACGCGTCGGTGCGGATCCCACGCGGCCTCGTCACCCGGCCCGTTCCGGAGCTACCGAAGGTCCGCTACACCGTCTTCACGCGCCCCAGCCCGCGCGAGTCCTCGGCCGCTCTCCTGCGCCTGCTCGTGGAGCACGGCCGAGCGTGGGAGCGTCGCGTCGGCACCATCTCCCGGTGACGCAGTATCTTGGGCGTCGTGCCCGAGCGGCGACGCCGATCAGGACGGCAGGTCAGCGCTCGCGGGCCGCTGAATCACGAACGCGTCGTCGCGCTCGAGCCATGCGCGCGCGTCCTCGACCGCGCCCGCGGCGATCGTCGGGTCGACCGGCACGCCGTGCTCCTCGAGGGACGAGAGGTCGTGGATCTTCGCGAGCACTCCGGGAAGCGTCGACGGGATCGCTCCCGACGGCAGCAGCTCGCGATAGACGGCCGCGACGAGCGCCGGATGCCCCTCCTCGATCGGCGCCTCGAGGCGCGCGCGAAGCGAGGCGGCCATCGCCTCGTAGGCCGCACGTACGGCATCGCCTGGAAAGCCGGCCTCGAGCACGACGTGAGCGAGGCGGAGACGCTGGCGCGCGAACGCTTCCGTCGCACGCATGTCCGGCCGGCGACGTGTCGTCGGGCGCGTCGTGGCCTCGACGTCGTCTGGATCCGCCCCGATCGCCTTCGCGGCCGCGATCGCGACCGCGGCCGTCGTCGGCGCGCTCGCCTTCTCTACCGTCACCTCCATGCCGTCGTCGCCGTCGTCCGAGCGACGAGCGACACGCTCGTTCGCGTCGTCTCCATCCGAGCCCACGACCGAGAGCTCGCCGGCCAATACGTCCTTGGCGTGCCGGAGGAACATCGTGAAGCTCGGCGCCTCGAGCGCGTCGACGCCGCTCGTGCCGTCCGTCGCCGCGCTCCGCACGGCGCGCTTGCCGGCGAGGGTCCCTTCGATGCCACGCTCGATCCCGGTCTCCGCGCAGAGGTAGGTGACCGAGACGCCGCGCGTCTGACCGAGGCGATGCGCGCGTGCGATGCGCTGATCGAGCCGCGCCGGGTTCCACGGCAGATCGAGGTGCACCACGTAGCTCGCGACCTGGAGGTTCAGTCCCACGCCGCCGGCGTCGGTCGAGAGGAGCACCGTCTTGTCGTCGTCGTTCTTGAACCGCTCGATCAGCGCGGGGCGCGCATCCGAGGGGACGCCGCCGTGGAGCGTCAGGTGTCCGACTCCGATCGCATCGAGGCGCTCGGCCGCGACCTTCAGCATCTCGGTCCACTCCGAGAAGACGAGCACCTTGCTCGTCCCCTGCTGCGCGATCTCGCCGACGAGCGCCTCGAGCTCGTCGAGCCTCGGTGCGTTGTCCGTCGACTCCGGATTGCACAGCAGCGCCGCGTTGCACGCCTGGCGTGCCTTGAGGAGCGATGCCTGGAGCCGCTTCTGCTCGGCTGGGCTCAACGGGCGCCGCTCGGCGATCTTGACGAGCATCGCAGCGGCGCGCCGGTACGACTCCTCGAGCTCCTTCTGCTCCTCCGATAGCGCGACGTAGCGTGTCTGCTCCGTCAATGCGGGGAGCTGCGAGAGCACGGCCTCCTTTCGCCGCCGGAGCACCACCGGCGCGATGGTCCGGCGGAGCGCGGCGAGGTTCCTGTAGCCGACGATCTTGCCCTTCGCGTCGTCGGCTCGCTCCTGGAAGTCGAAGTTGAACTTCCACAGTGGTCCGAGCACGTCGGCGTCGACGAGCTGGAGGATGCCGTACAGGTCATCGAGGCGGTTCTCGACCGGCGTCCCCGTGAGCACGAACAGGAAGCGCGACGGGATGCTCTTCAGCGTCGCCGCCGTCTTCGTACGGAAGTTCTTCGCCCGCTGCGCCTCATCGAGCACGAGCACGTCGGCCTCGAGGTTCTTCACGAGGGAGAGGTCGCGCCAGGTGAGCTCGTAGTTCAAGACGACGTATGGCGCGTCCGAGGCGAACGCAGCGCGCCGCGCGTCGGCGCCGCCGACGATGACGACCGCCTGCGCTCCCGCGTAGCGCGCGATCTCCGCTGCCCATTGCGCCTTCAGCGATGCGGGGCAGACGACGAGGATGCGCTTCGCTTCTCCGCGACGGCGAAGCACCTCGCAGGCAGCGATCGTCTGCACCGTCTTGCCGAGTCCCATGTCGTCCGCGAGGACGGCCCGACCGGCACGCACGAGGTGAGCGACCCCTTCGCGTTGATACGGGAAGAGAGGCTCGGCAAGGACGTCCACACCGAGCTTCCCCGACGCGATCGCCTCGCCGACGTTGCGCGCGCGCTCGTCGCGGTCCTTCTTCTGCTCGAGGATGCGCGCCGCCGCGATCGCCGCCTGGGTGACGCGGGCCAGGCCGAAGTCGCGTGCGTGGGCGAGGACGGCGGAAGAGGTATCGAGCTCCCGGCCCGCCTCGGCACGGGGACCGAGACTCGCGTGCGCAGCCGGGACATCGTCGCGCTCGCGCTGCCCATCTCCAACAGCGAGCGTGGCGAGGTGCGCGACGACGCGATCGACACCGCGACCGACCGCGACGACGGTGAGCGGGCCCGGACCGTCGGCACGGCCCGCGCGCGCGGTGACGACGACTTCGTCTTGCACGCGCGCATCCCGCGGAAGAGAGGCGACGACGCGGCGAATGCGCGCATTCCCCTTCGCCGCGCGACGCACGGCAGCGATGTGCTTGCACGCGCCGAGCATCCCGAAGAGGAAATCCGGGCACGAGCAAGCATCCTCCTCTGCCCGCTGGTCGACCAGGTCGACGGCGTAGGTCCCGCCACTCGCGCCGCTCACGAGGAAGCTCCCGTCGGTCTTTCCGACGACGATGCGGAACTCCTCGACGTGCGCACGATGCGTCCGCACCTCGCGCTCGAACCGAACCACGCTCGCCTCGTCGGAGAACGACGCGCACTCGGGAACGACCGTGCGCTTCGGTCGAAGGACGATGCTCTTCTCGGTCGCGCGCTTCATGTGCGTCAGCTACCGCAGATCGCAGGCTCCGAGAAGAGAAGCCGATGCGCTGCGCGCTGTGCGAACAGGAAGCAGGAAGGCGGCCCCCGGAGCGCCGGGAGCTGTGCCGTACCTCCCGCGCTCGGGTTACTCTGGAGGTTCATGCGCCCGCGTCTCTGGATCCCCTTCCTCCTCGCAACGATGGCGTGCGGCGCTTCCCCGAGCGAGGAGCCGGCTCCGGCCATCGAGCCGCCGAACGACGCAGGCGCTGGTCCGGTCGACGCGGGCGTACCCGACGTGGTCGCCACCCCCGACGCCGCTCCACCGGAGGTCGACATGGCCGCGGCGCTCCTCGCCAAGCTCGGCACGTGCACGGCGGTGTCCAAGTCGCCGTTCGCGACCGACAACGGCAAGACGGCGAACGTCGACGTCTGCGGGATGAAGAACGCCGTCTACTGGCAGGCCGACATGGACATCGACTGCGACGGCAAGGAGAGCCCCGTCTGCAGCAAGGCCACCGATCCCTCATTCCAGAACCAGACGGCCATGACCGACTCGAAGGGCGGTCCGCTCGACGCCGCGACGGTGCCGTTCGTCGTCGTACCGCAGCCGAGCAATCGCTGGGACTATCGCGCTTCCGACCTCGCACTCGGCACGGTGGTCGCCGTCATCTACGACGGCAAGATCGAGTACGGGATCATCGGCGACACCGGCCCGACGGCCATCATCGGCGAAGCCTCGTATGCGATGGCGAAGAGCCCGGCATCAATCCGGATCCGCGCATCGGCGGGATCAGCTCCGGTGTCACGTACGTCGCGTTCACCGGCAAGGATGACGCGGTAACGAAGAATGAAGACCACGCCGAAGCCGTGACCATCGGCAAGCGACGAGCGGCTCAGTTCCTCGACGAGAACTGACTCCGCCAGCGCGTGACGAGCCGCGCTCCGGCGTCGCATTACCCACATCGCTCCCCTGATCGCGGAGTCGCGTTGCGGGACACGGCGATCGTGCTGCGAGAATCGGCTTGTTTTGCCGGTGAATAGGCCTCTTCGCACCAGCGTCTTTCGGTCATGAAGAGACTGCTTGGCTTCGTGGGGGCGACGCTCTTGGCCGCGTGCAGCGCGGTGTCTGACGGTCGAGACGAAGAGGGCGGAGCGAACGCGAACGATCGCTCCAACGGGAACGCGGAGGGCGATCGACTGGAGACCGGCGCGATGGCCGTCTCGCCGAGCGGCGCCTACATCGTGGCGCGGCGAAATACGACGACGCTGATCGTCGACGTTCACGATCAGCGGCTCACCGAGCTCGACATCGTCGGCGAGCGCTTCGTCTTCTCGAAGAAGCGCGAGGTGGTCTATGCCGTGCTCGCGAACCTCGAGGGCGTCGTCGCGATCGACCTCGCCACGACGAAGGAGCTCTGGCGCAGCGTCCCCGCCTTCACGTCGAACGCCGGAGCGTTCCTCGCGCGCGTGACCGACGACGACACGACGCTCCTGATCGCCGACTACGACCGCATCTTCGCCCTCGACCCCGCGGACGGAGACGTCCGGAGCGCGACGTCGTCGGTCGGCATCCGTCCGGTCGACCTCGAGCTCCTCCCCGGCGATCGGCATGCCGTCGTCGTCGGCTCGACCACGTGGGCCGACGGCGGCCCGCACACGCCCGTCTCCCTCGTGGGCGTCGCCGATACGAAGGTCACCACGATCGACGTCCCGAACTGCGCCGCGCCGATCTCGATCCTCCCCGACGGCTCACGCGCGCTCCTCTCGCCGACGTTCTGCACCGCAGACGCGGAGGCCCGCGCGAAGGGCTGGAGCAATCCCGATCCCGTCAGCATGATCGACATCGACGCGAGCGCGGGGAAGCTCTCGTTCATCAAGAACCTGCCGGGCTTCGGCCCCGTCTCGCTCCTCGCCGACGGTCGCGCGGTCGCATACCTCGATACGAAGCGGATGGACCCGTCGATGTTCGACGACAAGGCCCAGATCCCGGGCCCGACCGCCGATCAGTATCACCTCATGATGATCGAGCCACGCTCGATGAAGTTCGATCTCCACCCGATCGGAAAGCAGCTCCCGCGCTTCGCTCCCGGGAAAGACGGCACGTCCTTGCTCGTCGACGCATCGGTGATCGTCGTCCGCAACGAGGTGAGCGCCTCGGTGACGATCGACTCGACCGGCAAGATCACCGCCGAGGTGAAGGGCGCCTTCGGCGACACGAGCGGAAGTCTCTTCGGCGTGTTCGACCTCGGGACGAAGACGTACGTCCCGTTCGCCGGTCCGGCCGCCTCCCTCGATCGCTTCGTGCAGCTCGGCGACGGCTCGCAGGTGTTCACCCTCCGGAACAACGGCCGCGGCGGTGACCTCTTCGCCGTCGACGTCGCCGCACGCACCGCCGTCGATCTCGGGCGCTCGCTCCGCGACATCGGCATCCTCCCCGACGGCCGCACGCTCGTCCTCCGCATCCGCCTCGAGCCCACCGCCGACGGTTACCTCCGCGAGGAGTTCTGCTTCTCGACGGACGGACGCTCGTGCACGACGAGCATCCAGTACCGCTCGCCTACGCCCCAGCACGACCCGTGACGATCGCCGCGATCGACGAGTGGACGACGACGATAGTGCCGATCGCCCCCCCGACGCGCTCGCGTCGAAGCGAACGGCATCGTCGATGCTCACTTCGGGAGAAGCGGTGTGGAGACGAGCGAACGCAGGGACATCCCGCTGGCGTAGGCATAACTGGTCCACCTACCCCAACCCCAGATCGTTGCAGCGAACAGGCCGTCGCTCCGGAGATGATGCGCGCCGTAGTAGCAAGTCTTTCCATCGGAGGTAACGCCAGGTTCGGAGCCGACCGAGAGATCGACGCGCGCGTATTCGTAGGCGCCGCGCGTGCCGATAGGACGAAATGCGGTCACCGGACCGCCGAGGCACTCGAGCGAGACGTCCTTGAATTCCCCGTCGGTCTTCGCGCGGATGATCACGAGCGACGTCTCTGCGTACGTCGGGTCGGCGTAGAAACTTGCGTTCGTCAGATACTGCTCGGCGGGAACGACGTTGACGAACTCCGGATCTCCCTTCGTTTGCCAACTGCGCCCACTGCCCCAATAGTCACCATTGCTTCCGGTCATGTATGCGGCCAGGTAGATCGGGTGCTCGGCATCTTGCGAGCGGACGACGAAGGGCTCTCCTACGCCGGCGCCGAACGCCGCGACCTCGCCAGCGTTCAGCGTAAGCGGTGCTCCGCGCGGGACCTCCGGATCGTAGTCGAGGCGCGTCCCGTCTCGCGCGGCGAGGATGCGATACGGCATCGGCTCGTGCTCGTCACCGGTGCGTGGACGATAGCCGACTCCAACGTATTCCGAGCCCCACCGTTCGAACGCGGGTATCTGCGCGCCGAGGATGTCGCACGTACTCACGTTGGCGGGAACGTTGGCGCAGGTGTGCGCGGCGAAAGTGCTCGTCGGCTTCGTGGAAATGATGGCGCTTCCCGTGAGCTCCTGTGGCTGAACCAACTGCAGAAACTGCCCCTTCTGAAGTCGGTAAGTCGCCGGCACGCCCGCCGGCGTCCCGACCACGCCGACACCGTCATGAACGTCGGCCTTCGGGTAAATCGTGACGTCGGTATCGTCCTCGGAGGCCACGATCTGGACGCCGGGTGAATACGTACGCCACGCCTCCCACGCGTTGACCAGGATGTTCTCCTTCGACCAAGACGCGACCGGGAGTAGGAGCGTCGCCGAAGGAATGGCACTTGCCGCACCGCCGAACGGGTAGACCGCCGCCGCGCTCACTGGGGCGCTCGTCTTCAGGTGGAAGGACGAACCGAGCTGAGTCCCATCCGGGTAGTAGTCGCGGAGGACGGCAGGAACGACCCCCTTCGGGCAAGCGACGTAGCGGGGATTATCAATAGGGGATTCGCGATCGGAGACGAAGAGAATGACGCCGTCCCCCGGCATGACCGCGCCAACATGCGGGGCCAACTTCGCCTCGCCAGGGAGGGTGCGGTAGATCGCCTTGGAGAGGTCGAGCGCCTTCCCTTCGAACTCGATCCCGACGTCGACCGGGACGGTGGAGGTGTTGACGAGGTACGTGGCGTAGCAGCTGTACGGCCAATCGTTGTGAGTGGTGAGGAGCGGAGGCTGGAAATAGAACTCGCAGCCATTCGTGCTTCCCTCCGTGGCCACGGCGTCGCAGGGCTGCCTGCAGGAGCCCCCACCACATGCGAGCTCGATCGGGCAGGGCTCGATCTCGCCGCTGCATCGGATGACCGAGCGGCCGTCGAGCGAGCAGCGATCCGCGCAGGTCCCGGCATCGGCGTCGACCTCGCTGAAGATCTCCGGTGGAGGCGCGAAGGTCTTTCGATCTCCGCCGCATGCGGCCGCGATCAAGATCGCAACTCCGAAGACCGACACGCGGATGCGGCCCGACAATCGCAGGTTCATGGCAAGCTCACCTTCACGGGTTCGAGGCTCGACCGTCGCATCTTCTCATCCCCCAATTGCCCATAATAGTTACTGCCGACACAATAAATTTCGCCGCTCGTCAAGAGAGCGCATGTGGCGTCGCGCGTCGTTCGCACCTGCGCGACGCGGCCCGGCAGTCCGGCAATCTTGACGGGTCGAACGGCATGGTTCTTCGTGCCGTCTCCGGCTTGACCGGCATTGTTGTCTCCGAGGCAATAGACGCTGCCCGAGATTGCGGCGGCGCACCAGCGCGAAGGCAGGAGGACATTGGGGTAGCGCGACTTATCGAGAAACGTCGGCGTCGTGGCGATCTGCACGACGGGCTCCGGAGCCGATACCCGTCGAGGGGTAACACCGACGTCATTCCCCCAGCAGAATGAGTCGCCCTCTGCCGCCACACACGCGCGGCTCTCCACCGCGTCCACTGCGCTGGTGGGCGGCAGGGTCGTGGGCAAGGACACCGGATCGGGGAACAACGACGTCTCGCGTGCGACCAAGCCGTTGACTCCCCAGCTCTCGGACACTCCATCTTCGCGAACGATGAACGACGCCTCGTTGACGGCCACGTCCCGGATTGGTGCGCCGGGCCCGAAAGGAACGGCGCGCGGCGGATGCGACGGCTCGCGCATGAAGGGAGCATCCGGGGCCACTTGGCCGAACTCGTTCGATCCCCAGCAAACGACCCCATCGTCGACCAACGCACATCCGGTTCGTTGGTACACGCTCACCTTCTTTGCTGGCGGGAGCGCGAGCTTCACGGGCGCTGATTCGGTCGTGACGCCGCCGTCCCCCTGAAGGAATGGCCCCGTTCCCCAACACCACGCGCCGCCGTTGCGATCGACGGCACACGTGTGGTCGAGCGTTACGATGTCCGAGAGACCGACGACACGCGCGGGGGTCGCGCTACCGGTCGTCGTTTCGCCGCGACCGAGCTCGCCGTTCGCGTTGGCGCCCCAGCACACGACCGTTCCGTCGTGGAGGAGGGCGCAGAAGCTCTCGCCACGCGAGGAAGCGAGCGATACCGCACATGATGGGGAGTCGCATTCGACCGTGAGAGGCCCTCCGTCGAACGTTCCCGCGTCCGAGGGAGAACCGTTGGGCGTTCCGTCACTCCCGGCGTCGAGCTGGGACGAAGGCTCCGCGGATGCATCCACAGGAGCTGCTTCAGCCGCGTCGTCACGTGCGCTGGAGCAGCTCGTGGAAGCCATCACTCCCGCAGTGCATGCAAGTAGCGCGAGCAGCCCGCCCGCATGACGGTCAAGGTGTCGTCTTGTGGAGCGCATAGCGATCTCCCACTATCCAGATGTTGGTGGCGGACGTCCCGCGAATCCGATTGGCCACAGGCGACGGGACGCCGTTGTGCGCGGTCGACGAGAGTTGATAGGTCCCGCCGTCGTCCCAGATTCGCGTCCCCCGAGCGGCGATGCCGCGTGCCACGTCGTGGCCTCCGACGAGCCATAGGAGGTCCTCCGACTCGCGCCAGAACGAGGAGACATAGCTACCTGCCCCCCCCGCCCATACCGCCGGCGGGACGACGGTGTCACGCGCGGAGTAACCTTCGCCATCCGCGATGATTTGCACAGCCGACATGCCGACTACATTGCCAAAAAAGACACGACTCCCGCCCAACGACTGAAGGTCCAGTGGCAACTTCACGTTGCCCAAAAAGAGCGGAACGTCCTCGCGCGCCATGCAATTCGGGGAACGAACAGCGTCCGCGACTCGACGATACCCTTCGCTCGTCTTGCGAATGACGAAGCTACACAACGCGCCGGCCGCAAGCTTGCCCCTCGATCCGGCAAACCATATGTCGTCACTTTGCGTCCCCGCAATACCAGTAAAGATCAGTTGCTCGTCTGCGTCACCGAAGTCGTCAGCGACGTACTCCACGACCCATTCGATCTTGCCCTCACTTTGCCTCTCCCCCCGAAAAACAGTATTCGAGTACCAGACGTAGACGTCATCGGCCCCCGTCCCCCAGACGCCGAGCGCAAGAGCCCTATAAGACTTTGTGATATCGGCCTCGATCGTCTGCGAGTTGTTGTCTTCGAGTCGGGAACTGCTCCACGACCACGCCGTGGCCGGGGGAACGGGCCTTCTCCCGTGGAAGACGGTTCCGGGCGACACCGTGTAGTAGACCTCCTCGGCGCTCGGCGCCCAGATCCTCGTTGCGAAGTCCGCGAACGCCTTCTCGTTCTGGCTGTTGTCGTCGATATATCGCCACATCGAATCGACGCTCGTCCATTCGAGGACCTTGACCCCCGCGTTCTTGCTATCAGCGATGGCGAAGGCGCGGTCCGGAAGCGGCCAGATGTCTCTCAGCACGAGGTCCGTATCGGGCAGTGCCGTCTTGCACCACCCGGCCGCGTTGCATGGAGGGCCGCTGCGGTCGATGTCCGCGTCGCCGCTTCCGACGACCACGTCTTCCACGGAAGCATCCAAGACCGAAGGCTCCGGCTCCGGCTCCGGCTCGGTGCTCGGGCGGATCGGCTCTTCGGACGTGGCGCACGCGGCGATCGCCACGAGACCGATCGCGATACCGCCGCCAATCGCAAGCCGCTTCATGGCTTTCCTCCGAGCGAAAGGACCACCCCTTCGCCACCAATCCAGACGTGTTCCGAGTCCGATGCCCAGACGGTCGTGAGGTTGGGGCGCCGCAAGCCGAGCCCGCCGATCTTCACGCGCGACCAGCGGATACCATCGTAGTGAAGGACGACCGCCTCATTGCCGACCGCCCAGATGTCCGAGGCGGAAGTTCCCCATATGGCGTTGAGATGGACCCCTGCAGGTACGTCCGAGACGACCTCCCAAAGAAGCGGGTCGCCGGTATAGTGCCGCACGGTGCCGTTGAACCCGACCGCCCATACGTCGGACGCGGAGGCTGCCCATACCCCATAGAGCGCGTTGCGGGTGCGGCTATTGTAGTGCTTGAACGTCGGGGAAGCGCCGCTGCCGCCGGTCACACGCACGGCGGCGCCGTCCATGCCGACCGCCCAGAAGTCGTCCGCCGAAACGCCGTGCATGCCCATGAACGAGCCTGCATCGAGCACCTTGACCTCACCAGCGAAGACGCCCGCGTCCGCGACGCGCACACGAATCAATGCTGGCGGGTTCGGCAGGACCAGAGACGTTTTTCCCGTCGCAAGCCAGAACCAGTCCGAGCCTGGCGAACTCCATCCGAAGGTCACCCTTTGAGAGCCCCGCTTGAACGGGCCGGCAGGAACGAGACTCGGCGGAGCGTGCTCGGTCCAGCCGTCAGAGCCGAGACCGCCATCCGGCGGATCGACGAGGCCACGCGAGTAGCTTCGGGAGGAGGTCTGAACCCCATTGAAGCCAATCTCGGATGTATCCCGGAGCCACAGAGTCTGAAGTCCAGGCACGAGCCCCATCGGCGAGATCTCGCTCGCGGGAAGCTCCGAGCGCACCCACGACGTTCCATCGAAATGGCGCTGCGCACCGAGTCCGCCGAGCACCCAGACGTCGTTCGCCGACCGACCGCGGATGAGCTGGACAGTCATACGCATGTCGAGGTGATCCGGCCCGCCCGTCGGCTTGTTCGGATCGAATAGCCCGTTGGAGCAGAGGACGTCGGCGGAGCAGGCCGGCGGAAAGTACTCGCAATCGGCAGCGCATGGCACCGCAGCATCTCCGTCTGCGGAAGCGTCTGC
>ERZ778022.3547-NODE-3547-length-14527-cov-3.570343_pt1 | contig 14527 bp, 14 predicted proteins | sample MGYA00375752_ERZ778022 | MGnify/ENA primary metagenome ERZ778022 (study PRJEB29350, sample SAMN05389826) | bioreactor metagenome | isolation source: Thiocyanate bioreactor | place: South Africa: University of Cape Town | collected 2014-04-04 ... | reverse complement strand
CCCGATAATGGCAACGCGTCGTCCCGCGCGCACGCGACCCGACAGGATGTCCGGATAGGAGACTACTTTGGGATGCTCGATGCCGGAGATGTCCGGGATGCGCGGCACGACACCGGTCGCAATGACGATTCGGTCGAAGTCGTTACCGATGGCTGCCGCGCTTACGCGCGTGTCGAGCCGCAATGCCACGCTCGTGAGCTCCAGTCTTCGCGCAAAATACCGTTTGAGCTCGTTGAATTCGCTCTTTCCGGGAACCTCGCTCGCATAGTTGAGCTGCCCCCCGATCCGCGGCTCGGCTTCGAAGAGATGTACGTCGTGGCCGCGCTCGGCCGCTGTCGTCGAGAACGCCAGCCCAGCCGCGCCCGCACCGACGACGGCAATCCGCTTTCTTGCAGTGGCGGGCGCAACGTCATCAAAATCCAACTCGCGGCCGGCGCGCGGGTTGACCAGGCAGCTCGCCGGGCGATCACGAAAGATGAAGTCGAGACAGGCCTGGTTGCAGGCAATACACGTATTGATCTCGGCCTCCCGTCCCTCGACGACCTTGCGCACGAAGGCCGCGTCCGCAAGGAAAGGCCGCGCCAGAGAAACGAGATCAGCCTTGCCGTCAGCAAGAACAGCCTCCGCGATATCAGGCATATTGATGCGATTCGACGCGACTACAGGAATTCGCACTTCCGCCTTCAGCCGCGCAGTTGCGTCCAGCCATGCAGCACGCGGCACGAAATAGGCGACTGTCGGAACTTTCGCCTCGTGCCATCCTATACCCGTATTCAGGATATCGGCCCCAGCGGCCTCGATCGCGCGCGCCTGCAGCGCGATATCCGCCGCGTCATTCCCCTCCTCGACCAGATCGAGTGCGGAGATGCGATACATGATGAGAAAATCACGCGGCAGCCGCGCTCGAGTGCGGCGAACAATCTCGACCGGAAACCGACGCAGCCGCTCGACATCACCGCCCCATTCATCGTTTCGATCGTTGGTCCGCCTAGCCGTAAACTGGTTGATCAGATAGCCTTCCGAGCCCATGATCTCGACGCCGTCAAAGCCGGCCATCGAAGCTAGCTCGGCACATCGCACGTAGTCCTCGATTGTGCGCTCGACCTCATCAGGGGTGAGAGCACGCGGCGCTCGCGGGTTGATGGGAGACGCGCGCGACGACGCACCAACTGCGCCATCATGACGGGCGTAGCGTCCAGCATGCAGGATCTGGAGCAGGACCAGACTGCCGTGCTCATGGATACTCTCGACGATAGGCATAAGCGCCCGTGCACCATCGGTAGTCTCGAGGACTGGCGCGCCATCCTCAAGCCGGCCTTCCTGGTTCGGCGCGTAGCCGCCGGTCACAATAAGGGCGACCCCATTACGCGCGCGCGCGGCATAAAAGGCAATCTGGCGGGCGAGGCCGTTCGGCAGGCTTTCCAGCCGGGTGTGCATCGACCCCATGATCACCCGGTTTTTCAGCACCCGGGACCTGACCGCAAGCGGCGAGAGAAGGCGGCGCACGTTACCTCATTCTAACTAACAACTGTTTGACACGGCCTCCGACAATAGATCATAGTCCTCCGTGGTGCAAGCTCGCGATCTCCAAACCCGAAGAGGCTGCACCGAGGGAAACGCCGTGATGCAAACTGTTGAGAGGATACTTAGCCGGATCGAGGCTGCGGCCGCAGTCCTGGCGGCAGCGATCATCGTCAGCGCCATGCTGATCGTGGTTGCAGACGTGATTTGCCGGTACGCCTTCAACAGCCCGATCGCTTGGGCATACGACATCATCGCCAACTACATGATGGTTTCGCTCTTCTATCTCGTGCTCTCTGGCGCTTTTGCCGATGGATCGCACGTGAATGTCGATCTCTTACACTCGACCTTCCCGCAGTGGCTGAAGCATGTCACTGACGCGCTGACATGCTTTCTTTCTGCGGGCCTATTTGTGGTCGTCGCCTTCATCTTCGCGAGCGAAGCATTAGGCAGCTACCGGGAAGGACAGGTGCTGTACGGCGTCGCAGAATGGCCGACGTGGCCGTTCCTGGCGATGGCGTCACTGGGATCGGCGCTACTGACACTGAGGCTGACTCTTCACTTCGTCGCACACTTGATGGGTATCTTCTCGGGTACCTCCGTACTAGCCCCCACCACGAGCGAAGCTCCATCCGTGCTCAATCGGTCAGGGAGCGATCGATGATCACGCTTGTCGTTCTGGTCGTACTGTTTCTATTGCTCGCCATCGGCACGCCCGTCGGCTTCAGCATGGCGATCGCTGGTGTCCTGGGCCTCAGCTTGGTCGGCGGCGCGGATCTGATTTTCGGGATCTTGCGTACGACATCCTTATCGGCCGTCCAGTCCTACGAACTGTTGACGATCCCATTGTTCATTCTTATGGCCGAGTTCGTCCTCGCCAGCGGCATCGCCGACGATCTCTTCAAGGCGGCAGCGGCCTGGTTCGGCCGGCCTCGCCATGGCGACCGCTGTGGCCGGCGCTGGCTTCGGGGCGATCTGCGGCAGCAGCACCGCGTCAGCGGCAGCGCTGTCGTCCACGAGCCTGCGTGCAATGATCAAGCAAGGGTACGAGCCTAAACTCGCAGCGGGCGTTGTGGCGATTTCAGGTACCCTCGCTATGCTCATCCCTCCGAGCGTCGCCCTCGTTATCTATGGACTCCTCGCACAGGTCAATATCGGCAAGCTGCTCATCGGCGGTATCATTCCCGGTATCTTCGTCGCACTCGTGATCATCGCAACCGTCTGGGTGCAGGTCTGGCAGGATCCATCGCGCGCACCCGCAAGTGCAGTTCGCAGTTGGGGCGAGAAGATGCGAATGTTGGCCGGTGTATGGCCAATGCCCGCACTATTCGGCACGGTAACCGCCGTGATTTACACAGGCATCGCGACACCGACAGAGGCCTCTGGGATCGGCGCATTCGGCGCACTCCTGCTGGCCGTCGGGTTCACTAGGACGTCACCGTCCGTCTTACTGCAGGCTGCGCGACGCGCGTCCTACAGTAGCTGCATGATCGCGATGATCCTGATCGGCGCCCACATCTTCGGCTACTTCATGACGCTGACGCAGGCCCCACAAAGCTTGATCTCATGGGTCAGCGCACTCGACGTCCCGGCATGGATGGTCCTCGCCATCATTCTCGCGGCCTACATCGTCCTTGGCGCCTTCATGGATCAGATTGCGATACTCGTACTGACGGTGCCGATCGTGCTGCCCGTGATCGTCGCGCTCGGATACGACCCACTTTGGTTCGGCGTCATAGCCATCGTGACCGCCGAAGTCGGCATGGTGACACCGCCGGTCGGCTTGAACTGTTTTGTTGTCTCCAGATACGCCGGCCGTCCGTTGTGGGAGGTCTTTCACGGCAGCTTCCCTCATATCGTCGCGCACATGTTCGTCATCGCAACGCTGCTGGTGTTTCCGGAAATCATACTCTGGTTGCCATCGAGGATGGCGCACTAGATCTCTAGGTAGGAGGAGCTGTTGAAAGGTCTGACTGGCAAAGTTGCCATCGTAACCGGCGCGGGCGGCGCCATTGGCCGCGCCATTTCCATGCGCCTTGCTGAGGAAGGCGTCACCATCGGCGTTGCCGATGTCCGCGCTCCCAGCGCACAAGCCTGCGCGAATGACATCCGCGCTGCTGGAGGACGCGCGGACGTATGCATCATGGACATCACTGACTTTAACGCCGTGAATGCCGGCGTCGCTGCCTTCGAGCAGAAATGCGGCGCCCCGGATATTCTGGTCAACAATGCCGGATGGGACCGGTTCTCGAACTTCCTCGACAGCGATCCGCTGCTCTGGGAGCGCATCATCCAGATCAACTACGTAGGCGCGCTAAATATGCACCATGCGGTGCTGTCCGGCATGGCAAAGCGCGGCGCCGGCCGCGTCATCAATATTGCTTCGGATGCCGGCCGCGTCGGCTCCAGCGGAGAGGCCGTCTACGCAGGATGCAAGGCCGCTCTGATCGCATTCGGAAAGACGATTGCGCGGGAACTCGCCGGACGCGGCGTCACCGTCAATGCCGTATGCCCCGGCCCCACGGATACGCCCCTCTTCAGATCGTTCATCGGCGATAGCCAATCCGGCGAGAAGGTGGTCGAAGGCCTGAAGCGATCAATCCCCATGAAGCGGCTCGGCGCTCCAGACGATCTCGCGGGCATCGTGACCTTCCTCGCCAGCGACGAAGCGGCCTTCATCACCGGTCAGGTCGTGAGCGTATCGGGTGGACTGACGATGCACGGGTGATGAAGAGAAACAATCCTGAGGAAAAGAGATGACGAGCTTCGACGATATACTGCTGACCATCGACAATGGAGTCGCGCGCGTAACGATCAACCGGCCCGAGGTCTACAATGCATTTCGTGGACGGACCGTCGAAGAGCTCATAACGGCTTTCCAGCAAGTCGGCTGGAACCGGGATGTCGGCGTCATCGTACTGACGGGGGCGGGCGACAAGGCCTTCTGCACAGGTGGCGATCAATCCGCCCACGATGGACAGTATGACGGCCGGGGCACGGTCGGCCTGCCTATAGACGAATTCCAGAGCCTGATCCGCGATGTGCCGAAGCCCGTCATTGCGCGCGTCAATGGCTTCGCCATCGGCGGCGGTAATGTGCTCGCGACACTCTGCGATCTCACAATCGCATCGGACAGGGCGCAGTTCGGTCAGGTCGGACCAAAGGTCGGCTCCGTCGATCCCGGCTTCGGTACTGCCTATCTGGCACGCGTTGTCGGTGAGAAGAAGGCGCGAGAGATTTGGTACATGTGCCGGCGCTACACGGCGCGCCAGGCGATGGACATGGGGCTGGTCAACGCCGTCGTGCCCGACGACAAGCTCGATGCCGAAGTCGCGGCCTGGTGCGCGGAACTGGTGGAGCGCAGCCCCACCGCCATAGCCATTGCCAAAAAGTCCTTCAACGCCGACAGCGAAAACATTCGTGGCATCGGCGGCCTTGGGATGCAGGCCCTGCGTCTTTACTACGCGCGTGCCGAAGTCCAGCCTGGGACTGCAGGCCTTGAGCCTGTACTACGACACGGAAGAGTCCAAGGAAGGCGGCATTGCATTCAAGGAAAAGCGCAAGCCCGATTTTCGCAAGTTCTCACGCTGAGAGCCCGCACCGCAGATGATGGAATACGGCCGCTCGCGCGGACGCCACTACGACTGAGAGCAAACGGCAATATGACGCACGACACCATAACCATAGATCGGAACGGGCCGATCGCGCGGCTCACGCTATCGCGCCCTCCCGTTAATGCGATCGATGACGCATTTCTGCAAGCGCTCGATAACCGCCTCTCGGATATTGAGGCCAGCGGCGACGCCGTCGTCATTGTCCGCAGCGACCAGCGCGTGTTCAGCGCTGGCGCCGATCTCGCGATGGTTAATCAGCGACTGCATTCGCCTACAGGTTCGTGGGACATGATGCAAACGGCCCGGCTCTTTCACGCAGTCTATGACCGGCTCGCCAGCCTGCCGGCACTTACGATCGCAGAAATCGCCGGTCATGCGATGGGTGGCGGATTAGAGTTGGCCTTAGCCTGCGACATTCGGGTCGCTACGCACGAAGCGAGGATAGGTCTTCCTGAGGCCAGGGTTGGCTTGTTGCCGGGCGCTGGCGGCACGCAGCGATTGACGCAACTCTGTGGCCCCGGCATAGCAGCCCGACTCATTCTGACAGGAGAGATTGTCAGCGGACGCGACGCTGCGCAGCTCGGCATCGTGCAGCTTTCGTGCGAAGCTCGCGACCTCGCCCAAGCAGTCGAGAAGATCGCCGCGAGCGCCTGTGGCGTCTCCCCTGATGCGCTGCGAGAAGCCAAGAAGTGCATTCGGCACGCGGCCCTCAGAAAACCTGATGGGGCTGCCCTGGAAGTGGAAGGCATCGGGCGCCTCATGACGACTTCCGAAGCGCGCGACCGGGTGATGAGCTTTCTCTCGAGTGGCAAGGCACCGTAGGGGCACGATGCCTAGCGTACGTTAACCTCTCGACCGTCCTCGCAAGACTGCGCCTCGGATCGAAGGAAGTCGAAGATGCTATCTGGCTCGTCTCCTTCACGACCCATGATCCCGGATAGATCGATCTCGAACAGAGGATCTTGCAGCTTCTCGATAAGCCGTTCGGCGCTAGGTTGTTACCTATGTCTTAGGGACAAAATGTCAGCCATGCCTCCGGACTGGACAGTCAGAGCGCCGCACTAATAGGCGGGCACATGACTTGCGCCCGACCGCAACCTAAACGTCAGCATCCTTTTGCAAGGCGGGCGTCGTCCAGACATGCCCCACTACTGCGGGTAGCGCGTGCGCTGCATCGTTGAATGCGGGAGCGGCCGATGGCCACCCTGAGGTCCAAGCTTGGGATAATGCGGCTCATGTCAGTAATACCCCTCAAGATACAATTGGCTTGGGCACGCGCTGCAACCCGCTTCGGAAGAGGCGCAAGAACTCGTCGGCGATCTCCTCCGGCGCCTTTGGTCCGCTGGAGCGATACCAGACGGACATCCAATTTACGACGCCGAAGATGAAGAGGGCAGCCAGCTTCGGGTCGCACGGCATGATGCTGCCGTCCTTGATGCCCGCCGTAATGATGGCCTCGACGCCGTCACTCACGCCGTCGCGCCGACGTATGACGTGTTTGCGGTTCTTTTCGGTGAGCGAGTTGATGTCCAGCAGTACGGCACAGGATCCTAGATCGTCGAAGAATCCCATCATGAAGCGCCGCACGTAAACGAGCAGCTTTTCGAGCGCCGGCCCCTTGTGGGCATTGGCATCGGCGACACCGGCTTCACCATGATGGACGGCCAACAGGTGGCACTCGTAGAGGATTTCCTGCTTGCTCTTGAAATACTGATAAAGCGTCGGCTTCGTCACGCCGAGCGCAGCAGCGACGTCGTCCATTGATGTCGTCGAGAAACCGCGCTCATTGAACGCAACGGCCGCCGCGCGCACGACAGCCTGCCGCTTTCGCGTGCGCTGATCCTCCCGGTCGAACACAGCGCCGAAAACCGGGCGACGGCGTTTTGTCATGCGTCGATCCTTCCCAAGGCCTCTTCACCCGCGACCATGCGGCACCCGAATCCCGCTTGCCGACCACTCTTTTGGGGGCTAACTTAACCCAAAAGGCAACAAACTTAACTGATGGGTTAAGGAGGAGCGCTTGAACCTAGCGCAACTGCTGCAGGACATCGCGCGGCGACAGCCCGACGCGCCGGCCGTTCGTTCGGAAACGCTGGAGTTGACGTACGGACAACTCGTCGAGCGCGTGCTGCGTTTGGCGGGCGCACTATCTTCCAGCGGCCGACCGCCGGGCGACCGTGTGATTCTCTGGATGGAGAATTGCGGCGAGTTCTTCGAGTGTCTCTATGGTTGCTGGGCGGCCGGGCTCGTCGCCGTCCCTTGCAATGCCAAGCTGCATCCGCGTGAGATCGAGCATGTCGTCTCCAACTGCGGCGCGACGGCCCTTCTGACGACACCCGGGCTCGTAACCGGGGCACAGGAGGTCCTCTCTGGCTCAGAGATCATCTGCACCGGCACGACGGCCTACGAACGCCTCTTCGAGAGCAGGCCCGTCGCACCGCACGCTTCCCGGCCCGAGGATCTGGCCTGGCTCTTCTACACCAGTGGCACGACCGGCCGGCCCAAGGGCGCGATGCTGAGCCATCGCGCCCTGCTTGCCATGAGCCTGACCTACCTGTCGGATATCGATTTCCTTGGCGCGAGCGACATCAAGCTTCACATGGCGCCCCTTTCGCACGGCAGTGGCCTCTATGCCCTGCCGTTCTTCCTCAAGGGTGGCCAGCACATCGTGCTGCCGGGCTTCGATCTCGAAGCTTTGGCCGAGGTCGTGGCGCGAAACCGCAACGTGACCATGTTCGCAGCGCCGACCATGCTGACGCGCCTCGTCAACAGCCCGATTGCGCACCAGATCGACCCCACGCGCATCCGCACGATCTACTACGGCGGCGGGCCTATGTACGTGGCGGATCTCCAGCGCGCGCTCGACATTTTTGGCCCCCCGCCTCTACCAGGTCTACGGCCAGGGCGAATCGCCCATGACCATTACCGGTCTCGATCAGGCAAGCCATTTCGGCGGCAATGGTCCGCCGATCGCGGAACGCCTCGCATCCTGCGGCATCGCGCGCTCGGGGGTTCTCGTTCGCGTCGTGGACGAGGACGACCGCGATCTCCCGGCGGGCGAAATCGGCGAGGTGATCACGCAAAGCGCCAATATGATGAGCGGCTACTGGAACAATACGGACGCGACGGCCTCGACCTTGCGGGGTGGCTGGCTGCACACTGGCGACCTCGGCAGTCTGGACGAGCGCGGATACCTCACGCTGCGCGACCGTTCCAAGGACATGATCATCTCCGGCGGCACCAATATCTATCCGCGCGAGATCGAGGAAGTGCTTCTCCGCCACCCATCGGTCGTGGAGGTTTCCGTCGTCGGGCGTCCGCATCCGGACTGGGGTGAAGAGGTCGTCGCGTTCGTTGTCGTGAAGGATGGAGAGCGCGTCCCCGAGAGCGAGCTCGATCAGCTCTGCTTGGAAAACATTGCGCGCTTCAAGCGCCCCAAAGTCTATCGATTTGTCGGCCCGCTTCCGAAGAACAACTACGGCAAGATACTCAAGACCGAGCTGCGACGTCAGCTCGACCAGGAGAGATCATCATGAGGCAGGTTCTCATCGCAGGCATTGGCTCAACGCCATTCGGCCGACATGAGGAGATCGCCATTCAGTCCCTCGCAATCCGAGCGGCAGACGCGGCAATCCGCGACTCCGGCATCGATCGCAAGGAGGTCGGGGCGCTCTACCTCGGCAATTTCGTCTCGGGTCCGCTGACGGGTCAGGAGGTCCTGGCCGGCCTTGTCGCGGATGGGCTCGGCCTCGGGCAGATTCCGTGCACGAAGGTCGAAGGGGCGTGCGCGTCAGGCGGGATCGCGTTCCGTCATGCGTACCTGGCCGTCGCGAGCGGCATGTGCGACGTGGCCCTCGCGGTGGGCGTCGAGAAGATGACCCATGCGGATACCGCAACCACCACGGCCGCGCTCAACTGCGCGATGGACAATCGCAGTGACGGGATCAGTGGCTTGACCTTTCCGGGCCTGTTCGGTCTCGCGTGGCAAATTCATGCGGAGCGTTATGGCACCAACCGCGAGCAGGTCTCCGCCGTCGTGAGCAAGAACAAGGCGAACGGGCTGCTCAATCCTCTGGCTCAGATGGGCGCCACGGTCGGAGCGGACCAGATTCTGCAGTCGCCGCTCATCTGTGACCCGCTTCGACTGTACGATTGCTGCCCGACGAGCGACGGCGCCGCGGCGCTCCTGCTCGTTGCGGCCGACAAGCGCGCCGAGCTGGCGAGCACGCCCGTTGCGATCATGGCATCTGCGCAGACGCGGGGCAGTGCGCGCATCGCAGGCCATCCCGATCTGTGCACGTTCGACGCGACCGTGATGGCAGCCCAGGCGGCTTATGCCCAAGCCGGCATCAGCGCCGATGACGTCGACTTCGTGGAGTTGCACGATTGCTTCTCCATTGCCGAGATCATCGATACCGAGGACCTCGGGATCGTGCCGCGCGGCCACGGCGCCGGGTTTGCGCTCGAAGGTCGGACCCGCGTTGGCGGCGATATCCCGGTCAACCCAAGTGGTGGTCTGCTCTCGAAAGGGCATCCGGTCGGTGCGACCGGCATCGGACAGATCTATGAGAGCGTGCTCCAGCTTCGCGGTCAGCATCCAAACCAGGTGCGTGACGCGGCGATTGGACTGACGCACAACCTCGGCGGTACCGGCGTCGCCTGCACGGTCAACATACTCAAGCGCACCGATGCCTGAACCCATGCCCATCAAGGTCCTCCGCTGCGAAGCGTGCGGAGCGCTCGATCCGGGTCCGCGTGACCTCTGCGTGGCTTGCCAGAGCGACAAGCTCGTGCCTGCCGATGTGCCGGGAAAGGGCACGCTCGTCTCGTGGACCACGATCCGACGTGCGCCGACGCGCTTCAGAGGGCAGGCCCCCTACGTCGTTGCCGTGGTCAAGCTCGTTTCGGGCCTGCTCATCACCGGCCGCTTTCAAGGCGCAGAGGAGAGACTGCATCTCGATCTGCCCGTCGCGGCCGTCAGCGAAGTCGACAATGCCTATACGTTCGCAGAGTATAAGACATGAGCAACATCCTTTATGAGCAGCACGGGGCCGTCGCACTCATAACGATCAACCGCCCCGAGAAGATGAACTCTCTCGATTTTGCATCGAATGATGAACTCACATCCGCATGGCGGCGCTTCGATCAGGATGACGCCGCGCGCGTTGCCGTCATCACAGGTGCCGGCGCCAAGGCATTCTGTGCCGGCGCGGATCTGAAGACTTACACCATCGACTTCGCCAATCGACCTGCTCCCGAGTTCCGTCGGCGCTACACGGATGGCCCCGGCTTCGCGGGCATCACGCGCAACATGGAGATCGGCAAGCCGATCGTCGCAGCCGTCAATGGATTTGCGATCTCCGGTGGCTTCGAGCTCGCGCTGGCCTGCGACCTGCGCTTCTGCTCGCCCAATGCGGAGTTCGCGCTGCAGGACGTCAAATGGGGTTTTCATGCCGGCGACGGCGGGCTGATCCGTCTGCCGCGGATCGTCGGCCTCGGTCACGCCATGGAGATCGTGCTGTCCGGCGAGCGCATCGACGCCGACCACGCCCACCGGATCGGGCTCGTCAATCGCATCTATCCGGCGGACCAATTGCTCGAGAAGGCCATGAGCTACGCCGAGATGCTCGCCGCGCGAGCACCGCTCGCTCAGCGCTTTGCCAAGGACGTCATGCAGCGATCGATCGGCATGTCTTTCGAGGAAGCCATGAAGCTCGAGTCGCGTTCCTTCTACGATCTCGGCGGCACGCGAGACATTCACGAGGGAACGACGGCATTCCGCGAAAAAAGAGAGGCGAGATTTGAAGGCCGTTGAAGGAACAAGCATCTAACCAGAGCGAGGAAACGGTATGAGAAGAGTATGGGCTGCTGCGGCAATTGCAGGTGTATTGGCGTGCGCGGGCGCGGTGGAAGCTCAAGAGACCGTCAAAGTCGGCGTCGTGCTGGGCCTGAGTGGTCCGCCCGCCATCGTCGACTTCGGCGAGAGCTATCTGCAAGGGCTGAAGCTGGCCCTCAAGGATCACGAAGCCAAAAATCCGAAGACCAAGATCGATCTCATCGTCTACGACGACGAGGCGAACCCTCAGCGGGCCGTCTCCGTCGTTCAGCGGCTGATCCAGAATGACCGCGCGTCCATCGTTGTCGGCACGGTCAGCAGCGGCAACGTACTCGCATTTGCGCCGATCCTGCAGCGCGCCAGCATCCCGCTCGTTGCCGGTCCGGCGATCGCCACGCCGATCACGACCCAATTCATCGATCAGAAGCCGAGCTTCATCTTCCGGTGCTCGATGGTCGAGAAGTTCCAGATCGATGCCATACTCGATTGGGGCGTCAAGACATTCAAGAAGATCGGCTTGGTGCACTCGACCACTGGCTACGGCAACGTGTCGGCCAAAGAGATCGAGGCTGGGCTCAAGGCGCGCGGACAGGCACTCGTTGCGATCGAGGCTGCGGCGCCCGGCGTCAATGACCTGACGCCGCAGATGATCAAGATGCGCGATGCCGGCGCCGAGCTCGTGCTGAACTTCCACGAATCCTTCGAGCTCATCTATCGTCCGATGGCCCGCCTCAACTACCGCCCCGCAATCGCCGGCAATTGGGGTCTGTCGTCGCTGAAGGTCGAGCAAATCGTCGGGAAGGAGGCGATCGAAGGCACGGCCATGGGCCAGGCGCTCGACCTTGCGGACCCCAAAGCCAAATCCTTCGACGAGCGCATGCGCAAGGAGTACGGCAAGGATTACCGCTGGCCGGTGCTTGCGTCGCTCGGCTACGACGCGGGCCAGATCGTCTTCAAGGCCGTCGAGGCGGTCGGCAAGAGCGACTCGAAGGCGATCCGCGACGCCCTCGAGTCCATCGATGGCATCGACGCGGTCTCTGCGACGCCGGCGAAGCCCTTCTCGTCCACGGACCACGAGTGCCTCGACAAGGAGCACGTCTTCCTCGGTGTCTGGAAGAATGGGCAGGTCATTCGGTTGAAGTACTGACGCTCGCCAAGCGAGGCTCTCGACCGAGCCTCGTGACCAGGCCTCGCCTCGAAGGATGCGGCGCACGACGGCGCTTGCGTCCTTCGAGGCGAGCTGTCGAGTTGGCAAGCTTACTTGCAAGACCAGCCCAGCCCCAAGATGACGTGGATCGGCCCCGCTATGACGATCAGCAACATATTCCAGCTCATGATGAGCGGAATAGCCGTCGGCGCCATCTATACGCTGACGGCGAAGGGCCTGTTCATCGCGCACCTCGCCACGCATCGTCTGAACTTCGGGCAGGGCGACTTCCTGATGGTCGGCGCGTACTTGACGATCGGCCTTATGCTGCTCGGCATCCCGGCTCCTCTCGTGCTCCTGGGCGTCCTCATCGCTCTCGCTCTCTTAGGCTGGGGCCTCGAGCGCATCGCCATCCGCCCACTCGATCGGGCAGGCGATCAGACGGGCGGATACGCGTGGGTTCTCACGACCGCGGGCGCTGCATTGATCTTGCAGAACGTCGTCGAGCTCTTCTGGGGAAAGTCCGCGCAATATGCGCCGCCGATCTTCTCCGCAACCCGGAACAACGTTGTGCAAATCGGCGGCGCGGGCATCTTCGTCGAGGAGTTGGCGATCATCGCCGTCGCCTTCATCGTCGTGACGGCCTTCTATTTCTTCCTGTTCCGCACGCGATGGGGCAAAGGCATCTATGCCGTCGCCTTCAATCCCGAAGCCGCGTTGCTCCTCGGCGTCGATGTGCGCGGGACAGTCGTATTGGTCTTCGTGCTCGCATCTTTGCTCGCCGGCATCTCCGGGTTTCTCGTCGGCCCGCTGGTCTCGGTCAATCCGCACATGGGCCTGGTCTTCACCATCAAGGCCTTCGCGGTGGCGTCGATCGGTGGTTTTTCCAACCCGGTCGGACTGCTCGCCGGCGGTCTTCTCTTCGGCGTTACGGAAGCCTTCTCGAACTATTTCGACAGCAGCTTTGGCGACCTCTACCCGCTCATCGCCGTCCTGATCCTACTTGCATTCCGCCCGACGGGCCTTTTCAGCACGCGAGCCCCCGATGTCCGCTAGCTCTCCCGGCTTTCGTCGTCTCGCGGTCTACGCCGTCGCCGCCCTGGCGATTGCAGCCATACCGCACATCGCGCCCAACCCTTTCTATGTCCACATCGGGCAGATCTTCACCTATACGGCCATCGCCGTAATCGGCCTGAATATCCTCCTTGGTCTCTCCGGACAGATGTCTTTGGGACACGGCGGCTTCTATGCCCTCGGATGTTATGGCACCGCAATCCTCGCCACGACGTACGGATATCCGCTCTTTCTGAGCGTACTCGCGGGGCTACTGGTCGCCCTGATGGCGGGCTTTCTACTCGGCCTCATCTCGCTCAGGACGCGTGGTCTTTATCTGGCCATGGCCACCTTGGCTTTCGGTTTTATCGTCGAGATCCTTGCCCAACGATGGACCGGGTTCACCGGTGGAACCATGGGCCTGATGGGCGTCCCGCAGATCGACTTCGGCGATTTCGCCATGGGACCGACCTACTTCTTCTGGGTGGCTGGGGCGTGCCTCCTGCTCATGCAAATCGGCAGCGACTATCTCTTCTCCTCCTCCATCGGCCGGCGTCTGCGCGCGATCAAGGAAAGCGAGGCCTTCGCCCAGACCATCGGCTTGAACGTCCCTCTTTGGCGGACGGTGGTGTTCGCCGGCAGCGCGGTGCTCGCAGGCTTGGGGGGCGTCCTGTTCGCCCATCAGAATGGATTCGTCTCGAGTGATGCTTTCAACATCCGCCTCACGATCGGCTTGCTCATCGCGGCCGTCATCGGCGGACTTGGCAGTAGCCGGGGACCGCTTCTCGGCACCGTCATCCTGCTCGCGTTGACCGAGACTATCGCCGCGCTTCACGAGTACGGCCCGCTGATCTACGGCACCATTCTCATCAGCGTCCTGCTCCTCTTTCCGGAGGGCATGATCGGCCTGTTCCGTCGTGCCTTTGGCAGGCATGTGCCAAAGGAGGCAGTGCCGGCGCAATCGAATACCTATGACCTCCAGTGTCCGGAACCGCGAGGTCTTCGTGTCGAGAGCTTGTCGAAGAATTATGCGGGCGTCTCGGCGCTGAAAGGCGTCTCGCTCGCCATCGAGCCGGGTCGGATTCATGCATTGATCGGACCGAACGGCGCCGGCAAGTCCACATTCATTAATGTCGTTGCCGGCCTCTACCAGCCGAGTGATGGACGCATTTTCATCGGCGGTGAGGATGTCACGGCCCTGCCAGCGCATCGACGTGCGAAGCTCGGCCTCGTACGCACATTCCAGAATCTGCAGCTCATTGGGGGTGTCGACGTCCTCTCGAACGTGATGCTCGGGATGCGGTCGCACACAGGCTTCGTGCGCGACTTCAGCAGATGGCTGCGCGGGCGCGGACA
>ERZ778022.3546-NODE-3546-length-14533-cov-4.219298_pt1 | contig 14533 bp, 9 predicted proteins | sample MGYA00375752_ERZ778022 | MGnify/ENA primary metagenome ERZ778022 (study PRJEB29350, sample SAMN05389826) | bioreactor metagenome | isolation source: Thiocyanate bioreactor | place: South Africa: University of Cape Town | collected 2014-04-04 ... | reverse complement strand
CGTTGTGGGAGCGGTAGAACCAGTTCGAGTCGTAGCGGACCTCACCGCCGATGCCGGGGTGCAGCTCGAGGTCGCCCGTGCGAATACCGGGTCCCTCCGTGAAGCGGCGGTCTGCAAGCCACCCCTGCGCGGAGGCAGCGCTCGTCCACGAGAGGACGGCAGCAGGAACGGCGACGAGCGTGCATGCCCGACCCCACCGGCGCAAGCGGCCAAGCGGCTCGAACAAACGCGAAGCAAGCGACTTGGCGGGGCGATTCGTCATCTCGGTCAGAAGGAGCGGCGCCAGCGCGTCACGGAAGCTGAAGAGCTACTCTGGCGAATGCGGAAGTGCAACATTGAACGACAGAGCGAGGAGAGTCGACGACAGCATCGGTCCGGAGACCGACGAGCCCTCGGGCGCTGCCACCCCAACTACTGATTGGCTACTGCCGCGCGAGGCAAAACAGAGTGCGCGGAACGAGCTTCCGTCACTCGACGCGATTCAGAGCGTACAGCTGGTGCACTGCGGCGGACCAATGACGAGCGTCGGGTCCGTCGACGGGTACGGCGTTTCATCCGGCGGGATCTGAGGGTCGATCTGAACGGTCGTCCGCGTGTCGCCGACGAACGCCGACTCCTCGCCGATGCACTGGTTCGCCTCGGCGACGAGCTGCTCGGTGCGCTGCCGAAGGACGGTCAGGATCGTGAACTCGTGGTTCGAGAGCTCGGCGTCATTGCGATTGACGGCGGCCTGGAGCTGACCGCGACGGTCGCGCGCCGATCGAATCGCCACGTCGACCTGCGAGAGCTTGTCGTTCAGGCAGAGCGTCTTGACGACGTCACGCTGCCGGCGCGCCTCTTCGAGCATCTTGCGAACGCCGCCCGCCGCCGCCTCCATCCGACCGAGGTGCTTTTGCGACTCGACGAGCTGCTCCTGCGGGGTCAGCGACGTCTTGCGCTGAAAGCCGACCTGGCCATCCGTCGACTGTCCCGTACTCGGAGCTGCGGCTCCCCCGTTGGGCTGCTGTGCGCCCGCAGGTCCCGCGGCGAGCGCGAGGACACCGAAGGCGAAAACCCACTTCAATGCCGAGCGAACCCGCATCCAGCCTCCTGACCTCGCCTACGACTCTAGTGTGTGTGACGAGGAGTGTCAACGCAAAAGCCGCGCCAAAAACCTAGCAATTCCGAACACTTGCGCCAATTTGACGCGCATACGGGCGTCGGGGAAGTCTCAGCGCTGTTGTCTTTGTTGCCGCGAAGGCGCTGAACATTCGACGAAGCATCCGCGCAGCGCACCCGAATCGGCGCCACAAACGACGACGGGGAGAGTCGGCGTTTGCCGCGTCTCTCCCCGTCCCCCTTTCAGCTCTGCCGAGGTCAGGGATCCCCTGACCTCTCCGGCTCACTTGCCCTGCTGGACGAACGTGACCGGAATGTTCAGCGTGGAGCCGCCGCCGCCCGGCGGATCGAACTGGGCGCGCTTCACCACGTTCGCGATGCACGAAGCGACGCCCTGCGAGAGGCCCGTGTTCGACGACACGTTCGCGTCGGAGACCTCGCCGTTCGGACCGACCTTCGCCGTGATCGTGACCTTGCCGGACATGCTCGGATCGGAGTTCAGCCCCGTCTGGTAGCACTGGCGGAACCGGGCGCGGAGGCCCGCGATGACGCGGTCGGCGCCCGAGATCGGCACGGTCGCGCTCGAGCCGCTGATCTGCGCGTCGCCCTTCGGCCCTTCGACCTTGCGCTCCTGGCCGGCGTTCCCGCCTTCGCCCGAGCCCTTCGTGCCGCCACCGAGCGAGCCGAGGCCACCGCCCTTGCCGCCGCCCTGGACGGCGCCGCCGCCGCCGCCGACCTTCAGGTCGCCGGTGCCGTGCGCGACGCCCGCACCGGACGCCGCTGCGCCCGAGAGATCGACCGGGGGGATGTCGCTTCGGTTGAGCGCGCCCTGCACGGAAGAACCGCCGCCGAGCGCCGCGAGCATCTGCATCTGCATCGCGTCCGCCTGCGCGGCGAGCGCTGCTGCCTGCTTGTCGCCGACGCTGCCGGCGCCCTTGCTCTGACCGGAGGCCCCCTTGCCGCCGGCGCCACCGCCGCCGGACTTCGGAGCTGCGGCCGTCGACGCCGCCGTCGCCGTCGTGTCCGGGTTCACCTCCGTCGGCGTCTCCGTCACCGGAGGCGGAGGGATGTTCTTCATCATGTCGACGAGGCCGGCGACGTTGAAGTCGTCACCGACGACCGGATCCATCCAGTCCGAGTACATCACGCCGACGATGCCGAAGTGGATGAGGAAGCTGAACGCCGCGATGATCGTGAGCGTCCAGTCGATCTGGCTCGCGATACCGCCCTTCACTGCAAGGGGCAGCTGCGGGCGCGGCTGAACCGGCGGCGGCGCGACGAACTGGAAGAGGAACGTGGTGTCGCCGACGACGACCTTTCCGCGCGCCTCCTCCGTCAGCTTCATCTGGTAGGCGTTGTTGACCTTCTTCGCCTGCCCTCGCAGCGCCGACAGGTCCGTGATGCCCGAGGCGAGCGCCACGCGACCGCTCATGCCGTCGAGGAAGTTGAGGTGGTAGTCGTTGCCGATCAGCTCGAAGAGCTTGAACATCGGCGGCACCGCCTGCGACGGGATCACGAAGACAGCGCGCTCGTTCGAGCCCACCGTCACCGTGGTGCGCTGCTTGATGATGCGCTCCTCGACGACGCGCCCGCTCTGGACGAGGCCGATGCGGAGGACCTTGGGCCCCGTCTGGACGGACATCGCCCGCATGACCGCGGTCATCTGTCCCGGACGCGCTGCTCCCGGTCCTGCTTGCGGGCCTGCTCCCGGTCCCATCATCGCTTCATCCTCGCTCGGATCCGTTCTGGATAGTGCACGAAAGACAAGGGCTTCTGTCGTCAGACGGCGAGCCGGGCAAAAAGTTCCCGACCAACACTCAACACGGGCCGAAGGCCGGGTCGAGGCCCGCCGATCTTACCGAACCAACACGGGCGGAGTCCAGCCACGCTGGACGGTGGGCCGCGAAGAAGCGGCCGGCGGCGGATGCCACGGCGGAGCCATCCATCTGATTGAAACCATGTGTCATTTTTCGGTTCGAGCGCTCCCGTCCGCCTCGGAGCTACCCGCCGGGTCCCCTCCTCCTTCGAGCCTCTCGCCGGGCTCGGGCGAACGCCGGTCGGTTCCTCGTGCGGCATCGTGCGGCTCGTCGGAGGGCCCGGCCGCCGCCCCCTCGAGCTTCTCGATCATCCGGTCGGTCGCCTCGAGGCGTGCCCTCGTCATCCGGCGCGCATGAGCGTGGACCGCAATGCAGAACGCGGTCCCGACGATCCCGAACGCCGCGACGGACATCGCGTCGCGAAAGACGCCGCGCACGAAGAGCTCGCCGACCTCCCCGCTCAGATCGGGCGCGTTCGCGAGACCGTTCCGGAGCACCAGCGTCCCGAGCAGGATGCCGAAGCTCGTCGACACGCTCGCGCATACGCGAGGGACACGCGCCCATCGCTGCATTCGCAAATCGAGCTCGGTGAGCTGCTCGTTCACGAGCGCGGCGCGCGCCTCGCTGCCCTCCTGCGCGAGCGCGTCGAGCAGGTCGCGTTCCCAGTCGGCGTCGGGCACGTCCGCCACCATCGCGCGGAGCGCCTCGAGCTTCGACCGATCGGGGGACGGTCCGAGCCAAGCGACGACGTCGTCGGGATGGATCACGGTCGGCTTCGCCGCGAGCCACAATCGCCGGCCGCTCGCGAGCACACAAGCGAGCGCCATCACGATCGACGCCGCGATGATCACGACGCTCCCCTCGATCGAGCCTGGACGAGCAGGCAAGCGTCTTCAAGACCGCGCAGAAGACGAGCGTGCAACGAGCTGCCTCTCACAGGCGAGCGCGAGCGGCGATCAGAACGGGTCCTTCCGCGCCGCTTCTTCGATCCGATCGAGGAAGGGCTGGCGGAGCTCGGCGAGCGTGAGCTTCGGCTGGATCTTGCTCACGTCGACCGACGCGACGGGCTTCTGCACGCGACCGACGATGGTGACCTCGTTGATCGTGATCACGCCGCCCTTCTGCTGCGCGGTGGCGTCCCCGGAGACGAAGAGCGCGGCTGCGAAGGCCGGAGCGGCGATGAAACCGAGGGGGGTGCGGGGCATGCGGATCATGCGGATCATGCGGATCATCACTGCGGCTCTTTCTTCGACGCGTCGTGGATCTTCCGAGCGAGAACGCGCATGGCCTCGCTCCTCGAAGCTTACTTCTTCGTGGGAGGCGCGCTAGCGGGCGGCGTCGCTGCCGGTGCTGCCGCCGCCGGGGTCTGCTTCAGCTCGGCCTGCTTCGCCTTGGCGCGGGCGATGAGATCGTCGATGTCGTCCTGGACACCGGGCAGCGGCTTCGGTCCCCGCATCGTGCGATACGTCTCGAGCTCCTTGATCGCGGTCGAGACCTGACTGTCGGCCGTGTAGCCCGGGATCGTCGGCGCGGTGAGGAACATCAACCCGAGGTCGTAGTGCGCCGCCGCGAGGCTCGAGTCGCGCGAGAGGGCGATGTCGAATTCCTTCTTCGCATCGGCGTAGCGACCGAGCAGGCGGTAGCAGTCGCCGAGGTTGAGATGCGCGATCGCGCTGTTCGGCGCGAAGCGCGTCGCGCTCTCGAGCACCGGCTGCGCTTCGGTCGCGTTTCCAGCCTCGAGACGCATCGATCCGAGGTTGATCAGCGCCTCGACGAGGTCGGGACGCCGTTTCACCGCGGCCTCGAAGTCGGCGAGCGCGACGGCGCGTGCGCCGCCTTCACGGTAGATGAGGCCGCGGATCAGACGGGCCTCGGCGTTTTCCTTGTCGCGAGCGGGGCTCGCATCACCGAACCCCTCGAGGATCGCCTGGAGCGCATACTTCGCGAGATCGAGCTTGCGTGCGCGGTAGTGGTCGCGCGCGATCGTGACCATCGCCTCCTTGAAGTCCGGGTCCATCCGGAGCGCGTCCTGCGCGAGCTGCTGGGCCGTCGCGTGATCCTTGGCGATGCTCTTCAGCTCTGCGTTGCACGCCGTGAGGCGCGGCGAGTTCGGCTTCTTGCTCCGCCGGTCGGAGAGGAACGTGTCCGCCTCACCCGCATGCCCAGAATTCGCGAGCGAGAGCGCGTGGGCGCACACCGAGATCTCGTGCTCGGGGTTGGCCGTGAACGCGCTCCGGTACGCGTTCTGTGCGCCCGCGGTGTCTCCCAGGCGCTCGAGCACGACGCCGAGCGAGTACGGCGGCGACGGCGACTTCGGATCCGCCTCCTTGGCCTCCTGGAACTTCGTCTTCGCGGTCTGGAGGTCCCCCTTCAGCCACGCCTTCCACCCCTCTTCGTAGCGGCTGAGCGCGGTCCCGGAGAGACCGGAGCCACCGGCGCTGTCGACGACGCCGACCTCGCCCCCGCCTTGCGTCATGACGGGGGTGCCCGCTGTCGCGTTCTTCGCGGGCGGGACGACTTGCTTGTCGGCGCCGCCGCATGCCGTGAGCGCGAGGAGCAAACCCGTGGCGACCCCGGCAGAGAGCCTCTCGATGATGGTGCTTCGCATGGTTCGGTCCTCTGTCATCGTGAGCCGTCCAGCCGTCACGGCGAGGCCGGCAACGGGGTGGCGTTCCCCTGCGCCGCCGGCAGCGCGGTGAGGCCGGGTCGCGTCTGGACGTACTGGTTCTGCGAGTACGTGAGCTTCGTCGCGCCCTTCGTCGTCGGGTCGGGCGTGTTCGTCACGTACTGCTGCATCTTCGCGTCACCGATGATGTCCGTGTAGTACGCGAGCCGACCGATGGCCTTGGTGATCGCCGCGTTCTTCACGCTGTACTTGCGTGCGTAGGCAACCGAGGTCCCGTATCGACGCACCATGATCTCGTCGGCGCCGTCGAGCTCCTGCTGCTTCTTCTGCTTCCAGAAGTCCTTCGCCGCGTCCTCGAGCTGATCGGCCTGGTTCATCAGGTCGTCACGACCGCTGTTGCGCATCGTGTTGAGGAGCCGCTCGCCCTGCGCGTTGAAGAGCTTCACCTTGACGGTGTTGTAGAGACCTGAGCGGAGCGTGTCGAAGATGGCTCCCTGCCGTGCGAACGCCGCAGGCACCCACTCGAGCGACTCGTACTTCTTGATGATCTCGTTCTCGAGACGGAGGTCCCACTTCTGGGCTTCCTCCGCGTTGAGCTGGTACTTGCCCTTCTTCCCGGTCTTCGCGTCGCCGAGGATCTCGGGGACCGTCGCCGGGTAGGTGTGCTTCGAGGCGAGGTCGAACTTCGTCGTGATCTCGTCATCGAGGAGCGTGAAGGCAGCCTCGGCGGCGTAGTCGACGTACGGCGGCTTCTGCGCCTCCGAACCGTTGCGTGCCCTGAGGCTGTCCCACGCGCTCACCGTGCTGGAGAGCCACGTCTTCCAATCGCCCTCGTTGCCCGCTCGCTTCATCTTCGCGATCGAGTACGCGGCCTCGACGACGTACTTGCCGGCGCCCGCGTTGTTGCGGTTCGCCTGGTAGTACTGGATGAGCGCGCCTTCACCCTGGATGCGGTTCTGGCGGTTCGTTCCGCTGTCGGCGCCCTTGCTGTCCCACTGCTTGTAGTCGAACGAAGCGACGCGGTAGTCCGCGTCCGCCTTGTCCTCGGCGGTGGGATGGAGGCGCACGAGCGTGCGGTACTCGGCGAGCATCTTCTCGCGCTGACCCATGTTCGCGTAGAGGATCATCGCGTTCTTCGCCGCATCGCGACGCTTCGGCTCGTCGAAGCGCTCGTTGGCCGAGACCTTCTCGTAGGTCTCGGCGGCGCGGGTGTAGTTGAAGAACGAGTAGTACGTCGTGCCGAGCGCGTCGTACGCGTCGCCGAGGTACTTCACGCGCTCCGCGTACTTCTTCGGATCGGGCGCGCTCTTCGTCTTCGGATCACCCTTCTGCAGTGCGGTGAGGCGCTCGTTCGAGCCGTACTCGCTGATGAAGCGGTTGTAGAGCTCGATCGCCTTGTTGTACTCGCCGACCTGCTTGTACGCGTAGGCGGCGTTCATCGCGCCCTCGGGCGCCTCGTCGCGGCCCGGCGCGGCGCCGAGCGCTTGCTCGTAGAGCCCCGCAGCCTCACGCCAGAGACGGTTCTTCTCGGGGCCCGGAGGAGCCTTGCGGGCCTCCTCGAACTTCGCGCGCGCCTTCACGTAGGCGGCCTCTTGGCCGATCGGCTTGATGATGCCGGAGGCCTGCGCCGTCTGCTCGGGGTTGAAGGCGCACGAGTTGTTCTTCTCCGCCTCGGCGAGACGGAGCGACTCCTCGGCATCGCGGGACTTGGCGGCCATCGTGATGAGCCGCTCCCACGCCTTGTAGCCGTACTCGTTGCGCTTGCAGTTCTCCTTCCACATCGCGTCGTACCGCTGACGCGCGGTGGCCCAGTCGCCGTAGAGGAAGTACTGCTCGGCGACGTAGTACTGGTACTCGAGCCCGCGGTGCAGCGTGTCGAGGTTCGGCGGGACCGCGCGGACGTACTCGTCGCGCGCCGTCATGCTCTGGAGCACGACCGGCGGGATGACGTCCTTCACGACGTTGCGCGTACCCTCGTCGGCGCTGTCGAACTTCACGTCGTCGCGCTTCTGGATCCCGGCGGTGCCGCGCGTCTCGTCGAAGCGGGCGTAGGCGAGATCGCGATCGACGTCGCTGATGTCGACGGCGAAGAAGGCGGCGTTGTCGAGGTACTTGTCGTCCTCGTTCGAGTCGCGGACCTCGATCGCGGCGGCGAGCGCTTCGTCGATGTCCTTCTTGGTCGGCTCCGGGTACGTCTTCGGCGCGACCTCGTGGAGCTTCACCTGGATGCGCACGTAGTTGCGGCGCGCATCGGCGTTCCAGTAGCGCGACTCGTAGGCGTCGGGCGCGTTCTCGTCCTGCTTCAGGTAGCCCTGCCAGCCGGTGCCCGCGAGCTTGTACTCGGTGGCGGCGCGGGAGAGCAGCTCGATCTGACGGGCGGGATCGCTCGTCTCGGAAGCGGCGAGGAGCGCGGCCTTGCCGTTGTTGGTGTGCTGCGCCGCCGCCTGGCGGAGACCGCCGCGCACGAGGCGCTCGGCGTTCTGGATCGCCGCCGGGTTGTCCTTGTTCGCGTCGACCCACGGCGTGTTGCCGATGTAGTTCGCGAGCTTGGTGCGCGCCTCGAGGGCCTTCTGCGCCGTCGCGTCGTGCTCCGGCGTGCCGGGGCGCTTCGTGATGTTCATCTGGTCGTACGTCTCCGCGATCGCGTTCTGCGTCTCGGGAGCCGTCGGATCCATCGGCCACTTCTGCAGCATGGTCTCGTAGACCTCGACTGCATTCTTGAACTGATTGAGGCTGCGGAACTCGTAGCCGAGCGCGCGATAGACCTCGATCGTCCAGGGCTTGTCCTGGGGGATGAGGTTCGGATCCTTCACGCGGTCGATCGCCACGTGGAGCTTCTGCTCAGCGCGATCGGGGTTCGGCTCGGTGTCGAGGATGTCGGGCCGCATGATGTACGGCTCCCACTCCTCGGGTCCCTTGAAGTCGACGTTCGTGAGCGAGCCGGCGATGTACGTGTACGCTTCGCTCCGGAAGTCAGCACCGCGATCGCCGGTGATCCTCTCCTGCTCGTCCGTGTAGAGGAGGAGGTTCACGAACTCCTTCGTCGCGAGCTCGTAGCGCTGCTGCTTGAACAGCGTCCAGGCGTACTTGTAGAGCGCGACGCCGTAGAGCGGCGGCTTCTTGTACTTCATGCCGTGCGAGTAGGCGCTGGCCGCACGGTTGTAGCCCCACACCGCGGCGGGATCTTCCTTCGTCACGCCGCTCGCGAAGTCGAGCTGATCGAACTCCCAGTTGCCGATCTGCCACCAGACCTCGGCGACGTACTTCGGGTCCTCGCCCGGGCGGAGCGCCGGCTGGGCGACGAACGTACAGTCGCCCGGGTAGACCTCCTCGTAGACGGTCTCCTTGTTCCCGCGCGACGGCGACTTCGGGTTGAAGTACTTGCGACGCCACTGCGTCCAGTGCGCCTCGTCGGCGTCCTGGGGCATCGGCGCGACGATGTCCTTCTCCGGATCCTTCGGATCGACCTTCGTCGGGTACGGGAAGTGGTTGTGACAGACGAGCGAGCGCCACACCTGCTGCGACTCCGGCATGCGGCCCGAGTCGTTCAGCGCGTGGCCGAGGAAGTAGTAGATGCCGGCGAGCTCGCGGTACTTCGGGTACTCGTTGATGACGCGCTTGTAGAGACGAATCGCGTCCTTCAGCGCGTCTTCGAGCGGCACGGTCGCGTCCTCGGAGCGCGCGCGCTCCTCGTAGAGCGCCGCGAGCCGGTACATCGCGTCGGGCGTCGCCTCGGGATGCGAGCGCGGGCCGCTGTAGGTCGCGATGAACTCCTCGAGCCGGCGGATCGCGATCTCGCGCGCCTTCTTCAGCTCCGCCTTCTCGATGGCGATCTCGCGGTCGAGGCCCGAGAGGACCTCTTTCTTCTTCATCTCGTAGTGAAGCTTGATGATCGTCGTGACGGTGTCGCGATACTCCTTCGCGCCCTGCTCGTACGCGTCGACCTGCAGCTTCAGCGCCTCGAGCGCCGCGATCTGCTGCGGCGGCGGCGGGGGCGGCGGCGGTTAGAGCTTCCGCTGCCTCGCGGCTGCCGACATCACGTTGCTCGTGCCTGCGTCCCCGCCAGCGACCTCCGCGGCGGGAGCCCCGCCGTCGCCGGTCCCGAGCACGACGCCGCCATCACCGGCGGCCTTCGGCGCATCGCTTGCGGGGGCGCCTGCCTGGGGCGCCGCCGGGTTCTGCTGCGCGTTCACGTCGGACGAAGCGAGCGACATGCCGGCAAGCGCGAGCGCGCCGACGATCACCCCCGCGAGCGCACGCCTTCTGCCTCGCCCTCCGTTCGTGGACGTCGGTCGGAGCTGCGACGCTCGCGCTTCGCCTCCCCTCACCGGTGAGCCCGAGGCCCTCGTCTCGTCATTCTTCATCACGTCTGCTCTCCGAGCGGAGGTCACTGCTTCGGTCCCGTCGACTCGCCGGCGTCGTCGAGCACCTCGCGCAGCTCCTCGTCGAGGAGCTGCTCTTCACGGGCACGCTCGGTCTGGAGGTTGTGCACGCGCTCGAGCTCCTCCTCGCGAACCTCCCACGCCTGCTCGGTGATGCCGACGTCGGCGCGGAGGACGATCCCGCGGATCTTGTCGCGTACGACGCCGAAGTTGCGCTTGGCGACCTCGCCGACGAGGGCATGCGCCTCGCGGTCGAGCGTGCCGAGCTGCATGTTGTAGCCGTTGATCTTGAGGCGCTCGGCTTCGACCTTCCCCTGGACCTCGCTGATCCGCGCCGCGACCTGCTGCTCGAGCTGCGCGAACTGCTGGACGAGGCGGTCCTCGACGGCGCGCGACTGCTCGAGCGCCCCCTGGACCTTCGAGGCGTATCGCTGCGCGTCGGCGCCGGCCTGGCCCTGCGCCGCGAGCTGCACCTCGCGCTCGAGGGCGTCGCGGAACGTCACGCGCGCCTGTGCGTCGCTCTGGTAGCGCGCGTCGCCGAGGCCGATCTGCGCACGGCCGATCTCGATCTGGCGGCGCAGCTCGACGACCTCGTCTTGCTTCTGCTTCAAGAGGCGCTCGTTCTCGTCGAGCTCCTCGTTGAATCGCTTCAGCGACGCCGGATCCCGCGCGAGCCCGCTCTGAGCGTCCTCCTTGAGCATCCGCCGGAGGCCGTTGATCGTCGCGTTGAGGTAGTCGATCTCCACCCCGCGGCGCGTGAGCTCCTGCGAGACGGTGTTCCACTGGCGCGTGCCCTGGTAGTCGCGCTCGGCGAACTCCGAGGTCGTGACCGGCAGCTGCCCCATCTGCGCCTGGAGCGCGCGCCGCTGCGCGCGGGCCTGCGCGATCTCGCCCGAGAGATCGCTCGGCTCCTCGGAGTCGAGGCCCTTCGCGAGGACGACGCGCATCTTCGAGATGCGGTTGATCAGCGCGAGCGCCTTCTCTTCGCCGGCATGGAGCTCGGGGAACGCCCGAACGCGGTTCGACGCGTTGAGGATGATGTTGAGCTTGTCGATGAGAAGGTAGCTCTGACGGATGAGCGCCTTGCACTGGTTGACGTCATCAATGACCGCGAACGCCATCGGGCCGTCCTCGGCCTCGCGCGCCCAGCGCACTGCCGTCGGCGGCAGCTGCTCGTTCTGATCGAGCAGGTCGAGCTGCTGCTGCGAGAGCTTGTCGTAGTAGACGGCCGGATCGGGCGTCTGCTCGATGAAGGCCTCGAGCTTCTGGCGCATCGGCTCGTATTCCTCGCGGACGCCGAGATAGAGCTGGAGCGACTTGTCGAAGGCGCCGGCGCGGAGGAGGAGGTCCGCACGGAGGAGCGTTGCGTCACCCGCCTGGGACGAGCTCGGATCGGCGACCTGGAGGACCTCGAGCGCGCGCTCGGCGCGCTGCACGTCACCGAGGCGAACGTACACCCACGCGAGCTCGTAGAGCATCGTGCTGAACTCGGGGGAGTCGCGACCGACCTTCGAGTAGGCCTCCGCCGCCTGGGTGTAGTTCTCCATCTCGTACTGGAGGCGCCCGATGGCCATCCAGGACAGGTCGATGACCTGACGGTGCTCCGACGTGTCGGGCGCGAGCTCGGTCGCGAGCTTGAACGCCTCGATCGCGGGCTTGTAGTTCGTCCTCACACCGCGCAGCGTCTGGTCCGGCGGCGCCCCCGCAGGTGCGGGCGGCGGCGTCGTCGGCGCTGCCGTCTTCATCGCCACCATGCCCTGGAAGTAGCGGGCCTGATGCGTGTACGCGCTCCCGTTCGGCACGGCCTGGAGGGCGGCCGACGCCTCCGAATAGTTGCGCTTGAAGTAGTACGCCTTGCCCTTCGCGTACGAGAGGCCCGCGTCCACCTGGGAGGGCGGCACCTGGTTGAGCTTGGCGAAGACCTCGTCGAGGCCGCTCAGATCGTCGATGCGGAGGCAGACGTCGACGAGGCGCGCGAGCGCGCGACCGAGGTACGGACTGAAGCGCGGCTCGTTCCCACGATCGACGATCTGGCGGTAATCGCGGCGCGCGGAGAGGTACTCCTTCTGCGCGTAGAAGGTCTCGCCGCGGAGCCACAGAGCGTCGACGTACGACGGCGTGTCCGGGAACTCTTCGAGGATCTCGCTGAAGACGACCGTCGCGCGCGCGTAGTCCTTCGTGCGGTAGAGGAGCTCGCCGTTCGTCAGGCGCTGCTCCACCGTGTAGCGCTCGCCCTTCGCCTTCTCGATCGCCGCCTGAATGGAGCTGGTCTCGTTCGCAACTGCGTTGACCTCGCTCTGCGCCTTCGCGCCGTCGGCGTCGCCGTCCGCCGCGAAAGCGACCCCGGGCGCCACGGTCACACAGACCGCAAACCCGACGGAGATCCACCGAGCGAGGCGAGCTCGCTCGGCGTGAAGGAGCCTCCCCAGCACGTTTACTTCCCTCCCCCGAGCTGAATCGAGCCGGAGGCGCCGTTCGACGTCGTCGACCCCTCGGTCTTCACGCCAGACGAAGGCGGGGTGGAGCCGGAGCCGCCCGGAGCGAGCGACGCGATCTTCTCACCCCACTCGATCGTCGGACGCTGCTCGAGCGGCGTCGTCACGCCCCCCTTCTCGAGCGCCGTCGCCTGGAGCGAGAGCGTCTTGCCCTCGACGGCGGTGAAGGAGTGGGCGCTCTTCACCTCGAACTTGTAGCCGCGGAGGTAGGTGAAGACGCCGTAGCCGTTGCCCTGGAAGTTCAGGACGACCTGCACGGTGTGATCGCCCGGCGGCATCGATCCGTTGAAGATCGGGATCTCCTTCTGATCCGCGAGCGCCCCCGTGTCGTCCTGGCGGTTGTACTGAACGGCACCGTCGACCACGAAGAGCGCACGGGTGAGACGGAACGCGCTCGACATCTCGTTCCTGAAGACGACCTCGGCGCGCGAGCCCGCGGCGCCGCCCGAGAGGATCGTGTCGGAGAGGAGCGCGAGGCGCGTGTGGCTCCGCCGAATCTGATCCTTCAGCTCGTCGACGCGCGCCTCGAGATCACGGAGGCGCACGGAGTACGTCGCACCATCCATCGCCGGCTTGTCGGGGATCGGGACAGCCGGGCCAGCGCTGCCCGCGGGAGCCGCACCGGCAGCGCTCGAGGCGGGCGCGGCGGCCACGCCGGTGGCCGCAGGCGCCGAGCCTCCGCTCGTCGCAGCGGCAGTCGTGGTCGCCTGGGGAGCCGCCGTCGCGGATGCCGCCGCGGGCTTGGCCTGCTGCGCCGAAGCGATGGAGATTCCCCCACAGAGAGCGGTGAGGGTGAAGGCAAGGCATAGCGCATGACGTCGCATTGCTCGGTTCCCTTTCAAGACGACTGGAGCTGGCGGATGAATGATCCCACTCGCACGTGCACCCTAGTTTGATCCGCGGAAGCTCCGGACTGCTCGCTCGGCGAACGAGCAGGGCGCTGGTCGCGCACTGCGTCGAACCCTGATGAAGCGAGCACGAGTGTAGGCCCCGGAGATGGGGCCTTGCAACGGCACACGAACTGACCAGCTTTCCGCGGTTCCGCTGGACTTCATGGCGGAGCTCGCGGATCGAGTCGGCCCCCCACGTCGACGCCCTTGAGCCATCTCAGCAGGGCGCCTATCACCTCCCCGTCGATGGGCGGGGTCCGAACCAACTGCGACGCCATGCGTCACATCGCTCTCCTTATAGGTGGTCATCGCGGCGGGTCGGGGATGAGCTCGCGCCGCCCGCTCGACGAGGGGGACGCGAGAACTTTGTGGCGCGAGGCCCGTCTGATGTTCCAAGGAAATGCGGAAACGAGTGTTCTCGCCCTGTTCCGGAAGCGACCCGCGCCTGACACAACAGGTCGCGGATGGCGGCCCGTTCGATGTACGCTTGGGCCGCCCTCGGACCTGGAGGGTGTCGTCCCCCACGGTCTCGTGCGTTGGACCGACATGCCCGAGACACCCACCGTACGTTCACGAGCAGGAGCAGCCTCGCGATGAGCGGCGTCCCCAACCGATCGCGAGCGCTCGACCCGCCCGACGAGACGCTGATGCTCCGGTATCAGCAGGGCGACCGCGCGGCGTTTGCACAGCTGGTGCGCCGCCATCAGACGCCGCTCTACAACTTCGCGCTCCGTCAGGTCCGCGTGCCACAGGTGGCGGAGGACGTGGTCCAGGAGAGCTTCGTGCGCGTCGTCCAGAACGCCGCCGACTTCAAGCACGAGGCGCGCTTCACTACCTGGATCTATACGATCACGCGCAACCTCTGCATCGATCACCTCCGCAAGCGCGCGCTGCGGAAGCACCCCTCGCTCGACGAGGCGCGCGGTGAGGGAGGAGACGGGCCGACGCTCGGTGAGCAGACCGCCGATCCCCATCCCCGCGCCAGCGTCGAGCGCGAGGCGACCGGCATGGAGCTCAAGGAGAGGATCGCCCGCGCGGTGGACACGCTGCCCGACGAACAGCGCGAGGTGTTCCTCATGCGCGAGGTCGCGAACCTGCCCTTCAAGGAGATCGCCGAGATCACGGGTGTGCCGGAGAACACGGTCAAGAGCCGCATGCGCTACGCATTGGAGCGACTGCAGGAACATCTTGCCGAGTACGAGGATTACGCCCGCGCGCTTCGTTG
>ERZ778022.3545-NODE-3545-length-14540-cov-4.280704_pt1 | contig 14540 bp, 12 predicted proteins | sample MGYA00375752_ERZ778022 | MGnify/ENA primary metagenome ERZ778022 (study PRJEB29350, sample SAMN05389826) | bioreactor metagenome | isolation source: Thiocyanate bioreactor | place: South Africa: University of Cape Town | collected 2014-04-04 ... | reverse complement strand
GGCGCCGTCGCGGCATTGCCGGGCGCGAGGGTCGCAAACACCGGATCGAGATGGCGCACCGCCTTGTCCGGACCGCCGATCATCAGGCAATAGCCGCGCTCCAGCCCCCAGACGCCGCCGCTCGTGCCGACATCGACATAATCGATACCCCTGGCGCGGAGCTGTTCGGCCTTGTCGACGTCGTCGTGGTAGTGGGAATTGCCGCCGTCGATGATCATGTCGCCGGGCGACATCAAGGCGGCGAGCTTGTCGACATTGGCGCCGGTGATCGCCGCCGGCAGCATCAGCCAGGCGCAGGCCGGCTTTTCGAGCTTGGCGACGAATTCCTCCAACGAGGCGGCGCCGGTGGCGCCCTCGGCGACCAGGGCCGCGACGCTGGCGGGGTTGATATCGTAGACGACGCAGTCATGGCCGCCCCGCAACAGGCGTCGCACCATGTTCGCGCCCATCCTGCCCAGTCCCATCATTCCGATCTGCATAGCATGTCCTTTCGATAAAGCTGGCATTCTTCAAGCCATGTCCGGCGCGCCGACCGCGACCGAAAAGTCGATATTTTCCCAATTGCCGCCGTCTGGCCAGAAGAAGGTGAAGACGATGGTCTGCCCGCGCTCCAGCTTCGCAATCGGCAGGTCGAGCAGATGCACGGAAAAGTCGTTGGCCCGGGTGAAATCGTCACGGCTGGTCGCCCAGCCGTCGGTGCTCCAATGCACCATGGCCGGGGCCGGCAGCTCCAGCCGCAGCACCTTTCCCGCCGGCAGGGAGCGGATCTTGTTGTTGAAGCGCCAGGCCCGCAGCGTCGAAACGGTCTTGTCGACGATGTAGCGCTTCGGGCCTTGCGGCGGCATATCGAAAACGACGCCGTCGCGCAGCGAGCGCAGGAGCTTGATATATTCCGCATGCGCCCAGACAAGCGGCATGGCGCTGCCCGTCGGGCCGCCGCGCAGCAGTTCGCGGTCCGCCAGGTCGTCGCCGTCCCAGACCTGCTCGGGCAGGAGCCCGCCGTGCCCCGCGCAGGCCTCGAACGTGGCAAGCAGGTTTTCGGCGCTTTGCCTGCGCCCCGCCGCCAGCTCGTAATGGGCGCGCTCGCCGACCAGCAGCGGCCAGGGGCGGCCTTTTCCGGTGCCGTCGAAGGGCGCGCCGTCTTCATGCTCTCCGTAGCCGTCGTCGGTATAGCGATACCAGACCGGGCCTTGCGGCAGCTCGCAGCACAGATGCGCGTCGATGGCCCTGACCGTGTTGACGATGCGCGGATCGTCCGCCGCCCGAAGGCCGAAGCGGACCAGCGCCAGCGCATCGGGGCTGACGATCAGCTCGGCTGCCCTGTCCGTGTCGCCGGGCGGCCGGTTCTTGATCGGCACATATCCAAGCGAAGCGGACGAGGCGTCGGCGATATCCGGCGGTGCGATACGCACATAATAGCCGTCGATGCCGAGGGCGGTCGCGGTACCCGTGCCCGTCACATAGGTCCAGCGCTCGATCTGGTCGTTCCAGGCATCGGCGGTCTCTCGCAGATAGACCGCCATGGCGGATTTGCCGCAATCCTCGAGGAAATCGGCGGCCGCCAGCAGCGCCGCGACCTCGACCGCCAGCGTGAAGGGCGAATATCCCGCATCCTCCTCCCACCGGTCCTCGCCGGTGACGGGACCGTTGCCGACAAGGTAGGCCGCCGCCCGCTCGATCATCGGCAGGAAGGCGGGGAGGAGATTGTGCGGCAGCGCTCCGTTGCGGCGCAGGGCATCGGCAAGCAGGATCGGAAAACCGCATTCGTCCATCTGGATACCGCTCCAGTAGGCCATGCCATCCAGCCAGGCGTTTTGCGGCCAGTGTCCGTCGCTCTCCTGGATGGCGCGCAGATAGGCGAGGATTTCGAGCGCTTCCTGGCCGGCCCCCGCCGCCAGGAAGCCGCCCGCCGTTTCGACGAGGTCGCGCGGCCAGACGAGGTGATATCCGCCGAGATCGTCGTCTCCCTTGTCGAACCCCCAGGGGACGGACAGGCTGGCGACGACCGGCCCGGGAAAGGCGGCGGAGCGGTGGGTGCTGATGCGATAGATGTTCCGCCCGCTTGCGGCGATCCGGTCGAGCGGCTGCAAGCCGCTTTGCCAGGTCCGCCAGCCGGATACATAGGGCTTGGCCGCGGCGTCGAAGCCGGCCATCAAACTGGCGAGCGCGTTGTAGCCTGCCTCATCCGGCCCGCCGGCGAGCCCAAGCGAAAGTAACGCCCGGTTGCTTTCCGGCGAGAAGCCGATCTGGCCCGTGAGCGAAACATTGCCGTCATCGGCGCGCAGCTTGCCGGGCTCGAGCGCGCCGCGATGCAGAAGCTGCCGCCAGCCGTCGCACACCCCGACATAGCCGGCCGACGAGGACAGCCAGGGCAGGGACGAGGCGAGCGCCAGCGAAACCCCGTCGCGGCCGGTCGCAAACAGCATCTGCCATCCCTTGTAGTCGCCGATCCAGGCCGTGTTGCCCATGCCGCAGTTGAAAAGATGCGGGGAGAGCAACGCATAGACACGATAGTCGCAAGGCTGGCCTTTGAGAGGCGTGAAGACGATGTCCTGCAGCACGGAGGGGCGCGACGGATCGGTCAGGATGCGCTTTTCGATCCGGTATGCGCCGTCCGCCGCGGTGTTGGTCAGGCGGTAGGCCGGAACGCCGCTTTTGACGGGTTCTATCAGATGCCGTGTGTGGCGCTTCTCCTCGGAGAAGTAGTCTCCCGGACCTGTGACGACCAGCCCGAGATCGCGCGTGCAGGCGCGGTCCACCCGTGGGTAATAGATTTCGTTGAGAATGCCGTGGCTGACGGTGAACCAGACACGGCTTGCCGGCGAAAGAGCGGTGCCGACGCCGCTTTTGGCGCTCGACGTCCAGCGCGCAGGTATCCCCCGGGGGTAGGTCGACACCCCTTCATCGGTCATTGCGGTTCCTCCTGGCGGCTGGATTTTCGGCATTGCGGCGGGCGATATTCGCCGAAATCTGTTTGACGATTGCGACATATCGATGTTGTCGCGGCCGATCCCGGCGTGACGCGGAAACATCATGCGGCCGCGGTTTTCGCCGAGGCGTCGCATGGGCGCGCGCCTGGCCTATGGGAACCATCAGCAGCCGAAGGGGCAGGATTTCCAGCACGGGGCAGGAGGCCTTCGGTTTCCCCCGGCAGGAGGAGACGACCGGTCGCTTCCGTGCACGCCGTCGCCGGAAGCATGAACGCGAACGCCGGCCTGTGCGTTGCCGCAGCGCGGTGACGATGGCCAGGTCGCATGCCCCTTCCTCATCCGGTAAGCGCATTCCACGCGTCGGTCACGCCCCGGTGCGAGGGCGCCGTGTCGAGGCGCGCCAGCCAGTAGGCGCGCCCTGTCCGTACACCCTCGACGGGCAGCGGCACCAGCCGGCCCGAAGCGATCTCGTCCGCCAGCATCGGCAACGTGCCCAGCGCCACCCCTTTGCCTTCCAACGCCAGCCCGATCGATTGCGAATAGCTGGCGCAGATCTTCCGCGGCAGTTCCTCAAGGAGGGACGATTGTCGGGACTGGCTCCAGACAGGCCAGTTGACCCAGTTCGGGGAGACCCGGCGGTAATCCAGCCGGGCATACCGCCCGTCGTGCGCGCCGGTCAGGAGCGCGTCGGCAACCGCCGGGCTGGCAACGGGCACGAGCTCCTCATCGAACAGGCGATGGGTCGTCCAGCCGGGGATGTCGCCATCGCCATAGGTCACCACCAGATCGAAATCGTCGGTCAAGACATCGCGCGAGGTGTCGGCGAGCGTCAGGCTGTAGGGGCACGCGTCATCGCCAAAGGCGAAGGCGCGAAGGCGTGGCTGCAGCCAGAACATGCCGATTGCCGACATCGACGCGATCCGCACGACGGGATCATGCGGCATGCGCAGATTGCCGAGCGTCTGGTCAATGAAATCCAGCGCGCTGTTCACCCGCTCCCCAAGCTTCGCACCGGTCTCCGTCGGCGCCAGGCGCTGCCGATCGCGGCTGAACAACGGCGTCTCGAGCCAGTCCTCCAATTGGCGAATGCGCTTGCTCACGGCCGCCTGGCTGACAAGGAGTTCATCGGCCGCCTTCGTGAAGTTCCTCAGGCGGAATGCGCATTCGAAGAAGACGAGCGTGTCGAGCGGCGGCAATCGGGTGCGATATCTTTTCATAACCCCTGGTTATCCATTCGAGCGAAATTTTCCGGGCTTTACTGTCATCGCCATGAACTTATTTTCTTGTCGCAGCAAAATCCACAGGGGCAATCATGGCGAATTTCGACTGGCATGCCGAGAGGAGCGACCTCTCCAACATCGCACTTCTGGATCGGGCGCCGGAGAGCGAGGGTATCGATCTGCGGGCGGTCCGGCTCTATCGCCTGGGCCGGGTTCGCCAGAAGATGGCGGAATACGGCGTCGATGCCGTCATCCTCTGCGATCCTGTCAACATCCGCTATGCCACCGGCACGCGCAACATGCAGGTGTTCAGCATGCGCAATGCGCCGTCGCGCTACCTGCTGCTCACCGCGAACCGCTCGATCCTTTTCGAGTTCACCGGCTGTCTTCACCTGGGTGAAGGATACGAAACGGTCGACGAGGTTCGCCCCGCAAAGACCGCCAGCTTCGTCGCAGCCGGCCCCGACATCGGTGACCGGGAACAGGCATGGGCGATCGAGATGGGCGATCTCGTCACCGAACTTGCAGGCAAGGGCGCGACCCTTGGCCTCGAACGGCTCAACGCGGGTGTCGCCATCGCTCTGAAGGCGCTTGGTTTCAGGATCGTCGACGCCCAGAAACCGGTGGAGATGGCAAGGGCCATCAAGTCGGCCGAGGAAATGAAATGTATCAATGCATCGCTGCGGGCAACCGAAACCGGTGTCGGCAAGCTGCGCGAGGCCATCCGCCCCGGCCTGACCGAGAACCAGCTCTGGTCGGTGCTGCATCAGTCGATCATCGAGCAGAATGGCGACTATTGCGAAACGCGCCTGCTCAGCGCCGGGCAGCGGACGAACCCATGGTTCCAGGAAACCGCCGGCTACGTCATCGGCGAAAACGAACTCATCGCGCTCGATACCGATGTCGTCGGCCATGGATATTATTCGGACTTCTCGCGGACCTTCCATTCCGGCCCGGGTCGTCCCCCCCGCGATCAGAAACAACTCTACAAGGTCGCGCAGGAGCAGGTCCATTACAACATGGACATCCTGAAACCGGGAATGAGCTTCCGCGACTATGCCGACCGGGCATGGAACATCCCGGAAAGATACTACGCCAACCGCTACTATCTATCGGCCCATGGCTGCGGGATGACGGGCGAATATCCCTACCTCTATCACCATGGCGATTTTCCCGATGCCGGTTACGACGGCATCGTCGAGCCCGGCATGACGCTCTGCGTGGAAAGCTATATCGGCGAGGAAGGCGGCACGCAGGGCGTGAAGCTCGAGCAGCAGGTCTTGATCACCGATACGGGCATCGAACTGCTCTCCCGGTTCCCCTTCGAGGAAGCGATGCTGGACTGACCTGGCCGAAGACACCGGCAAGGACCCGCGCCCCAGCCCAATGACATGCAGCCACCGCACCCTTCGTCGGCGCGGGGGCCGGTTGACGACGAGGCGACGCTGGACCGTGCGGCCATCCAGCATCGTTCAACGGAGCCGCCAAAAGGGAACGGAAATGAAAAGCTTGCTTGCGTCCACCTGTCTCGCATTCGGCCTCCTTGCTGGCGCCGCCGCAGGGCAGGCGGCAGAATGCGGAACGGTCACCATCGCGACCATGAACTGGCAGAGCGCCGAGGTCCTTTCCAGCGTCGACGAGATGATCCTCACCGAGGGTTATGGCTGCGAGGTCGAAATGACCACCGGCGATACGGTTCCGACAATTACCGCCATGGCGGAAAAAGGGCAGCCCGACATCGCGCCGGAAGCCTGGATCGACGCTCTTCCCGATATCGTCAAAAAGGGCGTGGACCAGAGGAAGATCGTCATTGCCGCGACGGCCTTGCCCGATGGCGGCATCAACGGCTGGTGGATCCCGAAATACATAGCCGACGCCCATCCGGATATCAAAACGATCCGGGATGCCTTGCAGCATCCCGACCTCTTTCCCGACCCGGAGGATCCCGCCAGGGGCGCGGTCTATACCGGCCCGCAAGGGTGGGGCGCGGCCGGAATCACAGCGCAGTTCTACAAGGCATACGATGCCGAGAAGGCCGGCTTCACCCTCGTCGACCCCGGCTCCGCCGCCGGACTCGATGGCGCCATCGCCAAAGCCTACGAGCAGAAGAAAGGGTGGCTCGGCTTCTACTGGTCGCCGACGGCTCTTCTTGGAAAATACGAGATGGTCAAGCTCGACTGGGGCGTGCCTTTCGACGCCGCCGCCTGGAAATGCATCACGGTCCCCGAATGCCCGGATCCGAAGCCGAGCGCATGGCCGGTCGACCACGTCGTCACGCTGATCTCCATCAAGTTTTCCGAAACCGCCGATCCGGCGGTGCTCGACTATCTGAACACGCGCGGCTGGTCGAACGACACCGTCGGGAAACTGATGGCCTGGATGACGGACAATCAGGCCACCGGCAAGGAGGGCGCCAGGCATTTTCTGAAGGAAAACGCGGCGATCTGGGAAAAATGGGTATCTCCAGAGGCGGCCGGGAAAATCAAGGCCGCGCTGTAGAAGGAAGGAGAGCGGCGCGCCGGCTGGCGCGCTGCTTTGGGCCGACGGATCCGGGCTTTGCCAGGGAGCGACGCAAGCCGTCGAAATCTGGCAGAAGGCGACCGGTAATGGAAATGTCTGGAGCGTCAGCGATCAAACCGCGCGCATCCCACCGCGCTCAATGGTCGCCATGCTCGGACATCAGGCCGGGGCGCACGCCGAGGCCCATGGAGGCGTCGAGGACCGCGCCGTGCAGGACGCGGGCGGGCGGGCTTGCGAGGAAATGCACGATGGCGGCGATCTCCTTTGGTGCGATCAGCCGCCCTTTCGGCAGGCGGGCAAGGAAGGCCGCGCGTTCTCCCGGCGTGAGTTTCGACAGCGTGCTGGCCTGGAACATCGGCGTATCCGTGGCGCCCGGGCAGACGGCGAACACATCCACGTCCCGATGCACGGTCTCGGCGGCAAGCTGGCGCGTCAGGAAGGCGACCGCCGCCTTGCTCATCCCGTCCGACAGGCGAAAGCCGGGAAAGGCCGTGATGCCGCCGCCGACCGAGCTGATGTTGATCAGCTTGCGGTCGGGCCCGCCGGGGGCGCTCAGGAATTCCCGGCACATTTTCAGCGTGCCGTCCGCATTGATCGCCAGCATCAGGCTGTCCTGCTCGTCGGCGTCGCCGGACCAGTTGGCGACCATGCGCATCGAGCACCGAGGCGATGCAGCGCCGGATCGAAGCGATATCGCGCAGGTCGAGCGCATGGGCGGTCAGGCCGCCCAGCCCTTCGAATGCCGCCAGGACGGTGGCGGGATCCTCGACGCCGGCGACGCAGGTCAGCGCGACGGTCGCGCCATAGGCCTGCAAGCGCTCGACGCAGGCGCGGCCGATTCCCCCGGTGCCGCCGGTGACGAGGGCGATGCGGCCCTTCAGATCGAAAGGGGTGAGAAGATCGATGGCTGTCATTTCTGGTGCTCCGGAGTTGCTTCAGGGATCAGTCCACGCGGCGCGAAACGCATCACGAAGACCAGGATAAGCCCCATCACCACGTAGCGAAGCTGGGCCGGGCTTTGTTCGAACGCTGCGCGAAGGGGGTTGCCGGGGGCAAGGAGGGCCGTTGCGGCGCTGGCGAGCCACAGGCCCGCCGTTTCCGCCTGAACCCATACGAACCAGATCAGGAACGCGCCATAGACCGCACCCCGATGGTTGCCGGCGCCGCCGATGATCACCATCACCCAGATCAGGAACGTATAGCGGAGCGGCTGATAGGCCCCGGCGGTGAACTGGCCGTCCAGCGTGACCAGCATGGCGCCGCCGATGCCGACGATCGCCGAACCGAGCACGAAGGCCTGAAGATGACGGCGGGCGACATCCTTGCCCATTGCGCGGGCGGCCTCTTCATTGTCGCGGATGGCGCGCATCATTCGGCCCCACGGCGCGCGGCCGAGGCGTTCCAGGAGCCAGAAAATGATCCCGAGGACGGCGAGGAACCACGCCGTGTAAGCCAGTTTCACCAGGATCGACGCCAGGTCGCGCAGCGGCAATCCCAGCCACAGGGCGAGGGTCTGGACCCCGTCGGCGCTCTGAAGATCGCTTTCATAGGGCACCGGACGCGGCAGGCCGGTCACGTTCTTCACGCCGCGCGCCAGCCACTCCTCGTTGCGCACGACCGCCAGAACGATCTCGGAAATGCCGAAGGTCGCCACGGCAAGATAATCGGAGCGCAGCCCGGCGGTCAGCCGGCCGACCGGCCATGCGAGCAGCCCGGCGAATACCCCGCCGATCAGCCAGGACAGCGCCACCGGCAGGCCGAGGCCGCCGAGATAGCCGGCGCTTGCCGCATCCACCGCCTCGATCGCCGCCGTCGCGGGCAGGAACCATTGCTGCGCCAGCAGGAAGCCGGAAAACAGGACCGCCGCCACCGCGCCGCCGCGCAGCAGCGGCCGGGAACCGAACCATCGCCAGAACGCCAGGGCGACGCCGGCCGTCAGAACCAGGATCGCGGCGCTTGCGAGCAGGCCCGCGCCCCCGGCCGCCCATGCGGCGCGCACCGGCGGCGCCGAAACCAGCACCACCGCCAGCCCGCCGATGGCGGCCGAGCCCATCGTGCCGACATTGAACATGCCGGCGACGCCCCATTGCACGTTGACGCCCAGCGCCATCACCGCGGAGATCAGGCAGAGGTTGAGGATGGTGAGCGCCAGTTGCCAGCTTTGCAGCAGGGCGACCGACAGGAGCACCGCCGCCATGGCAGCGTAGAGAAGCGTCGTGCGGCGGTTCATTTCACGGGCTTTCCAAACAGTCCCGCAGGCCGGACGAGCAGGACGACGACGAGGATCAGGAAGGAGATGGCGAACTTGTAGTCCGTCGAGAGAAACTGCATCAATCCCTCGGGCGCCCATGCCGCCGGCAGCAGATAGCCGAGCGCCTTCTTCCAGGCGAAGGTGAGCGCCAGTTCCGAGAAGGCGACGATCATCGAGCCGGCGATGGCGCCGAGGGGACTGCCGAGTCCGCCCACGACGGCGGCGGCGAACATCGGCAGCAGAAGCTGCTGATAGACGAAGGGGCGATAGCCCTTGTCCAGGCCGAACAGCACGCCGCCGGTGACCGAGAGCACGGCGACGAGAACCCAGGTCAGCCGTACGATGCGGTCGGGATCGACCCCCGACAGCAGGGCGAGGTTGCGATTGTCGGCATAGGCGCGCATCGACCGTCCCGACCGCGTCCTGTTCAAAAACAGGAACAACGCGAACCCGACCGCCAGCGCCAGCCCGATGGTCATCGCCTGCGACGTTTTCAGGACCAGAGGCTCGGCGAGCCCCGACCAGGCGCGAAATCCCCCGGCCGTGACGATAAAGCGTTCGCCATCCTCGAATTCGCGCCCGTCCGGACCGACGATCAGACGGATCGCGCCGTTCATGATCAGCATGACGCCGGCCGAGACGATCATGAACACTTCAGGCCGGGCATTGATGCGGCGAAAGTGTTGGTAGAGGGCCCGATCGGTGCCGATGAAGACCAGCGCCATGACCGGAACGGCCAGACACATGCCGATCAGCGCCGTCGGCAAGGGACCGAGCGCGATGCCTTTGCCCTGCAGCCACAGGGTGAGGAGGATGCAGACCGCCGTGCCGAGCGACATGCCCTCGGCATGCGCGAAATTCGAAAATCGCAACACGCCGAAAATCAGGGTCACGCCGAGCGCGCCGAACGCAAGCTGGCTGCCATAGGCGAGACCGGGAAGCACAAGCATGCTCGTCAGGTGGATCAGGCCGTTCAGAAGGTCGGTCATTTGCGTCCACCCAGAAAGCTGCGGCGGATGTCGGGATCGTTCAGCAGATCCCGCCCGGCCCCGGTAAAGCGGTTCGCGCCCTGCACCAGCACGAAACCCGTATCGGCGATTTCCAGGGCACCAGCCGCGTTCTGCTCCACCATCACAACGGCAAGGCCCTGGGCGGCGATGCGGGTGATCCTGTCGAAAAGCTCGTCCATCACGTTCGGGCTCACCCCGGCCGTGGGTTCGTCGAGCAGGAGGACGGAAGGACGCGTCATGAGGGCCCGCCCGACGGCAAGCTGCTGGCGCTGGCCGCCGGAAAGCTGGCCGGCGAGCTGGTGTCTTTTCTCGGCGAGGATCGGGAAGAGGGCAAATATCTCCTCCAGCGTCTCCCCGATCGGATCCCTGCGCAGCAGCGCTCCCATCTGAAGGTTTTCGAACACGCTGAGGGAGGGAAAGACATTGTCCGTCTGCGGCACGAAGGCCATGCCGGCGCTGATGCGCGCCTGGGTCGGCAGGGCCGTGATGTCGCGCCCGTCCAGCAAGACCCGGCCCGATGTCAGCCGGAGCAGCCCCAGTATCGCCTTCATTGCGGTGGACTTTCCCGCCCCGTTCGGACCGACGATGACCGCGATCCGCCCACGGTCCACCGCGATGGTGCAGCTGTTGAGGATCATCGCGCCGCCATAGCCGCCCACGAGCGCCTCCGCCTTCAGATAGCTCATGCCACACCCGTGCCTTTCGCGGCGCGCCCGCGTCCAAGATAGGCCTCGATCACCCGCTCGTTGCTGAGGATGTCGGCGACCGAACCGCGGGCCAGCGCCCTGCCCTCGGCCATGCAGGTCACGTCGTCGCAGAGCTCGGCGATGAACTGCATGTCGTGCTCGACAAGACAGAAAGTATAGCCGCGCTCGCGATTGAGGCGGCGGATCGCGGTGGCGATATTGTAGAGCAGCGTCCGGTTCACGCCGGCGCCGACCTCGTCGAGAAAGACGATCTTCGGCTCCGCCATCATCGTGCGGCCGAGTTCCAGAAGCTTTTTCTGCCCGCCGGAAAGGCTGCCCGCCGGCAGGTCGGCGACATGGGTTATCTCCAGAAATTCGAGGATCTCGTCGGCTTTCTCCCGCAAGGCGCGCTCTTGCGCGCGCACCCTGGCCGGACGCAGCCAGGCCCCGAGAAAGGTTTCTCCGGCCTGGCCCGCCGGCACCATCATCAGGTTTTCCCGCACGCTAAGCGTCGAAAACTCGCGCGCGATCTGGAACGTACGCAGCACCCCCCTGCCGAACAGGATATGGGGCGGCTTGCCCGTGATGTCGTCGCCGTCCAGCAGGACTCGCCCGGAATCGGGGCGATGATATCCGGCGATCAGATTGAAGAGCGTGGATTTTCCCGCCCCGTTCGGACCGATCAGCCCGGCGATTCTGCCTTTGGCGATGGTCATCGACATCCGATCGACAGCCTTCAGGCCGCCGAAGGCAATGCAGAGGTCCTCGACCGCCAGCAAGTCCGGCGGCGTCTCGTTTTTCCCCATGACTGGTTTCCCCCCAAAAGGGCGCGGGTCCGCACGGGCGCGGCCCGCCCCCCGGCCTTATTCGGCCGTCAGCATGCGCACGGTTTCGAACTTGCCGCCCTTGTTTTCGAATTCGCGGTAGCTGCCGGCGCTTTCGCCGGTGCCGATCATCTGCACGTCGGAGGCGCCGACATAATCGACGTTGCCGCCGTCCTTGAGGATCTTGAGCGCCTTGGCCAGCTCGCCGGGATAGATCTTCTCGCCGGGACCATTGGCGACGTCCATGACGTGCTGTGCCGCCTTGGCCGGGTCGCCGGCCTTCTGGATGGCCAGCAGGATCAGCGCCGCCGCGTCATAGGATTCGCGCACGAAGGAGCTGTCGGCTTTCTTTCCGGCGGCTTTGGCCAAGGCCGCGAACTTCGTGGCGCCGTCGCCCACCGTCCATGGCACGGTGCCGAAGATCTTCAGGCCGGGGCCGAAATCGGCGGTCAGCTTTTCGGAATGCATGCCGTCACCGACGGCGAAGCTGTCGAATGCGCCGCTGTCGAGCGACGCCTTGATGATGCCGTGGCCGCCCTGGTCGGCATAGCCCAGAACCACCAGCGTTTCGCCGCCGGCAACCGACAACGCCGAGACCTCCGCGGAGTAGTCCGCCTTGCCGTCCTCATGCGGGATAACCAGCGTCGCCTTGCCGCCCGCCGCCTTGTAGGCGGCGACGAAAGAATCGGCGAAGCCCTTGCCGTAGTCGTTGTTGGTATAGGTCACGGCCGCGGTCTTGATGCCGCGATCGATCAGCACCTTGGACAGCAGTTCGCCCTGGCGCGCATCCGAAGGCGCGGTCCGGAAGAACAGGCCCCTGTCGGTGTCGGCCGCAAGCGCCGGAGATGTCGCGGACGGCGAAATCATCAGAAGATTGTTCGGGACCGCCACATTGTTCAGCACGGCGGTGGTGACGCCCGAGCAGTCGGCCCCGACAAGCGCCACGATCTTGTCGACCGTCACCAGCCGTTCCGCGGCGGCCGTTGCCGCCGACGCATCGGTGCAGGTGCTGTCGCCGCGCACCGCCGTGACGGTGTCGCCGCCGCGCAGGAGATGGCTGTCGGACACCTCCTTCATCGCCAGCTCGGCACCGTCCGCCATCGGCGGCGTGAGTGACTCGATCGGCCCGGTGAAGCCGAAAAGAATGCCGATCTTGAGGTTTTCGGCCATGGCCGGTGCAGCCGCCGCGACGGCGGATCCCAGCAAAAGCGCCCTGAGAATTGATGTCATGTCGAGTTCCCGCTGTTGAGTTTCTTATGCTCGTCCTTCGGCACATGCCGCCGGCGCTCAGGCTTTCCCCTGCGAGCGCTCCACAAGAAAATATAATCATGCGCTATCTGTCAATATAAAATATAATCCTGTTACTTTATCGCCGGCTATATATGATGATAACGTGCGATTCTCAGCCGTCCGCGCCGATCGTCGGCGGCCGGCCAGGGAAGGCAGTGGGAAGATGTCCAAGACAGATCAGGCTTATGAGGCGTTGAAGCGCGACATTCTGGCGGGAGTGCTCCTGCCGGGGGATCCTCTGACCGTTTCGGCGCTTGAAGCGCGGTATGGCTTCGGCTGGACGCCCTTGCGGGACTCGCTTTCACGGCTTGAGGGCGAGAATCTCGTAACCTCGGCGCGCAATCGCGGATATCGGGTTTCCGGTGCCAGCTATGCCGAGCTTCAGGACATCCAGAACGCACGCCTGGTCATAGAGGCGCAGCTCCTGCGGGAATCCATCAGGGTCGGCGACGACGAATGGCAAAAGGGCGTCCTGCTGGCGCACCGGGCCCTGTCTCGCGCGCCTGCCCTCGAACAGGGCATGCCCGAGGCGGCTTACGAGGCATTCGAGATCGCTCACCAGGATTTCCATCTTCGCCTTGTCGGCGGAAGCCATAGCGGCTGGCTGCGCCGATTCCTGGAACAACTGCATGGACAGGTCCGGCGCTATCAACGTCTGATCGTGCTGCGCCAGGGTGTTCTGTCGGACACCCGCACGGATGCGGCATTGATGGCCATACTTCATTCGACCTCGGCGATCGATCATCACACCCTGTTGATGGACGCCGCGCTCGACCGGGACGAAGACCACGCCGTCAAGCTGCTGCACGAGCATATCGGCATCACTTTCTTGCCCGATATGCCGAATGCGCCATGAAGCCCTCTGCGTTTCGGCCACCCATGCGAAAGGCCGGGAACCTTGCGGCCCCGGCCTTCGGCAGTCGCTCGCCCGGGCGTCAATGCACCATGGCGACCTGCCCGTGCAGGCGCAGCCCGTTGAGGGCGGCGTTCATGGCGATGGCGGTGATCGCACCCATGATCACGGGCGAGTGGAAGATCACCTGGGACCATTCCGGCATGAACTGGAAGAAGTCCGGCTTGACGATGGTGATCATCGCCATGGCGACGCTTAAGCCCACCACCATGAAATTGTTGAAGGTCGTGTCGAAGTCGATCTTCTGCAGGGTTTTCATGCCGACGACGACCAGCGTGCCGAACATGACGAAACCGGCGCCGCCGACCACGGGCTTGGGCAGCGAGGCGATAGCGGTCGCCAGCACCGGCGACAGGCCGAGAACGACGAGGAAACCGCCGGCCAGCGCCACCGTCCAGCGGCTGCGCACGCCCGTGATGTTCACCAGCGCCACGTTTTCCGAGAAGGCCGTATAGGGGAACGAGTTCAGCATGCCGCCCAGCATGGTCGAAAGCCCGTCGGCGCGCAGCAGATCGGCGATGGTGCGTTCCGTCGCGGGCCGGCCGACCATCTCGCCGACGACGATGGTGTCGCCGACCGATTCCACCCAGGTGATGGCGACGACGAGGCACATGGTCAGCACCGGGACCGGATGGAAGGTGGGCAGGCCGAAATGGAAGGGCGTCACGATGGCGAGCGGTGCCGCATCCTTGACCGCGCTGAAATCCAGCATGCCCATCAGTCCGGCAAAGACGACGCCGACGAGGAGCCCGAGGAAGACCGCGATGTTCTTCACGAAGCCGCGTCCCAACACGTTCAGCAAAACGATGACGCCGAGCACGAGGAAGGCAAGGCCGATATAGGCGGGCTTGCCCGCATCCGGCACGAAGCCGCCGGCGGCATACTGGATCGCGACC
>ERZ778022.3539-NODE-3539-length-14567-cov-5.395604_pt1 | contig 14567 bp, 10 predicted proteins | sample MGYA00375752_ERZ778022 | MGnify/ENA primary metagenome ERZ778022 (study PRJEB29350, sample SAMN05389826) | bioreactor metagenome | isolation source: Thiocyanate bioreactor | place: South Africa: University of Cape Town | collected 2014-04-04 ... | reverse complement strand
GGGGGGGGGGGGGGGGGGGGGTACAAGTGGGCAGGTGGTTGTTGTGCCGTGCAGCACCGCAGCCGATGCGCAGCTACGAACCGGACCCGGAGGTCTGCGTCGACACCGGCGCAGTCTCTGTCATGCCGTAGCAGATTTGCAGGTTGCGGATGCCAAACTCGGACTCGACGCGGCGCATGAGCTCCACGGGGCAGATGGCACCCGCCATGACGCCGCTCCGCAGTGACCGCAGGCGGGGGCGCAACGCGGACGCGGAGGCGTGGTTCAACATCTGGATGAACATGGTGGGCACGCCGTACAGCGTGGTAGCTGACTCTGCGGCAGCAGACGCCAGCGCCGCGCCGGCATCAAACCCCGGCGAGGGCAGCAGCACGCCAGCGCCACGCTGCAGCGCATTGAGCGCGCCCATGCCCATGCCAAAGCAATGGAACAGGGGCGGGTTCACGACAATGAGGTCGTCCGCCGTCAGGCCCAGGTTGTTACCCACGATAGCTGCGTTGTTAACCACGTTGTGGTGGCTCAGGATGGTGGCCTTGGGGCTACCCGTAGTCCCAGACGTGCTGCACGGCGGCGGTGGCGGCGGTAGCGGCGGTGGAGGCGGTGGTGGGGAGTGGATAGAGCTGTGGTACACAGTTCTTCACTCAAAACAAGCCGCTGCACCTACTGGTACTTACAACTGGATGTTAATGGCGTCATCGACATCTAGCGCCGCTGCTGCAGTCCGCATGTCAGCCACGTCGCCGGCGCTGCCGTATCGCACCACGTCGGCGTAGCGCAGCATGCCAGCGTGCGCCGTGGGCGCAAGGCAGATGACATGGCGCAGCGACGGCACCTTGGCAGACGCCAGCCGGCCCACCGTCACGCTGTCCAGCTCGGGCACCACCTCGCGCATCATGGCGTCGTAGTTGCTCGTCTTGAATGACGGCGCCATGACCACCGCAGCGCAGCCCACCTTGTTCAGCGCGTACTCCAGCTCTGCATCGGGTGGCGGTGGCGTGATGGCGGTGTGATTGGTGGAATTGGCACAATCGCGACAGTAGAAACAATGCCACCACACTTGTCAGCACGTACCCACGGTGCGGTATGCGGGATTGATGCACACCAGCACCAAGCCGGCCTTGGCGGTGGCAAACTGCGTCACCAGCCACTCGGCGCAGTTGGGCGCCCAGATCGCCACCCTGCGCGAGGCGGGTGGGGTAAGGAGGGGCCGCTCAATGGGAGGCAGCACGCCCGCACAATAGGTATACCACAGACAGATTGTGCACCACGCACCGGTCGCCCCGCACCAGCCCCAGCTTCAGGAAGCCGGCCGCAAGCGCATCCACCTGCGCGCCAAACTCGTCGTACGTCCACCGCACGCGCTGCGCCGGCGACACCACCGCGCGGCCCGACCCGTGCGCCGCCACCGCCGCATCCAGCGCCGCGCCGACGGTGAGCCCCACCAGCGGCGCAGCCGACGCGCCGCTGGCATAGGACGGCGCCACGACAGATGTGGCAGACGCGGAGCTCATTAGTCGCACCGCTGATGCGGCTGCCGGCGTGCCGCATCGGCGTGCTGCACCCGCCGCTGCCAACACCCGCACCGCACCCCTCCGCGCTGCACACGTGGCCATGTTGCCGCCAGCCGGTGGCCCGGCGCTGTGTGCTGCTCGATATATACACCGACTGTTGTTGTAGCTGGGTGAAGGTATCCACGCGCTAACGCAGCATGGAAAAACAACGCGGTTGCGCGCACCGGCCGGGAGCTACACGGCAAACGAATGGCACCCCAACGGTGCGTCTTGGGTGCAGATGTGGGTGCCAGGTTGCTTTTGGGTTGTGGTGCATTACCCAATGATACCGTACCACGACACCGAGGACGAATGCAGCAGTAGAACGGGGGGGAGAGAGAGGGCGTAACCACAAACTGCACGTGCAAGCCACCCACAATAACCATTCCATACAACCCTACACTATAACTGCAGCGCCGCCACAGACACGTTAATATTATTGCTGAATCTTGATATCGGGTGATGCAAAGTTGACCGAATATTGCTGCGAAACCGCCAAGATTCAGAATCTCCTCTCGCCTCCCCTCTCCCCTCCTCTTGCTGCCCCCTGTTGATGATGAGTTGATGGGGTTAGTGGTGAGGCGATGGGGTAAGTCGACGCCAGGGGCGCACAACGGCGGCAGTTGTGTGAAGCAAACCACCCCGTCTCGCTGGTGCTGCACCTCCATGGCTGCTGCCTTGTTACGGTCTATCGCCTCCGTGTCTGCAATCCGTCGCCCCCTGCCACCCACCACCATCACCTCCATCACTACCACTGCCACTGCTGCTGCTGCTGCTGCTGGCCTGACTGGCACTGCTGGCCTGACTGCCACCACTGCTACTGCCATCCCCATCGCCATCGCAGCGCGGTGGAGCAGCGGGAGCGCGGCGACACGGAGCGGGCGCGGACGGCACAGCCACCTGGGTGAGGACATCTTGCTGGCGGCGTACACGGCGCGACACGCTGCTGGGTTCCCACACCACCCACGGCACACGGGGCGCAAGATGGCGACGCCGATGCCAGAGGGCAGTGCCCCGGGTGCGGCGGCAGCGGTGGCGGCGGCGGCGCCGGAGCCCGTCATCATTGACGGCAAGGCGACGGCGGACGCCATCCGGGAGGAGCTGCGCGTGCGCGTGGAGGAGGGCACCAAGGCGGCGGGCCGCGCGCCTGGTCTGGCGGTGGTGCTGGTGGGCAGCCGGCCGGACAGCGCGACGTACGTGCGCATGAAGAAGAAGGCGTGCGCCGAGATCGGCATCACGGAGTACGGGCGCGACCTGCCGGAGGGCGTGTCGCAGGCGGAGCTGGTGGCGGTGGTGCGCGAGCTGAACGCCATCCCCGAGGTGGACGGCATCCTCATCCAGCTGCCGCTGCCGGCGCACATTGACGAGAACGCGGTGCTGCAGGAGGTCAGCTTTGAGAAGGACGTGGACGGCCTGCACCCGCTCAACGTCGGCTCCCTCGTGCTGAAGGGCCGCAAGCCCGCCGCCGTGCCTTGCACGCCCAAGGTGCGTCAATAGGTGTGGGGTGTGCCAAACGCGCCACGCACACAGGCCTGCCATCACTCTCTCACAAACACGCACACACCCTGCAGGGCTGCATTGAGCTGCTGAAGCGGTACAAGGTGCCGATCGCGGGCAAGACGGCGGTGGTGCTGGGGCGCTCCAACATTGTGGGCATCCCCGTGTCCATGCTGCTGATGCAGGAGAACGCGACGGTGACGGTGTGCCACAGCCACACGCACGACATCCCCGCCATCGTGGGCCGTGTACGTTGCGCGCACGAGCGATTACACGCACACACACACACACACGACCACCACACGACCACCCAACCCCGCACACACACGCACACACGCAGGCGGACATTGTGGTGGCGGCCATTGGGCGGCCCAACTTTGTGAAGGGCGAGTGGCTTAAGCCGGGCGCGGCGGTGATTGACGTGGGCATCAACTCGGTGCCGGACGCGACCAAGAAGTCGGGCACGCGCCTGGTGGGCGACGTGGACTACGCGTCCGCCGCGGTAGCGGGGCGCGCCGGCTTCATTACGCCCGTGCCGGGCGGCGTGGGGCCCATGACCATCGCCATGCTGCTCGCCAACACGGTGGAGTCGTTTGAGCGCACCACCGCCGCCAAGCGCGCTGCCGCAGCCGCGGGCGGCGCTGGCACCACGGCGTAGATCGGGAGCGACGGGCTTTGGGGTCAGACTGACTAATATGTTGAACCGCCCTGCCCCCGCTCCAGATACGCACCCACAGATACGACCAGCCACCACCACGGCGGCATCAACCTATCAGGGAAAAGAACCTAGTGTATCATAAAGTAATTAATGCCAATGCCGCCCGCAAATCACGCAAACAAACACCCAGCCGTCGCTATTACACACAGTCGACATGTTGCACCGTCTATCTTTGTCGTCCTCATCCCGCTCCCTCCACCATCTCACGTTGCGTCTCACCCCCTCCACCACCTCCGCCGTCGCTGCTGCTGCTGCTGCTGCTGCTGTTCCGTCTGCTGCTGCCGCCGCCATATCAAGGGCACGGGGAGTAGCTACATTGACTGCCGTTGCAATGGCAGCGCCTGCGCCTCCTGCTGCCGGCGGTGCGGGCGGTGGGCGGACGCTGTTTGAGAAGATTGCCGCCAAGGAGATCCCCGCCACCATCGTGTACGAAGACGACGTGGTGGTGGCGTTCCGTGACATCTCACCATGCGCACCCACCCACATCTTGGTGGTACCTCGCGTGTACGCATTTGTGGCGCCGCGTGTCTTGCGGTGACGACGACAGTGACTTCAAACTACCACCACCCCACAACAATCTCGCAGGAAGGGCCGCCTGTCGCAGCTGCAGCATGCGCACGAGGACGACAAGGCGACGCTGGGACACCTGATGTGGGCGTGCGGCGAGGTTGCACGGCGGGAGGGGCTGGGCGAGGGCTACCGTGTCGTCATCAATGACGGCCCCAAGGGCTGCCAGTCGGTGTACCACCTGCACGCGCACGTACGTCGCCCGCCGCCGCACGGTGGGGGTGTGCTGTGCGCCGCCGCCGATTGGCCACCACCTCCCAACGCCCCCCTTATGCAGGTTATTGGCGGCATGCAGCTGTCATGGCCGCCGGGTGCGTAGTAGGGGCGCAGTATTGTACGCGTGTCGCACGAACGCACACACACAACCATTGCCGTAGTTGCCCCTTTAAACTTGCTTATTTTTTTTTTTTTTATTTACAACCCCCGCCACCCAAACATGCAGGCACAGGCGCACTGGAGAAGTCAAGCAAGCCCGTGGTGGAGTAAGGAGCAGCAGCCCCCGGCGCGACATGGCACATTTCAAACGTTGGCACACTGCTTAATTAATTGTCGATACGTTAACTTATCCTAGGATGGGGGCGACGGCGGGTGGTCTGCCAGGTAGCTCATGAAGCTGGCGTACACGTCGTTCTCCAGCGACACGGCGGCGCTGCGATGCGTCCGCGCCCGCACGCCGCCCTCGCTGGCAATCGCGTCAGCCAGCAGGGTGGCCAGCTTGTTGGAGTGCGCCGCAATGGCGGCGCGCAGCGGCAGGAAGCGGTCCACCGTGTCAAAGTTGACAAACCGGCTGACCACCACGGTGGACGCCACGTCACGCACGGTGGTAGGCGGCACGCCATGCCGCCGCGCCAGCTGTATCAGCCGTGGCGCCACCTGGTCGGGCGCTTCACCATGCCGCAGGCAGGGCGGCACCGGGATCTCGGGGTGTGCCACCGGCAACACCCAGGTGGCCGCCGCAGGCCGGCCGCCGCCACCGCCGCCACCACCGCGCCCACTGCCACCGTCACGCCCAGCCTTGCTAGCGCTAGCAGCGGCAGTGGCGGCAGCGGACAGCCGGCTGGTAGACGGCGACGCCATGTGTAGTAGTGCATGCCCCCGCGGTGTGTCGCCGCTGCCGCCGCCGCTCGCTTCGCTGTCTGCCACACCGCGCCCACTCCGGTTGCTGCCGCTGCGGCTGCTGCCAGTCGCGCCGCCTGCCAGGCTGCTGGTGCGGCTGAGCAGCCGCGACGACACGGAGGGCGACTGCAGGTAGGCGATGGCGCTCAGCCCGCTGGCGTTGAGGTCCTCGCGCTGCCCTAGCGTGTGCTCACCCTCACCAGCCACCGCAACAGGTGCGGGGGCGGGTGCCCGGGCAGCAGCAAACCGCATCAACAGCGCTGCCGGGCTCAGCGTGCTCAAGCTGCCCGGCGCCGCTGCCTTGATAGCTGTCGCAGGCGTGCGGGCCACTGATGCCGGCGGCGGCGGCGGCGGCGGCGGTGCAGCGGGTGTCAACCGCTTGCTCCGTTGGCTGCTACTCGAAGTTGGCGCCTCGGCACGGGCGCTCCGAACGCCCGCGGGCGTGCCACGCGTAGCCACGCCTGCGGTGATGCTGGAGGCCGCACGCGACCCCTCATCGTCGTCCTCCTCCTCCTCCTCGTCCTCGTCGCCGTCACTGTCGCCACTGTACCCCGACGGCAGCTGCGTCTCCGCCATGCGCATGCGTGTCGCCCGCGGGGCGCCGTCAGTCGTAGCCACTGCTGCCGGCCGTGCTGCTGCCGGCGCGGCAGGCGACGCACCTGCCGACCCGGCGCGACCACGCTTGGTGCCCGTCAGCGGTGTGTTGGCGGCGACGCTTGACGCGGGCAGCAGCGGCTCGTATGTTGTTTCACGCAGCGACGGCGGTGAGCGCATGCGAGCGAGCGCCGCTGATGGTGCCCGCGCCGGCGATGGCGGTACAGCGGCAGCCGCCTTTGGCAGCGGCGGCGGTGGTGCCGTTGCAGGTGGTGGCGGCGGCGGCGGCGGCCCCCGCCGCAGGACTGAAGAGGTGGGCAACGTGACCGGGGCCCGCGATGGTGCAGGTGCCGCACGGCGGCGGGCAGGGGGCGCGGCATGCCTGCTGCTGCTGCCGCCGTCACCATCCGAGTCCATACCCTCGTCGCTGCAATCCACAACAGACACACGTGCCACGCCACGCGGCAGCAGCCGGGCATCCGCGTCATGGTGGCGCAACTGCCCACTGCTGCTGCCGCCGCCGCCACCGCCGCCGCCACGAGCGCTGCTGCCAACTGATGCTGCTGCTGCGGCGGCGGCGGTGGCGGCGGTGGCGGCGCTGGGAGGTGACGACACGCTGCCAGTGAACGAGGTGTTCAGGCCGCTGCGGTAGTAGGCGGGCGGCACCACCACTGCCTGCGCCGTGGCACCCGCCACGGCGTCAGCGTGCCGGCCGTCGTTGGCGGGCACACCCATGAACTCGGGTGACGCGTAGCCTGCAGGCAGCGCGCCGGACGCCAACGCGTCGGCGGGCGGCAGCTGCGCCAGGGCGGGCGGCGGGCGCTTCTGCATGCCGGCGTACGCAAAGAAGACGGCGCGGACGGGGCACTGCAGCCGGCGGAACTGTGAGTACAGCGACATGGGGGTGCGGTACGGGAAGTAGCCCTCATCAACGGCAGACTCCCAAATGGCCACCGCAGAGGGTGACAGCCGCCCAAACGGCGCAGCGCGGTCCTGCAGCAGTGAGGGGCGGGAGGTGAGTCAATTAACAACGTGGGCAACGACGCCGACGCCGTTACAAACACAAACATACCAGCAGCCAGCGCAGCATGGTCTCCAGCTCGACAGGCGTGTATGCCACCTTCTGCCCACGGCGAATGGGGCCCTCCCCGGTGGGACTGAGTAGGCCCGCCGAGGCAGTGGACGCCGACGCCATTGATGCCGACCCAGCCGCCGCCGCACTCCTCGCTGTCGACTTGCGTGTTGCAGCTGCCGCTGGTGCCGCTGGCGCCGGCGGGGGTGCCGGCGAGCGTGCACGACTGGACCGCCTCGCAGCAGCGGTCGCAGCAGTGGCAGCGGCGGGCGGTGCCGGTGACGCCGCGGAGCGGAGCACGGGTGCCGCAGCGTGAGGCGGGGAGGTTACTGCCGACCGCGCCGTCGCCGCGGAGCCACGAAGCGCGGAGGAACTCGAAGGCGCTGCCGCTGCCGTGCGGAGCGGGGAGGTAACTGCCGGCGGCGGGCCCACGCGGAACAGTACGACGCCGCCGTCGTTGATCAGCAGCGGGCCGACGTAGCCAATGGGGATGTACGCCGCCTCCTCACTTGGCGCCACCAGCCTGCCGCCGTCCATCACTTCATTCACCCACTGCGTCGTCAGCACCGGCCGCGTGCTGCCGTGCCGCATCGCCAGCTCGTCGCTCATGCGCACCGCCGCATCTTGGTCGTACGCCAACGCATTGAACCGCGTGCCCACGCCCGGCGCGCTCGTGAGCGTGCGCCCGCCCAGGCTCTGTACTTGGGATGGTGGGGGTGGGGGGTTGGGCGTGGCAGCACGCGACTACTACGCCGCAGCTTTGAACACCAATGTGCCGCGACACGCACCGCAACGATGGTGGCGCACCCGTCATCCCGCGTGTAAAAGGTGAGCCCCGCAAACGGCACATCGGGGCTGCCGCTAGCCGCCGCCATGGCGAGCGGGTTTGGGACACTGCAGTAGTCGGTTAGCTTGTACTCCTACTGTTACAGTCAGTGAGTTAATCCGCTGCCCACACTCTCCCAGGCGTCGGTCGTTGGGTCGACGGGCGGGTCGCCAAGTTGTCGGTCATAAATCGCAGTAATGGGCAATGAATCCAACACCAATTCAGCAACCAGGCACCCGCATTCTCCTTCACACGCGTACTTCTACGTTGCTTTGCCCACGCGCAAACGCCGGTTTGTTTATCCTGCTTCCAATTACCCCCTCCTCTACCCCCCGCTTTTGTCCGTTGGCGTCGTTAGCCAGGCGACACATTTCGCAGTGGTCAGTGGTTGTGCGGCGCCAACGGACAAAAGGCAGGGGGGCCAATCTGCCACTGTCGACACGCGGCAAAGACGCTACACACAGTGCAATCACAATGTTGCACGGGGAGTGCGGTAGAACTGTAACGTAGTTTGGAGTGGATGCGTTGGAATGTTGATTTGAGTTGCCATCCAACATATTATTTGACGGTTATACCCCTCATTTCGAGTGCCCGCTAACTTACTCCTTCTCCTCCTCCTCCTCCTCCTATCGTCACCACCTTCACAAGCTAGGCGCAGGCACAATGGCCAGCTGGCGGAGTGCCAGTGGCGTGAGCAGTGGCGGCAGCATGGCTGCATCGTCGGGTGGCGCCGCGGCAGGCGGGCGGTCACGTGTGGAGGACGAGGCAGACCGCATCCTGGCAGCCATCCGGTCGGTGCGCGCCAACGGCGCGGCGGGTGGCGGGGCACCGCTTGGGGTATCAACTCTGGGGCTTGGTGTTGGGACGCCCGCTGCATTTGCCGCTGCAGTAGGTGACCGTGATGTGGGGTTTGGGTACGCGCCGCCGCCGTCGCTAGTGTCCACGTCGCGAGGCGGCGCCAGCCTGTCGGCATACGCAGCTGGCATTGCGGCTGCAGGAGACCTGGTGTCCTCCACCACTGCTGGCGGCGTGCCCGCCAAGGCATACTTTACCACGTCAACGCGGTACGTGCCGCTTCACTGCAGCGGTTGCTGGACGGCTGCACCCCCGTCACCACCACAACATCCCCCCCCCCCCCCCCCAAATGCAGGCCAATGGCGCCAACCGCTGCGCTCCACAGCGCGCCGCTCACCTACGCGCCGCCGGCGCCCACCTGGATGTCGGCGGTGGATGTGGCACGCGCCCTGTCCGCACCGCCTGCTGTTCTGCCGTTTGGCGGCATCCCTGCGGTGGACACCCTGCTGGATGCCGCGATTGCAGCTCGCCAGCTGGCAACGCTGTCCGACCCAGCCACCGGCGCGGCGGGACCGCTGCCAACGTCGTCACGATCTGTGCGGGTGGGCGCCGCCCTGCTGGCGCGCTCCGGTCGCGTGCACACGGGATGCGCGGTTGGTGTAGCGCCGGCGCCGCATGCCGGCGCCGCTGCGATGCCACCTGGCGGCGGTGCATTGGTACGCGACGCCACCGACGCGCTGCTGACACAGGCGTCGGCGCGCGTCACCGCCGGGCCGATGGGGTCACGGGGCGTGGCGGGTCCCGATGGCGGCATTGCGCCGGCAGAGCAGGTGGCGCTCATGAAGGCGCTAAGCGAGGGCGACAAGGAGTTTGTGGTCTTGGTCTTGGCTGCTGACCCCGCGGGCCCCGCATCCCGCCCTGCCACCGCCTCAGCCACCATGCTGGCTGCCTACGGCGACTTCCCGGTGTACTCCGCCTCCGCTGGCCGCACCCTCACGCGCCTCTCGCTTGCTGAGCTGACAGGCCGGCCAGCCCCACCGGTGGCAGTTGCACCGCCCGCGGCGGCGGCGCTGGACAGCACTACTACAACCAGCAGCGTGACAGAGTCGTGTGACGCCTTCATGCCAGAGGTGCCGGTAGGGCGGTGGGGCGTGGCGCACGTGGTGGCGTGGCTGGACCGGTGCGTTGGCCTGCCGCAGTACCAGCACAAGTTCCGGGAGGCGGGTGTGGACGGCACCCTCTTGCTGTCGCTGCACGACACCGATCTGCACCACATGCTGGGCGTGGCGCACCCGCTGCACCGGCGCAAAATCAGCTTGGGCATTAACTTGTTGGCAGGCCGCGATGCACGGGAGCGTGGCATTCCGCCGCCCGCTGCATCCGCTGCTGCGGCGTCCGGTGTGTACTCCACCGCCGCGGCGATGACAGGTGGCGGTGGTGGACTCGCTACTACAGGAACTGGCGGTGGCGGCGGTGACTCCCTTATGGCGCGCCTACAGGCAGCATATGCAGGCGCAGCGGCGGGTGATGGCGGCGGCATGCATGTGACCGCGCTGCTGTCGGCGCTGGCGGCGGTGGGCGGCATGCCGCCTGCACCTTCTGCTGTAGATGCCTGGCTGGCGGCCCGCGCAGCCACCGGCTCCCTGCCGGATGAGCGCATCCGCTTTGCCGAGTTCCTGGATGCTCACCTCTCTACAGCGCCGCCTGCCGGCAGCGGCGACGCCCCGTCAATTGTTCCACCCATTGCGGCAGTCTCCCTTGCCCTCCCTTCCGCCAGCCTGCCGATTGCACCCTCCCCACGCGCCGCACCCGCCCTGTCCCTTCCTGACACGCCGCGTGGCGGCGCGGGCGCCAGCACGCCGGTGCCAGTCGCCCCGCTCGCTGCATCGACGGCGGCAGCCGTCGGCAGCTCTGCGACGCCCCTGCCGCCACGCCCGTCCACTGCCATCACCACCTCTGCCGGCGCTGCCGCCGTCGACTACGGTGCAGCAGCGCGCACACAAGCGTGGCTGGCAGAGCAGGCGCGCAAGTACAGCGCGGCAACAGCGGCGCCACCCACACCCCTGCTGCCTCTTGCCGCCGGCCGCACTACGCCACAGCGGCCACCGCCAGCGGCGGCTACGCCGGCAGGCGGCGCCGTTGACACCGCCTCCGTCCGCATCACGCCCCGGCGGGACGGCGAGGCGTCGCCACGCAGCATTGCCAGCAGCGTATACGCGCCGGCAGCGACCACCGACGCCACTGCGCGCGCCCTCTTTGTGCCTGCCGCAGGCGCCACCGCCCCGCCCTCCGCGCTGGTGCCGGTGCCTGGCAGCACCGGCGCCTGGATGGGTGGCATGGTGGCGCTGCCGGGCGGCGAGGCGGCGGCGCACGTGGACATGGTACCCGTGCTAGAAGCGGCGGCGGCGCTGCACCCCGACACGCTGCGGATGCTGCACCCGCAGCAGGTGCTGCGCCTCTTCCATGTATTTGTGGATGCCACTGCCACGCCGCCCTCCGCCGCCACCGCCGCACTGGCAGGCCTAGACGTGGGCGGCATGTCGTCGCGCGGCCTGCGGGGTGGCGCGGAGTACGGCACCCTGCCGCAACAGTTTGTAGCCACGCAGTCCGTCAGTGCGCCCATGGACGCCGACTCCATCACGCGCGCCCTTGCCGCTGCGACTGCGTACCTCCCGCAGTTGTCACTGGCGCTGGCGCGGCTGGGATACGCCGGGCCACTGATTGACGAGGAGGCACGCCGCCTGGTGCTGGCGCGCGGCAAGACGGCAGCACACCCGCTCGCGGCTGCCGCGGGTGGCGCGGCGCTGGCTGCCGCCGCCTCCCTCCTGCGCGCAACCTCTATTGTAACCGCGCCGGCGCGCCGGCTGGACGAGTGCGTGGTGGAGTTCCCCGACTTTTGCGACTTTGTGGCGGGCGTGTGCGTGTACGGCAGCACGGCGCACATTGCCGCGGCGGAGCACAGTGCGCGCACACGCGGCGCAGTGGCAGCGCAGCTGCAGTTGGCGGCGCTGGCGGCGCAGCACGCGGCGCAGATGAACGCCATGCGCCTGTCCGTCGGCATGGCCGGCTTGGCGCTTCCGGCGTCGCTTGCAATGGCGCCGTCGCCCGCCGCCGCCACCGGCGTGCGTGCCATCCCGGTGGTGGACGCGCGGGGGCAGGTGGTGTACGCCAACCCGCTGCCGCCGGAGGCACCGCCGGTGCCTGTGCCTGGCATGGGCCTCATCCCCCGGTACGGCGCCACCGCGTCGGTTGGCGACGTGCTGGGCGGCGGCGCCGGGTTTACGCTGGATGCGCCGCCCATCCGCGACGGCATGGTGGCGTCCGTGGTGCTGCACATGGTGGATGGCTGGGTGGGCGTGCCGGGCACCGACCCCTGGTACACCTCCGGCATGGACTATGACACGTACGCGGTGCGCGTCCTGCGCAAGTACACCTCCCTGCCGCTCATGACACTGCCGCCAGCAGTGGCGGAGCCGGCTGCCCCGCCGCCGCCGCCGCCGCCGTCAGCACCTGCCCTGCCACCACTGCCACCGCCGCCGGCACCGGAGCCGGCACCACCCAAGTCTGGCGGCCGCGACACCGCGCCACCCGACTTTGTGCAGGCATCCGCCACGGAGCCGCTGCCGCTGGGGACGCGCGTGTGGGCACGCTTTGCGGGCGGGCCCAAGCTGTACCCCGGCGTCATCACGGGCGTGCGCCGCAAACGCAGCGGCGAGCTGTTGTATGCGGTGGAGTACGACGACGGCGACGAGGAGCGTGCGGTGGAGGCGCGCCACATTTGGCTGCCGCGCAAGGTGGAGGCCGCCGCACCAGCGCCGGCCCCCGCCCCGTCGGCACCAGCCAGTGACGCGTCTTCTAAGACGCCGCGGCGCTGGAACGTGGGCGCGTACGTGGAGGCGCGGTTCTCTGGTACCATGGCATACAAGCTGGCACGCGTGACGGACGTCCGCTTTGACGACGGCAAGCGTGCGTGGCTGTACGACGTGCGGTACGAGGGCCCTGGCCTAGTGCGCGACCGCGGCGTGCCAGAGACTGACATGCGTACCGCCGCCGCGCCGCCGGCAGGCTCCAGCAGCGATGCGGCAGATGTGATGCCTGCGCCACCTGCGGCTTCCACGGCAGCAATCACGCCCGCGCCGCCGGCGGGTGCCAGCGCGTTTCAAGCCGGCGATTTGGTACTTGTGCGCCCCGCGCCGGGCGCCAAGGACAGTGGCGCTGCGGCAGCAGCAACGTGCATCCGCGTGTACATGGAGGGCGGCGAGACGGTGTATGACGTTGTGTTTGACGAGGGCGGCAAGGAGAAGGGTGTGCCTGCACGCCGCCTTACCAAGGTGGATGAGCCCGCACCCGCCGCCGCACCAGCTGTCACTCCGGCTGCCGCGCCGGCCTCCGCTGCTCCAGCGCCAGCGCCAGCGCCCGCTGCTCCAGCACAAGCGGCAGCAGGTGGCGCCGGGTCAGCGGATGCGGAAGGGTTGGACGCCAATGGCAAGCTGCTGCGCGTGGGCGACCGGCTGGAGGCACGGTACAAGGGCAAGGGCTTGCGGTACTTCCCAGGCAAGGTGTCCGCCATTGCCATGCCAGCAGACGGCTCGCCGGCGGGTGCCACCTTTAGCATCGCGTACGACGACGGCGACCAGGAGACGGGCGCGCGGAGCGAGAATGTGCGCCGCCTGACCGACACGCAGCCTGCATCGGCGCCAGCGCCTGCCCCCGCGAGTGCGACAACGACGGTGGCAGCGGCGACGTCACAACAGCCGGACTCGACTGCAGCATCTGCCGTAGCATCGTCAGCGCCCGCCGCCGCCGCAAGTGAACCAACACCGGTGCAGCAAGCTGGCGGCGACAACAGCGCTAAGGCGACGGCGCTGGTGGGTCGCGATCAGGATGGCAAGGTGCTGGGCGAGGGCGACCGCTGTGAGGCCAAGTACAAGGGCAAGGGCACCCGGTACTACAAGGGCTTGGTGGTGCGTACCGCGCGAGCGGATGACGGCACCGTGACGTTTGCCATCGATTTTGATGACGGCGACAAGGACGGCGCGGCGCGCAGCGAGTGGGTGCGGCGGGTTGGTGAATCGAAGCACGAGGGCACGGAGACACCCGCGCCCGCGCCGGCACCCGCACCCGCGCCTGCGCCGGCACCAACGCCCGCGCCTGCGCCGGCACCAGCTGTAGCGGCAGCAGCTGGGTCGTCGCAGCAGCCACCGGACCGGCAGCCGTCGCCACGTGGCGGTGCTGGCACGGAGGGGGGCAGTGTGGTGGGCAAGGACATGGACGGCAAGACGCTGGGGGAGGGTGACCGGTGCGAGGCGAAGTACCGGGGCAAGGGTACGCGGTACTACAAGGGCACGGTGGCGCGAACGGCACGCGGTGCAGATGGTGTCATCACGTTTGCCATCAGCTTTGATGACGGCGACAAGGACGAAGCTGCGCGCTCCGACTACGTGCGTCTGCTGGGCGAGTCCAAGCACACGGCGCCGACACCCGCACCAGAGCCGGCGCCTGCGCCTGCGCCTGCGCCGGCACCGGCTCCAGCGTCAGCACCAGCGCCTGCGCCGAAGGTGGCCAGCGATGGGAAGGAGCAGGACAGTGGTGGTAGCGACAGCAGTGCGGCGGTGGCGCCAGCGGCAGTGGTGGGTAAGGACATGGACGGCAAGGCGCTGGGTGAAGGGGACCGCTGCGAGGCCAAGTACAAGGGCAAGGGAACCCGGTACTACAAGGGCACGGTGGCACGGACGACGCAGAGTGCCGACGGCACAGTGACGTTTGCCATCAACTTTGACGACGGCGATAAGGACGACGCGGCACGCAGCGAGTGGGTGCGGCGACTGGGCG